>OCZT010005876.1_pt1 | contig 12188 bp, 11 predicted proteins | sample 1539031 | NCBI WGS metagenome assembly OCZT01 (sample SAMEA3539308, study PRJEB22396) | soil metagenome | biome: tundra; feature: field; material: soil | place: USA | collected 2010-05 | depth 0.15 m
GCTGCGCTCCGCTGTAATCAGATGATATCCAAATGTGCGAAGTGTCAATAGGCACTAGGTGCTGCTCACGCAACTTTTCAACTAAGCGAGGAACCCATCTAAACGGCCACTCGTCGTTGTGTTCCCACGAGATCGTTTGACGCCAATCTTCTGCCATTGACTACCTGCTCGCACACAGATTACACCAGAAATCCAGCCGGCTCCAGGCGGACATCAGGTCCGGGCAAGCATAGTAGCCGCCGCCCACCACGCATCGAAGGCCGCCAGCGAGCGTTCGCACTGGAGCCGGTGCCGCTCCTTCTTGTCCCGCACCTTCTTGCGCAGTTCTTCTTCCAGCGGCTCCAGCAGGTCGAAGGTGATGTTGGCCGGTTGAAAGTCCTTTGGGTCGGCGTGGGTAATGTAGTGCACCAGCGAGCCCAGGGCGCTGGTGCGCGGCGCGGGTGCGGGTTCTTCGCCGCGCACCAATGCAGCCGCATAAATCCCAGCCAGCAGTCCGGTCGCGATCGATTCCGTGTACCCCTCCACGCCGGAGAGCTGGCCGGCGAATAAAAGCCGCGGTTCTTTCTTGAGGCGCAGAGTTTCGTCCAGTAAGAGAGGCGCCTGGATGTAGGTGTTGCGATGAATCTGCCCGAAGCGCAGGAAACGCGCATTCTCAAGGCCCGGAATCAGCCGCAGCACCCGCGCCTGTTCGCCAAACTTCAGATGGTTCTGGAAGCCGACTAAGTTATAACTGTCGGCGCGCAGGTTCTCCTTGCGCAATTGCACCACGGCCCAGGGCGTCCGTCCGGTGCGCGGATCGCGCAGGCCGACAGGCTTCATCGGACCGAATCTCAGAGTGTCGCGGCCTCGTCGGGCCAGCACCTCGATGGGCAGGCAGCCCTCGAAGTAATCGAGTTTCTCCCACTCTTTGGCCTCGGCGGCCTCAGCCTCCAGCAGCGCATCCAGAAAGCGGTCGTACTCGGCGCGGTCCATCGGGCAGTTGATGTAATCGGCTGTCCCCTTCTCCCAACGCGCGGCAAAGTACACCCGCTCCATGTCGATGGACTCGGCCTCGACGATTGGCGAGATGGAGTCGTAGAAGGCCAGATGCCCGGAGCCGGTGATGCGCTCAATCTCGGCGCTCAGTGCGTCCGAGGTCAACGGGCCGGTGGCCAGAATGGTGAGCGCGTAAGCTCCCCCATCGGCAGGGTCCAGCTGCGTCACCTCCTCGCGGATCACGTGAATTCCCGGCTCGGCGGCAATGGCCTCGGCGATTCTGCGCGAAAACTCGACGCGATCCACTGCCAGCGCGTGGCCGGCGGGGACAGCGGTCTGGTCGGCAATGCGCAGCAGCGCCGAACCGGCCCGCCGCATCTCCTGCTTCAGCAGCCAGGGCGCCGTGTTGGGCGACTCGCTCTTGAGTGAATTTGAGCAGACCAGTTCGCCGAACCCGGTCGTCTGGTGGGCCGGCGTCAGCCGCAGCTTCCCGTCCACCACGGCCCGCATCTCGTAGAGGTCTACCTGAGAGCCCATCCGCGCCGCGGTCAATGCCGCCTCCGGCCCGGCCAGCCCGCCGCCCACCACGCGAATCCTCACTGCGAGGCCTCCGTTTCCTGGTCCGCAACGCTCGGGTCCACTTCGGGCAGGCCAGGAATACCGGCCAGCCTCCTCAGAGCCTCGCCCGTCACCCGCACATTCCGCCACTCGTCCAGAAACTCGGCTCCCATCGCCCGGTAGAACTCGATGGCCGGCGTATTCCAGTCCAGGACCTCCCACTGCAGCCGCGGACAGCCCTTCTCCACGGCGATGGCCGCCACCCGTTCGAGCAATGCCTTGCCGATCCCCAGGCCACGAAACTCTGGCTCGACGAAAATGTCCTCGAGGTAGAGCCCAGGCCGCCCCAACCAGGTCGAGTAGTTGAAAAAATAGAAAGCGAAGCCGGCCGGCCGGCCGGCATGCTCGGCGATCAGGCAGAAATAAAAGGGGTTAGGCCCAAACCCGTCCCGCTCCAAGTCCGCTTCCCTCGCCGTCACAGCCTCCGGCTCGCGCTCGTAGGCGGCCAGGGCCCGAATGAATGCCAGAATCTGCGGTACATCCGCGAGGGTAGCCGTTCGAATCGCCGTCGCCATAGTTTTATTGTAAGGTGTGATCCAGGCCACACCCAGCAGCCCGCCGGGCGAACTACCATAGATAGGAGAACACGGTGGCGTGAACCACGCGTGGGCTCCCAGACGGCACGCAAAACCACCCTGCGGCCGGGCTCAAGGTTCCATTCGATTTGGCGCGAGTCCTGTTCGGGCAGCGGCAGGCAAAGCACATCCTGACCTTTCGCTCTTGTGTTGAGCGGTCGATTGGATTTAACTTGAGTCCTGCGAAGAGAAGCAGTTCGCGTGCCGGTTTCCGCGCCGCGGCTGTCCGGTTAGTGATGAACCCGGCCGCCGGGGTTGCACGTGCTTTTCACGGTTGTTGCACGACCCCTGGCATTCGGCTGCAAGGGCGCACTCACTGGGGAATCGCCGTTGGCATTCGCCGCTGGGTGGGCCGGTAAAAAGACGACTTTTTTGAGCTCGCGGACTGCCTCGTTCGCGCCGCTCCCAAGGAGAAGAATATGAAACGCACCATTTCGCTTTGGCTGGGCCTGCTGGCATTCGCCCTCTTACCCGCGCTTGCCCAAACGCCCGCGCCCACGGGCAAAATTCACGGCCACGTCACCAATCCCACCGGGGCACCGCAGTCTGGCGGCACAATCAGCCTTGTGGCAATCGGCCTGGCCTCTGGCCCCGGTTTGACCGCGAAGACATCCGACAAGGGAACAGTCCAGGTCGACGCCAACGGCGACTATACCGCTGAAGTTTCTCCCGGCACGTACTCGGTAATCTACCGTTCGCCGGGTATGTCGCCGGATAAGGTCGCGGATAAAGCGGAGAATGTGAAGGTTCTGGTTGGCCAGGATGTGGTCCAGGACATCGACATGTCCCGCAAGGAGTATATCGACGCTTTGCCTGCGGAGCAGAAAAAGCAGTTGGAGGATCTCAGGAAACACAATTCCGAAGCCATGAAGGCCAACGAGGTCATCAAGAACTTCAACAACGATCTCAAGACTTGCACTCAGGACTTCAAGGACGCCGACAGTGCGCGCGCGACAGCCAGTCAGGCTCTCGGCGCCACCGCCACCAGGGCCGATCTCGAGGCCAAGGAAGCTGAGATCAAGACCGCGAAGTATACCGAGGTTGAAACCCTCATGCTCAAGGACTCGGCGGCCAAGCCGGATGCTTCTGTTCTGTGGGCACAACTGGGGCAGGCACAGGTCGGCTTGAAGAAGTACGACGAAGCGGAAGCGACCTACAAGAAGGTCCTCGATCTGGAGTCCACGTCGAAAAAGCCGGTTCTTTCGACTCAGGGCGCAGCCAACGCCGGCCTGGGCGAAGTCTACGCCCGCTCCGGCAAGATCCCCGAGGCTAACGCCGCCTATGACGCGGCCGCCAAGGTCAATCCGACCCAGGCCAGCTTCTACCTCAAGAACGAATCGGTGGTCTTCTCCCAGGTGGGCAATGCGGATGCCCAGGCGGCCGCCGCGGACGAGGCCATCACTGCCGATCCGACCCAGCCTCTCCCTTATTACCTCAAGGGCCAGGGGCTCATCGGAAAGGCCACCATCGACCCCAAGACGCAGAGGATTGTTCTGCCTCCCGGCTGCGCGGAGGCTTACCAGAAGTATCTGGAACTGGCCCCGACCGGCCTCTATGCCGCTGACGTGAAGGGCATTTTGAACCAGGCCGGGCAGAAGGTAGACACCAGCTTCAAGGCCGACAAGCCCAAAAAGAAGTAAGCCGGTTCCCGGCTGGTTCCATGAAGGGGGCTCCCGCCAGTTGGGAACGCCCTTCGCTTCTTTGGGTCCCCTCGGCAAACGGGGCTGACGAAACCCTCTACAATCCATTCCATGAACTCCGCTCTGCCCAGCTACGACCAGGCCGCGGCCCTGGTGGCCGACCATGCCGCGCAGTTGGGCCGGTTCCATCCCGCCGTCGAACGCGTGGAGCTTGGCCGGGCCTCAGGCCGCATACTGGCCCAGCCTCTCTCTGCCGACCGCGACCAGCCTCCTTTCGCCCGTTCCACCCGCGACGGCTATGCCTGCCGTGCCGCGGAGGCCTCCACCCATGCGCCGCTGGCCATTGCCGGCGCAATCCGTGCAGGTGAGGCCCCGGCTGGCCCGCTGGAGCCCGGAACTGCCTGGGAGATCATGACCGGCGCCCCGGTTCCCGCGGGAGCCGACGCCGTGGTGATGCTCGAGCACGTCGAGGTGGCCGGTGGCGCAGCAGGCGGAACTGTCCGGCTGCTCCCACCCCGCACCGTCAAGCCGGGAGAGAACATCGTCGCCCAGGGAGCCCAGGCTCGCCAGGGAGACGAACTGCTCCCCGCCGGAACTGCGCTCCACTTCGGTCAAGTCGCCCTGGCCGCGGCCTGCGGGTACGGCGCCCTGAAGGTTTTTATCCGTCCCCGCGTGGCCATCCTTACCACCGGCGACGAACTTGTCCCGGTCAGGTCCTCGCCCGCTCCCGGCCAGATTCGCAACTCCAACGCTCCCATGCTGGCCGCCCAGGTGGTGGCCGCGGGCGGTGAGCCCTGGATTCTCGCCACCGCCGCCGACCATCCCCAGGCCCTCGACGAAGCCCTCGACCAGGCCGCCACGGCTGACCTCCTGCTCATCTCCGGCGGCGTCTCGGCGGGCAAGTTCGACCTGGTCGAGCCCGCCCTGACCCGTATGGGAGCCCGCTTTCACTTCACCGGCGTCCGCATCCAGCCCGGCAAGCCGCTGGTCTTCGGAGAGCTGCCCCGCGGCGGCGCCACAGGCCGGGCCCCCACGCTGCCCTTCTTCGGCCTTCCCGGCAATCCCGTCTCCTCGGCCGTCACCTTCCTGCTCTTTGCCGCGCCGGTGCTGGCCGCCCTGGCCGGTAGCCGGGAGTCCTTCCCGCGCTTTGCCCTGGCCCGGCTGGTCCCGCCCGCCGACCGGCACGGCAAGCCGGGCCTCACGCGCTTTCTGCCCGCTTCCTGCACCTTCAGCGCGCCCGCCGGCCAGCCGCCGCAGGTCGCCTTCGTCCCCTGGAACGGCTCCGGCGACCTAGCCGCCCTGGCCCGCTCCAATTGTTTCCTGGTCGTCTCCGAAGACGCAAACAGCCTCGACCCAGACGCTATCGTCCGCATCCTGTTGCCTTGAGGAGTTCCCATGCCCGATCCCTCGCAACCCCAACTCTCGCATTTCGATGAATCCGGCCAGGCCGGCATGGTCGATGTCAGCGCCAAGCAGCCCACCCGCCGCACCGCCACCGCCTCGGCCTTTGTCGAGCTCTCCGCGGCGGTGCTCGCTGCCTTGCCCGACAACCCCAAGGGCAACCCGCTGGAGGTAGCCCGCTTTGCCGGCATCCAGGCAGCCAAGCGCACCGCCGACCTGATCCCCATGTGCCACCCCCTGCAGCTCACCCACGTAGACGTGCAGGCGGAGATCGTCGCCGGAGGCGTGCGCATCTCCGCCACGGCCGCTACCGTCGGGCAAACAGGGGTCGAAATGGAAGCCCTCACCGCCGCCGCCATTGCCGCCCTCACCGTCTACGACATGACCAAGGCCCTCGACAAGGCCATTGTCATCCGCAATGTTCAGCTCGAAGCAAAATCCGGCGGCAAGAGCGGCGATTTCCTGAGAGCCGGAGGCCGCGTCTGATTGGGCGTGTGCGCACTTCCGCAACCCTCTTGAAATGCACTACGATTCTCCTTCCGCCAGAAAGAGGCTCCATGCCGCGCTCTGCTTTCTTTACTACTTGCCTTGCACTCGTCGCCCTTGCCGTCACCGGGGCCGGCGCCCAGTCCGTCTCCGTCTACCAGACCACCCCGGACCTGCTCGAAGCCCTCTCCGAGCGCCAGACGTTGCACTTCTCCGCCAAGCCAGACCCGGCCCTGACCGCGCCCCTCATCACCGTGGACGACGCCCAGCAATTCCAGGTGATCGACGGCTTCGGCGCATCGCTCACCGACTCGGCCGCCTGGCTTTTCGCCAAGAAACTCACCCCCGCACAGACCGATGCGGCCTTCAAAACGCTTTTCAGCCGAAAGAGCGGCATCGCCCTGAGTTTCTTGCGCCAGCCCATCGGGTCGTCGGACCTGGCGGTGACCTTCTACTCTTATGACGACCTGTGTCAGCAGTCGGCCAAGGCCTGCACCACCCCCGCCGGCGCCTCCGACCCCAACCTCGACCACTATTCGCTGGCGCACGACCAGGAGTACATCCTGCCGCTGCTCAAGAAAGCGCTGGACCTCAACCCCGAGATTCGCGTGATGCTCACCCCGTGGAGCCCACCCGGCTGGATGAAGACCTCGGGATCCATGCTGGGATCGAGCGCGGACGGCAAGCAGCCGTCGAGCCTGCGGCCGGAGTTTTACCCGGCCCTTGCCAACTACCTGGTGAAGACCGTCCAGGGCTACCAGGCGGCCGGCGTGCCGGTCTACGCGCTCAGCGTGGTGAACGAACCGCTCTGGCCCGCGCCCGACTATAGCGGCATGTCGATGCCGGCTACCGACCAGGCGGCCTTCCTGGGCAACGCGCTGGGGCCCGCCCTGGCCGCCGCACACCTGAACACGAAGGTGATGGTCTACGACCACAACTGGGACCGGCCCGACTATCCGGAAACCGTGTTGAAAGACCCCAAGGCCAATGCGGTGGCCGCCGGAACCGCATGGCACCACTATGCGGGCGACCCTTCTGTCATGACCAGCAACCACGAGGAATTTCCGCAGAAAGACCAGTGGGTCACCGAGTCCAGCGGAGGAACGTGGCAGAAGGGCTATGAGGGGAAGGGCAACATCCTGGCCGAGGAGGCCGCCGAGCTGATCGCCGTAACCCGCAACTGGGCCAGGAGCTATGTCCTCTGGGGGCTGGCCACCGATCAGAACCACTCCCCCCACGTGGGCGGCTGCGACACCTGCCGCGGCCTGGTCACCATCGACCTGACCAACCCGGCCAGACCGTTGGTGAAGCCCGAGCTCGACTACTACGTGCTGGGCCAGGCCAGCAAGTTCCTGCTGCCGGGCGCGGTCCGCATCGCATCGGATGAGCCGGCCGGAACCGCATTGAAGGACGTTGCCTTCCGCAACCCCAGCGGCACGGTCGTTCTCTACACCCTGAACGCAGGAACCGCGAGCCAGGACCTCCGCATCGGATTCCACGGAAAGACCGTGGCCACCACCCTGCCTGCCGGCTCGGTGGCCACATTTGTCTGGAAGCCTTGAGGGCAGCTTTCGGGAACCACTCGAATCGCCCGGCTTTGAGCGAAGGGTACGGGCTTTTGCCCGTACATCAAAGCCAGGAGTTCCTCAGCCGGCACTCACCGCCGCTGCGGCGGCGTTAACCCGGCGGGCGGCGGGGCCTGCAGCGGGCTCAAGGGCGGACGAGGGCCTTCGTCGGGTGGAATGAGGAACGGCTCGGGTCCCAGGTGGCCGCGATGGCAGGTACCGCAGGTGACCGGTGCTTCAGAGCTGTCGATCTTGGAGATGTAATTCTTGTTGATCTCCTCGGTCATGGTGAACATCAGCCGGGCGGTGGCCTTCTCGGGTTTGGAGTCGTCGGCAAAATTGAGCCGCGGGCGGCCGTTGGGGCCGATGTTGTTGGGGTCCGGCGTGTGGCAGGTGTTGCAATGCGCGCCCAGCGAGCCCTCCCACTGTTCCATGATGCCGTGGACCTGCTCGCCGGTCAGATTCCTGGGCAGCACCTTGAGGTTGGTGGGGGCGGGAAACGTGCGCGGCGGAGGCGGCGGACTGCCGGCCGGGGGCTGTTGTGATGGGGCGGATTGCGGGGCCTGGGCAACGGTAGCGAGAGCCAAGACGGCTGCGGTGAGCAGGGCAACCGCGGCGGCGGGCAGGGGCAGGGAAGATGATTTCAAACCGGAAATCTCCTGGTAGGCTTGGGGTGGTTTTACCTATAGACGGAATCTTACGCAAAAGTCGTTCAATTTTGCCTTAAGGCATTTCAGGAAAAGCTCCAGGGAACGCCGCGCTACCTCTGGAATTGTCGCATTCTCTTCGGCCCGGAAACGCAAGGGTGCCCCGGCAGGACAAACCGCAGCGGCCAGTCCACCGCCTCGCGGATGCCGATGCGCGGCGTCACCAGCACCTCGCCGGCCAGGTGCCCGCCGTCGCGCACCTGCAGCGGCGAGACGGGATCGAGCAGGTCAAGGCCGTTGTGGTCCAACCGGGTGAGCCCCAGCGCCTGGCAGAGCCGGCTGGGGCCGGAGGTAAGCTGCCGGGCGGCTACGCCGGGCGGGAGGCCCCGGTTGATGGCCATTTGGCCAGCCCCGGTCACCGGCTCCAGCGCGCGCAGCAGCACGCACCCGGCCCTGCCCTCGGCCTCGCAACTGATGTTCATGCAGAAGGATCGGCCGTAGATCGAGTAGACGTAGGCGTGGCCGGCGGGGCCGAACAGAACCCGATTGCGGGGCGTGGGGCCGCGATGGGCGTGGGCGGCCGGGTCGGGCGGCTGGTTGTGGGGGCCAAGGTAGGCTTCGGCCTCCACGATGCGGCCCGCCAGCAGGCCGGCAGCCGTCCGATGCACCAGTAGTTTGTCCAGCAGGCGCGGGGCCACCTGCTCCGGCGACGCCTCGAAGAAGGCGCGCGGAAGCTGCCGACCGGGAAACCGGCCAGGCTGGAGCGGGAGCGCGCCGCCCTCAAACCCTACTTGTGCGCTTTCTTCCATTCCTTCAGCAGGGCGAGCACCTCTTCGGCGTGGCCCGCGGGCGTAACCTTGGGGAAGATGTGCAGCAGGGTCTGGTCCGGGCCGATGACGAACGTGGTCCGCTCGATGCCCCACACTTTCTTGCCGTACATGTTCTTTTGCTTCAGCACGCCAAACTGATTGCACACTTTCTCGTCTACATCAGCAAGGAGCGTGTAGGGCAGGTCGTACTTGGCGCGAAATTTGGCCTGGTCCCTGGGTGTATCGCGGGAGATGCCCAGCACCACCGCGCCAGCCGCCTGGAGTTTTTTGAAGGTGTCGCGGAAGCCGCAGGCCTCAATGGTGCAGCCAGGAGTGTCCGCTCTGGGATAAAAGAAGAGTATGACCGGCTGGCCGGCATAATCGGACAGGCTTGCGGTCTTGTCCTCGTCGGTTTGCAAGGTAAAGTCGGCGACTTTCTGTTCGAGTTCCATGGGGAAATTCCTCGTAGTGTGGATGGAGGGCCCGTTGTGGCCATCAGGTTCGATTATTCCCGAAGCGGGCGGCAGGTGTCATTGCTGAGGACATGTATTTTGTCGATCAGGCGAGCAGCTCTGGGTGCCCCATCCTTGCCGCGTTTTTGTTTTTGCGGCAAGGGTGGGATTCCACTGTCGGCGATTATGGCCCTGGCCGGCCTGCTGGCCGCGCTGCCGGTGTGGTCCCAGTACCCTGGGCAGGTAACAAAGTCCAGCAAGGACGCGCCCGAGCTGCGGGCGATTGCGGTGCTCGAGTGGACGGGCGAAGCGGGCAGCCCCAAGGCCAGCCGGCTGGTTCCCGTGGCCGTGCTCGACGGCGACCAGCTTGAGGATGGGGGCATCTACCTGGCCCGGCCCCAGCCGCTGGCCCTGGCCGGCGAGGTGGAGTACGAACTCCAGCAGGACGGCAAGCCGGTGGGGCTGTTCGACATCCGCAACTCCGGCCAGGAGCAGGGCTCGTGGGTCGGCTATGGATCGTGGAAGCAGCTCCCCACCCCCAAGGCCAAGCCGTCGATGTCGGAGTTGGCGCAGAGCAGGATCGACGACGAGGAGAGCGACCGGCCCGTCCTGCACCGCAAGAAGCGCGTCGACGACGGCTCGGGCGGAACGGGCAAGGACGGCGGGAGCAACACGGGAGCACCAGGCAGCGGCGGCGGCTCCGGAACCGGCTCGGCCTCGAGCGGGCCGCCGCCGGCCAGCGATCCCGACCGGCCTACGCTGCACAAGAAGGATTCGAGCGACAGCACGGCCAGCAGCAGCGGCAGCGCGCCGCCCGACGACCCCGACCGGCCGGTGCTGAAGAAGACCAAGAAGAAGCAGCCGGAAGACATTGGCCACGTGGATTCGCTGCCCGACGTCACTGATCCCGACCGGCCGCGGCTCAAGCGCGGCAAATCCACCGGCAACGGCCTCAATGTGGTTCCGAGCCTGATGGGCATGCCGGCGGACATGCAGCAGGCAGTGGCCGTCTCCGACGCAAAGAGCCGTCCCGAGCACCCGTGGACTTATAGCTGGGCCAACACGGACGATGAGGCCAAGATGAAGTCGGCCCTGGAAGACATGGCCCGGGATGCCCTGGGGCTGAACACGCCTCCGCCACCGGCCCCCAAGCGGGCGACGACGCAAAAGGCGTCGCGAAAGAACGCCAAGCCCGCGTCGCCGCCCGCGCCCTTGCCCGCGCCGCTAATAGACGAGCAGTTCCGCGTCTTCGAGCTTTCCTACGGCTCCGGGGCCACGCTGGTGCTGACGGCGCACACCGATGGTCCCGCCGCCCAGCAGAAGTTTGTGACGCTCATAGCCCAGCCGGACCTTTACGGCAACGTGCTGGTGCTGCTGAAGAACGTGACCGATGGCGCCCACCTGGACGAAACTCCGCGCATGCGCCTCGTGGACGCCGTGGATGCGATAGCCGATAACCGCGGCGAACTGCTCTTCGAACTGCGCGGCGCAACCCAGCGCCAGTTTGCCCTTTACCGCATCCTGCGCGGCCAGGCGGAGAAGCTGTTTGTGAGCGGCGGCGGGGAGTTCGGGACGGAAAGCAGGGAATAGGGAACAGGGAACAGAATGGCGGCACTTCGGGTCTTTCTGTTCCTGCCGGATGATAGCAGCGCGCTATCTCGCCGCATTATGAGCAAAATTGCTCACTTATGCCGGGAATCTTATTGCTTTGACCAACAACCATGCGGCGCGGGGCGTGGCTGTGGTATTGCCTCCTATACACTGGGCATAAGGGTGGGCGCGTCGCCACTCTCCAAGGAACTTCCCCAAGTATGGCTTCAGTTACAACCGTCCCCGCTCCTGAAACCGCAACCGCAAACCCAGCTAGACTGGCTTTCGCCGCCCCAGAGGCCCCCGTTTCCGCCGCTGCGCACGCGGTCCCCGCGCGGCCTGAGGTTCGCATGGGCCGTGCCGCTGCGGCGGGCGCGGGCATCAACTGGCTGACGCTGGGGGTGATGGTCGCCTTCCACCTGGGCGCCGTGGCGGCGCTGTTCTTCTTCACCTGGCAGCGGCTGGCAGTCATGCTGGTGTTGTACGTGATGGCCATCAATGTCGGCATCGGCATGTGCTACCACCGGCTGCTGACCCACCGCGGCTACCAGGTTCCCAAGTGGCTGGAATACGCGATGGCCGTCTGCGCCACGCTGGCTCTGGAGGGCGGCCCGATCTTCTGGGTGGCCACCCATCGCGTGCATCACCAGCTCAGCGACCGGGAAGGCGACCCTCATACTCCACGCGAAGGCGGATGGTGGGCTCACACCGGCTGGCTCATCTGGGGCGATACTTTGCACGAGAAGACCGAGGTGTTGGCCCGCTACGTCCCGGATCTGGAACGCAACCGCTTCCTGGTCTGGCTGAGCAAGTACCACTGGATTCCACTGGTGCTGAGCGGCGTGCTGCTGTTCGGCCTGGGCTGGCTCACGGGCGGCGCGGCGAACGCCGTTGGGATGCTGCTGTGGGGCGCCTTCCTGCGCGTGACGCTGGGGCTGCACTCCACCTGGCTGGTGAACTCGGCAACCCACCTGTGGGGCAGCCGACGCTTTGAAACCCGCGACGACTCGCGCAACAACTGGTGGGTGGCGCTGGTGAGCGGCGGCGAGGGCTGGCACAACAACCACCACGCGCACCCGGTCTCCGCGCGCCATGGCCTCGCCTGGTACGAGATCGACCCCAACTACTGGGGCATCTGGCTGCTTTCCAAGCTCGGCCTGGCCCGCAAGGTTCACGTAGCCAAGTTCGACCCCGCGAACCCCAAGCCGGCAGGAATCTAGAAGAGCACGCCGGACCTGTAGGCGGGAAAAAGTTCATGCAAAATGGAAAGGCAGCCTTGCCCCCAGGGGACAGGCCGCCTTTTTCTGTTTGCGGGGGTCCTGAGTGGGGCCGGCGTGAGCCTATTTGTGCAGCTTGGCCCTGACCCACAGTACGCCAAAGACCGGCAGCGCTACAATCAGCACCAAGACGAAGGCGGGAAAGCCGACATA
>OCZT010005877.1_pt1 | contig 12188 bp, 8 predicted proteins | sample 1539031 | NCBI WGS metagenome assembly OCZT01 (sample SAMEA3539308, study PRJEB22396) | soil metagenome | biome: tundra; feature: field; material: soil | place: USA | collected 2010-05 | depth 0.15 m
GGGAAGGCCTGGCCGCCGATATTGTGCCCGCGCGAAACCGCGAACTCATAAATGATCACATCTTTGGACAGGTCATGCCGTGCGCCCGCGAGGATGCTCAATTCCTGCTGGTCGGGCCGGCGAATGTAATGGCGGTAGGCCCAGTTGCCGGGTGAGCATGGAGGCGACTGCCCCGGAGTTGGCGGATGGGCCGCATTGTATGCATTGCATTCGGCTGGGGTGAAGAACGTGACAGTCCCGCTGGTCGCCGCGGAGATCATGTTCGAACTGCTGGGCGTATACACACGCGTCTCACCGTAGTCGTGGAAATCGGCAAAGAGCCCTTTTAGATAGGCCGTCATGGTGGGTGTGATCTTGTCGTCCAAACCGATATCGAAACCGTAGCGAGTGCGGTAGTATTCGTAGGAACGAAAGTCTTCGCCATTGATAAAGGCGACGTTCTGGCCATTCGGCAGGGTTCCGAAGGTCTGGCTGGGTTCCAAGTCGTTGATACCGCGGTTGGTCCGGTCCCAGGTTCCGCCGAGCAAAAAGCCGAATTTTTTGTCCGTACCCCAACGGTGCCCAAAGGTACCGTCGAAGCCACCCCGCCAGTTGCCGTTCTGGATCGGGTTGTAGCCGGCTGTGCCATTCAGCGAGTAAGTAGGTCTATCCTGCGCGGACGGCGTCACGAGGTTCACCGTGCCGCCAATGCCGTCTGCGTCCTCGTCCGCCGCGAGCGTCTTGTAGACCTCGATGCGTTCGATGCCATTGGCCGGGATCGCATCCAATTTGATGTTGCGCACCGTCACTTCCACCGACGGAACATTCACGCCGTTGATCGTGACGTTGTTCAACCTCGGCTCGGTTCCGCGAATCTGCACGTACTTCCCCTCGCCCTCGTCGCGCTCGAGAGATACGCTGGGCAAGCGGCCGACAGCGTCGGCAACGTTGGTATTGGGCAGGCTATTGATCACGCCCGCGGTTTCCACCTGCACGATATCGACCGCGGTGCGCTCAATGTTGATTGCCTCCGCGTCGCCATGCAACCGGCCGGCGGAGACGATCACTTGATCCGCTGCCGAAGAGATCAGCATCGTAGCGTTGACGCTGGTAACCTGTCCAGCGGCTACCTTGATTGGAGACGTGTACGGCGCGAACCCCACATAAGAGACCGCAAGTGTGTATTGCCCTGGGACCACGTCTGCGATTCTGAATTGACCTTGGCCGTCCGTGATGGCTTTCTTGCCCAACGGCTGCAATTCGACGATGGCGCCTGGCAACACTGCCTGGCCAATGTCAGAAACGCTACCGGCGATTGCACCCCGCGCCTCCTGGGCTTGAACTGGCGTGGCGTACAGCGCGCTTAATAGAATCAATGCTGTCAGACATATTCTCAACAGAAATGTTCGCTTCATCTGGCGGTCTCCAACGGCCCTGAACTGGCGCCGGTATTTTTGGATAGTTCTTTGTGTTGCCTGTCTGCAGGGCACAGGCTTCCGGAAATGGGGAAAGAAACACGACAGAGCCCAGGCAGGGTGCTTCGGCAGCTATCGCTGATTCAACTTTGAGCTGCCACAATTAAAGAAGCGCAACGGCCAGATGAATGGAATGTGAATTCACGGTGGGTTAATACAGGATTCGATTGCAGGCTAAATAAGGAGTTGCTCCTGCCCAGCAGGTGAGCGGGCGAATCTTAAGTCAAGATGAAGACGGAAGGGGGTTTCATCGTAAATTCACATCGAATGCAGGATGGTGGCGGCCTCGTCGTCCCTTCTGCAGGGACCAATCCACGCCACGGAGACAGTCGCAATGCGGGAGTTTCCCGGTACAATCGAATGGTGAGCAAACTCCCCCCACCCACGGCTCCTACCGTGGGCTTTATTTCCCTGGGCTGCCCTAAGAACCTCGTTGACTCCGAGGTGATGATGGGCCTGCTGGACCGCGCCGGCGCGCGGCTGACCGCCCATCCTGAAGACGCGGATATCCTCGTCGTCAATACATGCAGCTTTATCGATACCGCCAAGCAGGAGTCGGTGGACACCATTTTGGAGATGGCTCGCCACAAGACAACGGGCCGCGCCACAAAGTTGATCGTTGCCGGCTGTCTGGTGGAGCGCTATCGCGACGAGATTCGCAAGAGCATTCCTGAAGTGGACGCCGTGGTCGGAACCGGCGAATTGGAATCCATTCTGGAGGCAGCCGGCATTGCGCGCCCACAGGCTGCCGCGCTGTCGCCGTTCAACATCCTGACGAGCAGCGGAGCCGCGGAGATGCGGTCCGGACAGGAGTCGCTGTCGGGCACGCACAAGGCTGAAACGATTGCATTTCGCGCGGAGGGCGACCTGCGCGAGCAGCAAGGGCGCTTCCGCCGCGACGACTGGCAGGGCGCGGCGCACATGCTGCCCACCTATCTCTACGACGAGAACACGCCCCGGCTGCTGGCGACCGGCCGCACCTCGGCCTACATCAAGATCGCCGAGGGCTGCGATCATCCCTGCACGTTCTGCGTGATTCCCAACCTGCGTGGAAAGTTCCGGTCGCGCCGGTTTGAATCGGTGGTGACGGAGGCAAGGCACCTGGTGGCGCGCGGCGTCCAGGAGATTACGCTTATCGGCCAGGACACGACCTGCTACGGCGAAGACCTGGGCCTGAAGGACGGACTTGCGTTGCTGCTGGATTCGCTGGCGGGCATCGAAGGCCTGCGGTGGCTCCGCTTCCTCTATGCCTATCCGAACCGCATCACAGGACGGCTGCTTGACACCATTGCGAAGCACGACAACATCTGCAAATACCTCGACGTGCCCCTGCAGCATGCCTCGCCCGCAGTCCTCAAGACCATGAAGCGCGGCGCGGGTGCGGAGATCTTCTTGAAGACACTGGACAAGGTGCGTGCTGCGGTTCCGGGAATCGCGCTGCGCACGTCGTTCATCGTCGGCTTCCCGGGGGAGACGCCAGAGGATGTCGCGATTCTTGAAGATTTCGTCAAGGAAGCGAAGTTCGATTGGCTTGGCGTTTTCAACTACTCCGACGAAGAAGGCTCGGGCGCTTACTCGCTTGACGTCAAGGTGCCCAAGCGCACCATCGAAGCCCGCAAGCGCCGTCTGATGAAGCTGCAGCAATCCATCAGCAAGCACGCCAAGCAGCAGTGGGTGGGCCGCGAGCTGGTGGTACTGGCGGAAGGCGAAAGCGACGAGACGCCGCTGCTGTGGGAGGGCCGTACGCAGTTCCACGCGCCCGAAATCGATGGCAAGGTCTACATCAACGACTTTGGCGCGCTGGAGACACTGGAAGCTGGCAGCTTCTACAAGGCGGAGATCACTGAAGCCCACGAATACGACGTGGTGGCCCGCGTAGTCTCCGGGCCGCTGTAGACTGAATTTTCAATTGGGAACGCTTTCGATGCCACCTAAGAAGAAATCCGTTAATCTGCTTCGTTGTCCCACGTGCGGCATGCTGGTGCGCCGCGAGGACGAGGACTTCCCTTTCTGCAGCGACCGATGCCGCAAGATCGACCTTGGCAAATGGGCCTCGGGCGTCTACAAGATCAGTTCGCCCGTGCTGGACCCAGAGGTGCTCGAAGACCTGGGCGAGTCGGGCGCCAATCGCAGCAGACGGGACTTCGACGATGAATAGCCCCACGGCCATGCCTACTCCTCCGGCCACCGGCCGCAGAACTGCCTGGGCCTGGACCGTGGCGACGTTCTTCGGTGCGGGCCTGGGAAAGCCCGGTCCCGGAACCTGGGGATCGGTCGGCGCGGTTCTTGTGTGGGCCGTGTACGTGTGGGCTGCGCATCCGGCGACGCAGACGCTTTTCGTGGTTCTGCTGGGCGGAATAGTGCTGTCGATCGCCGTGGGTGTGCCTGCCGCCACCATCGCAGCGCGGGAGAGCGGCCGCAAAGACCCCGGCTTCGTGGTTATCGACGAGGTCACAGGCCAGTGGATCGCGCTGCTGGGCTGCCCGGCCGACTGGCTTCACGCCCTGATCGCCCTTATCCTGTTTCGGCTGTTCGACATTACCAAGCCCTTCCCTGCCCGCCAGCTTGAGAGCCTTCCCGAGGGCTGGGGCATCGTCTTCGACGATGTGGCCGCGGGGTTGTATGCTTGGGGTGTCGCATCGTTGTTGCGCCTCTGGTTCTAAGACCCCATGCCACGCCCCCACACACAACCCGACGTTGACTCTCGTCCCGATCCGCGCATCGATGACGTGGTGCCTGCCGCCGCGATGCCGTTGGGCGAAGTGGAATTGACGGGGACGAACTTAGGCCCGCTCAATTTTGGCCCCCCGGCGGTGCTGGTGGACGGTACCCCGGCCCACGTGCTGATGAGCCGACCCACCCGGTTGATCTTCCGCGTACCGGAACTGGCGTCGACCGGGCTGGTTGAGGTCCGCACGCCCACCGGCGTCAGCAATTCCGCGCCTCTGCGGGTGGCTCGCGAGCTCACATCTGGGTTGCACCCCGTGACCAGCCCCGCGGTCAGCCGTTCAGGCATGATTTACGCCACCATCTCAGGCGAGCGTGGCAAGCAGACCCCAGTATCCGTTGTGCGGGTGAGCCCGGACGGACGCGGCACGCCCTTTGTTACGGGGATTCTGAACGCGACCGGGTTGGCTTTCAATCCGGAAGGCGATCTTTTTGTGACTTCGCGCGCCGAGGGGACAGTCTACCGCGTCGATGCCGCGGGCGAGTTCACCGTCTACGCCGAGGGCATGGGAGTGGCCACGGGGGCCGCGTTCGACTCGGACGGCAATTTGTTTGTCGGCGACCGCAGCGGCACCATCTTCAAGATCAACCCACAGCGGCAGATCTTTGTGCATGCCACGCTGGAGGCGAGCGTGGCCGCCTACCACATGGCGGTGAACGCCGCTGGGACGCTGTTCGTCACCGGACCAACCCTCAGTTCCAACGATGCCATCTGGGCCATTGAGCCTAACGGCGATACGCGCCCCTGGTACCGGGGCCTGGGTCGTCCGCAGGGCCTGGCGCTGGCAAAGGACGGCAGCATCTACCTGGCGGCCGCACTGCACGGCCGGCGCGGCATTGTCCGCGTGACGCCGCAGGGCGAAGCCACGCTCGTTCTGGCCGGTGTGAACCTCGTGGGGATAGCCTTTTCGCCTCTTGGCACTGCCGTTCTGGCCACCGATGACGCCGTTTACGATGTGGACTTGAGTGTCGAAGGCCAAAGCCCTTTCTCGCTCGGCGCCGCATCGCTGCCATCGCCGCGGTTGGAAGGCGAAAAGCCGGCAGAGGACGCATCCAAGCTGGAAGACAAGGCCAGGAGCAACAAGCAGAAGAATGAAATCTGAAATCATCGCTGTAGGCTCGGAGATGCTGACCCCCTACAGGCAAGACACCAACTCTCTCGATCTGACGGAAAAGCTCAACGAGATTGGCGTTACTGTCGCCTTCAAGACCATCGTGGGCGATCGCCGCAAAGACCTCGTCAATGCGATTCGGACCGCGCTCGGCCGCACCGACATCCTGATCGTCATGGGCGGTCTCGGCCCCACGGAAGACGACCTCACGCGCGAGGCCATGGCAGAAGCGCTCTCGCTGAAGCTGCGCCGCGATGCCACGCAGATGGCCGCGCTGCATGTACGCGCCGCCACCTGGCGCATGCCGATGGCCGAGAACAACCTGAAGCAGGCCGATGTGATGGAGGGAGCCACCGTGCTGCCCAACCCCAATGGCAGCGCGCCCGGCCAGTGGCTCGACACGCTTTTCGAAGGCTATCGCAAGCTCATCATGCTCATCCCCGGACCGCCCAGCGAGTGCAAACCGCTGTTTGAAGCGGAATGCCTTCCTCGCCTGCGGGCTGCCCTGCCCCCGCGCTTCATCGCCAAGCGCACGCTGAAGGCCGCCATGATTCCGGAGTCGCAGGCTGACAAGCTGCTGGCCCCCATCTACACCACTTACAAAGACGTTGAGACCACCATCCTGGCCCACGCCGGAGACATACAGCTTTCGCTGCTCTGCTCAAAGAACAGCCAGGAAGCTGCCCAGCAGCGAGTGGATGAGCTCGCCAGCCGCATGGAAGAGGCTCTCGACGATTGGCTCTATTCGTCGGAAGGCGATTCACTGGAGCAGATTGTTCTGTACTATCTTGGGTTGCGCCAGGCTACGCTGGCCGTTGCCGAAAGCTGCACCGGTGGATTGGTGGCGCAACGCATCACCTCGGTCCCGGGCAGTTCGCGCTCGTTTCTCGGCGGCGCGGTTGTCTACTCCAATCAACTGAAGATCGCGTTTGCCAACGTGCCTCCGGACCTCATCGCACAGCATGGCGCAGTCTCAGAGGAAGTGGCGAAAGCTCTCGCTGCGGGAATTCGCCAGCGCACCGGCGCGACCATCGGCCTCGGCATCACCGGCATCGCCGGCCCGACTGGCGGCACAGATGCAAAGCCGGTGGGGCTGGTCTACATTGGCGTCAGCGACGCGCAAAAGACCGACGTGCTCGAACACACTTTCCGTGGCCCTCGCGCTCGCGTGAGAGAATGGGCCGCCCAGCAGGCGCTTGACCTTATCCGTCGCAGGCTGATGTAGAACGCATCAGCGCTCGATTCATTGAAGAGTGGAAAAGGTCGCAGACTAACGACTTAGGACTGCGCATCTCGCTGATTGCACTGATCCGCCGCGCATTGCAAAACGCGGAGAGACGCAGTCCCATCGCAAACACAGAACCGGCAGGCGCTTAGAACGCCTGCCGGTCTTTTTAGTGCGTGATTTTCGTTCTCGAGTTCATCGAGACCGGAACCATTTCTTCAAGTGCAGAAATGGTTAGTCGACTAGTTCCTGTGTCATGACGGCTCCGCCCATCGAAGCAAGCACAGCGCTGGCCTTCACCACCTTGTGTGAGTCCTTCGCGATCCAGATAGTCTTCTTGTCAGTACCTCCGTCGGCCGAAGTGATTTCGACACGATAGGTGTCGAATGTGCCGGCTGGGACCGTGGTCTTATCCACTCCGGCGACGGTTAGTTGCAGCAACTTCACCTTTTGCGTCTGGATATCGAAGTTGCGGAAGGTAGTGGCATAACCTTCCGCGAGCGGAAGGCAGGCGAGCACCTGGTCTCCGCCGGCGGCATCGCCAAACAATGCGCCGCCAAGATCGGCTGCGATGGGCCGATCCTGTCCGTTCATGCTCATCTTGCCCGTCGCCTTGTTGCCCGCGAAATCGAGATCAATCGCGACAGGCCCCTGCTTGAGGCTCCGCTTCTGGAGCTGCAGGCTGGCCTTTTCAAGCGTCGCGACGTCGGTCGCGGTTCCCTGCGGCGTTTCCATCTGGTCCGTTGCCGTCCATGAGCTGCCGCCATCCACAATTGCGGTTGAGATCTTCATGTTGATCGTCTGGCCGCCGGCCGCAATGGTGACTTGGTAGTGCCAGGTACCGGCGACGAGATCGGTTGCGGGTTTCGGGGTGCCGATGGCTCCGGGATCGACCTTTTTGGCAAGAACGACCGTCTTGGGATCCACCGAAATCTCCTTGAGGCGCGCAAGTTCTTCCGGTGTGCCGCCTTCCTGGAATCTGCCGCCCAGGTGCTGCGCGAGAAACTTCTCAGACTGCATGAAGAGCGCCAGGTTGTTGATTGGCCGCGCAAAGCCATGGCCTTCGTCGGGCGCGAGGATGTACTCCACGCTGAACCCGCGGTCACGCAGCGCAATCACGATCTGTTCTGCCTCGCGGCGATTGACGCGGGGATCGTTGGCTCCCTGCGCTACAAGCAACGGCGTCTTGATCTTGTCGGCGGAGTTCAACGGCGACTCTGCCATCAGCAAAGCCTTGCCCTGCGGCGTACTCGGGTCGCCCATGCGCAGTGCAAATACTTTCCTTGCCGCTTCCCAATAGGGGGGAATCGAATCAAGCAGCGTGATCAGGTTGGAAGGCCCGACGATGTCCACCGCCGCGGCATATAGATCAGGCGTGAAAGTGACGCCGGCCAGCGTGGCATAGCCGCCATACGATCCGCCCATGATGCCGACGCGCTTGGGATCGGCGATGCCCTCGGCGACCATATACTTCACGCCCCAGGTCAGATCGTCCTGCATCTTGCGGCCCCATTCCAGGTTGCCGGCGTCAAGAAACTTTCTGCCGTAGCCGGTGGAGCCGCGGAAGTTCGGCATCAGCACCGCGTAGCCGCGATTGGCGAAGAACTGCCCGAGTGAGTTGTATCCCCACGAATCGCGCGCCCACGGTCCGCCGTGAGGAATGATGAGGGTGGGCAGGTTCTTTGCGGGCACTCCCTTGGGAAGGACGAGATAAGCGGGAATCTCAAGACCGTCTGAAGATTTGTAGGTGACAGGCTTCATCTCCGCCAGGTCTTTGCGCGGGAGTTTCTCCCAGATCTTGTATTGCGGAGTGAGGACGCGCGTCTTGCGATCGAAGAGGAGGGTCTGGCCCGGCTCGGTATCGCTTGCCGCTGTGACCAGCCACAGCCGCTCATCCTGGGTGCGCGAGACGACGCTGATCTCCTGGCCGGGAAATTGTTTTTCAAGCCAATGGTTGTCGTCTCCGAAAGCCTTGTCTTTGAAGTACGTCTTGGTGCGGGCGGCGGTGTACCAGGTCTCGACCAGTTCCTCTGTCTTTTCAGAGAACAGCGCTCCACCGAAATCCACTTTGCCCAGCGGATCGGATTCCACCATCTCTGTTTTGCCGGTCTCCGGATCGAAAAGCACCAGCGAGACTAGATCGCCGCCCTTGTTGGTCTCCATGTAAACGCGCTTGCCGTCAGGCTGAAAGTGCAGAGGCCCGCAAGTCTCGAAGACGGAACAGGAATAGATCTGGGTGAACTTATCGGCATCCACGCGGAGAACTTCAGTGTCGCCGTTGTCGGCGCTGCGTGTGGCGAGGCGCAACTGGCCTTTCACATCGAAGCTCCAGCCAGTGATGCGGTCGGTGTTCTTGCGCACCAGCGTCTTTTCTCCGGTGGAGATCTTCAGCTTGTATAGGTCGTGCCAGGCCTTGTCGCGATCGTTGAGGCCGATGTAGAGAATGTCGGAGTCGGTCTTCGGCGCTTCAACCAACATCACGCGTACGCCCTTCAACCCGGTCAGGTCGCGGGAAGGCGGCGCATCCTGGCCGGCACCGGGCTTGGCTGCCGGATCGACGGCGTAGACGTTGAAGTTCTCGTCGCCATCGTGGTCCTTGGCAAACACGATGTACTTGCTATCGCGCGTCCACATATAGCCCGCCACGGGACGCTTGGTCTCAGTTGTCAGCAGACGGGACGCGCTGAATGGCTCACTGACGCCCTTGACATAGACATTGCGGGTTTCTTTCCATGGCTTCAGAAACGCAAGGTACTGCCCATCGGGGGAAAGCTGCGCACCCGCAATTTCAGGATTGCCGAAGATCAAATCCCGGTCGATCAACGGTGGCAGACCAGCAGCCTTTTGACTCTGCGATACACCAAGCGGTGCGAGGAGCAAGATACACAGGAAGCCATACAAAAATCTTTTCATGAACGAAACTCTCCCTTTCTTGGGAACTTTGGAAACCAACAAAGTCAGATTCGAAGGACAGCGCCATTCTCCTCCAGTGCTCTAAAGGTTTCAAGAACATAACAACATTTTGGGAATTTGTTAGTCCTGTCATCGCGCGTTCCGGGTCCGGGAAATTATTTGCCTCTCTCTACATCCAAATTTGAATGCGTTGCATTTTCGGTTGGAAGCGAATCGACAGAAAGCTTCACCAGCCTGAGGGAACTGCGACTTGCATCGGTTCCCAAATCAGTACAGCCGCAACAGCCGCGCCAATCGTGAGCGCCAGCGCAATCGGCATCGCGAGCGCACCGACCTTCAGGAACTTTCCGAAGCTCACGTTCAGCCCTTCGCGACGCAGTGCGATAAGCCAAAGAATGGTTGCAAGCGATCCGGTTACCGACAGGTTGGGTCCGAGATCCACGGCAATCAGCACAACATGGGCGATCAATCCGTGCGCGTGAGCAGACTGCAGCGTGCTGCCCGCGATCAATCCGAGCGGCAGATTATTCACCACGTTGTTTCCTACGCCCACCACCGCTCCGGTCAGCAACGCGCCCATCCCATGCGGCAGTTTCTCAACCCATGCAAACGCGGCAGCCGTGTACTTCAGGGCGCCAATCGTAACGAACGCTTCCACAAGAATGAACAACCCCGCCACGAGTGGCAGGACGCTCCAACTGATGTCGCGCACGATTTTCATTGGATTCGTGCGCGCCTTGATGACAGCTATGCACGCGATCGCCAGCGCAGACAGGCACGTCGGCAGGCCGAGATCCTTATTCATCGCTGACGCAACCAGCAACACAGCCGCAACCACGAGGATGCCTGCCAGCACGACCTTGCCATTGCCGGTGAGGGGTTCAATGTGCGCGCCGTTGGGCACGCTTCCCTGCAACTCCTGCCGGAAGTACCAGCGCAACACCAGGTAGGTGGCAACGATGGACAGCAGCGACGGCAGCGCGAAGGCGCCCATCCAGTGCGCGAGAGACGGCATCCTGGTGCGATAGACCACAAGATTGGCCGGGTTCGAGATGGGCAACACGAACGATGCGGCATTGGCGATGAGCGCGCAGGCAAAGAGATAGGGCAGAGGCTCGGCCTTCGACTTGCGAACGGCTGTGAGTACGGCGGGGGTCAACACCACGGCCGTCGCATCGTTGGACATGAAGATGGTGACCACCGTCCCCACGCCATAGATCAACGTGAACAGCCGCGCACGCGACCCCAGCGCATGCTCGACGGCATACGCAGCCAGCCAATCGAAGACACCGTAGAAGCGAGCCAGTTCCGACAGCAACATCATGCCGGTGAGGAAGAGATAGACGTCCGTCCCCTCCGCGACCGCATCGCCCGCAAGCCGCAACGGAACCAGCCGCAACGCTACGAGCAGCAGAGCTCCCGCGCCGATCCAATACACCTCGGCAATGCCGCGCGGCCGCAACAGCATGAGCAGAATGCTGGCCGCGACAATGGCAATCAGAATCAGGTGCGCAAACCAAGGCGCAAAAATCAACCGGCGTCGTCCCCCGTTCTTTGAACCGGTACTCTTCGATGCTACAAGCAAGCCGCGCGCGGCCAGCGATCCCAGGTTGGATGCCTCTCGTGCGATTCCAAAATGGTTGACGCGCGCCCGCCGCCTCTGCAAGACTCTGCCCATGCAATACACGGGTAAGGTGGAATATGCAGACGCCCGAAAAATGCGGGTACGAAACAAACGCTACTATCGGGTGGCGCATTGGCCCATCTGGATTTGGGTTTTCTTTCTTGCGCCGGGCCCTCTGACCTTCAGCTTGTTCGCGCACGGGTTTGGGTGGGCCAACTCCGTGTGGCTGGCAGGGGTGCTCGTTGGCACCGGCATTGCCGGTCTGCGCGGCCAGATGCCCGGCGTGGAACCCGCCCCGTACATCTTGCGCTTTGATGAGGACAAGCCCAACCCGCTCTACCGCAAGGTCTGCTACACGTTTGCGTGGAACGCGCTGCTCAACTTTACGCTGCTCAACCTGACCGGGCTGATCGTCGCCACCGTCACCGGCAAATGGATGATGAGACCGATTTACCAGTACGGCTACCTTCCGCTTTTCGTGCTGATCCTGTTGCTGGGCGCGGCCGGGCTGTTGCCCCGCGTCGGGGTCTCCACCAAGCGTGAGGGCACGGAGCGCCGCTACTTCTACGGCTCTGTGTGGGCCGTCACGACCGGGCAAACGCTGCTGCTGGTTCTGTGGAAGGCGCTGCCTTCAGACCTTTCCCACTCACGCACGGGCAGTGTCATCAAGCTCGGTGTGTACGCCGGTGCGCTGCTCGGGATGGGTCTATTGGCCTGGCGCGGCGCCCTGCCCCGCACCCGCCCCATCGTTCCGGGAGAGTACATGACCGACTGAGCCAGGTCCGGCACGACGAGCGTTTACAGTCCACGCCGCTTGCAAAGCGAGGCCTCCCGACGCTGCACTTCAGGCCCGTCCTCAACAACGCCTCACCTGCTAAACTCTCACGTGATGCCCCTCGCCAGCCTCGCCATCGCAGCCGCAGCCTACCTGCTCGGATCTATCCCGGTTGGATACGTGCTCATGCGCCTGGTCCGGCATGAGGACATACGCTCATTTGGCAGCGGCAACATCGGTGCCACAAACGTCCTCCGCTCCGGCGGCAAGGGGCTGGGCGCGGCCACCTTTGTGCTGGACGTGGTGAAGGGAGCAAGCGCCGTGTGGCTGGCCGCAGTGGTGGCCTCGTGGTTGCTAC
>OCZT010005878.1_pt1 | contig 12187 bp, 10 predicted proteins | sample 1539031 | NCBI WGS metagenome assembly OCZT01 (sample SAMEA3539308, study PRJEB22396) | soil metagenome | biome: tundra; feature: field; material: soil | place: USA | collected 2010-05 | depth 0.15 m
AGATGAGCCTGATGCTCAAGTCCAGGGAGATCTACCGGCACCTCAAGAACTCGGCCGACCGCATCGATAGTGCCGCGGACGAGATCTCGGTCATCGTCATCAAGCGCAGCTGAATTGGAGCAGGCTGCAGACGCAGCTGCCCGCCGGCGTGGCGTGTGAGCGGGCGGCTGAGCGGGCGGCTGAGCGGGGAATTACGCTACCAATCGACTTGTTTGGAGTAGAGGCATGAAACCGCTGGACGGCATCCATCACATCTCGTCCATCACGGCTGACGCCACCAGCAACGTGGCGTTTTACGCGGGCGTGATGGGGCTGCGGCTGGTCAAGAAGACCGTCAACCAGGACGACCCCACCGTGTATCACCTCTTCTACGCTGACGAAAACGCGAGCGCCGGGGCTGACATGACTTTCTTCGAATACCCGGGCGTCGCGCCAGGCCGCGCCGGCGCCGGGATGATTCACCGCATCACGTTTCGGGTCGGGTCTGGTGAGGCGCTCGAGTTCTGGCGGCGAAGGCTTGCGGACGCCGGGATCGAGTCGGAGCTCGCTGAGGACCGGCTCCTGTTCGTTGACCCCGAGGGCCTCGGGCTCGAACTATTGATCGCCGGCGTTTCCGACTCGCCGTTGATCGCCGACCACCCTGAGATCCCCAGCGAGCTCGCTCTGCAGGGCTTCGCCGGCGTGCGCGCCTATTCGAACGCGCCGGACCGCAGCCGCTCCCTTCTTGAAGACGTTTTGGGCTTCCAGGTGTCCGGACCCGGCCAATTCGAGTCGCGCGGCGAGCGCCGCGGATCCTTCTATATCTATGACCCCGCTCCCGAGAGTCGCGGGTTGAGCGGCGCGGGGACCGTCCACCATGTCGCCTGGTCGTCGAGTCTCGAGGACCATGCCGCCTGGAGAGAGAAGGTTGCCGCCGCCGGCGGGCGGCCGACGCCCGTCATCGATCGCTACTACTTCAGGTCGGTCTACTTCCGGGAGCCCAGCGGTGTGCTGTTCGAGATCGCGACGCTGGGTCCGGGCTTCACGACCGATGAGCCGCTTGAGCACCTCGGCGAGCGCATCTCGCTACCGCCGAACTTCGAGCATCTTCGAGAGCAGGTCGAGCGAACGCTGACCCCGCTGCCGAACCCTAGGGCGATTGCCCGTGCGTCAGCGTCGGCAGGCTCCGCTCCGACGACCTAGCCGGTAGCGGCTTTTTCCTGGTCTCTCAGCACGCGTCGCAGGATCTTGCCTGAAGCGGATTTCGGGATCTGGTCCACGATCTCAACGCGCCGGATCTTCTTGTGCGGCGCAACCCGCTCGGCGATCCAGGCCATCAGTTCCTCGGTCGCAACGGGCTCTTTCAGCACCACGAAGGCTTTCGGAATCTCCTCGCCCTCCTCATCCAGCACGCCGATCACCGCTGCGTCGGCGACCTTGGGATGCGCGAGCAGATGCGCCTCCAGCTCGGCCGGAGCCACCTGGAAACCCTTGTACTTGATCAGCTCTTTGAGGCGGTCGACGATGAAGTATTCGTCCTGATCGTCGATATGCCCGATGTCGCCGGTGTGGAAGAAGCCGTCGACGTCGATTGCGTTGCGGGTGGCCTCCTCGTTGTTCAGGTAGCCCTTCATCACTTGCGGGCCGCGAATCCAGATCTCGCCGTCCTGGTTGCGGCCCATCTCCGAGACGGTCGCAGCATCCACGATCTTGCACTCGGTGTTCGGAAGGGAGGGGCCGACCGAACCGGGGACGATCTCCTTAGCGGAATCGGGAACCGCGTGCGTGACCGGGCTGGTCTCCGTCAGCCCATAGCCCTGGCTCACGCGACACCCGATGCGGTCACCGCACAACCGAGCGGTTGCGGCATCCAATGGGGCTGCCCCGGAGAAGATGACCTTGACAGAGGAGAGGTCGTACTTGTCGACGGCCGGATGCTTGGCGAGGGCGACGACGATCGGCGGAGCCACGAAGAGGCGGGTGATCTTATGGTCCTGGATCGCCTTAAGGAAGGGCTCCAGCTCGAAGCGGGGCATCGTCACGATCGTCGCCCCGCTGTAGAGGGTGCCGTTCATGATCACGGTCATCCCATAGATGTGGAAGAAGGGGAGGACCGCGATGACCTTCTCCTCCTCCCCGATCCGAATCACGGACCCCGCCTGCACCAGGTTCGCGACCAGGTTGCGGTGCGTGAGCATCACTCCTTTCGAGAACCCCGTCGTGCCGCTCGAATAGGGCAGGGCAACGAGGTCTTCGTCGGGGTCGATATGGGTTTCCGGCGCCACGCCACCGACGAGGAGCGATGCGAATGGAACGGCGCCCTCGGCCTCTCCGAATACGATGATCTCTTTGACCCCGGCCTTGGCCGCCGCCTCCTTCGCCTTGTCGACGAGCGGCGGCACAGTGAGCAGGAAGCGGGCTCGCGAATCCCTGAGCTGGAAGGCGATCTCGTCCACGGTGTACAGCGGGTTCAGCGTGGTGTTGATTCCGCCCACCGCCGAGACACCGAGGAACGCGATGGGATACTCAGGCAGGTTGGGCGCGAGTATCGCCATGACGTCGCCCTTGCCAAAGCCCCGAGCGTGAAGCCCCGCGCCCAGCTTGCTGGCGTTGGAGGCCAGCTCTGCGTATGTGTACGAGCGACCGCTGGCGGCGTCAACGATCGCGACTTTCTCGGCGAGCCGATCTGCGTGCCGCAGCACCAGGGGCCGAAGTGATGTATCGGGAATGTCCACGTCGGGATGCGGGCTTTTGAAGATCAAGGCTTCGGGCCAGTCTAGCCGCTGAACACGAACAGCTCGGGTCCTCGCGCTGACCCTGGCGCTCGTGGTGCTCGACGCCGGCGCGAACCTTGCGCACTCTGGCTAGCGATCAATTCGACCAAGCGAGGCATATGCTCGCGCCCACCCGCTGCGCCGTTACAGTTTCTGGCCATGCTCCACATGGCCGAGGCGGCGCTTGGCATCGTCATCCTCGCGGTCGCTTTTTACGACGTCTTCCAGTCCGTGGTGCTGCCCAGGCCGTCGGTGGGCAAGCTGCGCCTCGCTCCCTGGATCCTGCGCCCGCTTTGGGCGACCTGGCGGTGGTTGGGGACGCGAGACCAGCGCATTGACCGGCGCGAGAACTTTCTGGGCACGTTCGGTCCAATCGGCCTGCTCGCGCTGCTCGGATTCTGGGCCCTGTCGAGCATCCTGGGCTACGCGCTGATCATCGATTCGATCCCAGGCCAGATCCAGCCTCCGCCCACCGACTTCTGGACGTCCCTCTATTTCTCGGCGTCGACTCTGCTCCCGCTGAGCTACGGCGAGATCGTTCCGATCGGCCTGGTTGCGCGGGTGGTCGTCGTGGCCGAGAGCGCGACGGGAGTGGCGCTGATCGCGCTTGTCATCAGCCTGCTCTTCTCGCTGTACGGGTCGTTCCAGCGCCGTGAGGAGCTGGTGGTCACGCTCGACGCCCTGGCGGGGGCCCCGCCTGCGGGCCTGCAGATCCTGGAGACCGTTGCGAGCCACCGGATGCCGGACGAGCTCCGCGCCACCTTCGACGACTGGAGGCGATGGTCGGCGGCCGTGCTCGAGAGCCACCTGGCCTACCCGATCCTTGTTTATTTCCGGTCGAGCCATGACAACGAAGCGTGGTTGAACTCCTTCGGCGCGGTCATGGATGCGGCGACGCTCGTCCTGAGCACCGTCATCAGCGAGGATGCCACCGAAGGACACGCTCGCCTGATGTTCAAGATCGGCAACCACCTGGTCGAAGACCTGGCGTGGTACTTCCGGATCAAGAACGCCGGAGTTCCCATCGTGGAGCGCCAGGAGTTTGAGGATGCTCGTGAGCGCCTCGTCACGGCGGGTTATCAGTGCCGGGAAAGTGACGTGGCGTGGAGCGAGTTCGCAGCCCTCCGGTCGATTTACGCATCACCGCTCAATCAGCTGGCCCGCCGCCTGGCAATCCTGCCCGCGAAGTGGATCGGTGATCGCTCCTACCTTCCTCACGCGCGACGAGAGCCGGCGCGATCTCGCCGGCCGAAACGAGCGCGGTGACCCGTTCAGCTACCACTCACCGGCCTTCCGCATAGCCGTCTTCCTCGCGTCAGGGTCGTAGACGATTCGATAGAAGGGCTCGGCCCATAGCCTGGTCATGCGCGACGGCTGGATCCGCGGGTGGGGCCTTACACGCCCGGGGGGACGCTCGCCACGCGCGCCGCCCGAATGCCAGCGCTCCAGTACCTCGGCGGCTTCGCGGAACCTGGCCACCGCTTCAGCAGGGTCGAGCAGGTCTCCGTCGTCGCCTTCGGCGCGGCCGAGATGCTCCCGCCAGAGCTGCAGCCGCAGGTTGCGGGCATATGTGCGCGCACCGTCCCCGAGGCCCGCCGGATCGGTGGGCTCTCTCGAATCGCGCGCCTCGTCCAGCACGGCGCACGAGATCTCCGAGTCGTGGCTCCAGGACCTCCTGTTGAAGTTGTCCGATCCGACCGAGGTCCAGACATCGTCAATCACGCAGACCTTGGCGTGGACGTACACCGGAACGCCAAACTCATTCTCGATGTCGTAGATGGCGACACGGTCCCCACCGGCGTCGAACAAAGCCTGCACCGCCTGCTCCCTGCCCACCTGGTTCGGCGGCAATGTCACCCTGCCCGCCTGGTCGAAGTACCTGGGGACGACCGCAATCAGCCGCAGCTCGGGGTTGGCGATCAGGGCGTCAACGAAAGGCTTCATCACCTCTTTCGACCAGAGGAACTGGTCTTCAACGTAGATGAGCCGCCGGGCACGGCGGAGCGCTTTCCCGTATCCGCGAGCGATGCTGCGCTCGCCCTGGGGAGCGAACGGGTAGCCCCAAGGCCGGCGGCCGTATGTGCGCAGCACCTGGACCGAACAGGTTCCTGCGGCCGGTGGGTCCGGCGCCATCGGCGGCAGCGTGCTCGCCGTGCGATCCGTACGGCGCATCAGGTCATGCAGGATCCCGATTGGGTCGCGGCTGAGAGGGCTTCGATCCGCCCACCTCTCGCGGAAGGTGAAGTCCAGGTCCCCGACAGCCGGGCCTTCGATCGCGACCTGGACGTCGTGCCAGGGAGGCGTCGTCCCGTACACGGCGGCCATTACCTGGCGCTGTGGGTCCCCGAGGTGGCCGGAATCGTCGCGACGGGTGTGACAGAGGTCGATGCCGCCGACAAAGGCAACGTCCGAGGCGGTCGCCGCCCCATGGCGCACTACCACGAGCTTTTGATGGTGAGAGCCCCCGAGGCGCACGCGTTGGTCGAGCAGGACCTCGCCTCCAGCCGCGTTCACCACCACGCCGAGGTGGCGGTTCTCCTTGGCGCTGAACCCCAGGCGGTCCGCGTGCGACCGCCAGAGGAGCCCTTTGACGCTCACCCCACGATGAACCGCGGCGGAGAGGATCGCTCCGATCTCCGTCTGTGGGCCTTCGCCAAGGCGCTGGTCGGGGTCGCTCCGCCAGTCGGTGAACAACAGCTGGTCGCCGGCGCCGAGCGCAGCGACGGTCTCCAGCAAGCGGTGGAAGTACGTCGCGCCGTGCACCAGTGTCTCGACCCGGTTGCCGGCCGTCCACGCCGCCCCGTCCGGATGCCGCCCATCGAGCCGGGTGAATTCGTTGCCGCGCTCGGAGCCCGTGAGAAACCAGCTCTCGAGGGTGCCTGTCGGTCGTTCGCCGGGCCGGATCACTCGGTTCAGATTAAGGACCGGCGCCCGCTTGGGTCATCTGGGGGGGTCGGCGTGTTATGGAGATTGTTCTCCATCCAGGCCCATATTCACGGCCGGAGACTCGGTGAGATTGACCTTAGGAGGTCCCCGATGCACGTCCACATTTGTACATACATGAAGCGGGCGGTCTGAGATGGGAGCGATTCAAAACCGTACCGGCGAAGTCAAGCATGTGGCCGCCAACCCTCAGCTCGAGCTGCTCGAGCGCCTGGGCTACGTGGTCCGGGGCGCGCTCTACGCCGTCATGGGATTTCTTGCGCTGCGAATAGCGCTCTCACAGCCGGGCGGCAAGGCCACCGACCTGTCCGGAAGCCTCGTCTGGTTGATCGGAAACCCATTCGGAAAGGTGGTGCTGGTCGTCACCATCATCGGGCTCATTGCCTACTCGATCTGGGGCTTCGTGCGGGCGATCTACGATCCTCTTCACCGGGGTCGCGATGCCAAGGGTATCGCGGCAAGAATCGGCTTCATCACGAGCGCCGTCTCGTATTTGGCGATCGTCTTCTTCGCGCTCCAGATCCTTGGGGGGCAGGGAGGGGCGTCTCACGACAGCACCCAGAAGACGGTGAGCACCCTGTTGACGAATCCCGCGGGTGGCGCGATCACCCTTTTGCTCGGCATCGGCGCCCTCGGGATCGGCATCGGGCAGTTCATCGAGGCCTACCGAGCCACCTTCAAGAACGATCTGAAGGCCGCTGAGATGAGCACGTCAGAGAGGGACATCGCGATCGGGCTCGGCCGTTTCGGAATGGCTGCCCGGGGCGTCACTTTCCTGGTCATCGGTTGGTTTCTAATCCAGGCAGGACTCCATCACAACGCGAGCGACGCCCACGGCTTCGGAGGCGCGTTCCTCTTCCTGCTTGCCCAGCCCTACGGGCGCTGGCTGGTGGGGATCATCGCACTGGGGTTCGTGGCGCTGGGCCTCCACTCCTTCGCCTGCGCCAGGTGGGTTCGGTTGATGGGCAGCGGCTCATCTTGAGTGCAATCGTCGCCGCCATCCCGGTGCCCAAAGCGAGGACCTCCTGGTTTCGACGCCCGCTCCTCGTGCTCGGCCTCGCCGGCATGGCGTTGTACGCGGCCGACACGGTCGCGGCGGCGAAAGTCTCCTACCTCCCAATCGACGTACCGTTCGAGCGCTTCATCCAGTCCGTGAACTGGGGGCCGCTCGTCCAGTTCTTTATGTTCGTTGACTGGCTCGGTGGCTGGCACCAGCAGGTGCTTGGCATCGCGGGCATCCTCCTGGTGGCCGCCGTCAACTGGAGGGCCGTTCCTCTGATGGTAGTAGGGGCGCTGAGTGGCGCGATCTACTCAATCACCGAGATGGTCATCCAGCGGCCGCGTCCTTCGGGGAATCTCGTCCACGTGATCGTGCACACAGGCAGCTTCAGTTACCCGAGCGGACACGTCGCCTTTTTCAGCTGGTTCCTGATCTTGCTAATCGTGTGCCTCGCGGTTGGCCGGCTGCCAAAGGCGATCGTGGCCGCCACCTGGGTCCTGGCCGCGCTCGTGCTCCTGGCCGTTGGCATCGGGCGCATCTATCTTGGCGAGCACTGGCCGAGCGACGTCGTCGGCGGCCTGGCACTCGGGTTGGGCTGGACGTCGCTCGCGCTGTCGGTGCGCCTGCTCTCCAATCCCGCCCTGGCGCGGAAGAAGTAGCCCCATGGCAGTCAGGTCGGCGCTCCGTTCCTCATCACAGACCCGTGCCCTGCCGCAGGACAGGTTCTTCAACCGGGAGCTCTCACGCCTGGATTTCGACAGCCGCGTGCTGACGATGGCCGAAGACAGGGCGCGCCCGCTGGCAGAGAGGATCCGTTTCCTGGCGATCTTGAGCGACAGCCTCGACGACTTCTTCCAGGTGCGGGTGGCCGGCCTGCACGAACAGCTCATGGCGCCCCTGAGGCTGACCTCGCCGGATGGCATGACGCCCGAAGACCAGCTGGCGGGGATTGGGGTGCGGGTTCGCGCACTGATCGAGCGCCAGTCGGCCGCCTTCAACGGCGACATCGTGCCCGCGTTGGCGGAGGCCGGTTTCAGGATCGTCAATGCGAACGATCTGTCGAAGGCGGACCGTGGCCTGCTCGCCGAGGTCTTTCAGGAGCGGATCTTCCCGGTGCTCACGCCGCTTGCGGTCGATCCGGCACATCCGTTTCCGTACATCTCCAACCTCTCGCTCAACCTCGCCGTGATGGTCCGCGACCCCATGCGACAGCAGCCGCGATTCGCGCGGGTGAAAGTGCCTCCGCTTCTGCCGCGCTTCATCGCTCTACCGGACGGAGAGCGTTTCGTGCTCCTCGAGCAGGTGATAGCCCTCCACCTCCCGGTCCTGTTCCAGGGAATGGAGATCGTCAGCCATCACTATTTCCGGGTCACACGCGACGCGGACCTCGACCTGGATGACGACGAGGCGGAGGACCTGATGGCCGCAGTCCAGGCCGAGCTCACTCGCAAGCGTCGCAAGGGCCGGGCTGCACGTCTTGAGGTGGGTCCCGACATGTCCCCCGACGTTCTGTTTCTCCTGCTCCGGGAGCTGGAGCTCGGCTCTGAGGACGTGTACTCCGTGACGGGGATGCTGGACCTGACGGGTCTGCTCTCCATCCAAGTGCCCGGTGCCAATGCGCTGCATGCCAGCGCGCGGATGCCTGCGACCCAACCAAAGCTTCGACCAGACGGCGGCGAGCCGGTCGACTTTTTCGAGGTGATACGCGGCGGCGACCTCCTCGTCCATCACCCGTACGACTCGTTCGTAACCTCGGTCGAGGCGTTCATCGAAGAGGCTGCACGCGACAAGGACGTCCTTGGGATCAAGGTGACGATCTACCGGACCTCCGGCCCCGAGAGCCCGATCGCGCGAGCCCTGAAAAACGCAGCCCAGTCCGGCAAGCAGGTCGTTGCGCTCGTGGAGCTGAAGGCGCGCGGCGACGAGCAGGCGAACATCGTGTGGGCCAAGGACCTGGAGGAGGCCGGCGTCCACGTCGTGTACGGCCTGGTCGGCCTCAAGACGCACGCCAAGCTCATGCTGGTCGTGCGACAGGAGGGCGAAGGCGTCCGGCGCTACGCGCACATTGGAACCGGCAACTACAACGCGGCGACCGCCGGCACGTTCGAGGACGTCGCCTTGTTCACGGCAGATTCGGAGGTAACAGCAGACATCGCCGAGCTCTTCAACTACCTCACCGGCTACAGCCGCCAGAGCAGGTACCGCAAGCTCCTCGTCGCCCCGACGACCCTTCGATCGGGGTTGGTCGAGATGATCGAGGAGGAGGCTTTGAAGCCGAACGGGCGAATCGTGATCAAGGTCAACAACCTGGTCGACCCGGAAGTTATCGACGCCCTGTACCGGGCTTCACAGACGGGCGTCCAGATCGACCTCATCGTGCGCGGCATCTGCTGTCTCAAGCCGGGTGTGCCCGGGCTGTCGAAAGGGATTCGCGTCCGTTCCCTCATCGGCCACTACCTCGAGCACTCACGGATCTTTCGCTTCGGGAGTGAAGCCGGCAGTCATGTTCTCATCGGCTCCTCCGACCTGATGCCCCGCAACCTCGACCGGCGTGTGGAGGCCATCGTCCCGGTGGCCGACCCGGACCTCAGGGAAGAGATCGAGCAATTCCTGGAGCTCGAGCTGGCCGACGACACTCTCGCGTGGGAGCTCGCCGGGGAAGGAACCTGGCGCAAGGTCGCCTCGGACGCCGGCGTCAACACGCAGGATCGGATGCAGCGCGCGACCCTGGGTATCGTCGGAGACGAAGGATTCCGGGCGACATGACCACGAGCAAGCGCACGGCGAAGAGCAGCGCCAAAGGAGCTACCAGCCTGCTGATCATGAGCTCCAAGGCGGGCTCGATGACGCCGCAGATCGAGGCCAAGCTCCGTAAAGCGTTCGCCGGCAGCCTGATCGTCGAATTCGACCCCAAGATGGACATTGAGAAATTGATCGCGCCGACGGCCACGGTCATGGTGGCGGGCGGGGACGGCAGCATCGGCTGGGTGGTCCGCAAGCTGGCCGACACCAAGCACCCGCTCGGCATCCTTTCGATGGGCACCTTCAACAACTTCGCGAAGTCATTGCATCTGCCCACGACCGTCGATGCGGCAATACGGGTGATTCAGAAAGGACGGCCGCGTCCGATAACCCTCGGTCGGGTGAACAAGAAGACCTTTCTGGAGGCCGCGGCCATCGGACTGTTCGGCGAGACCATCGCCGCGGGCGAATCCGCCAAGGACCGAGCGTTCGGAGCGTTCGCCGAGGATTTGAAACACGTTGCTGAAGCGAAACCCTTCACATATGAGCTGACCGGCGACATCAGGGGCAGCGGAACCGCGATGTCGCTTGTCTTCACCAACACCACATCGATCGGCTCCCAGATGCCGGTTAGCGACAAGACTCCGGTGGACCCATATCTGGAGCTTTCGGTGCATGCGGGCGCGAGCCGCACGGACATCGTCAAGCGCGTGCTCGCTCGAGCCGTGCTCTCCAAGCACAAAGAAGGAGGCCTTGGCCAAGTGTTCAAGTTCCGCAAGCTCGTGGTGACGACCAAGCCGAGTGTGCGCATTTACGCAGACAACGCCCAGGTGGGACGCACGCCCGCAACCATCACCGCCGAGCTGAGCGCAGTGCAGGTGATACTCACCCGATGAGCGCGCAACCCGAGAACGCGTCGGCGCCTCTGGCCGAACCCAAGCAGGCTGCTGCGGAGGTGATCGCCGGGCGACCGGGCCCCACAGCCAGGCGCTGGCTGGGTCCCACGGCCCTGGTCGTTTTCGTTCTGTTTGCGATCGACACCTACCTGGTCGTGGCGAACGATGTGCTTCCGTTCGACATCCCGATCGCCAGGTTCATCCAGCAGGTCAATTGGGGTCCCCTCGTCCATGTGATGGATCTGATCAACGCTAGTGCTGGCATTTGGCAGGTCGTGCTCGGCGTCATTGCGGTGGTTGGACTCTTCATCTTCGAGCGCCGCGCCGGGTGGCTGATGCTGATCGGAAGCATCTCCAGCCTGCTCGACAACATCATCAAGCTCATCATCTCGCGGCAGCGGCCGCCGGCGGACCTCGTCCACATCCTGACGCCGACGACCGGCTTCAGCTACCCCAGCGGGCATGCGGTCTTTTTCACCTGGATGAGCTTCATGATCGCCGTGTCAATCGCCCCCAAGATCAGGCCGCCCTACCGGCCGATCCTCTGGATCCTCGCCGCCATCGTGGTCGTACTCACGTGCATCGCCAGGGTCTGGGCGGGCGACCACTGGCCCAGCGACGTCCTCGGCGGCGTCCTTCTCGGCATCGGCTGGTCGGCGTTCGTGCTCTGGCTGCCCGAGCGCTGGCTGCCGTCCCCGAGCTTCAGATGGTTTCGCGGGCGCGCCCGGGCGAGGTCATAATCCGGGTCCGCATGTTCGCCGTCGCGATCGCGGCCGCGGTGGCGGTCGGACTCATCACGGCGGTCGTCGTCATGCATCCCTACCTGTCGTTGGACGCGCAGCTCGATGACGATATACAGGCGACCAACTGGGGCCCGCTCACGCTAACGTTCCCCTTCTTGACATGGCTCGGCGGACCCGGTGGAATCCCCATGCAGGCAGTCGTCATCCTCCTCGTGCTCCTGTTGAATCGTCGTGCCTGGGGGCTGGCACTCGCTGCCCTTGCCGGCGGACTGTCGTACCTCGTCATCGTCAACTTGGTCAACAGACCGCGGCCGACAGCCGACCAGATCCTTCGTGTGACCGAACATCCTGGCTCTACCAGCTTTCCCAGCGGACACCTCATCTTCATCACGATCAGCGCTGGCGTGTTGATGTTGTGCCTCGGCCACAGGTATCTGCCGCGTTGGGCAAGACCGATCGGTTGGGCAGTCGTGGCGGGGATTGTTGTAGCTGTAGGGCTGGACAGGATCTACGTTGGGGCGCACTGGCCCAGCGATGTGCTTGCGGGTGCGCTCATCGCAATCGCCTGGCTGAGCTTCGTGGTGTCGGTGCGCTGGATCTCAGATCGGGCGTTGGCGTCCAAGGAGAAGCAGGCCGATCGGCCGCGCGTCAGCCTCGCTTCTTGAACAGCCAGGCGCTGAACGTGCCGATCCCGATGCCGATCACTCCCCCGACGGCTGCGTCGCTGGGAAAGTGCACACCGAGGTGGACCCTGGATAGGCCGACGCCAGTGGCCAGCGCGTACGCCAGTGGAGCGGCCCTCGGGTAGTAGAACGCGAGGGCGGTGGCGGCCGCGAACGACGAAGCGGTGTGGCCGGATGGAAACGAGTCGTCGGGCGGCCGGATCCCGACCACGCGCGCCTCGCGGTTGACGAAGGGGCGAACGCGGCGGAACAGCGGCTTGACGCGAACCTGGACGACATAGGTCGCCGCCAGGGATGCGACGGCCGTGGCCAATCCGGCCCTCCGGCCCTTGGGGCCGCCGAGGATGGCGAGGGCCGCTCCTCCAGTTACCCACCCGAGGCCCTCGCCCAGGTCTGACACGACGCTCACGTAGCGGTCCCTTGTCGT
>OCZT010005879.1_pt1 | contig 12187 bp, 19 predicted proteins | sample 1539031 | NCBI WGS metagenome assembly OCZT01 (sample SAMEA3539308, study PRJEB22396) | soil metagenome | biome: tundra; feature: field; material: soil | place: USA | collected 2010-05 | depth 0.15 m
CAGATGCAGTGAAATACGAAGGCGCGATTTCGCTGGGTAACCCTGGGTTGTACAAAAACGTTTTCAAGGCCGACGTTGAGAGTTTGTATCCTAGTATTATTCTGACTAACCAGATTTACGATCATCTAAAAGACCCAAATGCTCACTTTCTGAAGATCGCAGAGTACTTCACCGCCGAGCGACTGAAGAACAAGAAGCTCGCTAAGGAAACTGGAAATCGATTTTATAAAGACTTAGAGCAGTCGCAAAAGATCGCGATTAATTCGTTGTACGGATTCCTAGGGGCGTCTGGGCTTTTGTATAACTCCCCGGCGAAGGCGAGTTTTATTACTGAGCAAGGCCGCGAGATTTTGACGAAAGCTGGGACTTGGGCAGAATCCAAGGATTTTTGTATCGTCAACGCTGATACTGATAGTATATCGTTTACCGATAACGACAGGGAATTATCCGAGGAGCGCAGGAAAGAACTTCTTGCCGAGATTAACGCGTTGTATCCGAGTAGCATCAAATGGGCAGACGACGGTTACTTCAGCCGAGTATTAGTCGTCAAAGCCAAGAACTACTATTTAGAGACGCCAGAAGGTAAAAAGACGATTAAAGGCTCTGCCCTAAAAATGACGATGAAAGAACTGGCCCTGAAAGAATTCGGTAAAGACTTTATCCAGACTCTCGTCCACGGCACGACCGATGACTCGGTAGCATTATACCACAAATATGTCAACGAAATTCTTGGATTGACCGACATTTCCCGCTGGTGCTCAAAAAAGACCGTTACTGACTCAGTACTCAACCCTGAGAGGACTAACGAGCAAAAAGTCCTTGACGCAATCGGGGAAACTGACGTGCAGGAAGGCGACAAGCTCCGGTGTTACTTCAAAACTGACGAATCTCTTGGACTTGAGCAAAACTGGCAAAATGACCACGACCCGTATAAACTACTAGAAAAGCTCTGGAAAACGACGGCGGTGTTTTCTACCGTGATAGATATAAACCTTTTTCCGAAGTACCACCTTAAAACGCGCAGGAAACTGCTTGACAATCTTCCGAAAATAGCGTAGGGTATTAGTATGTGCTGGATATTCCACCAATGGACAAAATGGTAAGAACCGTACAAACAAATTCTTCATAATGGCGGGGCTATGTTTTTCCAAAAAAGGAATTGCGAAGTTTGTAACCAACATGAAACTAGGATTGTATGACTAAAACTAAATTCTTCCACGTACTCCAACCCAAACGGTTGAGATCGACCTTCGCCATCGACGTTTGCGACAAGAAAACGCTCGAAGATCTTACTATGACGATGCTCTTTAACCGAGAGCCAGCGAAGTACGAAGGCAAGTTCGGAGTCGCGCTCGTTAACCCGAAAGACAGGCATTTCGTTAAGTCCATCGGTCGAGCGAAGTCTGTCGAGAAGTCAGTTCCGGCTGAGTATCATTTAGTAGCGTCCGAGCCGTGGCAGGACGGTACGAAATACACCGTTGCAGCGAAGACTACCGAGAATTTGGTTCGCCTGAACTTCTTTGTCAAGCCTAAGAGTCAGGTTGTTCACGTAACGTTCGTTGACGTTCCTTCGGTGAAGCGAAGATGATAGTAACGAACTTTCCTGGACATAGTAGAATGTACACATGTCGAATGTTCCCTAAAATTTATAACTTTGACCATAACCCAGGTCAAGGATTTTTTGTACTAAAGTGGCTATTCGGTCCACACGGAAATTATAGCGCAACGAGGCGAGGATGAATAGCGTACTCGGTGAAATATTTATGACTATAGCAACAGCTAGAATCGATAGTTTTAGATCTCGTCGACTAAGAACTAATAGTCGGAAGTTATTTCGAAATTCGAACTTGTTGAATACTTAGAAAGAGGGTGAGTTACGGGTTCCTTTAAAATTAAAAAAGTTACTAAGCTTAAGTCTGCCAAGGTTGGCACGGTTATCCCCGAGTCGGATTACTCGGTAATTACTTCCGACGACAAGTTCGTCCAGTTCGAATACCTCCGAGACGAGGACAAGATCGAACCAATGTCGATCAAGCCAGGAATCTGGACGATCATTAAAACGATGCAAGGATTCTCCTTGGTTCCGACGACGTTCACGAAAGAGAATATTCTCGAAGAATATATCGTGACTGAAGACATTAACGCCAAAATCGACGGATTCTTTGATTCGTCTGACGTTTACAAAAAGTACGGAATTTTCCCGAAGCGAGGCGCTTTACTATATGGTTTGCCAGGATGTGGAAAATCGTGCGCGATTACGAACGTCGCGAACCATCAGGTAAAAAATGCAAAGACTGCGATTGTAGTCTGGCATACCGACAAGTACGAAGCCTCGGAAGTCTCGTCGTTTATCAAAGCGTTTGAGTACGAAAAGCACGGCGTTGTTCGATTCATCCTCATCGCCGAAGATATCGGCGGAGTCGAAGTCGATCAAGTCCGCCAGCGGTCGGACAGTTCGTTGTTAAGCCTTTTGGATAACGTCGAGAATACGTTCAAGGTTCCTACTTACGTCATCGCGACGACGAATCATATTTCGAACTTCCTCGATAATCTCACGAACCGTCCCGGAAGATTCGACGATAAGATTCCAGTCAAGCAGCCGCCAGCCGCAGCTCGCGGAAAGTTCCTGGAGTTCTTTAGTAACTCCGAGGCGACTCCTGAAGACGTTAAGGAGATTACTAAGTCTGGGTATGACGAATTTAGTATTGCCCACGTCAAGGAAGCGTTCATCAGAAGCAAGATTTATAAGCTCTCCCTGATCGAGTCGATGAAACTCGTGAAGAAAGAAATCGAGTTGTACAAAAAAGCCTTCGTTGAAGGTAAGGCATCGATTGGAATGGGTTCTTATGAATCATAGAAACGGTCCCGACCTTCTAGGAAACAAGTGTGATTGTCACACGGCAAACCTTACGTATCTTGTCAGGTATTTTACGCTCAGGAATAACTCAATCTTCGAACTCGGAACGTTGATAAACCAGAAGTGGCGAAAAGTAAATCGGAATCACGTCTGGGTTTCAGGATGAACCTCCTCCAACGAAACAGAACGTTGAGTATGGAAATGCCTAGAGTTTGTAGGAGGTACCACAGAATCTACGACATTACCGGGATTAGTGTTGAATCCGACTTGAATTCAATCCAAGGGTTTATGGGGTTTTTATACTGGGATGAGAAGATCATAAGGAGTTGCTGGTGACGGTTCATAACTCGGGGATATATAAAATTGGTAAGATTGTCCTGAAAGACGCTCCTGAGGCTATGAAGATCTTAGATGAATTCGAACGAAAGCTTGTTAAGTACTCGATATTAGTTCAGGTTAGGCTTGTCCTGCGAGAAATAAAGTTAGCTAAATCTGAATTGCAGAATACACTTGACAATGCAGCGAAAATAGTGAAGAATAAGGGTATGGTGAAAGAATGAGTGAAGCAAAAGTACTTTTCCTAGACATCGAGACTTTTCCAATCATCGCCCGAGTCTGGGACATCTGGGACCAGAACATCGGAAGAGATCAAATCATCCAAGACTGGACTGTCGCTAGCTGGGCAGCAAAATGGCGCGGTAAAAAGCAACCGATGATGTACCTCGACCAAAGTAAGTCGAAAAACGTCCGAGACGACAAGAAGCTCCTAGAAGGAATTTGGAAACTCCTTGACGAAGCAGATATAGTAGTTGGGCAGAACTCGAAAAATTTCGATGTCAAAAAGTTGAACGCTAGGTTTATTAAACACGGGATGAAACCACCGAGTCCGTATAAACAAATGGATACTCTTGAAATGAGTAAACGGATTCAGGCTTTGACTAGTAATAAACTCGACGCGATTGCTGAAAACTGTGGCGTCAGAGGTAAACTTCATTCTAAGAAGTTCCCAGGGATGAAACTCTGGAACGAGTGCGAAGCCGGGAATCTCGAAGCCTGGAAAGAAATGAAGAAATACAACTGTCAGGACGTAGTCGCTACCGAAGGGGCGTTCGACGTTCTCGCAGCCTGGGATTCTAAGACGATCGACTTAAATTTGTATACTAGTATTCTTGAGGTTACTTGTATCTGCGGCGCGAGTGACTTCAAAAAAGAAGGCTTCGATACTACTAAGTCTGGAAAGTTCCAGCAGTTTTCCTGCCGGTCGTGCGGGAAGTGGACGAGTCTTCGAGGAGCAGCGAATAATCTTCTTAGTAAGACAAAACGCGGGAGCCTGAGAAAATGAAAGCTTCTGAAGCCCGTGAGAAAACGACAGAGTACATCGGAAGAACCGAAACGGCTAGCATGATCTTCGTTGAAATCGGTACCGCGATTCACAAAGGTCAGTATAATCTCAGGCTGGAATCGGAAGAAGAGTACTTCAAGCTTTACGGAATTTCCCAGATGCTTAAGGATTTAGGTTACGAGGTAAACATTGAAACTGGTCACGGGAAATCAGTAATAAATGTGAGGTGGTAATGAAAATCTCAGTACTAGGATATCCTTGGGAAATTAAAGTACTTGGCGAGGCTGAATTCGTAAAATCAACCAAGCGAATGAAGACCGAAGGTTGTGCTGCGTTTACCTCAATTTCAGATCGTCAAATTTTTTTAATGGAAAAAAACATTACTAAGCAAATTGTTATACACGAATTCACCCACGCGTTTTATTCATATCTTTGTATAGAGTCAGCCGAATTATCACCTTTGCAGCAAGAAGAAGTTTTTTGTGAAATGATGGCGACCCACGGAGAAACCGTTTTGAAGTTAAGTAACAAAGTATTAAGGAGATTGAAATGATCGACAAATTCGACGAAATTAAAGCTAGAGTTCTTGTTAATAAACACACACGCGACGATGTCCTTGATCTCGTCGAGATCGTCGATAACTTCGAAAACACGCTCGACGAAGTCGTTTTGTATACTCTCGAAGAAGCTGAAGTCCAGGATGAAGATTAAACTCGTCAGATTCTTCTTTCGACTGTTTTTTCCGAACGGCGAGCTTAGAGTCGCTGAGGATAGCAATACTGTCAGTTTCCAAGGAACTATTAAACGTGGCAAAGTCGCGAAGTCATAGTAGTGAACTCGAACAACTCCGGCAAGAACTCAGAAATCTAAGGAGTGAAAACAAGCACCTTCGAAAAGAATTAGCGAAAGCTAACCGAGTTGTCAGCAGGATTGATGACCTCGAAGACGCGGCTCGCGACGAAGGACTCCGAGAAGTCAAGCCTGAGAAGGCTGAGAGATGCGAAGAGTGCCAAGGAGAAACGACGAAGATTGCTGGAAAGCTTAGGATCTTGCACCACGCGAATTGCCCGTTGAGACGGAAGAAATGACAAAAAAAGAGATCCTAAAGGATAAATACCTAAAGAAGACTTACGGAATTACTCTCTCCGACTACAACAGAATGCTAGTCGATCAGTTTAACGCCTGTGCTATTTGTAAAAAGAATACGGCGCATTTTAAGAACGCGTTAGCCGTTGACCACGACCACGGAACCGGACAGGTCAGAGGTTTATTATGCTTCAGATGCAATAAATTTGTTGTAGGAAGAAATAACCCAGACTCCGTCAGAAAGCTCGTCGAGTACATTTTGCCGGAATACCGATTAGTCAAAAAGAAAGCTTGACATTTCTTAGGAAGTATGAAAAGATAATATAAGTTATGAAGTATTGTTCTAATCCAAATTGCGAACAACAAAATCCTCAGTCTTTAACTAATTTTTATAAAAAGTGCGAGGCTGGTGACGGATTAAGTTCGAATTGTAAAAGTTGCGGTAAAAGAACTCGGGATAGATGGAGAAAGAATAATTCTGAAAAAATTAGAGAAGGCAAAGAAAATTGGAGATTGAATAACTTAGACCGAGTTAAGAAAAACAATCTAAGGTGGAGAAGAGAAAATCCTGAACGAATTAGAGGTCAGCGCTTAAAGTTAAAAGGATATTGGCCTGAATTTACATGGGAACAATGTTCAGAAGAATTTAACCGGATGCTCGTTAAGCAGAATGGAGTTTGTGAAATTTGTTCTCAACCTGAAGTATCGACGTTTCGAGGTAAAATTCGAGATCTCGCGGTTGACCATAATCACAAAACGAGTAAAGTTCGGGGTTTGCTCTGTCAAAAATGCAATCACGCCTTAGGACTTCTAAAAGAAAATAAAAAATCTTTTCAAAAAGCGATCGAATATTTAGAATTTTACGAGGAATAAATAATGATAGATAATTTGAAACAATTTATTAAAAAACTAAATGATAGTGGGGTGCCGATTCCCCTTGTCCGTCTGAACGGCTCAGCGACGTTTACCGGAACTCTTACGCTAATCAGTTTTGCAACAGCTCTCCTCGGTCAGCTTGGTAAACTTTCCGGATTCTTTGGCGGAATCGATTTAACTCAGGCGAATTACTTGTTCTTGATCTCGCTCGGGGCGTACCTCGGCAGGAGACTCACGAATAACGCAGCAACAAAAACCGTAGAAATGGACGAAACAAAATGAAGAATACTGTATTCACAATCGGATGTATTATCGCCGGAGCGGTGGTTATAGCAACCGGAATCAATCTAGTTCGAGGACAACCAGACCTTACAGCAAGTTCGGTAATGATTGTAAACTCAAGTAAAACATCAGGTGGATCGGGAGTCGTGATTCGGTCGAGCCGCTCGGGTTCAACAGTACTAACAAATAGTCATGTTTGTTCTCTGGTAGAGCGAGGCGGGCTAGTAATCAGCCGTTCCGGTGAGTTTATGGTTGACAGTACTAAACGCTCTCCGGTTTACGATCTTTGTTTGCTTCGCGTGACAGGCAATCTTGGACCAGCCGCGAAGTTGTCGCAGCGAGAGCCTGAGTACCAAGAATCGGCTCAGGCAGTTGGGCATCCTCATCTTATGCCGACAGTGATTTCCGACGGAAGATTCTCTGGATTGAGTATCATCGAAGTAGTCACCGGAGTCGAGGAATGTACCAGGGAAGACTTCGAATCCGAAGACGCTATGCTTTGTCTTCTCCTTGGCGGAAAACCGACCGTTAAGCAATTCCAAAGCCAACTAGTCTCGGCAACGATTATGCCAGGCTCATCGGGTTCAGGAGTATTTAACTCCGACGGAAATCTGTCGAACCTAGTCTTCGCTGGTCAGGGTGATCTTAGCTACGGTTGGACAGTGCCTTATTCCAGTATTCTCCAGTTCTTGAATGAAGAATCGAAGACTCTGCCGTTCGTTAAAACTACTGCGGTTCAGCCGGTGAAGAAGTCTTCGCTTAGATCGAGGAACTTCGAAGATTTCTTGACGGACTTGCGACAGTTCTGCCAATTTAACATTACTGAGCTGAAGACTTTGTGTAAGTTAACCAAACAAGACATGCTCTGGAGGACTAATGGAAGCAATTAAGCAAAAACTACTACAATGGTTCAAAACACCGCTCGCGATCTTCGTCGCAATCGGAGTTCTTATCGCCGGGTACATCGAATTCCTCCGAGTGAAGAATCGGAACCTTGAAGCAAACGCTGAGACTGCCGAGAGTAAGGCGAAGGACCAAGTACTAGCCCAGCAGCAAACCGATTTAAAGGCACAGAATGCCGCAGCTATCGCGGATTTGGAAAAGGAGAAGGGTCGCAGCCTGACTGATTCAGAGCTTAACGACTTCTTGAATAAACTCTGATGGAAACAACAGAAATACTGTCATGGCAAGATGGTGAATTATTCTGCGATCATCCACTTGACTACAAAGCCCTTCGAATTCAAACTAAATTTTTCGGGTATTCCCCAAGGAACGAATCGAGATTATTTCGAAACTCAACGAAACTCGGATTACAGTTAGTATCCGTGAGCGGAACCCAAGCTAGAAAATGGATGTATCAATGAAACTACTTAGTATACTACTAATCACATGCTTAGTTACCCCGGCGTTTGCCGACCAGTCAGTTCTTCTCGACAAAGGTACCCCGGCACCGTTCTCGGGATTCTTACTCGACAAAGAAAAAGCCGGGAAGGTTCGACTCCTTGACCTCGACTACCAGGAAAGTTTGAAGACTCAGGGGTACCTCAAAGCCGATAACGATTTGTACGTCAAACGGTTGGAAAACATGACGACCGAGAACGACCGGCTGGCGAAACAAGTTCAAGACTCCAGAACTACTGGAATTTGGAGTACCATCGGAATTTTTCTCTTGGGGAGTGCAGCTACCATAGCTATGACCTATGGAGTTTCTCATGCGATACGTTAGCCGTACTCCCGATAATACTTAAAAAATGGTAAAACTGCCTGACCTCAGCATAGATGAACTCGTAGAATTAGCAAAGACCGCCGCACCGCAGTCTGACAAAGCTCAGTCTGAGATTCGTCCTATGAAAGACTTGGAACTCTTTGTTGCGACAATCGGACTCGTCCACGGCAGGAAATCCATACATAACCTGATTATCTTCGATTTGTATCTCGACTGGCAGAAGAGTACAGAATTCCCAGTCCTTTCCAAACGAGAATTTTTGATAGGAATGAGTTATTTCTTTCGGAAAGTTCTCGACAAACAACGCAACGTATGCTTTAAAATAAGTCCAATCGTAAAAGTTGGTCAATTGAAAACTACGCCTAAACATCTAGAAAGTCTCCGTGTGAAACATGGCAAAAAAGAAAACGAAACGGTCCCAGACGAAGTACCCAGCGCTCAACAGTAAACTCTGCAAAGGCTCAGTCCGCGATTTCATGGACTGGGATTACCTAGAATCTCTATCCCCCAGCGAAAAAGAGTTCTTGAATAAATTCTCCAACGAGTATTACAGTGCGGATTTCCGAGGAGACAAACCGTTGATTACTGGAAAAAAGGCTCGACGGAAGATTTATAAAGCGAATAACGCCAGGAACCAGGATACTACGTCATACCTGGGTAATTTTCGTAGGTTAGAGAGTTTCGAGGATCTAAAGGACCACGAATTAAATACTGGAAATCAGCAGGAAGACGCCACGATTGAATTATTGGATTTGAAGTTGAAGTCTAAGAAGAAGGCTACTTAATTACGCGGAAGACTTTGAGCAGAGTAATAATCAAAGTCCCAGCTCCGGCGACCGCTCCGAAGATTTTCATTCCAGCAATAAATAATACATGACTCTTCTCTAACGGGTCAACTCGTTCTTCAAGGTTCGTAGTCCTTCGCATATGCTCGCCCAACGACGTTGTATTAACGGCGATATTTATACCCTGAGAAGCTTGAGTCGTTTTAATGTCTTTAACGTCAGCTCGAATTTCTTTCAGCACGTCGTCTATTTGATCGAATCGTTTGTCGCTCACTCGACCCCCTGAACTCGGGTAATGATATCCCGATAGTCTTTGTTCTGGGAAATACTAAAAAGCATTGCTGCGCGTTTGTTCTGATCTCCAGACGAGATTCCGTCGATCATTTGACCGAGTCTCTGCGAAGCCGGATCTTTCTCTGCCTTCAAAGTCTGGGACATTCTCTGGAGTCTGTCAGTTGGCCAACTCGCGATGTTAGTAACTGATTGGCTAGTTGGTTCTCGGCCATGAGTACTCGCTTGAACGCCAGCAGTAGTAACTTGAGGTGCCCGGATTCCGACTTTACCGGCAGCGTTGGCGATACCACCAAGTCCGCGAAGACCTTGACCAATAGCCCAACCGCTGGCTGGCATTGTTGACCTAACGGTCGAACCCAAGCTGCTAAATCCAGCTTTCGAAAACTCTTTTGAAGTAGAATCATCGATAACGGCTTGAGTTGCTTCTTTACGGAAATTTGCAGCAAATTTTGGATCAATTTTATCTAACAAGTTAAATATATTGTCGCGATTTTCCAGAACTTTACTATCTTGGTAACCAAAGAGACTTTTAATAAAGTCGTAAGCTTTACCTTTTGGTTCGACATCTCCGGTACTTTTGATAACTTTCTCAGGACCACCCAAAGATTTTTGTGTATCAAACAGCGTTTGAAGTGCTTCGGTGTTTTCGTTAATATTTTGAGGCATTTGTCCGGCGAATTTATCACTCAAGGCTTTATAAACTTCCTGCATCGTGTCGGCACTAGCCGGAGGTTTATTTGCATCCCAGTTACCGGACCGATCTCCAATTCCCCTAATAGTTTTAGCCATATCCGCTTCCGGAACTTGAGTTGGACCGATCGAAGTTGGAGCCGCTCCTTGGGCACTTGGAATTGGAGCTTGAGAAGTATCAGTTACAACTTCAGCTTTCGGGTTATCTTTAATTTGAGAATCTTTTGGTTGGTAATGTTCGGGAGGAAGTTGATCGGCGTGTTGTTGTAGTTCCTCGGAAGGAACTTTGCCCTTCCAAGTAGTTTCTGTAATATTATCAGGAAGATCTTTTCCGGCTTCGGCGGCAGCATCGATTTGTTCTTGGGTATATTTAGGAGTTTTAACGGCTACCTTTTTACTAATCGAATTAACCGTGTCTTTAAGCTTCTCAGGAAGTTTGTTGTACATCATTTCATACAACTCAGATTTAACACCTTCGGCTTCGCTAGGAAGAATTTTTTTGTTATTAATTTGATCTTGAATCGTTTGTTCGGCGACTTTCATATAGTCATCGACTGACATTTGTTGACCGCGAGCTTGAATCGCTTCGATTTTTTGTGACCATTCATCACTAACGTTATCAGATAATTCTTTAAATAACTTATCTTTAATCGCAGTGACTTGTCTGCCGGTTTTATCAGAAGCAGCTTGACCGAAGATATTTTCACCTTCTAAACCACGTTCAGCGCCTCTGGCTGTTTGTTGAAGGACTCCGCCCATACTAGAATTTTGCGCGCCTTTTCGAATTACATCTCGCAAAGCTCCGAGAGTTTCACCAGCCGTTCGTAATGCCCCACCAGTCAAAGCTCCAGTCTGCGCGCCATGTATCGTGCCTTCTAAAGTACCAGTGTCTCCTCCACCATATGCCGCACCGATTCCTGCGCCAGCGGCCCCAGCTTTAGCGATACTAGCAAGTCTTGGATACATCTGCGCCGCAGTACTAAGTTCAGCTACTCCTTGCGGCATTACTTTACCAGCAACTTTAGCTAATCCGCCGCCAACCGCTCCAAGTCCTTTAGTGAGCGGTCCACCAATAGCGGCACCGCCGACTAATCCACCAGCAATGTTTGCGATAGGATGAGCTTCGCTTTCAGCAGCCATTTGTTCCCGTTCAGAGTCTCTGCCGCTAGAGTAAATATCACCGACGGATTGATCGGCAAGAGGAACTCCCCCGGCCCCAGTAAATGGTTTATTATCCGGACCTTGAGGTTGAGCAAGCATTGCATTAGTACTACTAACGCTACGTTTAACGCCAGGAAGAAGTCCCATTTTAGCGAGAATATCAAACGCAGATTGGCTAGCGCCAGCAGTCTGAGCACGGAAAGGATCAACACCAGACTTAATTCCACCACCAAAGGATTCGAGGGTAGACGGCTCAGAAGTAGAAGAGGAAGTTCCATCATGAGCTGTAGTATCTTCATACCGAGGTATTTCTTGTTTGATAGGCTCAGTATCTTCGTACTTTGGAATATTCATTATTCGAACCTAAGGAATTTCTTGGTTGTTGAATCAAATACTGCAATTTTACCGTCTTTAGTTGTACGTTTTTCTTCATTAGGATTAGAACCGCCAGCTCCGCTAGAAGAACCCTTCATTGACTCTCTGACATCTTGTCCGGGTTGGTAACCTTCAGCAAGTCGATCTTGTAAACCGAATTTCTTCAAGGCACTTTTATATTGTTTATCTGTCATCTGCGGCTGGAAACCTTCGATTTCGTTAGCTTGGAAATCGTTAAGGTACGATTTATTAACTTCATTCATACCTTTCAAGTATTCTTTGTTCTGTTGAATAAACGCACCAAGTTGTGCGCCCGTTGGTTTTCCGCCGAACTTTTGTACAAATGCCGCAGCGTTAGACATTACAGTCTTCGCTCTTAAGTCGTGCATTGCACCTTCAGTTACGCCCTGACCACTTGCGATTTTAGTAACTTCAGTATTTAACAAGTCATACTGATTGTTACTCATTTTATCGTAGTCGCCGGGCTTAAATTGGTTAATCAATGCCATAGCTTTATCGGAGTTAACTAATCCGACGTTAGCTTGTTGAAGCGCCGTATTACCTCGGAATGTCTGGGCATTATGAATTGCTTTTTGGAACGCTTGATTTGAATCTTTATTAGCTTTGAGATCGGCAGAGTCCGATTTGGAATCGATCATGTCCTGATGCCATTGAGCTGTGTCGGCAGCGGGGACTAACTGACGCGCAGGTTA
>OCZT010005880.1_pt1 | contig 12185 bp, 13 predicted proteins | sample 1539031 | NCBI WGS metagenome assembly OCZT01 (sample SAMEA3539308, study PRJEB22396) | soil metagenome | biome: tundra; feature: field; material: soil | place: USA | collected 2010-05 | depth 0.15 m
GGCCAGCAGGCAGGCCACCACGCCCGCAGCCACCGCCGTCCTGTGCGCCTTCACGCTGCTAAGACGCAGCATCCCACCTTCACGGTTCCCCGTTAGCGGCCAGTTCCGCGACGATCTGCAATAACGGGAGCTTCCAGGCGTGCCAGGCCTCGCTTGGCAGGCCGCCCGCAGGAGCGTCGTGACAGCTGGTGCTTCCTCCGGCAGGTCAGCCGGGGATCTAGCGGGCGTGCGGGCTTATCCGTCGGCCGGAGGCGGGGCGGAGTCTGGCCCGGCGTGGAGCTTAGCCTCGTAGGCAGCTTTCGCCACGCGCTCGTCCCCGTGCTTGTTGATCGCGGGGTCGGACCGGATGAACCGGGCCTTCTTGCGGCCAGGGTCGCATTCCAGTTGAACTACCTGGCCGAACGAAGGCTCCTTGAAGGCAAAAAACAGCGGCAGCTCGTCGACCTCCGCACGAAACGGCTCTCCGACCGAGGGCCGCACGTCCATCAGGAAGTGAGGTTCCTGCCCTGTCGCGCCGACCTGGCTCTGGTGTCCGCTATAGCGGATGTCGACCAGCGTGCCCTCTCCTGGAACCCAGTTATGGCCGAGCATGCACGCTCCCTCTGTGAATGTCACCGCAGCGCCGATGCCTCCTGCAGGCCGGCGCTGCCATGGGCGATGCCGGCCCGCCGAGGAGGTATCAGCGTACCGACGGCAGCCAAGCCGGTCATGCTCACCAGGCTGCCAGCGCCGGAAAGTCTCCCGGTCAGGCTCGCGGCTACTTCTTGTAGCGCCTGCCGTGGACGAGGGTCACCAGGCTGAGGATCTTCTTCATGTCCTGGTCGGTCCGGCCGAACGAGGTCAGGTTCGCCAGCGGCTTCATCCGCTGCCGGGTGATGGCCTTGGGCCGGGAGAATTCCCGCAGCCCGTCGGCGCCGTGGATCCGGCCGAAGCCGGAATCGCCAGACCCCCCGAACGGCAGCGCCGGGACGCTGGCGTACGCGATGACCGAGTTGACTGCCGTCATGCCGCTGCGCAGTGCCCTGGCAGCAGCCATCGCCCGTTTCTTGTTGCCGGCGAAGACCGTGCCACCCAGGCCGTACTGGCCGCCGTTTGCCAGCCGGACCCCCTCGGCCATGTCGGCCACCTTCGTGACGGTGACGGTAGGGCCGAATGTCTCGTCAGTCACCGCGCTGCTTTCCTCCGGCACGTCGGCGAGGATGACCGGGCCGACGAACGGCCTCCGGATGCTGGCCATGCCGCCGACGATCGGCCGCCCGCCCCGCGACAGCGCGTCCGCGATGTGATTCTCGATGACATCGATCTGGCCGGGCATGGTCATCGGCCCGTAGTCGGCCTCGCGGTCATCGCCGGGACGGAGCCCGGCTACCCGTTCGGTGAGCTTCTCGAGAAACGTGTGGTAGACGGCATCGACCACGTACACGCGCTCCACCCCGACGCAGGTCTGCCCGGCGTTGGAAAGCGCTCCCCAGGCGGCGGCGTCCGCCGCGGCATCGAGGTCCGCGTCGTCCCCGACGATGAAGGCATCCTTGCCGCCGCATTCGGCGACCATCGGGGTGAGGTTCTGCGCGCAGGCGGCCATGACCTTCCTGGCCGTGGCCGCCGAACCGGTGAAGGCAATCTTGGCGACCTTGCTCCTGGCCAGGATGTCGCCGGTCTCCCCGGCGCCAGTGATCAGCTGCAGGACCGGCTGCTCCGGCACCACCTCGGCGAACGAGCTGACCAGCCAGCCGCCCACCGCGGGGGTGAGCTCGCTGGGCTTGAACACGACCGCATTGCCGGCCGCCAGCGCATAGACGATCGATCCCATCGGGGTGAAGACCGGGTAATTCCACGGGCCGATGACGCCGACTACGCCCAGCGGCTGGTACTCCAGCGTCGAAGCCTGGTTGATGGCGATAAGCCCGCTGCGGACCCGCCGCGGGCGCAGCACCTTGTGAGCATTCTTGGCGGCCCAGTCGATATGCACGATCGCCAGCAGGATCTCCAGCTGTGCGTCGGCCAGCGGCTTGCCGGTCTCGGTATGCACCAGCTCGGCAAGCCGGGCCATGTACCTGGTGATATGTGATTTCCAGGCCAGCAGCCTGAGCCGCCGGTCTTTCGCCGGCAATCCCGCCCACCAGGCAGCCGCCTGGCGCGCGCGGCCGACCGCCGCCTGGATCTCGTGCTCGCCGCAGACACCGAAGGTGGCGATGACCTCGGACGTCGCCGGATTGAGCGTGTCGAACGTCGCCACGGACCTCGCCGGCTCATGTGTCCATGTCGTCGTCATTGCCCTCACCGTCATCGAGTCCAGCAATTCAGGCCGTCCCATGCCAAGTAAATCACCGGGCGTGGCACGGCAGATACGGTTGGGATGCGACAAGCCCAGCGGCGACCAGGGAACGGGAGCAGGCTGATGGCAGGCACCGGGCGGGGCGGGCATGCCGGGGCCGGCCCCGGGCCTGGCGGTCCGCAGAAATGGGCTACCGGGCAGAACGAGCCCGGCGGGCCAGACGCCGATCACCACTGGCTGGCCGAGGCCGTCGAACTGTCCAGGCGCTGCCCGCTGTCGGAGTCTGCCTTCTCCGTCGGCGCGATCCTGGTAGGCGCGGACGGTGAGGTCATCGCGACCGGGTTCTCCCGTGAGCGGGATCCCCATGATCACGCTGAGGAAGTTGCCCTCGCCAAGGCCAGGGAGGCCGCCCTCGCCAAGGTCGCGCCGGCCGGTATTTCCCCGGCCGCTGGCAGTCCGCATGCCGCTGGCAGCCCGCATGCCAGCACTGACCTGCTGGCCGGGACGACGCTCTATAGCTCGCTGGAGCCATGCGCCGCCCGCGCCTCCAGACCGCGCCCGTGCGCCGAGCTCATCATTGCGGCCGGCCTGCGCCGGGTCGTGATCGCCTGGCTGGAACCGCCGGTGTTCGTCGAGGGCGGCGGGGCAGCCCTGCTGCGCGCCGCCGGGGTCACGGTCATCGAGATCCCCGAACTCGCCGCCGCCGCCCGCGCCGTCAACGCGCATCTGCTGCCCGGCTGACAAGCAGGCCTCAGCGCTCTACTGGCCGGCCTTCACCCTTCGGAGGAAGGCGGCCCAGGCCTGGCTGCTGAACGTCAGCTTCGGCCCGTCGGGGTCCTTGGAGTCGCGGATGGCGACGATGCCGGGAAGGTTGGCGGCGATCTCGACGCACGCGCCGTTCTGCTGGCTGCGGTGGCTCTTCCGCCAGGCTGCACGGGACAGGTCAATCTCGGGCATCCCACGCCTCCTTTCACGCCTATGTCAAGGCGTCTGACACTGCACGAAGCATATCGCGGGTGCCACCGGGGCTGAGGGCGACGGCTCGGAGGTGGTCGAACGCGGTGGCGTAGTGCTGAACGTCCTCAGCCTTATCCACCGACATGTTGCCGCCGATGGTCTCCATGTAGACCACGTCAATCTCGGCGGGCTCGGCGAATCTCAGGATGATGAATGACCCAGCCGTTCCGGGATGGGCGCCGACGCTGTACGGCACGACCTGAATGGTCGTCTTGCCCTGTTCGCTGACTGTCATGAGGTGCTGCAGCTGGGCGCGCATGACGGCAGGCCCGCCGACGATCCGGCGGATGGCGCCTTCGTCCAGGATGGCCCAGAGCTGGGGCCGGTCTTGCTTGGCGAGTACCTGCTGGCGGGTCATGCGGACCTCAACCCGGCGTTCGGCCTCCTCGGGATCGAGTTCGAGCGGGCCGCCACGTACCAGGGCGCGGGCGTAGTCCTCGGTCTGGAGCAGGCCGGGAATGACGGCGAGCTCGAAGGTCTGGATGGAAGCGGCTTCCTCTTCCAGCCCGATGAAGAACTCGTAACGGCCGGGCAGGACGTCACGGTAGGAGTACCACCAGCCGCGCTGGCGGGCGTCCTTGGCGAGCTGGACAAGCGCCTCCCGCTGCACGCGGTCGCTCACGCCGTAGATGTCGAGCATGACCCGCACGTCGTTGGGATGCGGGCCGGTACGGCCGGTCTCGATGCGGAAGACCTTGGTGTGATGCCAGTCCAGGCGCTGGGCAACGTCCTCCTGGGTGAGGTCAGCGGCTTCGCGGAGGCGCTTGAGCTCGGCAATGAGCTGACGACGGCGAACGGTAGGGCTGTGACCCGCGGCCATGGCGCGTCCCTCCATAAAGAATTACATCCAGCTATTATGCGAACATGCTATATGCAGCCCTGTATATTCATGACCTGTAGATGGCACGCAACACGAAGCATGCCAGCCCGAGACGGGTGCGCAGGACCAGACGCGCTGACAGGCGGTGGAGCGAGATGCCCGGCAATGATCCGTTGATGAGTTCCCTGGCGACTGGGCCTCACTCCGGTGCCGGTCCTGCCCTCCGGCCGGATGAGGCAGGACGCGGCGTGCCGCTGCCTCCGGGCTGGTCGCTCCGGTCATGCTTAGAGCTGGGCGCGCTGCCCAGCGCGGTGCCATGCGCGCGGCTGCATACCAGGCAGGTGCTCTGGGAGTGGGGGCTGGAGTCCCTCGCTGAGACGGCTGAGCTGATTCTCTCGGAGATCCTCACCAATGCCGTGAACGCGTCAGCTACCGCGGCGGGCGGTCACCGTGGCGAACAGCACGAGGAAGGACTGCCGTCCGTCTGGTTCTGCCTGGCCTCGGACCGGCGGAGCGTGCTTGTGCAGGTCTGGGATGACAGCCCCGGCAGGCCGGCCCGGCAGGACGAGGAGATGGATGCCGAGAGCGGACGGGGCCTGTTACTCGTCGAGCACCTCAGCGCTCAGTGGGGCACCTACGCACCGCAGGAATCCAGCGGCAAGGTCGTCTGGGCGATGTGCGCGGCCCCCTCCGAGGGCTGAGCCGAACCGGCGCCAGGGCACCGTGATGGCGGCTCAGAACAGCCGGAGCGAGGCATCGTCGGCCCCGCGCATCAGCTCGTAGTCGAGGGTGGGACTCCACGCCGTCCTTGCGACGACACTGGCGCATGCATCGCGCATGCAAGTGGGTTATCCTGGGGCTATGAGTACCACCGTCGTGCAGGTACGCGATCTTCCCGAAGAGGTAGTCGACACGCTCAAGGCCCGGGCGGAGTCGCGCGGCCAGTCCCTTGCCGCGTACCTGCGCGATCTGCTGACGCGGGAGGCATCGATGCCACCGGTCGAGGAAGTGATGGCGGGCATCGCGGCGCGCGATCCGGTCAGTTACACGATTGATGATCTACGGTCCTTTGTACGGGACGGTCGCCAGTGACGCTGGTCGCTGACTGCTCGATCATCATCCGGCTGCTTTCTAACCTGCCCGGCGACGATCTGCTCCGCCAGCGCCTGGCGCGGACCGTCCACGCTCCGGCGCTGATAGACGCGGAAGTGTCCAGCGTCGTTCGAGGCCTGGCGATCACTACGAAGCCGAACGTCCGCCTCGCTCCTGGCCGGGCGGAGCTGATGCTCGCCGACTATGCGGGACTGCGGATCGTGCGCCATCCGATGCAGCCGATGCAGGTTCGCGTCTTCGAGCTGAGGCACCACTTCTCCGCCTACGACGCGATGTATGTGGCTCTGGCTGAGCGGCTTGCGTTGCCCCTGCTGACCGACGACGCCAAGTTTGCCGGGACGCCCGGGCATCACGCGGAGATCCAGTACTACCCGGGCTGATCTCCATGGCGCGGATGGGACCGGTTTGCTTGCTCAGAACAGCCGGAGCGAGGCGTCGTCGGCTCCGCGCATCAGCTCGTAGTCGAGGGTCACGCAGCGGATGCCCCGGTCCGTGGCCAGTACCCGGGCCTGCGGCTTGATCTCCTGCGCGGCGAACACGCCCTGCACGGGCGCCAGCAGCGGATCGCGGTTCAGCAGTTCCAGGTAGCGGGTGAGCTGCTCGACGCCGTCGATCTCGCCGCGGCGCTTGACCTCGATTGCCACGCTGACGCCGCCGGCGTCCCGGCACATCAGGTCGACCGGCCCGATCGGGGTCGGGAACTCCCGGCGGACCAGCCGCCAGCCGTCGCCGAGCACGGTCAGCTGCGCGGCGAGCAGCTCCTGCAGGTGGGACTCCACGCCGTCTTTGACCAGGCCCGGATCGGTGCCGAGCTCGAACGAGCTGTCGCTGATGATTTCCTCAAGCTCGACGGTGAGGGTCTCGCCGGCCTTGCCGGTGACCACCCAGCGGCCCGGCGTCACGGCCAGCTTGCACGGCGGCGACATCCAGTTCAGCGGCTTGTAGCTGCCGCCGTCTGAATGCACGAGGACAGAGCCGTCGGCCTTGACGATGAGCAGCCGGAGAGCCGACGGGAGATGAGCGTTGAGGCGCCCCGCGTAGTCCACGCTGCACCGGGCAATGACGAGCCGCACGAGAGCCAACTGTAGTGGGCTACCGGACCTGACGCCGATCAAGCGGCTAGCTTGATGTAGCACATTGGTATGCAGCCGGATAGGTCACGGACCGGGCTAGGTTGGGCTGGCGGCCTTCCCGAACTGCGGCCGTTCGTCACCGGGCTGCGCTGCTGGGGTTCCTGCAGAACGCGCACTGCGATAGTCAGGCCGCTGCATGATCCCGCATGGGTCCCTGGGCAAAGGCCTGATACTGATCCAGGCTGCACGGAACAAACTCCGCGCAGGACGGGAGCGCCGTCCGCACGGTGACTGAGCCGGGCCACCTGTGACCAACGTAACGCGTGCCGTATACGGCCATGAGCGAGCGCGATGTCCTTGCCGGGATTGACAGACTGGTGGCCTACGGTGCTGTGGCATGGCCAAGGCTGCGCGCGTCCTGGCGGCGCTGAAGGGAGACGGCTGGATTGAGACTAGGCGCTCGGGCTCTCACCGGGTGCTTGCTAAGGGGGATCAGCAACGTGTCTGGGCTTACCATGATGGTGTGGATCTCGGCGGCCCAGCGATGGCCAGGATCGCCCGAGACTACGGATATACGACCGCTGAACTGCGGAAACTGTAGGTGATCTTGCCATGAGTGCTTTGCGTGTCGAGCTGTTCTGGGACGACGAGGCCGGTAACTGGCACTACCGCGTGCCAGCCCTGCACATCAACGGCGGGGGCACGCCGACCCGCGAGGGCGCCGAATACGAGTGCCTGTCCGCCATCACGTTCGCGCTTGAGGGCGATCCGCGAGACTACGACCGTGCGGCAGAGACGGTCACCCTCGACGTCAGCATCGCGCCAGCAGCCTGAACCCACCTGGGCGTTGCTGCTCCTTCTGGCAGAGGGAAGACGGCAATGGCGCGGCAGGCGCGGCTCAGCCTGAGCGGATCAGGTCGGCCGCCCTTTCCGCGATCATGATGGTCGGCGCGTTGGTGTTCCCGCTGATCACCGTCGGCATGACCGAGGCGTCCACCACGCGCAGCGCCTCCAGGCCGAGCACCCGCAGTTGCGGGTCGACCACCGAGCCGATGGCGCACGTGCTGGTCGGGTGATACAGCGTCTGGCACTCGCGCTTGATGAACTCCCAGATGTCGGCGTCGCTGTCCGATGCGGGCACCCGCAGGTCGGCGCGGCGGTGCGCGGCCAGGGCCGGCTGCGCGCCGATCTCGGACAGGACCCGGACCGCCCGCGTCATCGTCTCCCGGTCGGCCGGGTCGGTGAAGTACCCGTGCACGATGTGCGGCTTCGCGCTGGGCAGCAGCGAGCGCAGGAAGACCTTGCCCCGGCTGGCCGGCTTCAGTATCACCGCGCCGAAGATGAAGGCGTGGTCGACCGGCAGCCCGAGGCCCTCGTCCACGAACATGACCGGGGCGGCGTGAATCTGGCAGTCCGGCTCCGCGAGGCCGGCCTGGCTCCGGAAGAACCCGCCGGCCTCGCCGATGTTAGAGGTCAGCGGGCCGCGTCCCTCGGTCTGCAGCAGCCCGATGTTCGCCGCGGTCTCCGCGGTCATCAGCGTCTCGGTGTCGGTCAGGTAGCCGATCGAGACATGGACGTGGTCCTGCAGGTTCTCCCCGACCGGCAGGTCAGCGCGCGGCTCGATGCCGTAGGCCTGCAGCTCGGCGGCGACCCCGACGCCCGACAGCATCAGCAGCTGCGGCGAGTTGTAGGCGCCCGCCGAGATGATCACCTCACGGTCGGCGAGTACCTGCGAGAGCTCGTTTCCCCGCTCGTACTCGACTCCGATCGCGCGGTTGCCGTCGAACAGGATCCGGGTGCAGAGCGCGTCGGTGATCACATCGAGGTTCGGCCGGGCCATCGCGGGATGCAGGTAGGCCACCGCGGCGCTGCACCGCATCCCGTGGCGCTGGGTTAGCTGGTAGTAACCGACCCCGTCCTGCTCCGGCCCGTTGAAGTCGTCGTTGGCCTTGTGCCCGGCCTGCTGCGCGGCCTCAAGGTAGGCGTCCATCAGGGCATGCCGGGACCGGCCGTCGCTGACGGTCAGCGGGCCGCCGGCCCCGTGCAGGTCGCTGGCGCCGCGCTCGTTGTCCTCGGCGCGCAGGAAGTAGGGCAGCACGTCCGGCCAGCCCCACCCGGTCGCGCCGCCGGCCGCCCACTGGTCGTAGTCGGCCCGGTTCCCGCGGATGTAGATCATCGCGTTCATCGACGACGAGCCGCCCAGCATCTTGCCGCGGGGCAGGTACCGGCGCCGGAAGTCAATGCCGGGCTCCGGGTCGGTCAGGTAATCCCAGTCCCACTTGGACTGGAACAGCTTCCCGAATGCCGCCGGGATGTGGATCTCCACCGCGGTATCAGGCGGCCCTGCCTCGATCAGCGTCACCCGCACGTCCGGATCCTCGGTCAGCCGGGCCGCGAGCACGCATCCGGCCGAGCCGGCGCCGACGATGACGTAATCCTGCACAGGAACCTCCCGATGCCGTGGTCTGAGCCAACGATGCCCGCCGCGGGGCCTCCTGTCGAGAGGCAGGCCGGGAGCGTCCCGGCAGGTAACGGGTGAGGTCCCCGCCCGGTGCCGTCAAGCACCGCGCGGGGACCTCAGTCTTCTTCCCGTTGCTCCCGCACCTGCGGGCCGATCGCCTGCCCGGTGCGCCCGGGCAAGTCAGGTCAGGTCTTCGGCGGCGCGGGTGACTTGCTGCCGTCGGCGACCGCGAAGCCGTCGCTGTCGGAGTCCGGTCCTGACGGCGACGCGATGGTTGCGGTGCCGGCGTTGTTGACCATGAAGATCTCGTTGAGCGTCGCGCCGGAGACAACCTTCAGCAGCGGCTTCCAGGTCTGGGTACCGGGGGCTGCCGTGCTGAGTGAGCCCGGGTCGAGCGTCACGTTGCCGGTGGTGGCCAGCGTGGCCAGTCCGCCGCCGACCTCGGGCCGCTCGTGGATGGCCTCCACGCTCAGGCCGGGTGAGCTGTACGTCACGGTCCTGCCGCCGCTCTTGCCGGTCGTCAGGTCGAACACCGTCATCTTCCAGGTGCCGGCCTTGGTCTCCTCGACCAGGCCCTCCATCTTGTTGCCCGGCTTGATGGTCAGGCCGGTGATGACGACCTCGCTGGCGGGGATGATCTCGGTCCATGCGTCGTAATGTGCCGTGCCGCCGATGTTGTCGGCCTCGGTGCCGTCCTGGACCAGGGTGGCGTCGTTGAAGCCGCCGATCCCGATCCAGTCGGAGGAGTACTGGTCACCGGACTTCGAGGTGTTCACGGTGGGCACTGTCCAGAAGTCCTTGGCGGCCGTGAACGTGCCGTTCTTCGAAGTCGACTGGGCGTAGCCGGACCAGTTGGTGGAGTCCAGCTTGGTTGTTCCCCGGACGGCCCGCGTGCTCGCACCCGGGGCACGCAGCATCCGGCCTACCTGCGGAGCGTGGCGCACGGCCGGATGAGAGGCCGCTGACGCGCCCGCAACCCCGCCCGCCAGCACCAGCGAGGCGCTGCCCAGCATGGCCACAGCGACTTTTCCGAACAATCTTGCCCCGAACTGCATGTGCTCTCCCTCGTATCGGCATATCCGCTCATCCGGCAGGTTACAGGGATCCCTGCCGAATCCTCAGGAATCTCGTCTAGTCGGTCTGCCGCCGGCGGGACGGGTCACTGGCCGGGCTCTGCGCGTCGCCCAGGCGATCTTGCCAGCGGATGCCCCCGGTACGGGCCGGATAGCTGGCCTACTGGCTGGCGAGGTTCGGCGCGCCGTCGCGGAGGACGTACTTGCGGATCTTGCCGGTCGCGGTCTTCGGCAGTTCCGTGACGAACGTCACGCTATGCGGGGTCTTGAAATGGGCCAGCCGCTCGCGGGTGAACGCGATCATCTCCGCCTCGGTCGCGCCGGCGCCGTCGCGCAGCACGACGAACGCGTGCGGCGCCTCTCCCCATTTCTCGTGCGGCAGCCCGACGATCGCCGCCTCCTGGACGGCCGGGTGGCGCAGCAGCGTTCCCTCCACCTCCACCGACGAGATGTTCTCCCCGCCGCTGATGATCACGTCCTTCAGCCGGTCCCGGATCTCCACGTAGCCGTCGGGGTGCACCACGGCGGCATCGCCGGTGCGGAACCAGCCATCGCCCATCACCCGCGCGGTCGCCTCCGGGTCGCGGTAGTAGCCCTGCATGACGACGTTCCCCCGGACGACGATCTCGCCGAGGGACTGTCCGTCGGCGGGAACCTCCCGGCCGTCCTGGCCGGCCACCCGCAGCTCACCCGAGGTGAGCAGCTCGACCCCCTGCCGCGCCTTCACCACCGCGCGGTCCCCCGCAGCCAGGTCCTGGTGCTCCGGCAGCGGGGCGCAGACCAGGATGAACGGGGCAGTCTCCGTCAGCCCGTAGATATGCGTGACCTCCCAGCCGAACTCGCCCTCGAGCCGTTCGATGGTGGCGGCGGCCGGGGCCGCCCCGGCGGTCACGACGCGCACGCCCGCCGGGACCTCGCCGCGCACCTCGGCGGAGGCGTTCGCCAGCGCGATCAGCACGGTGGGCGCCGCACAGAGCAAGCTCACCTTCTCGTCGCGGATCAGCCGGAACACCTCGGCCGGCTCGACCTTGCGCAGGCAGATGTGGGTGCCCGCGGCCGCGGTCACCGTCCAGGTGTAGGTCCAGCCGTTCGCGTGGAACATCGGCAGCGTCCACAGGTACCGCTCGCCGACGCCGATCGGCAGGTGCAGCAGGGTGCCGATCGTGTTGACCGCGGCGTTCCGGTGGGTGATCATCACGCCCTTGGGCCGCGCGGTGGTGCCGCTGGTGTAGTTGATCGTGAGCAGGTCCCGCTCGCCGATCTGCGGCCGGGTGAATCCCGGGCCGGCCGCGGCGATGGCCGCCTCGTAGTCCAGCCAGCCGTCCCGGGCATTCTCGAACGCCACGAAATGCCGCACGTCCGGCAGCCGGTGCCGGACGCTGTCCACCGCGTCCAGGTAGTCCCGGTCCGCGCAGACCACGCTGGCACCCGAATGGTTCACGATGTAGACGAAATCCTCCGGCGTCAGCCGGTAGTTGACCGGTACCAGCACGGCCCCGAGTTGCGGTACCGCGTAGAAGGACTCCAGCTGCGCGTGCGTGTTCGGCGCGATCGCCGCCACCCGCTCGCCCGGTCCGACGCCGAGTCCCTGCAGTGCCGACGACCAGCGGTCACAGCGGTCGAAGAACTGCTCGTAGGACAGCCGCAGGCTGCCGTCGACCACGGCCTCGCGACCGCCGTGCAGGCGGCGGGTCCGGCGCGCGAAGTCAAGGGGCGTCAGGGGGGCGCGGTCGGGCCCGTGCCCGCCGGCGCGGCGGGCACGACTTAGGAACGAACGCTAACCCGCCGCGGACGTTTGCACGAGTACACGACCTAAGAGAGGGGGCGCGCGCGGTACATTCTCCCTGCGCGCAAGGCATCTGAGCTAACTAGACGTCACAAAGACGCTTGACAGATGTCAAAAATGGCGCCATAGTGACGTCATGGAGCTGTCGGAGTATATCGAGGCGCTGCACAGGGAGCTGGCCTCGATCACCCGCGTGGCGGGCGAGGATGCCGCGCGCGCGGCGGACATGGTGGCCCAGGCACTGGACCCGTCGGTCCGGCTGACGCTGCTTGAGGTGCTCTCGGCGGCCGCCGCCGAGATCACCGCGCGGCTGGACGGAACCGTGGTAGAGGTGCGGCTGACCGGCGGCGACCCGTCCTTCGTGGTCCAGGCTGCCGTGCCGGACGTGCCGGCCGACCAGGGCCAGCCCGCTGCGGGCGAGGCGGACGATGCCGGCCTGGCGCGCATGACGCTGCGGCTGCCGCAGAACCTGAAGGAGAAGGTCGACGCCGCGGCCACCGCGGACGGCGTCTCGGTCAACACCTGGCTCGCGCAGGCCGCGCGGCAGGCACTCGACGGGACTGGCGG
>OCZT010005881.1_pt1 | contig 12180 bp, 9 predicted proteins | sample 1539031 | NCBI WGS metagenome assembly OCZT01 (sample SAMEA3539308, study PRJEB22396) | soil metagenome | biome: tundra; feature: field; material: soil | place: USA | collected 2010-05 | depth 0.15 m
CATTTTGTATATATGGTATATTATTATAGGTTAATCCACTTGAGCCACCATCAAAATAGACCGTATCACCACCTTTTACTGTAGTCCAATCAAAAGTTCGATATAGATGTGCATTCGCCCAACTTGAGCCAGAACCATTGCCAGTTGCATTATTACCAACATAGTAGATATTAGGTAATGTGGTAATAAATTGCAATCTTGTATTGATTGATTTACTCTTAACTATCATGCTATCTATATAAGTTTGTCTAAGATAGCCGAGATTCAAATTCTCTTGAAGGTCTTCAATAGTATACCCTGTAAGGTTTGAATATCTAAGTGATAAATTCGCTATTTCTTTAGCCCAGCTTATAAAATCAAGACGATATGGTTCAGAATAATTACAAGTCTTACATATGGGCGGTGTTTTACTGGGGGGTAATAATGAAATCCAGATTGATTGGCCCGCCATTTTTGCATTCGGAAGAAAATCGATAAGCTTTGTCCAATCATTCGGCTCGGATATGGGTATCAGTGTTGTTTGTGCATTAATAGGCGGAATAAAAACAAATAATATTATTGATAACTGAATTACGATTAAAAATAATGAAACATGTTCTTGTAAATGGTGAAAAGATGGTATTTTTTTCATATGTTTAATCATTCTCCTAATTACTTCCTATAAAATATTCTTTTTTCATATAATCTAAGCAAATTCTGAATATAAATAATTAATAAAAACTTTTTTTTGCAATAAAACTTATTTTAGAAGAATCATTTTACTTCTGGAAACAAACCCGTCGGTTCTCAGCTCATATACATAAATTCCACTTGGCATATTACGGGCATTAAATATTACGGAATAGCTTCCGGACTGTTTATTTTCATCCACAAGTGTATTGATTTCCTTACCAAGCAAATCGTATATTTTAAGAACTACTTTGCCTGCTTTAGTTATGCTGTAATTTATAGTCGTACTCGGGTTAAACGGATTGGGGTAATTTTGGCTTAGAGAGTAATTATTAGGAGATAGATCTGCTGCGACTGCTATTTCTTTACTATACTTAAAATTATCGTTGTTATCAATCTGTTTCAGCCGGTAATGAATTGTATCGCCGACAGGATTTTTATCGACAAATGAGTAATCATTTGTAGTAACACTGTTTCCTTTTCCTGCAATGGATCCTATTTCTACCCATGATGAGTTAGTATTTCTTTCTATTTCAAATCTCTGATTATTTGTCTCAGTCGCTGTTTGCCATTCCAGAGTAATACCATTTTTCCCGGATATCCCTTTAAATGTGGTTAACTCTACAGGCAAAGCCGCGTTGGTAAAAGTGATATTATCAAAGTTATAATCTGCTAAACCTCCGTTTCCCGCAGAATCTAATCTTATGACAATTTTATTTATGTTATCATAATTTAGTGTTAATGTTTCCCACGAAGTATTATTTAGAAATGAGCGTGTGTATTCTAGGTTAGAACCATTCCACCCTTCCACAACCAGGCTATCAGTACTTGTCTCACTAACCTGATATGCTGCCAAACTGATTAATTTAGCCGGCTCACCATTTAATGTTGTAATGGTAATTTTATCTGTATTAGGGTTCTGAAACACATAATAAAGACTCGTACTGTTAACATCAAAGTTATATCCGTAATTTGTATAAAAAACTTCATTACTTGAAAATGAATAACTGCCTATTGAAAAATTTGAAGGTAATGTTTGGTTGCTGTTCCAGCCTTGATTATCGAAAGTAATTACATTTTGCCCGAATATATGTACAGTTGATAAAAACATTATAATTAAAATACTAATTGTACTGACAAATTTCATTTCCTTCCTCCGTTACATTAAAAATATTATCTTAATTGTCATCGTATCTATAAAAGATTGTTTATTTAATACCTTGATGAACATAGCTTTTGGAGGAAGTATGAACCATAGGGGAAAAACTGAAATAATTGGAGGAATCACCTGAATTTAAAGTGAAAAATACACCAGATCCTGGATGATAAAAATCTTAGAACACCGTGTTTTATCTTTTATTATTTATAAATTGGATAAAAACGTATTGTGTTTGTGCAGTTTGAGAATAAGGGTGTTATGTTCTCAACCCAATCCCCTGATAGTCTTTTCGGGTAAGTAAAATCTATTTACAATACCGACATTTGTCGCTATTTCAATAACATCATCTTCTTGGTTTCTCTGAAACTCTGCTTGCCATCTGTTGAGTTCGCTACGATTGAATAGAAATACACTCCGCTGGAAATCTCCGAACTATTAAAACTTGTCTCATAAGTTCCCGCCGCCTGCAATTTATTTGTAAGTTCACTAACTGCTTCACCAAGTGCGTTAAATACTATTACCTTTACATTGCTCTCAAATGGAATAGAATATTTAATCCGCGTTGAAGGGTTAAAAGGATTCGGATAGTTCTGATCCAATGAATAAGAACCAGGTGTAAAAGTTACTTCGACTTCAATTGTATTGGAATACTTATAATGTCCGTCATTATCCATCTGTTTAAGTCTGTAGGAATATTTTCCAGTGGATAAGGATGAGTTATCAATAAAAGAATAAGCTTTTGGGGAATTTGAGTTACCTGCTCCGGGAAGTGAACCTATATTCTGCCAGGCATTATCCTCTATCATCCTCTCAATATCAAAGCGGTTGTTGTTTATTTCTGTAGATGTCTTCCAGTTTAAATGCACACCTTTGTTTATAACTGCGGCTGTAAAAGAAGTTAGCTCTACTGGTAATGGGGCATCTGTCTTATTCAGAATTAAAATTCCACCATCAGGAATGACGTATGTTCTTATATAAGTACTTGAACCTACTACGAAAGTTTTTATTGTATCTATGCTTGAACCCTGAATAACAATAGCCCATTGCCAGTCAGGTGGGACGGTTATGTCAACAGTTAAAGGATAATTATATATCAGTTTATTAAGACCATCGGTTGCATTTATTTTTATCTGGGTTGCTGTCTGTGTTGTAATTTGATATTGAAACTTTTCCCGTTCCCTCATATAGCGTGTAATGTTCCCCATGGTTTCTACCCACACTTGATTACTGTCTGATTTTTGTTTCAGCCATTGGCAAAGTGATGTTAACCATTCTGCCGACACTGGATACCATTCTCCCAGCTGTATCATATAAGCTATTTGTGAAAAAGGAACTACTTCGTGTGCAATCAGAATTCCCCATTTCCCACCCGATATTGAACTATCTACATAAGTTTCAAAATCCTGTAATTCATCCAGATCAGCCTGAGGGGAATTCCTATTCGTTGTATCAAACTGTTCCTCCTTAGCGCTTATTGAATAAAACTGTGTACCTGTTAAAGATGAATTATTCGGCAAAACACCACTAGCTCTTGCCGATTCGTAATAAAGTGCAGTCTCATTCATTACATTTGTATTGTAGGCAACATATGGATACGCAATTGTTATACATTTCTGATTTGGAATTTTTTGCTCTATAGTTTTTTTGGATTGATAAAGTTCATATAATAAAGTTCCTGGTGTTGAAATAGTTCCCGTTTTTAATGTATCAAGAGCTGGGTGAGTTACAGAATGAGAACCAATCTCATGTCCTTCAAGCGCCATTATCCGTAATCGCCCCCATGTTTCGTCCCAAATCCCCGGCAGACCATCAGTTACGGCACTGCTGATAATGAAAAATGTCCCCTTAAACCCGGATGAATCAAGAACGGGTCTTGCGTTATCATATTGTGACATGTATCCATCATCAAATGTAAAAGAAAAAGCAGATTTCTTGTCATTAGCCCATTTCTTCACAGATATTCGTCCAAATCCCCCGGCTGGGCTAATAGATGCAAAAGGTAAAAATAATAATACAATTAAACTTGCGGTTAATATGTTTAGTCTGAAATTCATAGGAAACTCCTTTTCCAAATGTGTCTATAAAAGAGTCATTTATTAATATTAATACACTTTGTTATCAGCAAAATATTAATTAAATCAATTAAATGCCTCATATTTAATTAAAGTCAATGCTATGATTCAACTGCTATGCCAGAAACAGGAACCTCTCCTCGATTATCCTACCCAATTTGTTCCCCTTTCTCCAGTTTCCCTTCAGCATTTATCAGGGATAGTACTGAAGGTAGATGGATGGATGGCTCAAACTGACCGCTTAAGGCAAATAAGTCAATAAATATTTAATTCTATTATTTAATTTGTGTGTTTTAAAACGAATATATATATTTTAAACTAGAAAAAAAATGAATATATATTTACTATTTATTTATATAAAATTGGAAGAAAATATTGTTTTGGGTTTATAAAAAAGTAAAATTAAAATTATTTCAAAAAAAGTGGAGAAAATTAAATAAACACAATTTTATTATACCAGAAAATATTTTTGATTATAATCAAGTAGAAATTGGAATTGGAACCTCCGGTTATATGAAAATAAGTTTATATGGAAATAAAGATGAAAAATTAATTATAGGTAATTATTGTTCTATTGCACCAAACGTAAATTTTCTTTTAGGAGGAGAACATAATATTAATAATTTGACAACCTTTGAATTCAGTAAATTATATTTAAAACAAAATAGTGAAACTATGACAAAGGGTCCTGTAATCATAGGTCATGATGTCTGGATAGGAAGTGGATCAACAATATTATCGGGTATACATATTGGAAATGGAGCTGTTATAGGGGCATGTACAGTAGTAAGAAGAAATGTTCCCCCCTATGCTATAGTTATAGGAAACCCTATGAGAATAACTGGATATAGATTTGCAGAAGAAATAATACAAACTTTAGAAGCAATAAAGCCATATGACCGTTTATCTTTAAATTGTATATTAAAAAATATTAACCTATTTGAGGAAAGACCATCCAAAGATATTCTGGATAAAATAACTAACTTAATAAAGCCAACAAATATATAAGCTCTTCGTTGAAGGAATAAATAGAAAGTAGAAAATGCAATTTAAAACAGTATGGTCGCGCTGGGAAGAGAATGCACGTATCACACCAGTAAAGGATGCAATAATACATTGGATAGCAGGGGAAGAACCGTTTTGCTGGTCTTTTAAGGATCTTCTGAAAACTGCTAATGCATTTTCCATTCAATTAAAAAAACAGGGAATCATACAAAATCAGGTATGTGCCATAATAATAAGACACAACCGTTTTTTTTATCCTCTATATATGGGGATCGTGGGGACTGGCGCTATCCCCGCAGTACTTGCTTATCCTAACCCAAGGCTGCATCCCGATAAATTTCGGGAAGGTATACGTGGCATATCAAAAAGGTCCGGTCTCGATTGGATTTTTACAGAAAGTTCCCTTGAACCGATTCTTACTCCATTGCTTGTTAATAGTACAATAAAGGGAATGCATTTTCCTTTGGAATGGGATTTAACCTTTCGTGATGCTGGAATAGAATCAGAACTTAATGAAATAAGGAAGAACCGGGAGGGAACTGACCCCTTCCTGTTACAACATTCTTCCGGTACTACCGGTTTACAAAAACCTGTGCTCCTTTCAAACCGGGCGGTATTGGAACATGTCGATAATTATGCTGAAGCAATCAATTTTTCAAAAGAAGATAAAATTGTCAGTTGGCTTCCGTTCTATCATGATATGGGCCTTATCGCTGCATATCATCTTCCCCTTGCTTTTGGTATAACCTCTATTCAAATTGACCCTTTCGAATGGGTGCTCGCACCGTCTTTGTTGCTTGAGGCAGTCTCGAAAGAAAAAGGAACAGTAACATGGCTTCCCAACTTTGCTTATAATATGATGACTGATAAAATTCCCGAAGATGAATTGGAAGGGTTTAACCTTGATAGCTGGCGTCTCGTTATCAATTGTAGCGAACCGATTCGGCACGAAAGCCATACTAGGTTCTTAAATAAATTCAAGAGTTATAATTTTAAACAATCAGCTTTATCCGCATGTTATGCCATGGCTGAAACAACCTATGCCGTAACTCAAACGATTCCCGGCTCAAGTCCCGCTGAACTCTCAATGGATCGGCTGAAGTTAGCCAGGGGATTGGTCGAGACTACTGAAGATGCTGGTAAAGCTCGTATCTGCGTTTCCTCTGGGAAAGTAATTAAAGGATGCCAGGTCAGGATAGTTGATGAAAACAGAAAAGACTTGTCTCCCGGTAGAGTGGGTGAAATTGCGATCAGTTCCGTTTCAATGTTTGATGGATATCGGAACTACCCTGAAAAAACTGTCGATGTATTGGAAGACGGTTGGTATTATAGCGGCGACTATGGGTTTATCTTTAACGACGAATATTATGTCATTGGCAGGAAAAAGGACATTGTTATTGTTGCTGGGAACAATATCTATCCCGAAGACGTGGAAGATATTGTCAGTAAGGTTGAAGGAGTGATACCGGGGAGGGTAGTTGCATTTGGCACCGATGATGAAATTCTGGGTACCGAATTGCTTACGGTTCTCACCGAGACAAATCTTGAAACCCGCGATGATAAAAAACATCTGAAAGTTCGGATTCAGGAAGAAGGCTTAAAAAATGATATCACAATTTCTAAAATCTATTTAGTCCCTGTTCGATGGCTCATAAAGAGCTCAGCAGGGAAGCCTAGTCGAAAGGCAAATAAAGAACGTATAATGCAATCAAATGAATTTTTAGTGGAGTAGATCCATGATCAGTGATAAATTAAAATCGGTAATCCTAAAAGAATTACATCTCGATGATTATGAGATCAAAGATGAAACTCAGCTTTACCAGATTCCCGGATGGGATTCTCTGAATCATATTAATATTATAATTGCTATAGAACAAGAATATAAGATCAGATTTAAAAGTTTAGAAATAGTGAAATGCAAGGATATCAGTGACTTGCAGAAATTATGTGATTCAAAAATCGTTATGTAAAAGTGGCCCCAAATTATTCTTTATTATTTATTTTGTATATTTGAGAAACATAATATATTTCAATATCATTCATTTTAATAATGATAAACTGAAAATATTTCATTTTAAATTATAGAATTAATTTAATAATTGGTCTTACAGGGTTGTCATATTCCATATTATAAAAAAATGTTTATATTTCATAGGGTATCTTTGCAAATTGAGCTTTTTCTTATTGAACCGTAACAATTTATAGAGAGAAGTAAATGGATCATATAAAAGAATTAAAAAAATTTGTAATAAATAATTTTATGTTTGGCCAGGGAGAATCACTCGACAGCGATACTGATTTTTTTGACAAGGGTATAATTGACTCTACTGGAACTCTTGAACTGGTTTCTTTTATTGAAGAGAATTATAATATATCGGTTTTAGATAATGAGCTGATAAAGGAGAATTTGTCTTCATTAACAAAGGTTAATGAATATATTAAAAATAAGCTTGCCTCTCAATAAAACATTCTATAGAAAAACAGATACTTAAGCATTATTATTTGCATTTAATAACCTATTTATTAACCTGATTCTTAATTATAATGTGTGGAATAACAGGAATATTAAACCTAACAGAACCTAACCTAATTTCAATTGATGTTATTGCTAAAATGTCAGGATATCTCAATCATCGTGGTCCAAACGAATCCGGATTATATATCGATGATTGGATTGGAATTGCTCAAACCAGGTTAAGTATAATCGATCTGACAAGCGGAACACAGCCAATTCATAACGAAGACAAAACACTATGGATTGTCTTTAATGGTGAAATATATAATTACATCGAATTGAAAAATAGTTTAATCAAGTTAGGGCACAAATTCTATACAAATACAGATACTGAAATTATTCTTCATCTTTATGAGGAAAAACAGGAAAATTGTTTGCATATGCTCAATGGACAATTTGCTTTTACAATTTGGGATTCTGTAAATAGGAAAATATTTATAGCAAGGGATAGAGTCGGTAAAAAACCGTTATACTATACAGTTTGCGGAAACCAATTTATTTTTGCATCCGAAATCAAAGCAATTTTTGCCAATAATAAAGTGAAGCGTGAACTGGATCATAAAGCTATAGATCAGGTATTTACATTTTGGACAACTCTTCCTGGAAGAACTTCGTTTAAGGACATAAAAGAACTTCCTGCAGGATCATATTTAAGTATAACCGGGAATCAGGTTTTTGTTAAGCAATATTGGGATTTTGACTTTGCATTACCCAATGAACTTACTAATTATAATTCAAATGAGATAACATCATATTCTAAAGAATTACTAATAGATTCAATTGGGATTCGGTTAAGAGCCGATGTACCGGTTGGTTGTTATCTAAGCGGAGGACTTGATTCGTCAGGAATTACTACTTTTGTGAAAAACAACTTTAATAATCAATTGAATACATTCGGAATTCGATTTGAAGATATAGATTTTGATGAAGGGCAATATCAAAAGGAGATGGTCTCAAAATTACATGTTGAACATAAAGAAATACTTGCCACTAATAAAAATATTGGAGAACTTGTTCCTGAAGTAATTTGGTTTACTGAAATACCTCTTTTGAGGTTATCACCCGTTCCATTATTCATGCTATCCGAATTAGTTAATCAGTCTGGCTTTAGAGTTGTGCTGACAGGTGAAGGAGCTGATGAAATATTCGGCGGGTACAATATATTCAGAGAAACATTGATACGGTCTTTCTGGGCAAAATATCCTAACTCTACTATGCGCCCTCGGTTATTAGAAAAATTGTATCCCTATATATTTAAAGATAAAAGAAGTAAGGCAACCTTGAATTCCTTTTTCAGGGTCGGTATTGATCAGCCCGACACCCCCTTTTTTTCACATTTGATCAGGTGGAATAATACTGCAAGAATTAAGAGGTTTTTTAGTGAAAATATTACCACCTCAATGCAAGATTATGACACCTTATTGGAATTAAAAGATAATCTTCCGGAAAAATTTAACAAATGGGATGCCTTATCAAAAGCTCAATATTTAGAAATGAAAATATTTATGTCAGATTATTTGCTTTCATCTCAGGGAGATAGGGTTGCCATGGCCCATTCTTTGGAGATAAGAATGCCATACTTAGATTATAGACTCATAGAATTTATGGGAAAGGTGCCTTCTTATTTGAAAATTAGAGGATTAAACGAAAAATTCATCCTAAAGAAAATATATAAAGATATTTTACCCCAATCTATTTTAAATAGACCTAAACATCCCTATAGGGCCCCAATAAAAAATAGTCTTCTTAATAATAATCTGCAATACGTTGATTATTATTTGTCGGATGAAAAACTAAAAAGTTATAACCTTTTTAACCACTCAATGGTAAAAATATTAAAAGACAAATTAACCAAGACAGAAAATTCAAGTGAATTTGATAATATGGCTTTGGTCGGTATCCTAACCACTCAAATTCTTAACGACAGATTTATTGAAAATTTTGATACCCATAAAATCAAACCCTCAACATTTGATATAGTTTTCGATAGAAGATCAGTCACCAAATATGATTATCGTTCAAAATGAAAAAACAAATATTTCAGCCAAGACTTCTGCATAATTTTTTAATCAATAATGCAGAAAAATATTATGATAAAGAAGCATTAATATTTGATAATAATCGTATTACATACGGTAATCTGAATGATAGATCCACGCGATTTGCCAATTCATTAATTCATTTAGGCATAAACCGGCATGATCGCGTTATAATATTTCTTGATAATTCAGTAGAAAGCGTCATTTCTATTTGGGGTATACTTAAAACAGGTGCTGTATTTATAGTGCTAAATGGATCTATAAAGTCAAATAAGCTTGAATATATAATAAAAGATTCCGGAGCGAATTTTATTGTAGCCGATTCAAGAAAATATGATGTTGTAAGCAGCGCTTTGCGTAACAATAGGAGCGATATAAAGGTAATTTGGGTTGGTATCAGTGATGCCATTGAAAGTCAGAATAATAGTGCCGCCTTTTTCTTTGATGAACTGATTGATAATCATAATATTGAGATATCAAAGAATCTTGCTAATAGGATGGATAAAATTATTGATTATGATTTAGCGTCTCTTATATATACTTCCGGTTCAACCGGCGAACCCAAAGGAGTTATCAGTTCTCATTTCAATATGATTTCTGCTGCGCGCAGTATTATTGAATATTTGGAAAATGATCATAATGATATAATCCTGGAGGTATTGCCCCTTTCCTTTGACTATGGATTGTATCAGATGATAATGAGCATAATGTTTGGCGGAACGCTGGTTTTAGAGACATCATTTATGTTTCCAATAAAAATAGTTCAGATTATTGAGGAAGAAAAAATAACTGGATTTCCGATTGTTCCAACCATAATAACTCTTTTATTAAAGATGAAAGATATTGAGAAATATAAATTCGATTCTTTAAGATATATTAGTAATACCGGTGCCGCATTTCCTGTTCCCCATATTCAAAAATTCAATCAACTATTTCCTCGCATAAAAATATTTTCAATGTATGGTTTAACAGAATGTAAAAGAATTGCATATTTGCCTCCTGAAGAAATTAGCAACAGACCATCTTCAGTTGGAAAGGCTATCCCAAATTGTGAAGTATTCATTTTAGATGAAAGCGGAAATGAAGTCACTGGTGGAGAGATTGGAGAATTAGTGGTCAGAGGATCAAATGTTATGCGCGGTTATTGGAATTCTCCAGAATTAACTGAGAAAGTTTATAGAAAAGGATTGTATCAGGGGGAAACATTACTATATACTGGAGATCTTTTCCGTAAGGACGAAGAAGGCTATTTATATTTCCTTGGTAGAAAAGATGACATGATCAAATCTAAGGGCGAGCGTATCAGTCCGAAAGAAATAGAAAACGTATTATGTTCGATTAATGGTGTTGCAGAGGCTGCAGTCATTGGTGTACCGGATGAAATATTAGGGCAGGCTATAAAAGCATTTATAGTTAAAAAAGATGGGTCGGAATTAGAAACAAATGATATACTTTATTATTGTTCAAAAAATATAGAGCCATTTATGGTTCCCAGATATATTGAATTCATTAAAGAATTACCTAAAAGTCCTAACGGCAAGGTTGATAAAAAAATATTAAAGCAAGAATTACTTATGAAGGAACAAAATGAACTTTGATAGAAATTCAATCTTAATTAATCCAAAAGAAGAAGTTGATAAGATTGTAGAGGCAATAAAATATTCAGTTCATAACATATTTAAAAAGAAAGGCGCTGTCATAGGGGTAAGCGGGGGAGTAGATTCTTCGGTTGTTTTAGCTTTGACTGCCCGGGCATTGGGAAATGACAGAATACTTGCAGTTATGCTTCCTGAAAAAGAATCGACGATTGATAATATTACTTTTGTTGAAAAACTACTTAAAAAAATAAATGTTGAGTGCATAACCGAGGTCATAACAGATGCGCTGAATGGTTTTGGATGTTATAAGAGAAGAGATATGGCAGTAAAAGAAATATTCCCTGAATATGATATGACTTATAAAATGAAAATAATTCTGCCAAATGATCTTTTGGATAGTCACAACCTTAATCTTTTTTATTTAGAAATTATCTCACCGGACGGTGGAATTAAGAAAAAGAGGCTTCCGCTGAAACAATATCTCCAGATAGTGGCCGCCTCAAACTTTAAACAAAGAACAAGAATGAGTATGTTGTACTATTTAGCAGAAGTAAGAAATTATGCGGTAATTGGTACACCTAATAAAAACGAACATGAGCAGGGCTTTTTTGTAAAGTATGGTGATAGTGGATCGGACATTCGACCTATTAAACATTTATTCAAAACCCAGATTTATCAATTAGCTGAATATTTGGAAATTCCCGATATAATAATAAAACGCGTTCCTACATCAGACACATATAGTGCTGACCAATCGCAGGAAGAATTTTTCTTCAGGTTGCCTTTTGATATTCTGGATAGAATATGGTTTGGATGGGAAAATGGCGTTTCCTCTGAAAATATTGCCGATATATTGGAGCTATCGGTTAAACAAGTTGAAAATGTTATTACGGATATTAAAAGAAAAATAAGCACCACTGAGTACTTGCGAAGAGAACCTCTGGATATTAAATCAATTGAAAGTGAACTTCAAAAACAAAGATCAGGATTTTAGTGGAACAATTATAGGATAATCCTCCCAAAATGAGAATTATTCTTACAAATCTTCTTCATTTCTTCAATTTTAATCCATTAAGTAAATTGGCACCTTTATTGTGATCTATTGTGTAGTTGTTCTAAATAA
>OCZT010005884.1_pt1 | contig 12177 bp, 23 predicted proteins | sample 1539031 | NCBI WGS metagenome assembly OCZT01 (sample SAMEA3539308, study PRJEB22396) | soil metagenome | biome: tundra; feature: field; material: soil | place: USA | collected 2010-05 | depth 0.15 m
AATAGAGAGAACTTATTCTAAAGTGATTAATATCGGACGATTAACCTTAAATAATCCTGTATGTTTAGCCCCTGGAGCGTATAACCCTTTAATGGATTACTCTAACCTAGGGGCTATATTTACGAAGACTATTACGCTACTACCGCTGCCTGGCAATACAGGCGAATTAACTAGAGTTATAGACAGTCATTCTATGATCAACCGCGTTGGTCTAGCAAACACAGGCATAAAAGGATTCCGTAGCGAGTATGCTGAGTATGCTCGTCACGGCGTTCCTGTAATAGTTAGCATATATGGCACCACCATAGATGAGTTACAGCAATTAGCCGCTATATTGGCTATGGACTATCCTAGTATAGCCGGTATAGAATTAAACTTATCGTGTCCTAATATAAATAGCAGTGATCTAAACACGCTATATATAGAACGGCTATGCTTAGCCGTAGGATTAGCTATAGGAGATTTACCCCTTACTGTTAAATTACCTCCTAATGTTTGTAGTATAGCTAATCTAGCCTGTGGGGCTTATTTAGGTGGGGCAACAGCAGTATCTGCCGTAAATACATTTTTTATAAGTACAAATTATATGTCGGGTGGTCTATCTGGGGCTAAACTAAGATCGACAGCCCTAGAATGTATACGCGAAATTAAACAAGGCCTGCCTATACCAATTATAGGGCTAGGGGGCGTAACCCATAAGTACGATATAGCTTCGTTTATGGAAGCAGGAGCTAGCGCTGTAGCCGTTGGGACGGCAGAGATCCTGAACCCTGGACGAGCCAATGAGCTAGCGCTTGAGTCTGAAAGACCTATCCTGTAGGGATTGACACAGGCATCATTTTAGAGTATACTCTATCTATGAGTGGATTCAATAAACTAGCTAAGTCTATATCAGATACAGGTTCTCATCTGTGCGTGGGCCTAGATCCGGCAGATGGCGATGTAGATCGTATGAGATACATCATAAAGGAAACACACGGCTATGCCTGTGCTTATAAGATGAACTTAGCTTTTTATTTAGGTCAAGATTTAGAAGAAGTTGTTGATTTATTTAAGTGGGATATGGGAGATCGGCCTTTAATCTTGGACGCTAAATGGGGAGATATAGAGAATACTGCTGATAAGTACGCTTACTATGCTTTTATTACGTTAAACGTAGACGGCGTTACAATTAACCCATATATGGGATCAGATTCAATTAAGGCCTTTAGCAAATATAGTGATAAGTTTATGTTCTCGTTAGCTTATACGTCTAATCCATCGTCTTCAATTCAGCGTAAAATGCTAGACAATGGATTGGATATCGGAGAGGAATATGCTACAGAGGCGTACCATTGTGGCATTGACAATAACGTAGGATTAGTGGCTGGAGCAAACCCCTATAAGTCTTATATTCATAATGTGCGTAGAGAATTCCCTGATGCGTGGATATTAGTACCTGGCGTAGGCCCTCAAGGTGGCGTACTAAGCACAGCCGTTAAGGGCGCTAGTAGTGGTAGTGATAGGTTTATTATTAATGCCGGTAGATCTATCCTAGAGGCTGCTAGTCCTAGAGATATGGCTATGTCTTACAGGGATCTAATAAACTCATACAAGGAGACTAGTAGTGATTCTAAATAAGTTAAAAGTAACCGGCGCTCTGTTATCGGGTCATTTTGAGTTATCATCTGGCCTACATAGCGACCAGTATATCCAGTGTGCTAAGTTTTGCATGCATTCAGACTTAAATTACATGGCTGCTGGTAGATTAGTAGACAAGCTAGACGAAGCTGCTGGTAAATTTACTGAAGTAGATAGCGTAATATCGCCCGCCATAGGGGCACTTTTGATCGGCTACGAGACTGCGAGATGGTTAGATGTTGCCTTTAAGTTTACTGAAAAGTCCGAAGGCCTAATGCATCTAAGGCGCGGCTTTACTATAGAGCCAGGAGAGCGCGTATTAATCGTAGAAGATGTTACCACTACGGGAATGTCAGCCGTAAAAGTAGCTAGTCTAGTAGAGATCGCTGGCGGTAAAGTACAAGCTGTGCTGTCTATAGTTAATCGTGTGGCTCCTAAGGTAGAGGCATTTAACTCTTATAGGCATCATTTTCTAGTAGAGTTTAAGCCTAAGACGTACATACCTTCACGGTGCCCGATGTGCGCTGACGGTATATCCTTAGATCATCCAGGGAGCACAAAATGAATAAATTTAAAGTAGGCCAATTCTGGAAAACCCGTGCTGGCTATAAGGCAGAGATTGTTGAGATTGACTATAAAGATCAACCACGTATTAAACTATTAAAGCCACACTCCTATCATTGTGATATTGTGGTTAATTATCCTGATGGAACTTGGCACAATATTAAAGATATGGAACATGTAACAGACTTAATTAGCCTATGGGAGGAAGATATGAAAATAGAAGCCGGAAAATCATATAAATTAAATAATAATCACAAATTTACTTGCCTAAAAATTACTAATATTGGAAAGGCTATTGGGTTTGCGGTAGGTCCAACTGGATGTGAATACTCATTAAATATAGACCTAGATGTGCCTATCAGGAGAGGAGATTATAACGTAGTGTCGGAATGGAAAGATAAAGTTAAGATAGAGCATTCAGTTTATATGAATGTATATAAAAACTCTAAGGGAACAATAACTAAATACGGCCCATATAATTCAGTCGAACATGCTGATGAAAATCATAGCCTTCAGATAGGAGAAACATATCTAGGCAAGCTAGAGCTAACCGGCAGTAAAGAGTATGAAGTATGAAACAGCTAACTGATAAAGACCTTAATGATATGTTAAATAAAACATATGGTAATTCTAATGACGTTGACCATAACATTAGGTTGTTAGTAGATACGCTTAAGTCGGCATACCATAGGGTTGATGAGCTAGTTAGCCTTAATAATAAATTAAAGGCTTTCGTTAATGAGGTAAACCAGCCTGATGTATTTAAAAGGCACAATAATATTAAATTAAGTTCTAAGGAGTTAACTAAGTGGTCGGTTATTGACGACACGAAGTTAAATACTTATGAGTTTGCTATTACTTATAGAGAGAGTAGGAATAGTCATAACAGCCGCACAGAGTATGTTGAAATAGAGAAAAGAACGCTAGAAGAGGCCAAAGAGCATTTTGATAGATATATTAAGCATTGGTTTGGAATGGAATGTTCGTGTGAATATAGGCAAATCCGCTAAAAATAAAGCCTCTGTATATTAAGTTATACAGAGGCTTTATTTTTTAAGTTTACTTACCCTTCTTTTTTGGGAGCGAAAAGTATATATAAATTTATCTTAAAAATAGAATTAAAAGGCGTGATATTTATGATAAAAACTACAATAGAACAGAGATTTTGGGCCAAAGTTGATAAAACTGATATAGAGGGCTGCTGGATTTGGATGGCGGCATGTAATAAGGCAGGTAAGGGTATTTTTACTGATGAATTTGGGAAAACTATAAGCGCTCCGAGATTTTCATTTGAGTTATTAAATGACAAATTACCTAATAATGCACATAATATTCGTAATACATGTCTTAATAATGCATGCGTGAACCCAAGTCACATATTTGAAAGAACGGAAGAACAGAGATTTTGGGATAAGGTAGAAAAAACAGATTATTGTTGGAACTGGATAGCTCATTTAAATAAGGATGGATATGGAACATTTAAAGTTAATAATAAAAAATCTTTTGCTCATAGATATTCTTATGAATTTACTAATGGCAAAATATTTGATGGCTTATTAGTATGCCATAAATGTGATAATAGAAAATGCGTCAATCCAGATCATCTATTCCTAGGAACATCACTAGATAATATGACAGATATGGTTAATAAAGGAATATCATGTATTGGTGAAAAAAATAATTGGTCTAAACTTACAGAAAATAAAGTAAGAGAGATAAGATCTATATTTAATATTGGCGAAACTACTAAAAAAGAATTAGGCGATCTTTACGGAGTAAGCGCATTTACGATTGGAGAGATTATAAGATATAAAAAATGGAAGCATGTAATATAATAAAACATACCTCCATTTTTAAAATAACATTTTATATTATTACTTTGAGCCCTTTTTGGGCTTGTCTCCCTTTTTCGCTGGTTGACCCTTAGTAGTCTTCGATGGAACCGCTGGTTTTGCAACTGGCTTAGCGGCTTTCTTATTATTACTCATACTTAGTCTCCTTTTTATTATCTTATCATATTTATTATATCATCTTGCAGCCATTGACATATATTATATAATACGCTACCATTATAAATGGCGATACGATAACATTAATAGATAGATCATAAACAATGATAATAGGTAATAATAATGATAACATATGAATATAAATTATATGGTAATCCTGAGCAATATGTTAAAATTGATGATGCGATCCGCACGACGAAATTTATTAGAAATAAAGCTATACACTATTGGATGGACAATAAAGATCTAAAATTAAGAGAATTTGATCTAACTAATCTTTACAAGCCATTAGCAAATGAATTTTATTTTGTTAAAAAACTAAACAGCCAGGCGCGGCAGGCTGCTATAGAGAGAGCATGGAAATCTATATATAGGTTTTATGGAAATTGCAAGAAAAAAGTTAAAGGCCCAAAAGGCTATCCTAAATTTCAAAAAGATTGCAATAGCGTAGAATATAGCTGTCAATCTGGATGGAAATTATTTAGCGATAATAAAAAGATTAAGTTTACAGACAAAAATAATATAGGTTCGTTAAAATTAATGGGTTCTAGAGATCTAACAGGTTTAGAAGATAAAATTAAGCGAGTCCGTATCCTAAAACGTTCAGACGGTTATTACTGTCAATTCGTAATTGCTATAGAAAGATCTGAGCCAAAATGCACCACAGGGGCCAAAATAGGCCTAGATGTAGGCTTAGAGCATTTTTACACGGACTCTAACGGCGTTACAGAAGATAATCCTAGATTTCTAAGAAAGGCCGAACGTAAAATTAAACGGCTACAGCGAAGATTGTCTAAGAAAGTAAAAGGTAGTAATAATTTCATAAAGTCTAAACATGAGCTTGGGATTAAGCATTTAAAAATTAAAAGACAACGTAGCGATCACGCCACTAAACTAGCCCGCAATATAGTCATATCTAACGATCTTATAGCTATTGAGGATCTTAAAATTAAGAATATGGTAAAGAATCATAAACTAGCTAAATCTATATCAGATGCTTCGTGGTATCAGTTTAGAATAAAATTAGACTATTATTGTAAGGTTTTTAAGAAGGTATTAGTGGCCGTAAATCCAGCCTATACTAGTCAGACATGCTCTAAATGTGGACATATAGATAAGGCTAGCCGTAAATCTCAAGATAAATTTGAATGTCTAAAATGTGGATTCAAGTGCAACGCCGATCACAATGCTGCCATTAATATATTAGCTAAGGCTGAATTGCTATTGAGACATGATGGGCCGAGTCCTAAGGACTTGACTTCCTAGCTAAAATGATTTATAATATATCTATACGGCAGGGCTATGCCGAAATTAACGCTCCTGGAGAGTTTGACCGCTGCTAGTAGTTAGTAATAATTACGAATCAAGTCTACTCGTAGAACGGAGAATCTAAGTGAGTAAAATCATTTCAGAATGCCAATTTTCTGCCATTTTTTGTGGCATTTATCGCGAATGGTGTTAAAGAAAGGACTCAATGCAAATAGACTATAAAGCCAAGGTGTTAGAATCAGTTCCTAATGCTGTAGTTATGAAGACTGCATCAAGGTGGGCTATAAAGGCCAAGGCAGATGGACGAGAATTATCTAGCGGCGGTGATGAAACAGGCGCTTGGTATTATGCCTATCACTACCTAGGGCTTAATGGGAGGCAAGGTCGTGATAAATCTAGTTCTTATTTTAAAGTAAAAACCAGTCCTAATTGGCCGAATCATTTTCAAATTATAGACGATGATGGCGATACCGTAGAGATTGCTAGCGCTAGAATCGATGATCTAATTAAAGCTCTAGCTGAATATAAAGAAGGTATTAAATGATTAAATTTATCTTAGCCAGTCTAGCGGTTGTGCTGTTGGCATCGTGTGATCTATCTCCTGATTCGACAGCGAGTAAATTGCTAGGAGATACTAGCATTATTAATATCTATGACAACGGATTGCTCATTGGGCAAGTAATTTACTTTAATAAAGATCGTCTATCTCAGCTTAATAAGTATAAGTCGGGCGATGAGCTAAAGATAGATATTAAGTGCGGCAATAGAATTACTATTCAGAGAGGCGAATAAGTAATGGAAATTAAAGCCAATCGATTGTACCGGCTAAAAAATGGATTTAAGTTTGAATGCTGCGAAGTATATGATATTAAAGCCGAAGGTAGTTATTACGATGATGAAGGTGAAGAATGTGATATCACCCTAAATCTATCAGGTAAGTGTATTGAACATTGGGACTATGATGAGTCGTCGCTAAGCGACTGGGATGCGATATCAGAATGGACGATGATGATTGCGTTGCCTGAGGGACATAAATTTACTACTGGTGTTGTATATAAAACCCGTGGTGGAGATAGTGCAGAAATTACTGATATTCATTCCGATGGAACCATGAGAGTAGACATTTATGGCTCAGGCATGGAAGATTATTACACTAATGGAAAATATAAAGCTTATGCAAAAATCGAATCTGCTTTTGATCTAGTGGGATTAGAGGTTGACCCAGATGATGAAGACGTGATTATAGCATTTGTAGTAGGCAGAAGTTATAAAACCCGTGATGGCTCAAGAGCTATTATTACAAAAAATAATAATATTAAGAATATAAGTGCAGACATTAATGGAAAATCTAGGTATTTTAACCATAAAGGAAATTATAATTTTGATATATCTGGGGTTATAGAGCCTCACGGTTATGATTTAATCGGACTATGGGATAAAGACACTAAAACAGATCAAATAAAAGAACAGTTAGCTGCACTTGACACAGAAATGAATGCAGTGTATAATAAAAAAGTTGAGAATCAAAAAGTCGCTGTGACTAAAAATGATTCTAATAATAAGAAAGAGAGTTCTAAAACAATGGCTACTCCTAAGAAGTCCTCTACTAAGCGTTCATTCCTAAACTTTGATTTTGGTCAAAGCGATGATGAAAATGTTGCAGTTACCTTGAATGGTCAACTAGCAGTAAAGCGTTCAGAGGGCGTATTCGCTACTTTTCAAGATGGCGATCTAGTCGAGACTCTAGAAGAGTTTACTCTACCCGCAAGTGGCATGTTGTTTAATATGCCTGTGCATAAGGACCAGCTAAAGGCTGGAGATTTGATCAAGGACGGCGATAAGGTATTCTTCGTAGTCGAAGCTGGTCCTAAGGGTATCAAGACGGTAGATCCCGTTAACGCCAGCGCTCATAACGTAGTTAATGTTAAGAATATGTTTAACATGAACTTCTATACCAAGGTATCTAGCTTTATGCCTAATATAGCTGGTGGCACTGACGGAGATTCGTCTAATATGATGGCTAATCCTATGCTGATGATGGCATTGCTAGGCCGTAATGAAGATGACGAAGATAGCTCTAATGAAGCGATGAAGATGCTTATGATGTCGCAGGCGTTCGGCGGGACTGGTGGCACTAATGCCTTTAACCCGATGATGCTCATGATGATGGGCGGTAAAAAGGGTGGCGGATCTGATGTTATGACCATGATGGCTATGAGTCAAATGATGAGCGCTCAGCAACAGGCACATAACAAGCCAAGTAAGTAGGCCATACGGTGTCTAAGAAAACATACAGCTATGCTACACTCGTATTCGATCCATTAGATAAAGACTACGAATTAGCAGATATTGAAGAACTAGATGGTCTGGGGGCAGATGGATATCGTATAAAGGAAACATATCAACATCCTAAATATCCTGAAGCTAAGATATATATAATGGAAAAGGAAATCCTGGAAAAGTCTCAGTGGCTAGGGATCGTAGAAAAATTCCTAGCTGGATTCCTAAAAGAGATATCTCTGTTGAGATATGCTATCGTTATTGGAAGGCAAAAATGATTGATAATTTATTTATTAAACTAAGAGATCTATTATATCCGCTGCATACCTACCTTAGCGATAAGGTAATAGCATTCCATCTTATGGTTGCTAAATTATTGGGACCAGTAACGGCAGAATGCCTTATTCCTATTACGCTACTAGTATTAACGCTTGGTTCATTATTCCTTTTCTTTTTTAAGCCAATCGTGCTTACATTTGTAATTTTTGTATTTTTAGGTGTTTTATTTTCATATGTTATTCCTATTCTAGGGGGATCAATAATGTTTGACGAGGGAGATATTGTTTACGTAGAACCAGGAATTGGATTTGCTAGAGTAATGGTTAGTGACGCCGAAAGTGATATCGTATATTACCAGCTATTAAGTTTAGCGTTCTACGAGACCACTTTTGCTAATGAAGACGACGTTTCTAAAGTGCATGGAGAGTTTTATTATGACCAATTGGAGTCCCTAACGCAAGATCTAATGAGCCCCGCTGGAGACTATAAGATAGCAGATAATGTAGAAGCCGTCCTAACCGATATTCGTGAATTAGTGGATGCATATAAAGAGGCTTTAAAAAATGGACAGCGTTAACACCGTAGAGGAGAACGAAGTGAACACCAATCACAGAATCGCTACAGAGATCATGGGATGGACTAAATATCCTAAAAGCGTATGGAATCCATCAGGCAATATGTGTCATGCAGTGGAGGCTCTAATCCATAAAGCTAATGAAGCTAAGAAGCTATGGGAATTAGGCAATAGCATGGATGGTAAGTTTTATTGCCAGATTTTTAGTGCTAGTGATTATGATGAAGATAGTTTAAATGAACTGCCTTATAGCACTGGGATTACGCCGGAAGAAGCTATTTGCAACTTCTTACTAGGATTGGAGATGTTTAATGTCGATAACTAATGAAGAATATCAATTAGTCCGTAGGGGTTTATATGGCACGTTAATAGATGGGCGTGAAGTATTATCTGAAGCCCAGCCAGACGGCATTTGGTGGCTATATAGCCATAACTATACTCTGGTGTGCCCAGAATGATTGAAGAATATATAGATTTAGACTGGATAGCTAGAAATTCGCATGACCCAAATATGGGACTAATCACAATATATTGTCCAACAGTAGAACGCATGGTTAATTATATGGGTCGCCTGGTCGCATTAGGTGCATGTACTGATAAGATTATATTTGACGCCCCTCCTCATGACGTACAGAATAATGTTTAATAAGGAGCGATAATGGACTTTAATGAATATATGAAATCAGGCCAATATCTGCCTGAGTTTATGCGAGACTTTCACGATCAAAAGGATCTATTTAAATCCATACACGGTAGGTTAGATCAAGCGCATGAAAAAGATCCTAAATTTGAGGTTATGCCTGAATCGTGGCGCGATGCTCACGTATACACGGTAGATGCCTTTCTGTGGTTTATGGCTAGGCATGGTTATACATTACAGCGCAGTCGTAGGCATTACAGCTTTGGAAATATTTATGATCTCAGAGAAGAATATCGTAAGCAGATCTAGCTATTTATCAAACTACATGTTAGGCTATGGGTGTGAGATGTATAGAAGGGCCATAAATGATTTTTGATATAGACAGCTTAATAGAGCTAGCTAAAGAAGATCAGATTATTAATATAAGTTATTACTGCGATGAATTAATTTTTCATGGGCCAAATTATATGTATTTCATGATTAAAGAAAAAAGTGATTATCTTTTTTTCAAAACTTATAAGCTTAAAATCACACATAAAGATACTCATTATACTTATAATGAAATTGATCAGCGCAAGCTAAAGAATCTTAGAAAAATGTTAATTAATAAACTAAATAAAGAGATTACTAGCCAACATCAAGAAATATCAAAGAATTTATCTAAACAGACCACTATGGCGCTACAGGCGCACTATAACAATAAAGTAGCAGCGCTAGACAAGATCTTAAATGACTACGATACTGAAAGGTATGCACGATGATTAACTGGTTAGCGACACAAATCAAGATGGCTAAATGCGATCATAAGTTTCTCAGCAGGCAAATAAATGTATTTGAAAAAGGAAAGCTTCCTGGAAGCCGTTTAGACGGCTCTTACATTATTTATCATTGCCCATTGTGTACATTTAACAAGAAAGTAGAGTTATTTTAATGATTAATTGGTTTGCCCAACAGATAAAAATGTCAAAATGCGTTCATGAATTTGAATCGCGTGAAGTAAAGATATTTGCTCCAGGAGCCGCTGAAGGTAGCAGGGTAGTATCTATGCATGTTGTATATACATGTAAGCTATGCGTTTTTACTAAGCGAGTAGAAATATTTTAAATGATTAATTTTAACTTAGTTCGCGATAAAGATGTATCTGGCGTGTCAGGCGTAGGTGCTGTTGCAGAGGGCGTTATATTTTCCAATGGTAAGGTAGTTATAGCCTGGAACGGGGCGGTTCCTAGTGTCACTATTTATAGCAGTATCGAAGACGTAGATAAGATCCATGGACATGAAGGTAGCACTAGAATAGTTTACAATAATGCCGTAGATCTGATATTAGAAAATCGTAAAATATTAAAGCAATTAGATGAATCAAAAGAGTATCGCCGGAAATTATTAGACGAAAACAGTAAACATGTAAATGAAGTAATTGATAGAATTAACAGAAAGATAAATAAAAACAATGAGCCACGATACGAATAAGCACTTACAAACAGTACAGGTCTTTATCTGTTATCAAGATCAAGTCTTACTATTACATCATAAGACGCACAAGCGATGGTTAGGGCCGGGAGGAAAAGTAGATCCGGGAGAGCTATTACACGAAGCCGCTGAACGTGAAGTATTAGAAGAAACTGGCCTATCTATTAAACTTAGTGAGCGAGTATTAGATGATAGATGTACGGTTATACAGCCACCATTTTCTGTTTGCGTATATAATTCCAAAGGATTGACAGAAGAAGACTTTGCTTATATACTAGATGTAGAAAAAGATATCAGGCGAATTGACCTAGTTGAAGAAGATGAAACTAGGCTTGGTTGGTTTAGCATAGATTATGCCATAGAATATCTGCCAATGTATGCAAATACTAGAATGAGACTACAAAGTATTAGGACAATAAGGAGTTAATAAATGATCCGAGCTAAAATTAAAAAAATGGATGCCTTAGTAATCGAGAGCGTTAGCTGTAATATTTGCGGCAATAAGATCCTAGATAAGGGCTGTGGTCGTGAATATGCTACCATAAGCGCCGAGTGGGGCTACGACTCTAATAAGGATATGACCCGACATGAAGCCCATATATGCGAATCGTGTTACGATGCTAAGATCGTGCCGTTGCTTACGGTAGATCACTTAGTAAGCGATGGGTATAAGACTAGACAGGTAACATATAATTTAATTGAACCCACGTGCTCAGTTGAAAGTTATGCTAAACATTTTAGGCGTATGGGGGATTAGATTGCTTGCATGACGACATACGAAGATTAGAAGATATTTATAGGCAGGGAATAGACCCGAATCGTGAGATAGAGTTAATATACATGGATATAGTTAATTCTATAGATAGGATAGGTTATTTAGTTGGTAAAAATGAATAATAAAAAGTATACTAGAAAACAATCAATAAATGTAGTATGTAAATCGCTATTAGGTGTAAATAATTATGAGTAATAAAGCTATCGATGCCATTAGTAAACAATCTGAGTTGATTACTGGTATGTATTTTGAGGATATTAATAATATAGATGAGTGTAGAGTATGCGCTATAGGGGCATTAATTAGAGAAATGCCAGGAGATGTAGATACTAGCGAGCTTAGCGAAAATTGTTATGGAAACGGTATAATTATCCAGGCATTACACAAAACAATAAATAATTTATGTGACTATTATAATTTAACTCAGACACAGCTAATCGCATTACAAGATCTTAATGATTGTGATCCAGATATTAGCGGTACTAAACGCCTAGAGACTATTTTAGATTATCTAAAAGATCGAAACTTTATAGAACTAGGCCCAAATGTTTAAGATAGGCGATCTAGTATTCGTAGACGGTAGATACGGTCACGTCGTAGATGTATTACGCGATGGCATGGCTATAAGAGTCAAAGAACGTGCCAGTGAGTATGTATATATGACTACGTTATGGGATATTAAAATTGTAGATAATAA
>OCZT010005885.1_pt1 | contig 12176 bp, 5 predicted proteins | sample 1539031 | NCBI WGS metagenome assembly OCZT01 (sample SAMEA3539308, study PRJEB22396) | soil metagenome | biome: tundra; feature: field; material: soil | place: USA | collected 2010-05 | depth 0.15 m
CCAATATCGAAATCGCGGCCAATCTTCACTTTCTGGCTGCTCAGCCCACGGTGGAGCCGCTGGAGTTTTCGCTGAGCCACTCTCCGTTGCGCTGGAATACAACCCGGGAGCATTTCCCGGTCGAGGAGGATGGCTGCGTACGCGTGCCGCAGGCGCCGGGTTTGGGAGTCACACTGAACGAAGAGACGATCGAGCGCTACCGGTTCATACAATAACGAAGGAATAACGTCACCGTGCTCCGGCGCCGGCTTCAGCGCAGTGCCGGAGTTGGCTCGCCGTCCGCTCGAATCACGGAATTCCCGGTGTGCCTTGCATATTTCGGCGGCGTCACCGCATGGATTATCGAGACTGTGGCGTCATCTGCCGCCACGATTCCGCAGTCGAATCGGACTCGGGAAAAGCTCGCGCGGCCCCGGCCGGAAACGCGAATCTGGCTCGTGGCAAGGTCGGGCCGTTGGCTGGCCAGAGAGAGTGCCCCGACCGTAGAGTCCTCCACCGTCACGCTCGCGTCATCCGCAACCCCAAGCCAGTCTGCGTAGACGTTGGAATGGTTCACCGCGATGGTTGCGTGGCCGCTCGCACCCAGCTCATCGATCTGCGAATCGTAAAGAGTCAAGCTGGCATGCCCACCCGCATACACGTCCCAGGTATCGACATTTACGTTTTCCAAACTGATGCGAAATGGGCAGTCCGAGGCTTTTGTATCAGGAAAAACCGAAGGATTGGCCGCTGATCCCAGTCGTCCTCTTGGCAGGCTCAACTTACCGCTGCACTCCGGAAAAATCGCCAATTGCACTCGATCCATGTCAGCCAGGCTGGCTTCGGTGTGCCCTTCCACGTACAGCAGAAAGATCTGCAGGCGGGAATCGGTCAACTGCGCGCGGGCTCCCGACCCCAGGTCAAGGTTTCGCGAGAAGGCTCGATCTACTGGGATTCCTTCGAATCGCAGATGGTCATCGTCGCTGCTAAAGGTAGACAGGAAGACCAGGTCCAGGCCGCGAGCAGTGACCCGGCTCTGGTGCGAAATTTCGAGTTCGAAGATCTTCAGCCGGTCGAGCTTTGCTTCGACCCGGGATAGATGGAACTCCGAGTTGGACGTGGCAAAGTCCTCCACTTCCAGGTCACCCTGCAAGAACCACATCGGGTGGGCGTTGCCCGCCGGGACCATCGTGGAGCGACGGACAATCAGGTGCGCCGGGCCCTCGCATGTGAGGCCGCTTGTGCCGTTCGGCGCTCCATCCGGATCGGAGACGACAAGATGCACACCGTCCAACTCCAGGGTGGAACCCGCTGTCACCCGAATCGGCCCGTGGAGATGAAGAGTCATCTTCCTAAGTACGACTCTTCCGTGGATGAATAGTTCACCGTCGTGGCGAAATTCGCCGGGCCCCTCCAATACGACGCCATCGTGGACGAGGGGGAGCGGCCGTTCAGCCCTTCCCGCAGCGGGAAGAACCAGTAAGGCCAGAAGAAGAAACGTTCGCAGCGACATAGTGAATTCCTCCAGTGAAACCACCGAACCAATGAGACTCACAGCATTCAAATCTCCGATCGCCATGCCGGAACCCGCGCAGGTGGCCGCCGCGCCCGGCGAAACTGCCAGCAGACCCAATCCCTACCGGTTCTATCTGACGAAGCGAGGTGTTCTCCATAAGGCGTATTGAATTCTCCCAGGCGCCGCAGGGACAGGATCAAATGGCATTGCGAGCGTTCTCCCTGGTTCCGGCTTCGACGGCGCCCCAGCGTTTCGGCTGGCTGGCATAGGCACGCGGGGTGCAGTGCATGTACTTCTTGAAGACTGAGGCGAAATACGCCGGATTACAGAAGCCGCAACGGTCGGCTACCTCCGTTACATGCAGTCGCGGGTCGAGCAACAAACGCTTGCCCATCTCCAGCTTCTGCCGGATGAGATAGTTTTCCACGGTGTGCCCAGCAGTCCGGCTATATACCCGCCCCAAATGCCCGGCCGAGAGCTGCAGATCCCGGGCAAGGCTCTGTATTGTCACTTTTTCCGGGCCCATTTCACGCACGAGTCGATGTGTCTCACTTACAATCTTCTGTTCGCGCTGGCTATAGAGCTGCACAACCTGCTGGCACAATCGCTCTACGAAAGCACGAAAGGCTTCGGCTATGGCAAAGGAACTGGGGGAACTCATAATGATTTGAGTGGTGTGGTCCTTGGCCGCGTTCACTGACTCGGGGCTGGCGCCAAGCGCAGCCGACTCTCGCGCCAGATGCTCGCAAGCCCAGGTCAAGAGTCCGCGAGCCTGCTGTAATTGCGCCAGGGTAGTGGCTGCCGGAGCCGCTGCCGCCAAAAACTGCCGCAGCGCTACGGTGATTGCGGCCGGGTCTGCCGCCTGCAAAGCCTTCAGCACAAGCCCCAGCGCCTGGTGAGGCCGCTGCTGTTGTTCCGGCAGAGCTTCAAACCAATTCAGTGCGGAGTGGCCCGAGTCGAGCGCCGAAACTGCCTCATGATATGCGCGTAGCAGCTCAGCGGGTTGTTGATGCAGACCGCTGATGCCGACCCTGGCCATGATCAGGCCCTGTGAGTGCGCAATGCGCAACATCTCCTGTCCCATTTCATCCAGCAACAGCCGCTCATGACTCGGCGTGCGCGATTTCTGGGTGGTGAGGATGCACACTTCTGCCGGCCTCAATACCGTAGCCAGCGTGTTTGGCCAACTTCTGCACCGGTCCTCAATCATATGCACCACGCGCATCCGCGTCAGTTGAGTGCGGATCACTTCCGCAGAAGGCAGCTCCTTGGCACACTGAGCCGGGACCGCTTCCGCAGCATCTTCGATCACGTCTTGCAAGCACAGCACTAGCACGCGGTCAGGGAATCGCTCCAGTCCCGCGTTGCGAGCCAGCGAGTGCAGAACTTCAAGATTGCCAGCCACACCGTTGCCTGCCTGCCCAGACAGCAGCATCTCGGCAAGTTCGCGCCGGTCCAAGGCCATCTCGCGCTCCCTCATCTGCTGGATCTCACCCATGATCTCCAGCCGCTTCCAGGCATTACCCAAGTAGCGCGCGAACATCTCCATCATGCGCACCATCTCGGCCAGTTGCGCGGTGGTCACGACGGGGACGCGAAAGTATGCCTCTTCAAGCCGCGCCATGTCGATGTGCGGCTGCCCTTCCAGAGCCTCCCTGACGAGGGCAAACCCCTCGGGCGTGGGCAGAGCGGTCAGCACCTGTCCGCTGAACAGCGTGCACAGATACCGTCCCTCACAAGTCACGGGTACAGCGATGTCGGTCAAGCCTACATGGCAGGGATACACGTAGCTGCTGCCGGCGGCGCGGCATCGTTCCTTGGCCGGCTTATCACTGTGCGCACATGTCTGTTCTTCGCGGGCGCCGAAGCCGTGCACCAGATCGCAGAAATGCGTGCTTGGGCTGGGGGAGCTGCGCCCCGGAGCATCGCCCCCGGCTGGTTGCAGCAGCACCAGCGCATCTTCTGTGCTGAACCGCGCCCGCTGCGCAGGGTCGAACAGCTCCAGGTCGTCGGCCCACATCAGTTCCACATTGCGGATCGGACTGGAACTGTTTACCAGCACGAGAAGATACTGGAAGAGTTCAAGATCTTTCTTGAACTCCTGCTTGAGCGTCTCGCTGATGGCCGCACTTTGAGTCTTCATTGCGACTGACCTCCAGACACAGGATCCTGGTGCTGTCATCCGGTACTTTAAGGCTCAGGCTCAAACATCGGGAAATCCAGTCTTGCAGAGTATCTTACCACCAATCTTGTTGGAGTTCCGGCCTATTTCCGCAATCGAGGCTTCGCTCAGGTGTGAGCGCGAATCGTCAGGCCTCCATCGATCAGGAGGTCGGTGCCGGTGATAAAAGCGGAGCTATCGGAAGCGAGAAAAAATGTTGCCTCGGCAACGTCGCACGGCAAGCCGCGACGCCCGACCGGGTGCAGCGCTCGGGTCTGCTCGGCGAATTCTTCGGGGTTGGGAAAACTCTTCAGATATTCCTCCCACAAGCGTGTATCGATGTAGCCCGGAGAAATGCAGTTCACGCGAATGCGGCGATGGCCAAGCTCAAGTGCGCAGTTGCGCGTCAACGCGACCAGTCCGGCCTTCGAGCAGGCGTAGGGGATAGAGCCGGGGAAGGCATGGGTAGCCTGAATCGAACCGATATTCACGATCGCTCCGCCTGACTCAGGGAAGAACGGAAGGGTGGCCTGTGTGAGCAGGAAGGCGCCACGCAGATTCACATCAAGAATAAGATCCCAATCCTCGACCGTCAGTTTCTCGATCGTCTTGTCCATCTCGATTCCAGCGTTGTTGACGAGAATGTCGACTCTGGAATGGAATTTGGACAGGCAACTCAATGCATCCTGGATCTGTTGGGGATGGCGCAGATCAGAGGGGATGTAGCGCACGGGCAGGCCGGGAAGCTGCCGGGTAAGTTCGGCGGCAGTGGCGTTTCCCTGAACGCTGTCGCGGCCGAGAATGAAAACGCATGCGCCCTCGCGCTGAAACACCTCAGCAATAGCGCGTCCAATACCGAGGGTGCCGCCGCTAATCAGTGCCACTCGTCCGGCCAGCCGATTTAACAAAGTCGCTCCTTCATTGCTCAATGTTCCCCGCCCTTCCCGTGAAAAGAGGAACTACTTGCTATCTCTCTTCCCCTCGCTTTTTACTCCACTCCGCGCCGACCTGCAGGGCCGGCTCGCACCACGCGCATGCAATTGCCCGGCGATAGCGCGCCCAATGCCTTGCGCAACCCCGGTAACTACGGCAACCTTTCCAGCAAACTCCCCGTTCATTCCGGGTTCTCCCATGCGCAGGTGGCTCCAGGCCTCACCGTTCTGTGGTTGCATCTTCAAAAAAAACAATCTCGGAACTTAACGGATTCTGCAAATGGACTTCCAGCCCCTTCCCCATGAGGTCTTTGCCCGTCGCCTCTCTGTCCGGGGCGCTGGCATCCTCGAAGTGCAGACGGTAGCGCTTTCCGGGATCGAGAGCGGCCAGCATAAACCGGTGTTCCGCCTGATCCGCAATTGTTCCACGGAAGGCAAAGACCACCCCCTTGCCACGCGCCGGATCCCAGAATTCGATGCCGTCCCATTGCACGCCATCGGGCCGCGGCGAGAGGTGATAGAGCTTCGCATCGCGGATGAGGGGCCGCAGCCTCTGCTTGTAGAGAGCGATGGCTCGCCGCGCTGCGTCGTGCTGATCCGCGCTCCAGGATGTCGTATCGAGCATGATGGTCATCCAGCCCATCATGCCGCTGCGCAGCATGTAGAGAAAGTTCTCTGGCCGGGGCGTGGGCCATTTCTCCACGTAGCACTCCAGCATCGCCGCCGGCAACAGGTGGCTGGCATCGAAGAACGCGCGCCGGTTGGACAGCGGATCGTAGCTGTCGGTGATGGAAAAGTAGTCCCCGTGAGCCGCCGAGCCGAAATCGACCATCCGCCCGCCGTCGTTGCAGATCTCAAAGAGCAGGCCGGGATGTTCGCTGCGCGCATGCGTGTAAATGTCATAATAGGCGCGCACTGCGTGGTAGCTCACATCGGTGGAGTTGGAGGCAAGCACAAAATCGAAGCCCCATTCGTGGGAAATCCGCATGGTGCTGCGGTCGGGCGGAGCGTGCTGGTGGTCATCGCGCACGCAACCTTGCGCAACCAGGTAGCCATCGTGTTCCAGCATGTCCAGGTGGTAATCGTCGACAATGCGCTTGACCTCTTTGCGGAAGTAATCGTGAGCCTCGGGAACACCAAGATCGGCCGTCTGGCCCTTGAAATCCTCCGGCTTCCAATCGGGTGACACATCGGCCACCATCCAGTCGCGGACCTTGGGATCACGCACGTTGAGGGCGCCGGGCGCGGTGTCGAGCGCGGCCTGGGTCCAGTCAACCCAGATTCCAAATCGCAAACCCTGCTTGTGGGCTTCGTCTGCGATGTAGCCCAGGCCGCGGGGGAACTTCTTTGGGTCCGGGTACCAGTCGCCAACGCCGCGGAACCAGCCCGCATCGATGTGAAACATCTCCAAGCCCAGTTCCTTCGATTCGCCAATCATGCGCAGCGCCAGCGTCTCGTCCACCGCCATGCCGCTGCCCCAGCTGTTGTTCACCGTCAGCGGATAATGCGTGTCTTTCCACGTGAGAGGGTTACCAAGCACCGCACGCACCCAAGGGCGAAGTTGATTGCCCGCACCGTCCGGGCCGCCGGAAAATGCTCCCAGGAAGACGGTGGGCGATTCAAAGTTGCCGCCGGGTGTAAGGCGGGTGCGAAATGGACCTGGATCCGGATTCAGGCCGAGCACGGTTTTCAGACTGCTGCCGCTACGCTCCAGCATGATGCGGGTCCTTCCGCTGAACTCGATGCCGGCATACCAGCCGGCGCGCGCGCCTTCAGGCGAGAAGACGATCTCCGCCGGGATGATTTCGCGCGCTTCGTCCTGCTTTGGGTTAGCATAGGTGGAGGACTTGCCGGTCCAGCTATAGCCGTCGGCTATTTTCTCCAGATGGGTGCCCTCTGCCGAAGGGCTGCCCGCGCCCTTTTCGATGTAGAAGTTGCGCAGTTCAGTGCTGGCCGGCACCTGCCATTCGAGGCGCAACGAGTCCACCATGGGCAGCCAGACCTCCCGGTCACCCAGGTTTTCGATCATGATACGATGCTCCACCGGACCAAAGCCAGCGTGCGCCTCCCATTGCCACCGGGCGCGCAGATGCGGCTGCGCCGACTCGTACACGAAGACCACCTTATGGCTGTCGGCGCTGCCGAGTTGCGGATTGAGGCGCCAGGTTACGGGAACGCTCGTGCCGTTGACCTCGACAGTTGGCGGCAGCGCTTCTTGCTGTTCATTGCGCCACAAAGCGCCAGTGGGGCTCGAAAGGCCGACAAGCTCCGGCGCATCCTGGCCTGCGTATACGCGCAGACGCACATCAGACGTGGCCAACGTAGCGGAATGCGGCGAATTCTTCGCTTGTACCCATAGGGGTAAGGCAGCGAGAACAACCAGGACCACCAAATACAGTCTTCGGCTGTAATTTGCTTCGATTACTTCGCCCTTTTCTTTTTGCACTTCTTCCTCCGGTCGTATCGACTCCTGCATGCGACAACAATGTGCGGCCGACGGCCTCAGGACTTGTTCTCGACCAGAACGCACAAGTTCAAACCAGGCACCCTGACTTGCCCTGCAAGTACTTTGCCCGACAGCAAATCGCGATGTTCTCCACAGAGTCTCACCAACTGCGGACCCTCTGCGAAATTGAGCAAGAAGCAGATCGAGCGCCCGTTTTCCAGCGGAGGGTCAAACCCATTCCTTCCGGCATCTCGGATCCAGTTTCAAGACGGGCCCACGCACATACCTGTTTGGCGAGGTTCGCTCATGCTGGATTCGTTTGCAAGGTGCGAGTTTTGGAGATTTGCCGAGGCGGCTCTTCCATGCAAAAGAGCCGCCTCCTATTCTCGCTTCCGAAACGGCGGTCATCTTTCTCTAGAAGAAGAACCGCACGCCCACCTGCATGACGCGCTGGCCCGTCTTGCCGTTGATGCCGCCAAACGTCGGTGAGGACGGATCGGCAATGATGTTGCCAAAGACCGGATGGTTGAGAATGTTGATCGCCTCGAGACGAGCCTCAAAGTACCGTGCCTTGTTGTCAGTGAAATAGAACTTCTTCAGGATACTGGCGTCGGTGGTGAAGCTGCCCGGATTGCGCAGATTGGCGAAGAACACCGGCGAGTTGGCGAGCGAGTAGTCCGGGGTGCGCTTGAACGCGGAAGCGTTCAGGATGCCCACGCCGTTTTGGGCAAAGGCTCCGTTGACTACCAGTGCGTCGTTGTAACTCACGCCCGACTTGCGGAAGTTAGTGTTGGCGAACGACCAGCGCAAGGCAGCTCCCGGAGCCTGATTGCCTCCGTCGACGGTGGACACCTGGACCGGCGTGCCCTTGGGGCTCCAAGTGGAGATGCCCGCCAGCGACCATCCGCCGGCTGCCGCATCCAGGATGTGCTGGCCGACGCCCTGTGGATGGGCGAGCAGCAGGCGGCCCCGGCCGACGGGCAGATCGTAGGAGTAGTTCAGCTTCAGTGTCTGCGGCATCTCGTAGGGCGCTACCGTGTAGCCTTCCTTGAGGTCGTGTGGATTCTGCAGCAATCCGGCCGTGGCCCCAAAGGCGCTGATGGCGGTGCTTGCGGTATTGGATAGAGTCTTCCGGATAGAGTAGGCGGCGAGCAACTCCAGGCCGTGATAGTTGCGCGACTGAATCTGGAAGTTGCCGAAGTGCGAGAAGGATCTGCCCCAGGTCACCTGGCCGGGCGTCGTCGAGGTGTTGCCGGCGTACTGCGGCGAGAGCCCCAGCAACTGACTGAGCTGTACCGTTGGCTCGCTGGAGAAGGTGAGCGATTGGCCGTAGAACGGGTTGGGGACCTGGTCGTTCAAGTGCGCGCCCAACTTGTAGTCCTCCAGCGGGACGTTGTTGAGGCTCCAGTTCCAGGCGTTCATCAGCAGGTGAACGCCCTTGACGCCGAGGTATTCGGCGGTGAATGCCCAATTCTGGGTGAACTGCCGTTGAACGCTCAGGCCCCACATGTAATTGGTGGGCGTGTCGAAGTGCTGCATCGTGGTGCCCGGTTGGTCGAAGTTGCCCGTCGATCCGTAGCTCGCGTACCAGTAGTCCTTGTTGTTAGTGAGCGGAGGCACCCAGCCCAGGTTACCGCCGCCCTGTACGGCCGGAAAGGCAGGCAAGCCGTGATCCCCGCCGAACTCGCTGATCCAATGCTGGCCATCGACGGAGGAAACCTGGTTGAAGGTGTTGCTGTTGTAGTAGAAGCTGAGCCAATCGGTGGAGAGGCCGTTCAGCCCCTGGTCCACAGTGCCGCCGCTCAGGTGCAGTACGGTCTTGTCGTTGATTGCCCAGCTGATGCCGAGGCGCGGCTGAAGGTTGACCATATTGGTGGTGTAGAGATTCTTCTGCGGATACTCCGGCGTGCCGAGCAGGGCTACGCGGCCCGTAGCGCCCTGCGTAAGCCAGGCCGGGTTGGCCAATCCGGAAAGCTCCGGCACCGCCGACGTCACCTGGCCCCAGTTCCAGTTAGAGTTCGCCGTGAGAACGTTCTTGGCGTTCATGTCGTATACCAGGCTGCCCGGCACGTGCCGGCCCTGGCGCGCCCCGTCATGATCCCATCGCAGGCCGATCTGTACGGTCAGCTTGGTATTCACCTTCCAATCGTCCATCACGTAGGCCGCCTGGTTCCAGCCAAATGGAGTAATGTCCCAGTTGCCCCAGTTGAAGTAATTGGACGAGCCCATCATGAATTCCGCCATCTGGCTGCCCGTGAGGCCGTTGTTCTGGTTCCAGTACTGGTTGGAGCCGCCACCAGCATTGACCCAGGCCACCCCCGTCTTGTCGCCGCCCTGCTCGGTGAATCGGGTGAAGGACTGTTCGTAGCCGGCCTTCAGGGCATGGCGTCCCAGGAGCCGGGTCAGCGACACGCTACCATTGTCCGATTGGGTGATGAAGCTGTCGAATTCGGCCCCGCCCACAGAGGTGTAACCGCCCGCATTGCTGTTGATTCTGATCTGGGTCGGGATCTCGTTGGTGCTCTTCTCGTTGTTCGACTCGATCATAGGATCGAAGGGCCACTGAGTTGTGTCGATACTCGGGTCCGGAGCCGAGCCGGCGCCGGAGACGCCATTACTGAAGAGGTCGGTTACCCCGAATCCAAGGTGCACGATCGCAACCGTCTTGGGATTAATGGTCAACGTGTACTGCAATCCGCCGCTCCAGTCGTTGTCGGTGGTGACTGACTCGGCCCCGTGCTTGAAGGCCGCGGGGATGTTGTTTTGAAGCGCCGAACGGCTCACCGTTACCTGGAAGTGCTGGTTGTTGCGAAAAGCCTCATCCACGCGGAAGAAATACTTGTCCGTGGGCCGGGTGACGCTGATCTGATCGTAGCGGTTGTTGATGTGGTCGCTGTTGGCCGCCGGGGTGTGGTTGGGCGACGGCCACAGGGCCAGATATTTGGCGAAGAGCTTGCTCTGGCCGGAGACGCCGGTGCCGTATTGGGCGGGAATCTTGTTGCCGGGGAACTGCGGGCGAACCCAGCAGTTGCCTTGCGATTGGTACTGGCCGGCAAGCGGCCCCGTGCAGTCTGCGGCATTCGTATCGGACGCCCCATAAAAGGGATCGTAGATCTTCGCGTAAACTGGGACGTTATTCTCATAGTTGACTACGGTTTCAGAGAAATCGCCCTCCTGGTTCAGCAGCGTCGGGATGCTGCTCTCGACCACCTGTCCCTGGTTGAACCGCTCGCCCTCCCACGCGGCATAGAAGAACGTGCGATCCTTTCCGTTGTAGATGTGCGGGATCCGGACGGGACCTCCAACCGCGGCGCCGTAGTTCTTCTGGCTGAAAGCCTGGCGCGGGTTCCCGAGCGAATTGTCGGGCCAGTCGTTGCTGTTCAGGGTCTCGTTGCGGAAGTAGAAGAACGCACGCCCGTGAAAGTCGTTTGTGCCGCTCTGCGTTTCCATGGAGATGATGCCGCCCGCGTAGCGGCCCTTGTCGGCTGTTAGCACGCCGCTTTCCACACGAAACTCCCCGATCGAGTCCGGAGTGGGAATGGAGCGGTTGGTGGCGTTGAATTCCGCCTCCTGCACCGAGTTGCCGTCCACGCTGATGTTGGTGCCGTTCACCTGCCCGCCGGAGACCGAGTAGCTGTTGCCTGAGTTGGCGATCCCATATGCGGCATTGCCCAGCGTGCCTATCTGGTCCACCCGCGGCCCACTGCCCTGAATCGACGGCGTGGTGGCGGTTAGATCGAGGGCGTTGCGGTTCAACTGCGGCAACTCGGTAATCATGTTGTTGTCAAGAACGAGGGAGGCGCTGGCTTCGTCCGATGAAAGGAGCGTCTCTGCCGCCGTAACCGTAACGGACTCCTCAACCGCACCGGGCTTGAGGATGAAGTTCTGCGTGAGGTGGTCGCCTGTCCTCAGCACCAGCCCGCTCTGCTTGACCGTGCCGAATCCGGGTACCGATACTGTGACCGTATACGGTCCAGGGAGTAACTCCTGCAACACGTAGATACCTGAGTTATTCGATACCCCGCTATAGGGAACGTTCGTGGCCGTATTAACCGCCTTGATTTCGGCGCCTGCCACCACGGCTCCGCTGGTGTCCGTTACCAGGCCGCTCAATTGCGCGTTTGAGGTTTGTGCTCGCGATGCCTGGCAGATTATCAGCAGAACCATCGATATCGCGATTGCGAAAGGCGAATTCAGACTTCTTGGAGCCCGTTCCACGTCAGATTTCATTTTCGTCAGTTGCCTCCTGAAGTTCCGGATAGATGGATCGCAGACCAGAATCCAACATTCAATACTGACAATCAATACTCCCCGGTCAAAACGGGAGTCTATACAGATTCGCGATAGTTCTTTCGTTTACCGGCTTTTCTACTGGGATCGTCTTACGGGATTTCGCACATCGCAGAGTACGCATAAACGGTTGCAGACCAGGGGCCAACCCTGAGCGCGGATGTTCAGCCAGCCGGCTCCGCCACATTGAGGCGCTGGTCCGCAGCTACCTCTCCAAGAGTCTGCAGGGTACCAGACGGCCAACGGATTTCCAGGGAAGCCCGCGTAGCCTCATTCAGGCCGAAGTGGACCGTCAGGTCGCTGGATGACGCATAACCCACGCTGTTTGATACGGTTCGAACCTGTATGCGCTTTCCGGCACGGCAGCGGATCTCAGCGCCGATAGCCGAGCGGTTGCTGCGCCGCCCGGTGAGCCGCAATTGCAGCCAATGGCGCACGGGATTGTCGCGCGGGCTGCGATTCCACCACAGCTCGATGGGCGCATTGAGCGCGGTGACGGCGGCATCGATGCGCCCGTCGCGGTCGAAGTCGGCGAAAACCACTCCACGATGCAATGCAGCCCGTGCAAAATCACTTCCCACCAGGTCGGTCACATCTTCAAATCTCCCTGTGAGGTTGCGGAAGATGCGGTTCGATTGAACATCCGGCGTGTCCAGGCCTCCGCCGGCAACGAAAAGGTCCAGCCAGCCATCGTTGTCCAGATCCACCAGGCCGCAGCCCCAGCCGCTCCACCTGCGGCTCAAGTTCAGCAGCCCTGTGCGCACGCTTCCATCTTCGAAGACACCCGGCCCATCATTCAAAAATACCTCGTACGTCTCGTTCTTCAGACCGGTCATCACGATGCCGAACCGT
>OCZT010005886.1_pt1 | contig 12173 bp, 9 predicted proteins | sample 1539031 | NCBI WGS metagenome assembly OCZT01 (sample SAMEA3539308, study PRJEB22396) | soil metagenome | biome: tundra; feature: field; material: soil | place: USA | collected 2010-05 | depth 0.15 m
CCGGCGACGACCTGCGTGCCGTACTCGATCATCTGCTTCGTGTGGAACGAGCCGTCGCGGCCGGTGATGCCCTGCACGACCACCTTGGTGTTCTTGTCGATGAAGATGCTCACGCTGCTTTGCCTCCCTTCGCGAGCGCGACGGCGCGGCGCACGGCGTCGTCCATATCGCGCGAGGCCGTGAACCCGTTTTCGGTGAGGATCTTCATGGCGAGATCTTCGTTTGTTCCGGTGAGGCGGATTACGAGCGGCACCTTCAGCGGGTTCGCCTTGGTGGCGGTCACGATGCCGTTCGCGACGTCGTCCGTCCGCGTGATGCCGCCGAAGATGTTGAACAGGATCGCCTTCACGTTGGCATCCTCTGTGATGATCCGCAGCGCGTTCACGACCTTCTCCGGATTCGACGAGCCGCCGATGTCGAGGAAGTTCGCGGGCTCGCCGCCGTAGTACTTCACGAGGTCCATCGTGGCCATCGCGAGGCCGGCGCCGTTCACCACGCAGCCGACGTCGCCCTCGAGCTTGATGAACGTGAGATTGTGCTTGCGCGCATCGACTTCGCTCGGGGCCTCGCTCGACTCGTCGCGGAGCGCCTCGATGTCGGGCCGGCGGTCGAGCTCGTTGTCGTCGATCACCATCTTGCCGTCGACGGCGATGACCTCGCCGCCGGGCGTGACGACGAGCGGGTTGATCTCGGCGAGCGAACAGCCGCTGGCGATGAACGCGGCGTAGAGCTGCTGCATCACCCTGGCCGCGGCGCGCGCCAGCTTGACGTCGCTGTAGAGGAAAAAGCCGAGCTGCATGGCCTCATATGTCTGCAGGCCGTAGCGGACGTCGACCGGATGGTACCTGATCTTCTCCGGCGTCTTCGCGGCGACTTCCTCGATGTCGATGCCGCCGGCGGCGCTCACCATGAAGACGGGCTTCTTGGACGCGCGATCGACGATGATGCCGACGTAGGCCTCACTGCCGATGTCCGCTGCGACGGTCACGAGCACCTTTTCGACCGTCAGTCCCTTGATCTTCATGCCGAGGATCGCGGCGGCCTTCTCTCTCGCGTCCGCGGGCGTCTTGCAGAACTTCACGCCGCCGGCCTTGCCGCGCCCGCCCGCGTGCACCTGCGCCTTCACCATGACCGCCGTGCCGAACTTCGTCGCGATGGCCTCGGCCTGGGAGGGTGTGGTCGCGATCTCACCTGGGGGGATCGTCACTCCGAAGCGGCGGAGGATCTCTTTTGCCTGATATTCGTGGAGATTCATGGCTCTAAAGCTAGCTTATGGCGCCGATCTGAGAAGTGTCCCGAGCTGCGTGTACGCCTGACCGAACGCGCGCCAATCGCCGCGCCGCAAGGCTGCGCTCATGACGTCGTACAACGCTGCGATCCGGGCGCGCAACGATTCGGTCGCGCCGCCCGGGACCGGATGCGTCACGCCAAGCGCCTCGCTCAACGAGGCGCCGGTTCTGACGACGCCGTGCGCGAGCACGACGACCCCGGCAATGGACGGCGGCGCGTCCGGCGGCCACTCATAGAACGTCTGGACGTACGCGATGCCGGTGGATGCCGGGATGAGCTGGACGCGGCCCCGGCGGGCGTACCGCCGCTGATGGCCGAAGCCGGCGCTGTCCGCCGCGTGCTGCAGCGCCTCGAGCAGCGCGCTCCATCGCTGGGACGGCGACGTCCGGTGCCATTCGGTGCGCGGTGATTCCCCGCCGCGCGCGACCACCGCGCCCACCACCCGGTTGGCGGCATCCACCACGCCGAGCGACCAGGCGAGCGGTCCGCGTTCGCCAAGCGGCGCGAAGGAGGTCGGACCGCCGCCCGCGATGTCGGCGTCGGCGTCGTCGTTCGGCGCGAGCGATCGCGGTGCGATACTGTCGTGCGCGAGTCCGGTTCGCGCGAGTGCGGCTGCCTGGACCGTCGCCCAATCCACGGACGGCGGGCGCAGCGAGTCGAGTCCGGCGGAAAGCTCCGGGCGCGGCACGAACATCCCTGGGAATCGTCGCATCCAGCTTTGCGTCACGACGTCGGGATGCGCCGCGGCCACGATCAGCACCTGCCCCGTCTGCGCCTGGACGAACGCCGTCGCGGCCCTGCGAACGTAGTGGCGCGGCGAGCCCGCGAACATCACCGGTTCGGAAAGCGGATACTCGTCGCTCGTGACAAAGAGATCGGCCACCCAATAGAGCGAGTCTCCACGCACGGTGGCGAGGAGCGTCGGGCCGACCGTGAAGAAGGGTGCGAGCGCCTCGATGCGTTCCCGTACGTCTCGATGCAATACGATGCGCGGCCGCGGTCCGGGCACGTCGCGCGCCATCAGGCGCGGGCTCTGCAGATGCCAGGCGTGTGCGAGGCGCTCCCACCACGTCGCGAACGGCGGCGCGACGAGCCGGCCTCCGCTGTCGGCCACGACCATCGCGCCTGCCGCGTCCGGCTCCACTACGACCGACGGCACGCCGCCCTCCGGCGTCGCCGCCACGTCCGCCAGCCGCGGAAGTGCGCGGCCGCGTTCGTCGGCACTCGTCGCATCGGTGGTCGCGAGCGTCCATGTCCCCCGTTCAGCGCTGCCCGCCGTCCGCTCCGCCAGCGTGGCGGAGAGACCGCCGGCACCGGAGACCCAGGCGACCGCGGCCACCGTGGAACCGAGGCGGTCAAACCCCGCCGTTCGAACGAGCGCGGCAGGATCCCATGCGGACACTCCGCGCGCCATCACATCGTCCGGCATGGGACTCACTCGTGCGGAGTCGGCGTCGACGATCGTCTCGAGGCCGAACGCGCGCCGCGTGAAGAGCGTGCGCGTGCGAAGGTACGGCATCTCGCGGCTACGGGCCTCGGCCGCCGTGGTCGACCAGCGCGCGAGGACAGGGAGCGCCGCGTGCGCACCCGGACCCGCAACCAGAAGCAACGCGAGAATCCCCAGCGTAATACCGCGGTATCCGTGCCATCCCGACCAGAACACGACCGGCGCGGCCACCAGGGCGCCGACGGTGAGCGCCGTGAGCAGCGGGAGAGCGATGCGGTAGTCGAACGCGCTGAACGCGCCCGCCGCGCCGGTGCCGTTCGCGAGCATGGAGAGGCTGTCGAGCCGGTAGTTCCACGACACGAGCAGGAGCGCGAGCGCCGAGAGCGTCGCGAAATGACGGCGCACATAGGTGGACACGTAGAGCTTCCCGCGAGCCAACCGGAGGCTCGGCGTGAGCGCGTAGAGGAACACCACCACGAGTCCGACCGTGGCCAGCGCGCCGACGGCCCACCCGAAGAGCGATTGCTCGAACGGAAGGCGGTACACGTAATAGCCGAGGTCGCGTTCCATGTACGGGTCCGTCTCGCGGAACGGGAGCCCCGCGCGCGCGAGGGCGAGAATCGTCCAGTCGTCCTGTTGCAGCGAGAGCAAGATCGCCAGGACCGCGGCGATCGCGAACACGACTCCCGTGAGGCGGCGTCCCGGCACGGCTTCGCCGAATTCCATCCCGCCCAGCCGCCGCGGCAGCACGAGCGAGACGATCGAACTTCGAACGGCGTACAGGTTGGCGAACGCCAGCACGAATCCCGCCAGCGCCGTGCCGGCGAGCAGCCCGGTCTCGTACGCGAACCGGGCGCGATAGAGCGGCAGCGCGCCCATCGCGGCATACCAGGACCATTCGGCGTAGATCCCGGCGATGAGCCGGCCGGCCACCATCAGAAGTGCGAGACCGGCGAGCGAGACGAACACCCAGCTCCGCCGCTTCACGTCAGTCCCCCGGGAAGGCGACGTCCTGGGTGGCGAGCCAGCCGGCGATCTCGGCGCGAATCTGGTCGAGGCGCTGCTGTGTCCGCGCCTCGAACCGCGCGACGATGATCGGTTGCGTGTTGGATGCGCGGATGAGTCCCCACCCGTCACCGAAGAGCACGCGTGCGCCGTCCACCTCGATCACGTCGTGCAACGATTTGAAATGCGCAACGGCGGCGGCGACGACCGCGAACTTGCGCTCGTCGGGGCAATCGATGCGGATCTCCGGCGTCGACGTGTAACGGGGAATGTCGGCGAGGAGTTCGTCCACGCCCTTCCCCGAGTCGGCCACGATGCGCAGCAGGCGCGCGGCGCCGTATAGCGCGTCGTCGTGGCCGTAGAACCCCTCGCTGAAGAACATGTGGCCCGACATCTCGCCCGCCAGCGGCGCGTGCAGCTCCTTCATCTTCTCCTTGATGAGCGAGTGCCCGGTCTTCCACATCACGGGAACGCCGCCCGCTCCCTCGATCGCATCGGGCAGCGCCTGCGAGCATTTTACGTCGAAGATGATCGGCTGGCGCGGCCGTGTGGCGCCGGTGCGCGCGAGGACGTCGCGCGCGTAGATGATGAGCAGGTAGTCGCCCCAGACGATCGTGCCGTTCCGGTCCACGATGCCGATGCGATCCGCGTCTCCGTCGAAGCCGATGCCGAGATCCGCGCCCTCCCGGCGCACCGTCGCGATGAGATCGCGAAGGTTCTCGACGACGGTGGGATCGGGGTGATGGTTCGGAAAGGTCCCGTCGCTCTCGGCGTACAGCAGGAGCGGATCGATCCCAAGCCGCCGGAACAGGCCGGGTGCCACGAGCGCCCCGACACCGTTTCCGCAATCGAAGACGACCTTCAGCGGCCGCGCAAGCGTCCCGATGCGTCCGGCGATGTCGTCTTCGTATCGCGCGATCACCGACTCGAGACGCACGCTCCCCGCGCCGGACGGGTGCCCGCCGTCGTCGACGATCGCGCGCAGCCGCTGAATGCCGTCCCCATAGAGCGACGACGTGCCTATACAGAGCTTGAATCCGTTGAACTCCGGCGGATTGTGCGACCCGGTGATCTGGATGCCGGCGGCGACGGGTAGGTGGTGCAGGCTCCAGTACAGGAGCGGCGTCGGCACCACGCCGATGTCCACGACACGCGCGCCCGCCGCGACGAGCCCCGAAACCAGCGCATCGCGAAGCGCGACACCGTTGGGCCTGTTGTCGCGCCCGACCGCGACGTCGAGCGGGATCTTGCGCTCGGCGAGCAGCGCGGCAAACGCCAGCCCTATCGCCTCCGCGGCCTCCACGGTGAGGTCCTTCCCCACCACACCGCGGATGTCGTACTCCCGGAAGATGCCCGCGGCGATCAGGGAGCCTTCGCGGCGTTGGGGGTACTCAGCGTCGAGGGTGGCACGGGCTGGCTATCCCTTGCCCATCTGACGACGGCAGACGGCGCGAGCCCAACCAGTAGCACCAGCACGACCGACACGGCAAGCACGACGCTCGTGAGCCTCCCGGTGGGAGCGGGATCGCTCGCGCCTTCGGGGCGCGGCTTCATGAACATCACGCGAACGACCTGCAGATAGTAGCCGGCGGAGATCACCGAGGCGAGCACGAGCAGCACGGTGAGCGGCACGAGATGGCGGAACGGCGTCGCTTCCGCCGCCGCCAGGACGTACACCTTCGCCCAGAACCCCGCGCCGCCGAATACCGGGAAGCCGAGGAGCGCCAGCATGCAGACCGCCATGCCGATCGCGAGCCCCGGCCGGACCTGCCAGAGCCCTTCGTAATCGGAGATTTCGAGATCGCGGTCACCCGTCCGGCTCGTTGCGCACACGACGGCAAAGGCGCCGAACGTCGCGAGCGTGTACGCCAGCAGGTAGAAAAGGAACGCCGCGGATCCGCTGGCCGTACCGGCCGCGATCGCGACGAGGAGGTAGCCGCTGTGCACGATGCTCGAATAGGCGAGCATGCGTTTCACGTTTCGTTGCGCCAGCGCGACGACGTTGCCGTAGACCATCGTGGCGGCCGCGACCCACCAGAGCGGCACCAGCCACGCGAAGTCGAGCAGGTCGAACGATTCGCGCCACACGCGCAGGAACGTCGCGAACGCGGCGGCCTTGACGGCGGCCGCCATGTACGCGGTGATCGGCGTCGGCGCTCCCTCGTAGACGTCGGGCGCCCACATGTGGAAGGGCACCGCCGCCACCTTGAACGCGAATCCGACGAGCAGCAGTCCGACGCCGATGAGCAGCATGGACTGGTGCGCGAGCTTGAACTGCGCGATGTGGTCGGCGATCGTCGTGAGGTTCGTGGAGCCGGTCGCGCCGTAGACCAGAGCGATGCCGTACAGCAGGAACCCCGTCGAGAACGCGCCGAGCAGGAAGTATTTGAGGGCGGCCTCCGCCGACCGCGGACTCCGGCGGTTCATACCGGCGAGCACGTACACGGCGATGGACATCATCTCGATGCCGAGAAACACGATCATCAGGTCGCGCGCGGCGGCCAGGATCATCATGCCCGAGGTCGCGAAGAGCACGAGCACATGCGACTCGGCGTTCCAGATCCCCTCGCGCCCGTTGTACTCGATGCCGAGCATCACCGCGCCGAGCGCGGCGAGGATAAACAGCGTGTCGGCGGCGAAGCGGAAGCCGTCCACGGCGATCACGCCGGGCCCGCTCGAGAGTCCGCGCGCGCCGTACCAGAGAACGACGGCGAGCGTCATCAGCAGCACGACGATGCTGCCGTAGCCAACGAGGCGCTGGTGCCGGTCGCTGTCCGGGCGCCAGGCCGCGACGAGCATGAGCGCCATCGCGCCGACCATCAGGACGATGTCGGGCGCGAGCGCCTGCATCAACTGCGACGGGATCGACAGGTCGTAGGTCATCAGCGGATCTCGACGTTCGGGCCCAAGCCGAGATCCAGCGTGGACGTTTCCACCCGATGCACCAGCCGCGCGGCCGCCTCTCGCGTCCGGTCAAGGATGGGCGCCGGATAGACGCCCATCCAGACGATCGCGAAGAGCAGCGGCAGGAGCAGGCCGACCTCCCGCCAGTTCAGGTCGGGGAGGACCTTGTTCTCGGGCTTCGAGAGCGGTTGGTAGATGATGCGCTGCAGCGCCCAGAGCAGGTACGCCGCGGCGAAGATGACCGCCGTCGCCGCAATCAGCGCGAAGAACGGCTGCGTGCGGAACGAGCCGAGCAGCACCAGGAACTCGCCGACGAACCCGTTGGTGCCGGGCACGCCGATGGAGCTCAGCGAGACGATCGTGAGGATCGTCGCGAAGACAGGCATCACCTTCGCGATGCCTCCGTAGTCCTCGATCAGGCGCGAGTGCCGCCGCTCGTAGATCATCCCCACCAGGAGGAAGAGCGCTCCCGTGGAGACGCCGTGCGCCAGGTTCACGATCAGCGCCCCCTGTACCGACTGGACCGACATGGCGAAGATGCCGAGCATCACGAAGCCCATGTGGCTGACCGAGGAGTACGCCACGAGCTTCTTGAAATCCGGCTGCACCATGGCCACGAGCGCCCCGTACACGATGCCGACCACGGCGAGCGTGAGGATCGCGAAGCGCACCGGCGCGTACGACGCCACGCCCGGAAAGAGCGGCACGGCGAAGCGCAGGAACCCGAACGTCCCCATCTTGAGCATGATCGCGGCGAGGATCACCGAGCCGGCGGTCGGCGCCTCGACGTGCGCGTCCGGCAGCCACGTGTGGAACGGCCACATCGGGACCTTTACGGCGAACGCGAGGAAGAACGCGCCGAAGAGCCACAGCATCGCCTGTCCGCTGAAGCTCCCGTTCGCGATGATCCAGTCGAAGTCAAAGCTCGGGCGGCCCAGCGCGCTTGGCGTGTGCAGGCCGATGTAGAGGATCGCGACGAGCATCGGCATCGAGCCGAGCATCGTATAGATGAAGAACTTGAGGCTCGCATAGAGGCGGCGCTGTCCGCCCCAGATGCCGATGATCAGGTACATCGGCACCAGCATCAGCTCCCACATCACGAAGAACAGCATCAGGTCGAGCGACATGAACACGCCCAGCATGCCGGTGGTGAGCACCAGCAGCAGCGCGAAGTAGCTGTGCAGCTTGTCCCGCACGCTCGTCCAGCCGCCGAGCACCGCGAGCGGCATCATGAGCGTGGTGAGCAGGATCAGCATCAACGCGATGCCGTCGATGCCGAGCGTGACGTGCATCCCCCACATGGGAATCCACGGCCGGCTGAAGTACGCCTGCCAGTTGGCGGAACTGGTGTCCACCGACCACCAGAGGCCCAGCGAGAGCGCCGCCTCGAGGACGAAGATCGCGAGGACCAGGCGCCGAAGCCGGCGCGTCGTGCCCTCCGCTTGTTCGGCCGTCGCCGCCGGCGAGAACCGGCCGTGTAGCCAGACGACCACGGTTCCCGTCATCGGAAGCAGCAGCAGCGCCGGCAGGATCCAGGCGTTGTAGTGCAGCGTCGTCAGAAAATCGTTCATAAAATGGTTGGCGGCGCTCAGTGAACCCGGACGAACGCGCCGAGCAGCGCGATGACGCCGAGCACCAGGACCCACGCGTAGGTGCCGATCTGCCCAGATTGCAGCTGCGATCCCATCCAACCCATCGCGCGCGCCACCAGCGCGCTGCCGTTCACGAACAGCCCGTCGATGATGCCGACGTCGACGCCCTTCCAGAGGATGAGCCGCGATCCGTTCACCACCGGCTGGACGATCGCGCGATCGTACGCCTCGTCAACGTAGTACTTGTGCTCGAGCACCTTGCCGAAGCCGGTCGCTTCGGGCGAGTCCTTCTTGGGAACCAGCGCGGCCGGCTTGAGTCGCACGAACGCGAAGGCGATACCCGCGACGGCGATCGCCACCGCGGTACCGATCAGTGCCCCCTCCGTCGAGCCCGCGAGCGCCCCGCCGCCGGCCGCGATGCGCTTGGTGGCCTCGCCGACGACCGGCTCGAGCCACTTGTCGAACACGCCCTCCGGGCCCAGCGGCAGGATCTCGGGGAGATTCAGCCATCCGCCGACGGCGCTCAGGACCCCGAGCACCACGAGCGGTCCGGTCATGATCCACGGCGCCTCGTGCAGGTGCGGTTCCGCCGCCTCACCGGTGCGGTTCGGGCCGTGGAAGGTGTACAGCATCATGCGCGTCATATAGACGGCCGTCAGCAGCGCGGCCGCGAGCCCGAAGGCATACACGGCGTACAGCAGCGCGCTGCCGGGGATTCCCAGCAGCGACGCGCTCGCGAGCGTCGACCCCCGCGCGCGCTCGAACACGGCGCCGAGAATCGCATCCTTCGACACGAACCCGGAGAACACCGGGATGCCGGCGATCGCGAGCGTCGCGATCCACATGAGCACCCAGGTGACCGGCAGGTGCCGCTTGAGGCCGCCCATGTTGCGCATGTCCTGCGCGTCGTCCGCGTGATTGTGCGTCGCGTGATACGCCGCGTGCATCGCGAAGATCACCGAACCGGACCCGAGGAAGAGCAGCGCCTTGAAGAACGCGTGCGTGACGAGATGGAAGACGCCCGCGGTGTAGGCGCCGACGCCGACGCCGACGAACATGTACCCGAGTTGCGAGACGGTCGAATACGCGAGCACCTTCTTGATGTCCCACTGCTTGAGGCCGATCGTGGCGGCGAACAGCGCCGTGAGCCCGCCCACGAGCGCGACCGTCAGCGAGGCGACGGGCGCGAGCGAAAAGAGGAACGCACTTCGCGCGATGAGGTACACGCCGGCGGTGACCATCGTCGCCGCATGGATCAGCGCCGAGACCGGCGTGGGGCCGGCCATCGCGTCGGGCAGCCAGACGTACAGCGGAATCTGCGCGCTCTTGCCCGTGCACCCGAGGAAGAAGAAGAGGCAGATGGCCGTGACCACCGCGCCGCCCGCGGGGAGCTTGTCGGCGTTGGCTGCGACGCCCGCGAAGTCGAGCGACCCGGTGTTGGCGAACAGCAGGAACATCGCGACCAGGAAGCCGAAGTCGCCGATGCGGTTCACGATGAACGCCTTCTTGCCGGCGTCGGCGTTGGCCTTCTCGCTGAACCAGAACCCGATCAGCAGGTACGAGCACAGGCCGACGCCCTCCCAGCCGACGAACATGACCGGGTAGTTCGCGCCGAGCACCAGCAACAGCATGAAGAAGACGAACAGGTTGAGGTACGCGAAATAGCGCGGATACCCCGGATCGTCCTGCATGTAGCCGACGCTGAAGATGTGGATCAGCGCGCCCACACCGGTGATGACCAGCACCATCACCATCGAGAGCGGGTCGAGCTGCAGCGCCACGTTGATCCTGAGTTCGCTGACCGGCATCCAGCGGAACAGCGTCTCGACGTACGGCTGTGCCATGTCGACCGACCGCATCGCCGCGAAGATCGCGACGGCGAGGCCGAACGCGAGCACGAGCACGCCGGGCCCGATGAGGCTCACCAGCCCGGCGTACCGGTGCCGGACCGTCGGATGGTCGTCGTGCGAGATGTGCGCGTCGTCGTGAACTTCGTCCGCGTGGTCACCATGATGGCCGGCCGCGGAGGGGTCGGCGGGGCCGGCTTTGGCGACGGCCTTCATCGCCAGCGCGCCGTTCAGCGCGAATCCGAGCAGCGGCAGCAGGGGCAGCAGCCACACGAACTGCGCGACGGTACCCGCCAGCGGGTGCGCGGTGGTCATCGGTTCCTGAAGCATCATCAGCCGCGCAGCAGGTTGATGTCCTTGAGATTCACGGATTCCTGGTGTCTGAAGATCGAGATGATGATCGCGAGCCCGACGGCGGCTTCGGCCGCGGCGACGGTCATCACGAACACCACGAATACCTGTCCCGTCGCGCCGTACATCTTCGAGAAGGCGACGAAGCTGAGGTTCACCGCGTTGAGCATGAGCTCGACGCACATGAACACGATGATGGCGTTGCGGCGGGTCAGCACGCCGATCACGCCGATCGTGAAGAGGACTGCGGAAAGGGCGAGCGCTTCGACGAGCATCAGTTGGGGCTCCTCTTGCGGCCGAGCACCACCGCGCCGGCGATCGCGATCAGGAGCAGCACGCTCGTGAGCTCGAACGCGAGGAGGTACTCGCGGAACAGCGGGCCCGACACGCCGCCGATGATGCCGCCGGTGGAGCCGACCGTCACCGGAGTCGCGGGCACGATGAGCCGAAGGTCCATGGGGCTCCGCGTGAGCGCCATGATCTCCGCGAGCATCGCGAGCCCGAGAAAGCCGGCGAGCAGCCTTCCCCGCTTGCCCCGGATGTCCGAGAGCTCGGAGGGATGTCCGAGATTGAGCAGCATGACCACGAAGACGAACACCACCATGATGGCGCCGGCGTACACGAGCACCTGCATCACGCCGATGAACTGCGCATCCATCATCACGTAGAGCGCCGCGAGGCAGAACATCGTGACCACGAGCCACATCGCGGCGGCCACCGGGCTCCGGCGCGTCACGAACGCGATGGCGGCCGCGACGGCCACGAGGCCGAAGAAATAGAAGCAGAACGAATAGAGGAGCGAAAAGGATTCGTTGCCCATCGCTCACTCACCCCGCGGGTCGGCGGAATCCCACATCTCGCAGACCGGTTGCGTCTGCGAGCACAGCCGGGCGAGGTCGTAGACGAACCGGTCCCGGGAGTACTCGGCGTTCTCGTAGTGGCGTCCCATGTGGATGGCGTCCTCCGGGCAGACTTCCTGGCAGTATCCGCAGAAGATGCAGCGAAACTCGTCGATCTCGAACACGACGGGGTACCGGTTCCCCTGCTCGTCCTCGCCCGGAACCAGCTTGATGCAATTCGCCGGGCAGACCGTCGGGCAGAGGCCGCACGCCACGCATTTCGAGCGGCCGTCCTCGGTCGTGAGCATGCGGTGCGTGCCGCGCCAGCGCGGGGAGAGGTCCCACTTCTCCTCGGGGTACTGCATGGTCACCTTGTGCGGATCGAGGAGGTGCTTGAACGTGAGCGCCATGCCCTTGAGCGTGGCGCGCACGTAGCTCACCTCTTCGATCGGCCGATCCAGGACTTTCACGCCGATCGTCATGCGTTCTTCTCCGCGAGGGTCGAATTGCGCTTGCTCATGTCGCGCAGCCGCGCCACTTCCTCGCGGTCGAGCCGCGAATAGGCGGGGCTCACGATGCGGCCGCGGTCGAGGATGAGGAAGAGCAGGACGGCCAGCACGACGTTGATGCCGAAGAGGATCGCGCCGTACGTGGGTCCGCGCGCGATGCCCGCGCGGTCGAGCGCGAGCACGACGCCCGCGACGATCGTGATGTACGCGAGCGCCAGGGGAAGCATCAGCTTCCATCCGAGCGACATCAGCTGGTCATAGCGGAACCGCGGGAGCGTCCAGCGGATCCACATGAAGAAGAAGAGGAAGAACAGCACCTTCGTGAGGAACGCGCCCAGCGTGAGCACGGTCTTCAGCACCGTGAACGGCGGCACGTTGTCCCACTGCGT
>OCZT010005887.1_pt1 | contig 12172 bp, 9 predicted proteins | sample 1539031 | NCBI WGS metagenome assembly OCZT01 (sample SAMEA3539308, study PRJEB22396) | soil metagenome | biome: tundra; feature: field; material: soil | place: USA | collected 2010-05 | depth 0.15 m
GGCCCGGTGGTCGGCGAGGCGATCGCCGCTCACCCCGGGGTCGACATGGTGTCCTTCACCGGCTCGACCCGTGCCGGCAAGCGGGTCGCCGAGGTCGCGACGGGCACCGTCAAGCGGGTCACCCTGGAGCTCGGCGGCAAGTCCGCCAACGTGATCCTCGACGACGCCGACCTGGAGCAGGCCGTCACGGACGGCGTCGGGAAGTGCTTCCTCAACTCCGGCCAGACCTGCAGCGCGCTGACCCGTATGCTCGTGCCCGCCAACCGACTGGAGGAGGTGGAGCATATCGCGAAGCGGGTCGCTGAAGGCTACGCCACCGGCGACCCAAGCCAAGCGACCACGATGCTCGGTCCGCTGGTCAGCGCCGCCCAACTGGAGAGCGTGCGGGGCTACATCCAGAAGGGCGTGGTTGAGGGCGCGACGCTGGTCACCGGTGGCGTGGACAGCGGCCACGACCTCGGCTACTTCGTGTCGCCGACGGTCTTCTCGCGCGTCACGCCTGACATGACGATCGCCCGCGAGGAGATCTTCGGCCCGGTGCTGTCCATCATGCCGTACGAGGACGAAGACGAGGCCGTGCGCATCGCCAACGACACCGAGTACGGCCTCTCTGGTGGTGTCTGGTCCGGCGACCCGGACCGGGCCCTGCGGGTAGCAAAGCAGATGCGGGCAGGCCAGATCGAAATCAACGGAGGCGCCTTCAACCCGGCCGCCCCTTTCGGCGGCTACAAGCAGTCCGGGTTCGGCCGCGAGGGCGGCTCGTTCGGCCTTGAGGAGTTCCTGGAGACCAAGGCAATCCAGCGCTAGTGGTTTCGGCCGGGAGCCCCTCTGGGTTTCAGGTCCGGGGCGTTGGGGTCACCCAGCTAGCGGCTGGTGCTGAGCGCCTTGGCGCGCCGTCGCTGCGGCTGGAGTGTCAGAGGGGTCACCCAGCGGAGTCGTCATCTCCGTACGGCTCGGTGATGATCCGCTCGTACCCTGCCTGCACGTGGGCGCGGATGAGCTTCAGACCTTCGTTCGTGTTGCGCTGGCGCACAAGCTCGAGCAGGCGCCGGTGGTCGGGCTCCCAACTCTCGTTGTAGTCCGGGCGCAAGGCCATCCGGGTCGTCAGGAAGATGTGGATCTGCGAGCGCAGGACCTCCCAGGCCCGGTACAGCGGCTCGTTGTGGGCCGCGAGGTAGATCGAGTCGTGGAACCGAATGTCCCACTCGGCCGCGGCCGCCGGCGTCCTCGCGCTCTTGCTCGCGCGGGTGAAGTCTCGCAGCACGGCGGCAGTGCGGTCGAAGTCCTCGTCCGTGCCGTTGCGGCACGCGTACTCCACGGCGACCTGATCGAGAGCCCGACGGACGCTGTAGATGTGCTCGCGATCCTCGAGGGACAAGATGGCGACGTGCGCCCCGCGGTGCCGCTCGAGGACGACGAGTCCTTCCTGCTCGAGCCGGAGAAGCGCCTCATGCACCGGGCCGCGGCTGACGTTCATCTGGGCGGCGAGCTCACCCTCGCGCAGCCGCTCGCCCGCCTGGATCTCACCTGAGACGATCACACGACGCAAGTCATCCGTGACCTCGTCGGCCAGGACACGCCGACGTGCTGGACCGAGCTCGGGCAGCCACTCAGCCATGGTCTCTTCCTGTAGTTTCCAGACTGTTAACTTTCCGCCAATATACAACCCCGACGCGATCTCATACCACCGCAACGTGCCGCCAACATTCAGGGTGAGGCGGCCGCCGTCCACCGGGAGAATGGTACCTTCACCAATGGACGAGGTGCCGCATGCGAGCAACGGCACGGCCTGATGACTATTTGTCAAGACACGCGCGCAGCTGGCTTCGTTGACTGGTGAGCGGATGCGCGCGTAACGGGGGCTGGGTGAGTATGCCGTTGCCGAACTGCTGCGCGAGAAGCTTGTCGAAGCCCATGCCTGACCCAACTGCCGTCAGATGATCGCGGATGGATCGCCTGCTGCCGCATTATCGTAGGCAACGCGTGGTACCTGCGTTGCGAGCTTGCCACCGCTCACATCAATCATCGTGCCGGTGATGTAGCCGGCCTGATCGGATGCCAGGAAGCAGACGAGGTTCCCGATGTCGTCTTTCGATCCCCAGCGCCGGAGGGTCAGAGTGTCCAAGAGAAGATTCTGTTCGCCCTGCGGTAGCTCGGCGAAGTGGTTCATTGCGGTGGGCACCATGCCAGGCGCGTAGGCGTTGGCCGTGATGTCCCATGGTCCGAGTTCGCCCGAGAGGGCACGAGTGAAATGGGCGACCGCTGCCTTCGACGTCGCATATGCGGCATGGCCGACGAACGGGACGATGGCCGCGAAAGATGACGCGTTGATGATGCGACCGGAATGCTGGCTCTTCATGATCGGAATCACGGCCTTGCACATCAAGAAGGTTCCCGTGACGTTTACGTCTTGGCAGAACCGCCAAGTCTCCTCCGAGATAGTGTCGATCGGCCCTACGCCCGTCACACCGGCGTTGTTGACGAGGATATCGAGGCGGCCGTACGCATGCGTGATCTCGCCTACGACCTCTTGGATGCGCTCTAGGCTGGTGACATCGCAGACGAACTGACTCGAGGGGACGCTCGTGCCTGCCAGTTCCTCGCCGAGTGAGTGGAGATCTTGCTGGTTGACGTCGAGGGCGACGGTCGTGACGCCTTCGCTCGCCAGTCGCAGAATGAGATCGCGCCCGATTCCGCGACCTGCGCCCGTAACGACAGCGACGCGCCCTTGGAGGTTAATGTGCATGAGACTACCTTTCGACGGAGAATTCTTGGTTGGGCAGAACACTCGAGATGGACGCGGTCTGCATTCCGAGCTCCCGCGTGAACGCCCGGAGCGCGATGCTTCCTGGTTCACCGGCGACGGTGCGGACCCACACGGCACCGACGGCACCGGTATCCTCTAGATCGAACGGGTTGTCACCGATGATGGTCCCCGGTCCGGTAATTTTCAGTTTCACTTGTGCATGAGAGCTGCCTCGCGGCTCGCCGAACCTGTCGACCACCATGAGGACCACACGCGTCGCGTCGACACCATCGGCGACCAGCTCGGAATCATCGGGAACCAATGCCAGCGAATCGCCAGTTCGATCACCGGAGTATTGTCGCGTCGCGACGAGTTCGTCCCCGAGATAGCCGTCGATCCGGAGGTCAGTGGACTCGCGGTCGGTCAGACTGAGATCGACGAAGGAAGGCGCGTATGGCAAGTGAGGAAATCTGCGCCGATCCGGATAGGCGACCGCCACACGCTGCTCTCCCAGGAAGACCTCAAGACGATCCAGGTTGGAACAGACCATGGCCTGCTCTCCGGGCCCCCACGATTTGACTACGGCGTGACCGCTATAGGCATTCGAGTGCCCGAACTCAGGCGGATCCCACGTAAAGGCTGATTCCAACACAATTCGGTCGCGTGGGGAAACTTGTGCGCGGTAGATCGCGGCGCCCGGCTTGAGTATGCGAAACACGTCGCCCAAGCCGGACACCCTCACGCCGCGGAAGTGGTTGCCCATACCCGCCTGGTAGTCGAACCCGACCCATGCGAGAAGGCCAGAGAACCGTTCGTCACCCATGGCGTCATTGTGCGCAAACGCGTAATCAAGTGCTTGATGTTGTTGAATGCGCGCCGGCTGAGAGCGGCTATAGAGCGTGTTTGGACTACTCAGCGTAGCGATGGCCTCGCTCACAAGGTACGGTCGGTCTGCGACCGGTGGGAGCAGATCAGGGCGAAGTTCGCCATTTTCGTCGAGTCTGGTGCCATAGTCGTCGTAGCTGAAAACGTCGTGCTGAAAAACCGCGCTTCTCGCGTAGTCGCCGTGCATCGTGCCGCTCGTCGCCCTTGTGTCGTCCAAAGACTTCACTAGAGATTCGGTCCGTGCGTAAAACTTGGGCCGATCTGGAGTTTCGTTGAGGCGGGCGCCCCACACGATCACCGAAGGTCGATGCCGATCCCGCGCGATCATGTTTGTGATGTCATCGGCGGCGTGGTCCTGCCAGTCGGAATCTCCCACATACTGCCACCCCGGCGATTCCTCCCACACAAGCAGGCCAAGTTCGTCACAGGCATTGAGGAACGACGCAGTTTGAGGGTAGTGCGCGCACCGCACCATGACGCAGTTCAGCTCCAGCTTGATGATCTCTGCATCTCGACGATGTACGCGGTCAGGCATAGAGAAACCAGTGAAGGGGAAGTATCCGTGACGGTTAACACCGAGCAAGTAGCGTCGCGTGCCGTTGAGGAAGAAGCCATTCTTCTCGAAACGAGCTTCGCGGTAGCCGGTCCGGAGTCTATCTTCGTGAATGACCACGCCAGCCGACTCGAGCGAGACAACCACGTCGTACAACACTGGCGAATCTACGTCCCACAGTTCTACCTCAGCAAGACCGTCGAGATCGAGAGTGGCATCGGTTGTGCCACGAGCCAGGTCTGCGACAGTTGACTGGGTGGACGCGATGATGCGTCCCGCGGCATCCGCCAGTTGAAGCACGATGTTGACGTTGGATTGCTCCACCGCCGAATCCAGTGTTACGACGAATATTGAACGTCGCTTGGTCGGATTTAGAACGTCGTGGTGGGTCATCTGAATCGACGCAATGAAGGTCTGTGGCACCGCGCGGAGCCACACATCGCGGTGGATACCGCCGGGCTGCCAGTAGTCGAACGAGTTGCTCTTGGCTGGGTCCGGCATATTTGGCGGCACGTTGAGGTTGAACCGCGAATCCAGCACGACAGCGAGCGTATTGCGGGCGTCGGCCACCACCCGATCTGTGATCTCGAAGCTAAAAGGCAGATATCCGCCGCGATGCTCACCAAGGAGAGTGTCATTGAACGTCACAATGGCGTTTGTTAGCGCGGCATCAAAATCGACAAAGAGACGCTTGTCGGCATATTCACGCGGCAATTCGAAGTGTCGACGATATGCCCATACCTTTTCCCATGTCGACGCATCCCACAGTTTCCAGGAAAGCGGAGTGACCGTGTGCGGTAGGGTCACCGGCTCCCACGAGGAGTCATCCAGATCCATGCGCGAATGCGCACGAACGACTTCTGGGTCTAGACGATCCTCCCGGCCTGGGTCGGGAACTTCGCCGCCAAACAGCCACCCAGCGTCGAGTCTGACCCGCTGTGTCTTGGTTGCGGTCGAGTGCGCCGCGTGCCAGTTCATTAGTATTCCTCCATGCTTCTTTGTAAGTAAGTCGACGCAAGAAAGGTTTCGCCGTGCAACTCGATCGCCGCGACGTGGATCCTTTTCATGGATATGCGATCCGGAATATCGTTGCAGTGGCTGCACCAGGCCAGACATGTCCTGTCGGACATCACTCGAGACCAACAATCGGATAGCGGATCTCCGATTGGTGCACGCGGGCACAGGCGTCAGTGAGCACCCGGAGTAGGTCACCAGTGTTGACGGGAGCCGAGTCGCCATCCACGGCGAGCGGCGCACCGAACACGACTATGGGGGCGCCGATTCCGGGACAGGCGACTGCTTGGTCGATGCTGAGCCCGCCGACGGCCTGTACCGGAACTGTTGTCGCCAACACGATCGCCGGCAGGTTGGTCATAGGAGAAAGACCAGGGTGCTTACCTCGATGGTCGAAGCCGACGTGGTGAATAACAATGCCGACACCGAACTGCTCAAGACGGACCGCCTCGGAGACGGGGTCCGTCGCGCCGAGATCGTCACCCATGACGAGGATGCCGAAATCTTCTCCAGCCCTGCACACCCTCTCGATCGTCGCGTCGTGAGCGCGGCCCAAGACGACGACGGCATCTGCCCCAGCCCCCGCCATCATCTCCGCCTCGAAATAGCCGCCGTCCATCGTTTTCAGATCGACGATCAGCGGGGTGTTTGGGAACTCCCTCCGCAGCGCCCGAACGGCGTGCAGGCCCTCAGCGAGGATCAACGGTGTCCCCACCTCCAACCAGTCCGCTCCGGCTTCGAGGGCCGTGGCTGCTCTGGCGAGCGCCTCTTCGGTGCTTTTTAGATCGAGAGAAACCTGCACAATCGGGGTGACCAATCTCTCCCGGGAAAGGCCTCGAATCATGGTGCCACTCACAAGTTCTCCTTCTAATTCCTCAGACCGAAGTCCGGTCAGTTGACGGCAAGTCCGGCCGCGACGCGGGCAGTTTGCTGAGTCGCAACGGTGACCGCTGTTGAGCCGCCGAAGTACTCGTCGCGTGCTGCCCTCAGAAAGGCAACGGACTTCTCCAACTCGTACATGCCGTTCACGCCATCCTCGACAGAGATCCAGCCGTCGTACCCCGCCGAAACCAGAGTGCGGAAAATGCGCGGATAGTCATTGAGCCCCTCGCCGATCACGCCATGCTGGAGGTCAGGCGAGTAACCGAGGGTTCCATCGGACTGGCGGAGTGAACTGATTTCGACGCCTGGCCTAAGGTAGCGGTCCGACGCCTGCATCGTCACAACACGGTCGATGACCTCTTCGAGAAAGTCGGCAGAGTCCTCCCCTGCGACTATCGCGTTCGACGGATCATATTGCACGCCAAAATGCACGCGATCCTCGATGCGATCGAGTAGCGCGAGAAATACCTCTTTCTTTTGGGCAAATTCGGGGTAGGCCCATCTTCCATCTTTGTAGTGATTCTCTAAGGCGAGGGTGACGTTAAGAGATTTCGCGAGTGGTAGAACCTCTAAAATTGCGCCCGCGGCCCAGTCGAGGCCCTGCTCGACCGATACCCCGGGATGGCGCTGGCCGCTCAACACTCGGCAGGTGGGGCTATGTCCGCCGAGCCGGTGAGCGATCTCGATCATCCTCCGTTGCTGGTCAGAGTCACGTTTGCGAACATCGGCATCGGGGTTGGTGAAGTCTGGAGATACACACAGCATCGGCATCTCGAAGTTGGCGGCCGCAAGCGCCTCGCCTACCCGGTCGACGGATGCATCATCGGTCTCCCAGAACATGCCAGCTTCGAGTTCCAGCCCCTCGATCTCCAGTACCCGTGCCTTCTCGATCCAGTCAAAAACAGTCATCGTTCGATGACCGACAATGGCTTCCACATCTCCTTTAGGGAAGACACATATACGCACTTGTGCACCTCGGTCTCTTGTTTAGTGAAGGGGGGTCTCCATCTTGGTACCCCCAGGGTGGTGCGTGCTGGGCGAAACGAACTGCGTCAAGGGCGTTCGAGGGAGCCCACCCCCGGCCCGCCGGCGCCGCCCAAACACACGCTCAGTGACCACGCGACGAGGTGGCCAGGAAGTTGGCAGACGGGCGCGGTCCCCCTCCGGCGGATTCCCGTTCTTCCGAGTTGTGACATCTCGCCTCCTAGCTGTGAATGGATACACGACTGCTGACATGTGAACGGTGTGGCTTAGACGGCTACGGGCTCACCGGGTCTGTAGTGCGCGGCGAACTCGCGGTCAAGTGGATAGGCTCGTTCGATGCCGTCGGCGTGCGAGGGGTGCAGGTACCAAGGGGTGGCTGAGGCGCGGGTCACCTCATTGAGCTCCTGCATGTATGGCAGGCTCTCCTGGCGCAGCGAGGCTGCGATGGCCTCGGTGTCCGGGAAGAGCAGCGGGGCCTGCGACCACAGAGCGCGGCCGGCGAGATATCCGCTGGCCTGACACTCGTAGGCGTAACGCAGCGAGCTGCGGAAGTCCCTCTTGTTCATGCCAGCCGACAGCAGCACCCACGGCCCGGGCAGGCCGTCGGTCAACCGGTGGTAGGCCGCGAGCAACTCATGCCCTGCCTGGGTGTCCAGAGCGGGAACATCCTTCAACGGTCCGGGCGCTTCGAGCTTGAAGATGTCAACCTTGAACTTAGGGTGCCGGAACGGCTCAACCGCCTCAATCACTAGCTGCTCGCGCGCTGCCGAGTAGTCCTCCGGACTCTCACCCTCGGCCGGGTATACCAGAATTTCTAACAACATCGGGATATCGTGCCGTTCGCACGCCTCGCCGGCGGCCTGCACAAAGTCCTCCTGGTGCCGTCGCACTTCGGCCGAGGCATCCGCCCGGTATAGCGCGAGCACCTTCACCGCGTCGGCGCCTACGGTGCGGACCTTGTCCACCGACCAACCGGGGATCGGCTCCATCTTCAAACCGCCGTGCTCATGCGACATGTACAAGCTCTCGTAGCTGAGCAACAGACCCTTGGACGGATCGAGTCGCTCAACCGTGTGCAGGTACCCATAGATGGGGTCCAGCAGGACGGCCGACGCCTCCGGCTGCAGCTCGGTGGCGAGGGCGGTGACCAGTCCGGCGACGTCCTCGTAGGCCGCCACGTCAACGCCACGGGTCTTCGCGATCGGCTCGGCGAGAAACTCGCGCTGGTCGGTGGCAACGATGCGCCAGAAACCGTCGTGGTCGGCCAGTCGGCGCATACCCCAGTACTTCCCGGGAGAGATCTTCATGTCCATCCTTTCGAGATCAGAGAATCAGTGTTGGCGCGGTTCGGCATGCCGTCCCAGCCGTTGCCACGCTCGGCCTTGAGAGCGGCGGCGGCTGTGGCGAAGACTGCGGCACGCGGGAAGGGCAGTCCCTCTGCGAGAGCGAGCGCATACGCGCCGTGGAAGACGTCGCCGCAGCCGGTCGTGTCGCGGGCATGCACCTGCGGGGCCGGAACCCGGGTGACACCCTCGGCCGTCATCCAGGCGCTGCCGTCGGGCCCGAGGGTCACGGCCACGACCGTGTCCGGTAGACGGTCGCCAGCCGCGCAGAGTGCGGCGTCGACCTCGCCGATACCGGTGAATCCGACGAGCCCCTCGGCCGAAAAGATGACGTGGTCGGCAAGTCCGGCAAGTCCAACGACCCCGTCCCGCTCGGCGATCTCGAAGTCGAGCACGCGGGGAATCCCTCGCGCCCGCGCCTGGGTGAACGCTTCGGTGCTCAACGGGATCGACCACCCATCGGCAATCATCGCGTCGACATCTACGAGGTCAGGCAGCTGCGGCGGGACCGCTGCCGGGTCCAGGCGCTCGCCGGCGTGCCAGCCGAGCCAACGCCGGCCGGCAGCGTCCACGAGCACCGCCGCGACCGGCGTCCGCCCTTCTGGCACCACAGACTTGTCACAGAACTCGACGCCGGCCTCCTTCAGCATTCCGGTGAGCATCAGCCCGGTGCTGTCGTCCCCGGTCAGCCCGCACCACGTCGCCCGTCCGCCGAGCGACGTCACCGCCACCGCCGCGGTTGCCGCGATTCCACCGCCACTCCACCTCGACGCTCGAGCGAGTTGCTTGCCCTCACCGGCAGGCAATTCATCGATTTCGAGGACGTGGTCAAGGTTCGCGCTGCCGACGCAGAGGACATGGGGGCGGGTCAGCAAGATCAGCACTCCTCAAACCCGATGACGGCCTCAATCTTCATGAAGTCGTGCATGCCGATCTCGCCGAACTCCCAACCGTTGGCTGCCTTCTTGAAGCCACCGAACGGCGCCACGCTGTCTTGGATTGCCCTGTTGAGGATTACCTGTCCCGCCAGCAGCCGGCGCCCCACCCTCCCGATCTGGTCAGCTTCGTCGGCGTGGTAGCCGTAGTTGAGCCCGACGGCGACGATCTTGCCGGGACAATCCAGGCACAGTGCAGAACTCGGCACGGGTGACTCCGTTTCAGGGGGCGAGAACGGGCGTGACAGCCCGGATCGGGCAGGTGAACGGTCGCTCGAGACGAAGCTGGCGACCTCGGTCATGAAATCCTGCGTAGGCAGGTCCAACGCTCGGATCCGCGTTCGGCTGATTGTTGACAGTTAACAGGCATGTCTCAGGATTAAGGGTGACGGCATCATTGTCAAGGGGACGAGTTGACTGACCAAAGATTGCCCGGCCGACCTCCGTGACGCTGTGCTGGCCGCCGGGGCGCAGCAACCATGAGCACTACCACCATCGGCGATCTGTTGGACCGAGCCGAGAGCCTCGCCCGCAGCCTGCGAGCCACCCGTGCCGAGACCACCACTGACCAGTGGCGCTCCTTCCATCCGGCGCCTACCGGGTCCCGCACGAACTGGTCGGCCCCGAGCGCGTCCGGTCGACTCGCCGCGTTGCGCGTTTGGGCCACCCGCACACGGACGGAACTTGCCCGGACCGTTCCCAGCACCGAGGTCCTGCGCGACATCGCCAACCAAGCCAGCCACCTGTACGCCGTGTCCGCGGCCCTGGCGGCCTCCTTCATCGCGGGGCATACTTCCGAGCATGCTGCGCGTGTTGTCCACGTCGAACTGCGTGGAGCGGGTTAACGCCCCTGGAACGCCAGAGACCCCTGGAGGTTTTCAAGACGCCCGGGGTTTACTCGCCGCCGGGAAGGTCAGTGGCACGACGAACTTCTCATGGCCGTCCTGAACAGCGACCCCGGGCCGACCAACTGATCCGTCCGAACGATCTTTTGTGGATACGAAGCCTGGCCTTCGACACGTCCGGTGATCGTTCCGGTGACGGCAGGTGACAACGGGTGTGGCTCTAGTCAGGTGTGCGATCTGAGCACCATTCGGAGCATTTCGAGGTGCGCAAGATCACCTTCACTCGGGTCCCGTCCGGTGGGATGAGATCGCGTCGGGGTTGTATATTGGCGGAAAGTTAACAGTCTGGAAACTACAGGAAGAGACCATGGCTGAGTGGCTGCCCGAGCTCGGTCCAGCACGTCGGCGTGTCCTGGCCGACGAGGTCACGGATGACTTGCGTCGTGTGATCGTCTCAGGTGAGATCCAGGCGGGCGAGCGGCTGCGCGAGGGTGAGCTCGCCGCCCAGATGAACGTCAGCCGCGGCCCGGTGCATGAGGCGCTTCTCCGGCTCGAGCAGGAAGGACTCGTCGTCCTCGAGCGGCACCGCGGGGCGCACGTCGCCATCTTGTCCCTCGAGGATCGCGAGCACATCTACAGCGTCCGTCGGGCTCTCGATCAGGTCGCCGTGGAGTACGCGTGCCGCAACGGCACGGACGAGGACTTCGACCGCACTGCCGCCGTGCTGCGAGACTTCACCCGCGCGAGCAAGAGCGCGAGGACGCCGGCGGCCGCGGCCGAGTGGGACATTCGGTTCCACGACTCGATCTACCTCGCGGCCCACAACGAGCCGCTGTACCGGGCCTGGGAGGTCCTGCGCTCGCAGATCCACATCTTCCTGACGACCCGGATGGCCTTGCGCCCGGACTACAACGAGAGTTGGGAGCCCGACCACCGGCGCCTGCTCGAGCTTGTGCGCCAGCGCAACACGAACGAAGGTCTGAAGCTCATCCGCGCCCACGTGCAGGCAGGGTACGAGCGGATCATCACCGAGCCGTACGGAGATGACGACTCCGCTGGGTGACCCCTCTGACACTCCAGCCGCAGCGACGGCGCGCCAAGGCGCTCAGCACCAGCCGCTAGCTGGGTGACCCCAACGCCCCGGACCTGAAACCCAGAGGGGCTCCCGGCCGAAACCACTAGCGCTGGATTGCCTTGGTCTCCAGGAACTCCTCAAGGCCGAACGAGCCGCCCTCGCGGCCGAACCCGGACTGCTTGTAGCCGCCGAAAGGGGCGGCCGGGTTGAAGGCGCCTCCGTTGATTTCGATCTGGCCTGCCCGCATCTGCTTTGCTACCCGCAGGGCCCGGTCCGGGTCGCCGGACCAGACACCACCAGAGAGGCCGTACTCGGTGTCGTTGGCGATGCGCACGGCCTCGTCTTCGTCCTCGTACGGCATGATGGACAGCACCGGGCCGAAGATCTCCTCGCGGGCGATCGTCATGTCAGGCGTGACGCGCGAGAAGACCGTCGGCGACACGAAGTAGCCGAGGTCGTGGCCGCTGTCCACGCCACCGGTGACCAGCGTCGCGCCCTCAACCACGCCCTTCTGGATGTAGCCCCGCACGCTCTCCAGTTGGGCGGCGCTGACCAGCGGACCGAGCATCGTGGTCGCTTGGCTTGGGTCGCCGGTGGCGTAGCCTTCAGCGACCCGCTTCGCGATATGCTCCACCTCCTCCAGTCGGTTGGCGGGCACGAGCATACGGGTCAGCGCGCTGCAGGTCTGGCCGGAGTTGAGGAAGCACTTCCCGACGCCGTCCGTGACGGCCTGCTCCAGGTCGGCGTCGTCGAGGATCACGTTGGCGGACTTGCCGCCGAGCTCCAGGGTGACCCGCTTGACGGTGCCCGTCGCGACCTCGGCGACCCGCTTGCCGGCACGGGTCGAGCCGGTGAAGGACACCATGTCGACCCCGGGGTGAGCGGCGATCGCCTCGCCGACCACCGGGCC
>OCZT010005889.1_pt1 | contig 12171 bp, 10 predicted proteins | sample 1539031 | NCBI WGS metagenome assembly OCZT01 (sample SAMEA3539308, study PRJEB22396) | soil metagenome | biome: tundra; feature: field; material: soil | place: USA | collected 2010-05 | depth 0.15 m
TCAATCTGAAGTCGCTTGCCTCTGCCCATACCTCAGCTATACAGCCAGAAATGGCATCCTGCAAGTGTCTAGATCGGTTACCTATACATGCGGTCATGGTACTAGTTCAAGCTCGACTTACATAGACATAATGCGCTTTACATCGCTCATAACATCAGTAATCAGAGGGTGGTATGGAATCCAACCTCTCATCCTCTCCTTTGTTCTGTTGAACGCCAAGGGCAATCACGGGGCAACTCTGGGAAGATCCTGGAGTGAGATATTTATCCCCGTTGATGAGTTGCCCCCATGCCCTTTACCGATGTTCAGATTCGCTATGCCCTGCGCGGCCCTGAGACCCAGGGGCTATGGGACGAAAAAGAACGCATCCGGTCTCCCCTCAGCCCCGATTACGGGTACGAGCTCCACTGGTTGCCAAACCATGATCTGCAACTTCGATGGCTTCCGCTTCTGTGGCGGGCCAATGCGATAAGCGGAACAGGAAGATGAACGGCACGCCTTGAGCATGGCTGCGCACTGCCTTGGTGTATATTTCTTGTAATTCCTGGAGCAAAATGCGTATGCCATTCTCTTCTGTTCGTGAGCACCCCGACGTCTCTGTTCTGATTGTCGGCGGCGGCATCAACGGGATCGGCTTGTTGCGTGAGTTGGCGCTTCAGGGCATCGATGTCCTGCTCGTCGAAAAGTCCGACTTCTGTGCCGGAACAAGCGCCGCCATGACCCGCGTCATTCACGGTGGCCTGCGCTATCTTGAGAACGCGGAGTTTCGCCTGGTGCGCGAATCGCTCCACGAGCGGAACCTGCTGTTGAAGAACGCGCCCCACTGCGTCCGGCCCCTGCCCACGACGATTCCCATCTTCACGTGGACCTCTGGAATTTTGCCCGCGATTCGCAACTTCCTGCGCTGGCCCACCAAGCCGGGCAATCGGGGAGCGCTCCTGATCAAGGCCGGGCTCACCATGTACGACTTCCTCGCCGGCAAATTCCCGATGCCGAAGCACCGTTTCCAGTTCAGGCGTGCGGTGCGAAAGTACCGGCCGGCATTGAACCCCGATGTCATATGCACCGCTACTTACTACGACGCGAAGATCACCTATCCCGAGCGGCTGTGCCTCGAATTGGTTGAAGACGCGGAAGCCGCATGCCCCGGCGCGCACGCGCTGAATTACGTCCGGCTTCAAAGCGCCTCCGAAGACATAGTTGTCCTGCGCGACGAAGTGACTGGAGAAACCTGCCGGGTGCGGCCGCGCATCGTGGTCAACGCCGCGGGGCCATGGATCGACAACGCCAATCGCGGCCTGGGGCGCGAATCCGCGTTCATTGGCGGAACCAAGGGATCCCACATCGTCCTCGATCATCCCGCGCTGGTGCAGGCGATGGGCGACGAAATGATCTACTTCGTCAACCGCGACGGCCGCATCTGCATCTTCTACGCCGTCCAGAACCGGATCATTGCCGGCTCGACGGATATTCCCACCAACGATCCCGACGCGGTCTGCGACGAAGCGGAAGTCGATTACATTCTTGAAGCCATGCGCCAAGCCTTTCCCAGCATTCCCGCAAACCGGTCGCATGTTGTTTTCCGGTTCTGCGGTGTCAGGCCTTTGCCGCGCAGCAACGCTCTCACCCCGGGCCAGATCAGCCGCGACCACAGCTTCCCGCTGCTGCCGGCGGGCAACGGAATTGATTTTCCCATCTACTCGCTGGTTGGTGGAAAGTGGACCACATTCCGTGCGCTGGCGGAACAGGTGGCCGACGAGATCCTGCGCGTACTGGGGCGCAAGCGTCTTTGCAACACGGAAGATCTCGCCATCGGCGGCGGAAAGGGTTTTCCCGCAAAGCTGGAAGGTACATCCCTGCCTGAAGACCGCATCGCCACGCTGCTGGACCGCTATGGCTCCGGGGCAGAACGCGTGGCCGCTTATTTGTTGGCAGGTCCCGATGCACCGCTCGCCCATCACCCCGCTTATTCACGGCGCGAGATTGAGTTGATGGCGCTCAACGAACGGGTTGTCCATCTTGACGACTTGATCATGCGGCGAACACTGATGGGCCTGTTAGGCCAGGTGACCCTGCCCTTGCTGCAAGAGTTGGCATCCGTCGTTTCGCCCGTACTCAAGTGGTCGCAGCAGGAGGCTGACGCAGAGGTCGAACGGGTCGTCGAGCTATTCAAGAAGGTTCACGGCGTCAATCTGGCCGCGTGATCGAAGTCGACTTTCAGATGTTCGTATATATCGCGGAATAGCCGGTAGCTCTGCGTGTACCTTTCGTGGTTTTCGATATTCGGATCGAAGCGCTTCTCGAGCCGGACCATTTCGAGCACCGACTTGCGCGCGTCCGGGAATGCGCTGGTTCCCATCCCCGCAAGAATGGCTGCGCCGAATGGGGAGCCTATCGGTGTCCGTGGCAGTACAATCGGGATTCCCAGCACATCGGCCTTGATCTGGTTCCATACATCACTGCGGCTGCAGCCGCCCACGCTGCGCAGTTCACGCACTTCTGCGCCCGCTGCCAGTGCCACCTCCATGGTATGGCGAAGCGCGAAGGCGGTGCCCTCCAGAATGGATCGCACCAACGCCGCCCTTGGCGTGGCCAGCGAAATCCCAAAGAACACGCCGCGCGCATGGGCGTTCCAGATGGGCGAGCGCTCTCCCATCATGTAGGGAAGAAAAATCACCCCGCCGCTGCCTGGCCCCACTTCAGCGGCCAGCCTGGTAAGCAGATCGAATGCGCCGCCCTCGCCCTCGCACGCCCCCTGAATCTCCGGCTGTCCCAGCTGGTCCCTGAACCAGCGCAGGCAGCCGCCCGAGGAGACCATTGCACCGGCCAAAAGATGCATTCCCGGCAACACATGCGGGATGGCAATCAGCGCCGGTTCCGTAAGTCCCCGGTCATTGGGAATAATCACCACGGTGGACGTTCCCGTCATCTCCGCGGCAATGCCCGGCTCCACCACGCCCACTTCCAGCGCCGCCGAGGGACTGTCCACCGTTCCGGCCAGCACCGGTGTGCCCACCCTGAGTCCACATTGCTCTGAAGCCTCGGCAGACACTTCACCCTGAATCTGCGTCCCTTCCGTCACTTCAGGAAATTGCGACGGTTCCACTCCGCACGCCTCGCACAGCGCCGTGGACCACTCTCCGCTGGCGTAGTGCCGCAATTGCAGGAAGACGGCATTCGCTGAATCAAGCGACATCTGTCCCGTGAGCCGGTAGTTGATGTACCCGTTCACCTGCAGAAATTGCCAGGTCTGCTTCAGGGTTTCAGGCTCATGGTTGCGCAGCCACAACAGGCGCGAGGCCACAAAGAACGAGTCCAACCGATTGCCCGTGATCCGGTAGATCTCTTCGGCCCCGATCAGTTCTGCAAGGCGATCCTTCTCCGCTTCGGCGCGGCGGTCCATCCAGATCACTGCCGGCCGCAGCGGCTGCCCGCGGCGGTCAAGGGGCAACAGCGTGGGCGTCTGGCAGCTTACCGCCACTCCCCGCACCCGTTCGCGCCCATGCGCCACTTTGGCCAGAGTCTCGCGAATCGCATCGCAGGTCCCCCGCCACCAATCTTCCGGGTTTTGCTCCACCCACGCCGTGCGGATGTGGTGCAGCGGATACTCCGCCTGCGCAGTAGCCTGCAGTCTCCCCCGCAGATCCACCAGCGCAGCCTTTACCGAACTGGTTCCCACGTCGATGCCGAGCAGCAGTTCTTCCACTTGTTCCCCCGGTCTGGCCTCTAATGCGCAGCGTACAGAGGAGCTACCGACACCGCGCCCAAACCAGTCAGGAAGAGCACGAACATCATCACCAGCAGCCAGTTCACGCGGCTTCCGCCGCCTGCAAATTCCTTCCACACCAGCACGCCCCACAACGCCCCAACCATGGTCGCCCCCTGCCCAATGGCATAGCTGATTGCCGGTCCCACCTGCAAATGCCTCGGCGCGCTGGCCGCCACAAAGTTCGCGAGCGCACCGGTCATCCACATCATTCCGCCAGCGATCCCCAGCGCGTGCAACCACCAGCTTCCCTTCAGATAGTCCTTGAAGAACAGGCGCGGCCCGGCAATTGGGAACTTCAAAAAATAGGGATTGAACACAAAAACAGAAACCAATATCCCCAGCCCGAAGACCAGCCCAACCGCATAGGCTCCCAATCCCGTGTCGCCTTTTTTGCCGATCTCAACCAGCGGATAGAACATCCCCATCAGCAGGCCGCCGGCTACGCTCAGCTTGATCGCCTTCCAGGTCGCCGTCCGCTTTTGCGCGGCGTCCGCCTTGTCACCTGCCGCACCAAGACTCGCAGCATGCATCCTGTAGGCAATCGCGTCCACAACAATGGCTCCCACAATCAGGGCAACACCGGCAAACAACAGCCAGGGATTTCCCTGCGGATTGACGATGTAGTTCCAGATAACGCCCACCACCAGCGCTAGCCCCACGCCAATCGGAAACCCTACTCCCATCCCCGCCACCGACACCGCGCCGATGACGAGAATGTTTGCGAGGTTGAAAACCACCCCGCCCGCGAATCCGCAGAGAATATTCACCAGGCCCGCGTGGGAAAGGTCTGCCAGCAAACCGGGCCCATCCGTTCCCAGGGTGCCGAAGGTGAATCCGGCAAGCGCCGCGCAAAGCGCCACTCCAATCGAGTAGTCGTAGTAGAGCAGCTCAAATCTCCAGCCCTTGGCGAGTTTCAGCGCGTTGGCCCATGATCCCCAGCAAATCATGGTCAAAATAGTCAGCATCAAAACCAGTCCGTAGGAGTGCGGCAAGGTCATAGCAGATCCCTTCGCTTGGTTGACATTCGAGTCTGTAGCCCCGGGAGAATCAGTGCACAATGTGAGTTCAGCAGATGCGCAGCCAATGGTACTCGCTCCGGCCCGCGGCTCTCAACCGGCTCGGGAGCTTCGGATGCCTTTCGCCTTCTTATCTGGGCCATCCAGCTAAGGTCCGCTGGAGCAGCGGGCTTTGCTTTTGCTACGGCCGTTTTGCGGAACGCAGCGCAATCGCTCCCAACACCGCGACCACCGCTATCAGGACAGCCCATAGCAGTGCCGGATGTTTCTCAGTAAAGGGCCGGTCATCGGGGCGAGATTGCCAGGCATTCATACTTCTCTCGAATTTGGCGCGTCTCGCGCCGGTGATGTTCCTTGGGGCTTTAGTGGAAGGCCGCAGGAGAGATCGTGCCGGTGGGCGAGCAGGTTGAGAAATGAGGATATGCAGGACGGGTTATTTGTTTGTAAAGAAGTCAACATTTGCGTATCTTACTTGTAGAGCAATTACCCGGTTTTCGAGGCATCACCACTTTGCCCCGCAGAGGCTGGAGCGATTGCCCGGTTTAGCAAGGGAGAATAATTCATGGCACTTTCAGAAATCTTGGCAACCATCGACAATGAGATCGCAATACTTCAGCAGGCGCGTACATTGCTTAGTGATGGCACTGCTGCGATAGTGCGGCGGTCCCCAGGCCGCCCCAAAAAAACCGCTGTTGTAGCGGCGCCAGTCGCAACGAAACCAGCCAAGAAGAAGAGGAAGCTAACCCCCGAGGGGCGCAAGCGCATTGCCGAGGCGGTGAAGAAGCGTTGGGCTGCACAGAAGAAGGCAGCCGTAAAGTAAGCGGGGACACCCCAATTCAAATATGAGCTGGCAGAGGGCCTCACCCGCGTCAGCTCAATCCATTCATGTCCGCCAGTCCCGCTGGACACGTTGAGTGCATGCTGCCTGCTTCCGGTGAAGCTGAACTGCAGCGGCTCAAGGCGTCGCCGGATTGCCCCTGACTCCCCGAGCGAATCTGGGTGAAGTCCAATTTCACCTTTTCTCCTGCGACCATTGGAAGCGTGGTTCATTCACGAAGCCGCCGGGCAATCTCCAACGCACCAATTTCCCCTCTTCCGTTTTCGCGCTCAACTCCACTTAAGATATTGTCCTCGGCGTCTCATTGAAAGACAGAACGCGGCGGACCTGAACGTCTTCGTCTCCTTTCGATACGGCAATGGCGCAGAAGGATTGCATGACTGTCCTCATTAATGAAGACAACCGGACCCGGTCCCGGCCCGAATCTGAGGCGCCGGACTACTCTGCAGTTGTCGGATCGATGACAGTTCAAATTTCCGAGACGCGGTTGGCCGGGAATCCGCCCTGCTGGGCATGCTTGCGCACCGTGGCTTCGTCGGGAGCAATGTATATGCAGTAGATCTTGTCGTCCGTAACATAGCTATGGAGCCACTGAATCTTGGGGCCCAGCTCTTTCAAGACCCCGCATGACTTTTGCGAAATCGCCTGCAATTGCTGGGGTGATAGCTTGCCCGCCCCAGGGATCTCCCGTTCGATGACAAACTTCGGCATGTTTTTTGGCCTCCGCACCTGAAGATGAGGTGAAATGAAAACAGGCCGAATCGTCAATACACAAAGCAGAATTGAAGAGCAGAAAGACGCCGAAGATGTTCCAAAACCCCGCCCCGCTCCACTATGCTGGATTGGTTCGCCCAGGAGGGCTTATGCTGACTCGCCGCCGTTTTGCCGCTCTCTCCGCCGCCACCGCTGCTGCGCTGGCCGTGCCGCTCAAACTACAGGCTGCCGCCACCCGCTCGGGACTCGAATTCGGAGTCCAGCTTTACACACTCCGCAACCAGATCACCGACCTTGCAGCGGACCTGGAACTGGTTCACCAGATCGGCTACACCAGCGTCGAGGTCTTTCCCGCGATCTACAATCATCCACCCAAGGAACTGAAAGCCATGATTGAGAGCCACGGGCTGAAGGCTCCCAGCGGCCACTTTGACTACGCCACTATCGGCGACAAGGTGGACTACGCCGCCGGACTGGGTCTTCAGTACATGATTTGCCCGGCGATTCCGCGGCCTCAGTGGGATACGCTGGACGGCTTCCACAAGGCGGCTGAATACCTGAACAAGGCCTCGGCCAAGATTGGCGCCGCGGGCATGAAACTGGGCTACCACGCGCACAATTACGAGTACAAGCCAATCGAGGGCAGCACCGGTTTTGAAGTGCTGATGAAAGAGTTGGACCCGGCAGTGCGCCTCGAACTTGATATCTACTGGGCCACCGAAGCCGGCCAGAACGTGGTGGAGCTGATGCGGAAACATCGCGATCGGCTGGAACTGATGCACCTGAAAGACCGCAAGCCTGCCACTGCGTTTTCGTTCGTGCCGGGCCCCAACGGCGCGCACTTTACCGAGGCCGGGTCGGGAACCATCGACTTCAAAGCGGTGCTGGGCGAGGCGCGCAAACTAGGCGTCAAGTACATGTTTGTCGAGCAGGACGTGACCGATATTCCCGTGGATCAATCGCTGCGGGTTAGTTGGAAGTTCCTGTCTCAGTTGAGTATTTGAAGAAACAGTCAACGGTCTGCGGCTTGCTTCGTCTAAACAGGTGAAAGAGTGTGCCTTTTGACCGCCATGCAAAACCGAAACGCTTTGTTCGTTGCCGTATCGCTCGTCGTCCTGTTCTCCCTGCCCAAGGCCGGCCTGGCCCAAACTCCGAGCCAGCCGACCCCAACCCTGAAGGTGCAGGCGCGCGAGGTCTTGCTGCCCGTTACCGTGCGCGACAAGAAGGGCTCGCTGGTCACCAGCCTGAACATCAGCGACTTCACGTTGACCGAGGACGGCCGCCCGCAAAAAATCAAGAGCTTCACGCGGGAGAGCAACCTGCCTTACCGGCTGGGCCTGCTGGTGGACACCAGCCGCAGTCTTTCCGGGGGAATCGAGGCGGAGCGCAAGGCCGCGGGCAAGTTTGTTGACACCATGTTGCCGGCAGACCCCAAAGCTGGAAAAGACGAAGCATTCCTGATTCACTTCGACCGCGAGGTCGAGCTGCTGCAGGACTTCACAAGCTCGCGCGACAAAATGCACCATGAACTGGACGGGATGGGGCCAACAGCACGCGGGTCGCGGGACGACGCCCAGGGTCCGGAGACGACTGGGGACGACCGCGACCGTCCGCGCCCCGGCCGCAACGGCACGCAGCTTTACGACGCGATCTTCCTCGCTTCCGATGAGTTGATGAAGCCCAAGGACGGACGCAAGGCGCTGGTAGTCTTCTCAGATGGCGTGGACCGCGGCAGCAAGGAAACGCTCAACGATGCGGTTGACGCGGCCGACCGGGCCAACCTGGCCATTTACACCATCTACTTCAAGGGAGAACAGGAACGTGGCTCGGGCGGCTTTCCCGGCACGGGCAGCGACCGGCGGGGTGGTGGCGGCTATCCGGGCGGAGGTGGCGGCGGCAGGTATCCCGGTGGTGGATATCCAGGCGGTGGGTATCCCGGCGGCGGAGGTGGCCGGCGCCCAGGCGGCGATCGCGAATCGAGTGTGGACGGCAAAAAGATCATGGAAAGGATTGCCGAGCGTACCGGAGGCCGCTTCTTCGAAGCCAAAAAGAAGGACAACCTGGAAGAGATTTACGGCCAGATCGCCGAGGAGTTGCGCGGCCAATACCTGCTTACCTACACGCCCGACGTGGTGGACAAGGAAGGCGGTTTTCACAAGATTGTTCTCAAAGCCAACAAGGACGATTTGGCAGTGGTTACGCGGGAAGGGTATTTCGCGGCGGGAGGGTCGAAGTAGGAGTGCCGCCGCCCTCTGATGAATGCCGCCGGGGTCACCAAACGGTGCGAGGGTAGCGCTTGCGAATTTCTTCGTCGGCCGATAGGAGAGGGGCGAAGCCGTTGGCCTTTGCATTGGCAACAATAACCCGGTCGAAGGGGTCGCGCGTCCACTTCTCGTCGAGAGCAGCGGTGGCGATAGAAGTAAAGGGCAGATCGCAGAGGCGCAGCCCGATTTCGTGCATGACTTTCTGGAAGATGTCTCTTGCGGGCAGCCTGATTCGCTTGAGTTCGTAAAGGTATTCCAACTCAAGCATGGCCATGGGAGATAGGAGCAGTTCCGATTTTTCAATCTGGACTCGCGCCTTGGAACTGATTCGTCTCACCTTGCCCGCCGCTAGCCAAACAACGACATGCGTATCCAGATATGCGATTGATGGAGAAGTTGCTGTGGACTGCGCCATCAGAGGATCGACCAGTCCCTTTCCCAAGCCTTTTCCATTTCCGCCATCGATTCAGCCTTCAGAGCCCGGTCATTGAGATCGGGAACATCCGGATTCAGAATATCGAGGGGCGTGATCCGGTTCAGGCGGCTGAGGGCCTTCTTGTCCGGAACGATGCGGAAACGCTGTCCCTTGTGCCTAACCCACACCTCATCTCCGGCCATGGCCTGATTCATCAGGTTGAAGATTTCGCGACGGAATTTGGTGATTGGGACTTCCATGGGATAAGTGTAACACACTGTACACTCTTATGTGTACAGTGCGTACATAGTTCATTTTCTCCACCAACCCGCAAGCTGTGCGAACCCGAAAAGATGGACAAAATGCCAGCGTTTGTGGACGAGTTGGGTGTACTTCGATTTGCGCTCTAGCCCCAGACGCATCAAGGGCGTCCGCCGTGGCGGACGCCCTTGGTGTTCAGTTGCATCGCGGACTAGCTGGTCGTGTGAACGTTGCCGGCATTCTTCTCTTCAAGAGCCGCTTGCGCCGCTGCCAACCTTGCCGTCAGCAGACGGAAGGGCGAGCAGGAGACGTAGTTGAGGCCGATCTTGTGGCAGAACTTGACGGACTCTGGATCGCCGCCGTGCTCGCCGCAGATGCCAACCTTGAGGGTAGGCCGCGTGTTGCGTCCCTTGGCCGTGGCCATCTTCACCAGCAACCCAACGCCCGCCTGGTCAAGGGTGGCAAATGGATCCTGTTTGAAGATGCCTGCCTTCATGTAAGCGGGCAGGAAGTGGTTGATGTCGTCTCTCGAAATTCCGAAAGTCGTCTGGGTCAGATCGTTCGTGCCGAAGCTGAAGAACTCAGCCTCCTCAGCTATTTGGTCGGCGGTGAGGGCTGCCCTCGGCAACTCGATCATGGTGCCCACCATGTAATCGACGGTTTCGCCCTTCTCCTTGAAGACATCCGCAGCAATCCGCTTGACGATCGCGGATTGATTGCGCATTTCTTCAATGGAGCCGATAAGCGGAACCATGATTTCAAGGTGCGGATCGCCACCCTGTTTCTTCACTTCGACGGCGGCCTCGAAGATGGCGCGAGCCTGCATCTCGGTGATCTCGGGGAAGGCGATGCCGAGGCGGCAGCCGCGCAATCCGAGCATGGGGTTGGTCTCGTGCAGCTCCTGGACCCGCGCCAGCAGCGGACGCAGTTCCTTGAGCCTGGGCGAGCGGGGCTTGGTGTCTTCAAGATGGGAGATTTCCACGAGCAGATCTTCACGCTGGGGCAGGAACTCATGCAGCGGCGGATCGAGCAGGCGGATGGTGACCGGCAAGGGCCCCATGGTCTTGAAGAGGCCGACAAAGTCGGCTTTCTGCATGGGCAGCAGCTTCTTGAGCGCCTCGCGGCGGGCCGGCTCGTTGTCTGAGAGGATCATGTCGCGCATATGGCCGATGCGGTCTTCGGCAAAGAACATGTGCTCTGTGCGGCAGAGGCCGATGCCTTCGGCTCCGAACAGGAGGGCCTGTGCGGCGTCGCGGGGGATGTCGGCGTTGGCGCGAATCTTCAGCCGGCGAACCGGGTCAACCCAGCTCATGAACTTGACCAGATCCGGATCGTCGGGCTGCGCGGGCAGAGTCTTCAGTTGGCCTGCAATCACGCGGCCGGTGGTGCCGTCCAGCGAGATCCAGTCGCCCTGCTTGAAGGTGTGCCCCTTGACGCGGAGTTCCTTGGCCTTCTCATCGACGGTGCAATCGCCGGCGCCGGCCACGCAGCACTTGCCCATGCCGCGGGTGACGACAGCAGCATGTGACGTCATGCCGCCGCGCGAGGTGAGAATGCCGGTGGCAACTTCCATGCCCGCGATATCTTCAGGCGTGGTTTCGCCGCGAACCAGGATGATGACGCGATAGGCGCCGCTCTGGTGGAACTTGACCGCGTCTTCAGCGGTAAACACAATCTGTCCCACAGCCGCGCCGGGTGAAGCCGGCAATCCGGTTGCGAGCACTTCAATCTTCTCGCCCTTTTCAATCAGGCGGGGAACAAGGAAGTCGTACAACTGGTTGGGCTCTACGCGGAAAACGGCTTCTTCCTGCGTGATGAGTCCTTCGCGAACCATATCAATCGCAACTCGCACAGCGGCTAACCCAGTGCGCTTGCCATTGCGGGTCTGCAGCATATAGAGCTTGCCATCCTGGATGGTGAACTCGAAGTCCTGCATGTCGCGATAGTGCTTTTCGAGCTTGCTGGTAATTGTGCGCAGTTGCTCATAGACCAGCGGCATGGCGCGCTCGAGTTCGATAATTGGCAAAGGAGTGCGAACGCCGCTGACGACGTCTTCGCCCTGTGCGTTCATCAGGTACTCGCCAAAGAAAACATGCTCGCCGGTGGCCGGGTTGCGGGTAAAGCCCACTCCCGTGCCGGAATTGTCGCCCAGGTTGCCATAGACCATGCACTGGACGTTGACCGCCGTGCCCAGCCAGTCGTCGATATGGTTGATGCGGCGGTAGGTCTTGGCGCGATCGTTCTGCCAGCTCCTGAATACGGCGTCGCGGGCCTGGACCAGTTGATCCAGCGGGCCCTGCGGAAAGTCCTTGCCGGTCTCCTGGCGGACAAGCTTCTTGTATTCAACAATGATCTCTTGCAGGGCATCGGGCTGCAATTCGTAGTCGAACTTGACCTTTTCGCGATGCTTGACGGTGTCGAAGATGTGCTCGAACTTCTTCTTGGGAACGTCCAGAACCACGTCGCCGAACATCTGGATGAGGCGGCGATAGGAGTCATATGCGAAACGGGGATTATTGCTGAGCTTGGCGAGAGATTCAACAGCCTGATCGTTCAGGCCCAGGTTGAGGATGGTGTCCATCATGCCAGGCATGGAGAACTTTGCGCCGGAGCGAACCGAAACCAGCAGCGGATTCTCGCCCGTGCCAAGTTTCTGTCCTTGCAGCTTTTCCAGCCGATCGAGTGCGGCGTGCATCTCGAAATCGATTTCGGGGCTGACCGAGCCGCGCATGTACTCACGACAAGCCTCGGTCTGAATTGTGAATCCCGGAGGTACGGGCAGTCCGGCGTTGGTCATCTCCGCCAGGCCGGCGCCCTTGCCGCCCAGAATATCTTTCATGCGGCCATTGCCATCTGCCTTGCCGCCGCCAAAGAAGTAAACGTACTTGGTTGTT
>OCZT010005890.1_pt1 | contig 12171 bp, 9 predicted proteins | sample 1539031 | NCBI WGS metagenome assembly OCZT01 (sample SAMEA3539308, study PRJEB22396) | soil metagenome | biome: tundra; feature: field; material: soil | place: USA | collected 2010-05 | depth 0.15 m
TTAGTACCTTACAACTCAAAGATACCGGATGTTCCAGTACTACCGACAAAGCAGGATACAATAAAGTTACCCGGACAACCTGAATACATAACGCTGAAAGTGGACACGGCAAAGATCATCGCAAACTATGTCAAAGAAAATAGTTATAAAAATCTATTATTTGATAATACGGACGGCAAATTGATAGTTGAATCAGTGGTACAATACAATGCAATGAAAAAACTTTCATATTCATTTACACCCATTCAGAAAGAAGTAACAAAAATATACAAGCCAGTAATAACACCATATTTGGGAGTATCTTGGAATTCATTTGGATATTATGGGGCTGGAGGTGGAATATATTACCATGACGTAGGTATTGGTGCGAAGTACATGACTGATTTTAAAAATAAGGGGTTTGAATTAAATTGTAATTTAAAGTTTTAATATACAATGGAATTATTCACATTTACAAAAGACGAGATATTTGATGCTGTAAAGACAGAGAGTTCTTTATTTGCAGAAAGGCAGTTTACCGACAAAGGTGATGAGTTATTTAAGCAGGTTGTATTTGATGAGCAATACAGTGAAGTAATTCCATTGTTCAGTTCATTATTTTTTGAAGCTCAGTCGGAAATTATCAATATCATGCCCTCTTCGCTATTGAAAGACTGTCAATGTACGTTTATTGAAGAAGATGCGCCGGACGATTTTACGTTTGCATTAAATTTAGATTGCGTGGATAAATATAATTCGGCGTATTTCAAGGTCGTTACTGTAAAAGTAAAGGAAGCATTGGTTGCTTATATCATGTATCGTTGGCTTGAGACAAAAATACCAGGGCCGGCACAAACTTATGCCGGTCGTTTTTCGCAACTTCTTGACGTGATAAGAAAGAATGTAAAGCGTACAAATGGAATAGGTCAGGTTAGGCCATTTATGTAATTATTATGTAACTAATATGTTTGTTTACACATAACATATTAGTTACTAATAAAATACGATTGGTTTTATACTGCTTTGGGAGCAGGGGGTCGTGGGTTCGAATCCCGCTACCCCGACAGAAAAGGATTTACCGTTTATTCGGTAGATCCTTTTTTCTTTTTTTACGAAAAAAAAACATTCATATAAATAGAGTGTTCAAAAATTAATCTATCTTTGAACAATAAATGAGGTTAGATCAGAAACAAACTAAAAAATATACATTATGAAAGCTCAAGAAGACGATTTGTTAGAATATGACGAAGATGATGCAGTTGCGTTCATTCTCGATTTCATTCCTGCTGAGGCAAAAGAAAGAATCTCTGATGATAAGATTGAATATGTACTCGACGTGGTTTATGAGTATTATGATGAAAAAGGTTTGATTGATGAAGATTCGACCGAAGAGGCTAGTATCGACGAAGAAGATATGTTTAAATACATTCTGAAATGTTCGAAAAAGGACAAGATGGATATACAGGAAGAAGATGTTCAACTTATCTTAGATGGTGAGTTTGAATATGGAAAATCGTTAGGAATTTATCGCGACGAAGAGGAAGAGTAGTACTCCTCCTTCTTGCATTTTATACCCTTAAATAAATTAAATAAGAAACACCAAGCTTGTACATTATGGCGTGGTGTTTTTTATTTGCAATATAATAACATGAATAATGTATGTTATTGCATATTAAATATATATGACTACAGCTATTGTTATTCTTAATTGGAATGGAGAAAAATATCTTCAGCAATTTCTTCCAATTCTGACTAAATTTACCCCTGATACAGATGTTGAAATAATTGTTGCAGACAATGCATCAACCGACTCGTCGTTGCAGGTCATGAAAGATTATTTTCCGGCCATACCAATCATTGTGTTGGATCAAAATTATGGTTTTGCGGGAGGTTATAACAAAGCTTTGGAGCAGGTTGAAGCAGATTATTATGTTTTGTTGAATTCAGATGTTGAGGTAACCGACAATTGGCTGTCACCGTTGCTGAATTTCATGAACGAAAATGAAAATGTTGCTGCATGTCAGCCCAAAATTCGTTCGTACTATAATAGAACTTCTTTTGAGCATGCCGGGGCAAGTGGTGGTTTTATCGATCAATATGGATTTCCGTTTTGCAGAGGAAGGGTCTTCGGAGTTGTGGAGGAAGATATAGGTCAATATGACGATAATATCGATGTTTTTTGGGCGACAGGTGCATGTTTGGTAGTGAGGTCGAAGGTATTTTGGCAAGTGGGAGGGTTGGATAGTGACTTTTTTGCTCACATGGAAGAAATAGATTTATGCTGGAGGTTGAAAAGCAGAGGTTATAGAGTTGTGTGTGTACCCGGAAGTGTTGTTTATCATATTGGCGGGGGAACGTTGCATGTCGATAGTCCGTATAAAATTTATCTCAACTTCAGAAATAATTTATTGTTGTTGTATAAAAATTTGCCAAATGATTTATTGAAAAGAATAATGTTTTGGCGTAGGTTGTTTGATTACTCTGCTGCATTTCAGTTTATTTTGACCGGCAAATTTAAAAATGCGAAAAGTGTATTTCGGGCGAGGAGTGATTATAAGAAAATGCTGCCGGATTTTCTCGAAAAACGAAACGAAAATATACTCTATTCGACGAATCTCAATATTGCAGAAATATACCTTGATAGCATTGTTTTAAAATACTTTCTTCATAATAAAAAAACATACAACTCTTTGAAAAATAGATGGTTTTGAAATATAGAAAATAAAAAAATGCGAATCAGTACTGATTCGCATTTTTTTTATTTTAAGAGTACTGATAATTATCCACAACGTGAATAGCCACAGTTTTTACAAGATAAACAGCCTTCTTGGTACACCAGCGTTTTTTGGCCGCATTCAGGACATGGCTTTTCATTAATCTGAGTTCCATCAGGGATATATTTCTTCAATGCACGTTCAACTCCCACCTTCCATGTGTTAATCGATTCGTTGTCGAGCTGAAGTCCGGAAACTAATTTAATTACCTGATCAATTGGCATTCCATAACGCAATACCCCTGAGATTAATTTTGCATAGTTCCAGAATTCCTTGTCAAATTTATGCGAAAGACCTTCTACAGTAGTTTTATATCCGCGTTTATTTGCAAATTGGAAGTCATAACGTTTATTCCCGTTTTCATCGGATGTCTTAATGATTTTACCTTCAGTGACTGTCTTTGGAAGTAGAATGCCTTCTTCGTCATCGGCCAATCCAGTGAAAATTTCATATGGACGACCGTTTGATAGTCCTACAAATGCAATCCATTTATCTTTTGCGTTCTGGAATCGAACTACATCACAATCCAGTTCCTTTGGACGGGTAAGATAGTTTTCTTCATAGCAGAAGCAATTTTCTTTTTTCTTCTCTTCCTTTTCTTCTTTTTTCTCTTCGACTGCAATTAATACACCAGCACGTGATCCATCACGATAGACTGTTACGCCTTTACACCCACAGCGCCATGCTTCTTCGTATAGTTTGCCAACAAGGTCTTCTGTAGCGTCACTAGGTAGGTTGATGGTTACGCTAATGGAGTGGTCAACCCATTTTTGTATGCGTCCCTGCATTTGGACTTTTTTCAACCAGTCTACATCATTTGCAGTTGCTTTATAATAAGGTGATTTTGCAACCATCTCGTCAACCTCTTCCTTTGTGTATTTTACATCAATCGGATAGCCGTTAGCAGTCATCCACGTTTCGAATTTGTGGTGAAATACAACGTATTCTTCCCATGAATCACCATTTTCGTCTACAAAATCAACGCGAACGTTCTTGTCATTAGGGTTGACCTTGCGTCTTCGCGTATAAACCGGCATAAATACAGGTTCAACTCCCGAAGTTGTTTGGGTCATAATACTTGTTGTTCCGGTAGGAGCGATGGTTAAACAGGCGATGTTTCTACGGCCATATTTTACCATGTCATCGTACAATTTAGGATCTGCATCGCGTAAACGTTGGATGTATGGATTGTTTTCTTCACGTTTTGCATCGTATACATTGAAAGGCCCACGTTCTTTAGCCATAGTTACCGATGAACGGTAAGCAGCTAAAGCAACAGCTTTGTGTACTTTCTCTGAAAAGTCGGTAGCTTCATCGGTTCCATAGCGGAATCCCATACCGGCTAACATATCGCCTTCGGCGGTGGTACCAACGCCTGTACGACGACCTTGTGATGTTTTGATTTTTATTTTCTCCCAAAGTTGGAATTCAGTCCTTTTAATTACATCATCTTCCGGATCTGTTTGTATCTTTTCAATAATCTTCTCAATTTTTTCCATTTCCAGATCGATAATATCGTCCATGATACGTTGAGCCAGACCAACATGTTTTTCGAACAATTCGAAATTGAAACTTGCTTCCGGAGTAAATGGATTGTTGATGTACGAATAAAGATTGATAGCCAACAAACGACAGCTATCGTAAGGACAAAGAGGAATTTCACCACAAGGGTTTGTTGAAACCGTTTTGTAGCCTAAGTCAGCGTAGCAGTCCGGAACTGATTCGCGGATAATTGTATCCCAGAATAGGATGCCTGGCTCAGCTGATTTCCACGCATTGTGTACGATTTTTTTCCAAATAGAATTCGCATCCACTTGCTTTGTATACAATGGCTCTTTTGAGTTGATAGGATATTGTTGAGTGAATGATTCGTTGTTGATTGCTGCGCTCATGAAATCGTCGTGCAGTTTAACCGAAACGTTAGCACCGGTTACTTTTCCTGATTCCATTTTAGCGTCAATGAACGATTCAGAATCAGGGTGTTTAATGGATACACTTAACATTAAAGCGCCACGACGACCATCTTGTGCTACTTCACGCGTTGAGTTTGAATAACGTTCCATAAACGGAACGATACCAGTAGACGTCAGTGCCGAGTTTTTTACAGGCGATCCCTTTGGGCGAATGTGTGACAAATCATGCCCAACTCCACCACGACGTTTCATAAGTTGTACTTGTTCTTCATCGATTTTGATGATTGCACCATAAGAATCCGAATCTGAATCGAATCCAATCACAAAGCAATTTGAAAGAGATGCCACTTGGAAATTATTGCCAATGCCAGTCATTGGACTTCCTTGTGGTACGATGTATTTAAATCCTTTAAATAAATCAAATAATTCATCTTCGCTTAGCGGACTTGGATATCTTTTTTCGATTCTGGCAATCTCACTTGCCAAACGACGATGCATATCGTCGGGAGTTAGTTCATACGTGTTACCGTAAGAGTCTTTTAACGCGTATTTGGTTGCCCAAACTTTGGTGGCTAAATCATCACCTTTAAAATACTCCAATGAAGCTGCTTTGATCTCTTCGGGAGTATAGGTTTTAGTTTCCTTTTCAAATAAATTCATAATAAGATTAAAATAAGTAAATTAAGTTCATAAGTGTTGTTCAAAATATTAGACTACAATGTTAGGTAATTATTATTTAATTACCAATTATATTTTATAGTTTTTGTAAGTAAAATAATAAGTTTTCCAAAATAATTTTCAATTATTTGTTTTATAGGTAGTTGAATTTTTCATTTTTGGAAAAAGTTTTCCAAAATGAATTTTGTAATTTAGAATGTGTTGGTGTTAATGGAAAATTGTCAGGTGCTTTGTAAGAAAGCTAGTGCGTGCAAATAAACAACAAAAAGAAAGCAGTTATTGCGATATTTCTCCATTTTCGACCTTGAAAATGGTTGCATTCTGTCCTAATTGTTCAAGAATTAAATCTAAATGCTCACGGTTGGTGTCAGTGATAAAAATTTGTCCGAAAGTTTCACCGGAAACTAATTCTACAATTTGTTTCACTCTGTTCGAATCTAGTTTATCAAAAATGTCATCGAGTAAAAGTAAAGGTGAGATTTCGTGCGTCCGTTGTAGAAAATTGAATTGAGCCAATTTTAGCGAGATAAGATAGGTTTTATTTTGACCTTGCGAGCCTACACGTTTTATTGGATAGCCATCGAGAAGCATTTCCAATTCATCTTTATGAATGCCCTGAGTTGAGTAGCCGAGCATTTTATCGCGGTCACGAGTAGCTAGCATTCTGTCTTTAATATTATGCTCATCATGTTGAGAATGGTAGCTCAGACTTATTTGCTCATTTCCGCCGGAGATATTTGCATAGAAATTTTGGAAGATAGGAATAAATTCGTCAATAAACAGCTTGCGTTGTTCATAAATATAATTGCCATACAAGGCCATTTGCTCTTCCCAAATATCTAATAACGAATCATCGATGGGTGTTTCAATCTTTAATAATGCATTTCGTTGTTTTAGTGCATTATTATATTGTAGCAACTGATTGAGATAGCTTTTGTTGTATTGAGAAATAACGCCGTCTATAAATTTTCTGCGCTCTTCGCTTCCTTCCGAAATAAGTACCGAGTCGTCAGGCGAAACAAGTACTAGTGGTAGCAATCCGATATGCTCAGACAGCCGATCGTATTCTTTTTTATTTCGTTTGAATTGTTTCTTTTGGCGATGCTTCATTCCGCAATAAATTTCTTCAACTGAATCGCCGACTTCGTATTTGCCCTGAATTAAAAAGAATTCAGAATGATGAAGTATGTTTTGAGAATCGATAGAGTTGGAATGACTCTTACAAAAGGATAGATAATAGATTGCATCCAAAATATTCGTTTTTCCCATACCATTATTGCCAATAAAGCAGTTTATTTTTGGAGAAAAAACTAAATTTGCTTCACGAATATTTTTATAATTAAGTATGGATAGGGAATTTAGGCGCATGAAATTGAAGTTTTTATTCTATTGCAAATGTACAGATAAGCTACGAATAATTGACAATGAAAATTGCAAAATAATTATTAGGTTGATTTGTAGTTATTTGAGATGAAATGTGAACTATAATAAGTATAAGCTGATTTTTCCAAATGTGTAAATATATTTATTTTGCTTTTGTTTGAGTTAAACAAAGTAATTTGCATTAAAATAATGCCATTTATGTACTGAAATCCTTTTTCTTAATTGTAACTTTGTGGCTATTCAATTGGTAAAAACCTCATTTTTGCATGTACAGTGTTTTTACGACCCTAACGTGAATCTAATTTTGAATTATAGGTGTTTTTACCGCTGCTTTACTGCGGTGCATTATCTGTATTTTTGTTTGATTTATCATTTCTTTAAGTGTTTATGAACAAGTGTTTTGTTGGTCTCGTGTTACTAATGTTTGGTGTGTTGTATTCCTGTAATTCACCGAAAAAAGATACTAAAGTTGTTCCAAGCGAAGCAAAACAGAAAGTGATTGTAGACTGTGATTATACTTTTGAAGAAGCATTAGCGGGTACAAAGGCACCTAAATCAATACAAAAAGAGTTGAAGTTGATTGACGTGGAGTATTATTCCACCGACAACAAAATTCATGCGGGTCAGGTGCTGACGAATAAAATGATAGCGAAGGATGTGAAATGGATGTTTCGTTTCATGTTTAAAGCCCATTTCCCGATTGCAAAGGTAATTCCGGCTGTGAAGTACCACTGGAACGATGATTTGTCGATGCAGGACAATAATACCTACAGTTTTTGCTATAGGGATGCCAGTTATTCAAAGCATGCTTTAGGAATGGCCATTGACATAAATCCATTTTTTAATCCGGTACGTTGGAAAACAGGTTACGAGAATCGAAAAAACAAACCTGTCGGAGCAAAATATAATACGTCTGTAAATGGTACATTTTACGCTTTAAATCCTGTAGTAGTGGAGTTTAGGAGGCGTGGATTTCGCTGGGGTCATACCTTTACACGTAACTTTGATGATCATCATTTTGAAAAATGATAATTATATTGAAAAAATAGGAGTAAATCTTTCATATTGATATATTTTTTTGTAAATTTGCGACAATTCCCCCGAAATTGAACTTATCTAACTTACAATTTATATTTAATACTAAAATTATGGCAAAACTAACCAGAGAGGATGCTCTTCTCTATCACTCACAAGGAAAGCCTGGAAAAATCGAGGTAGTTCCAACAAAACCTTATAGTTCACAACGCGATTTGGGATTAGCATATTCCCCCGGAGTAGCTGAACCATGTTTAGAAATTGAAAAAGATCCAAATAAAGCGTATGACTATACCACGAAAGGAAACTTAGTGGCAGTTATATCAAACGGAACTGCCGTACTTGGATTAGGAAATATCGGAGCACTTGCCGGAAAGCCAGTTATGGAAGGCAAAGGCTTGTTGTTTAAAATATTTGCCGGTATCGACGTATTTGATATTGAAGTAAATGAAACAGACCCGGAAAAATTCATCCAGGTAGTAAAAGCCATCGCACCAACCTTTGGTGGTATTAATCTGGAAGATATCAAAGCCCCTGAATGTTTTGAAATTGAAGAACGGTTAAAAGAAGAATTAGATATTCCACTGATGCATGATGATCAACATGGTACTGCCATTATATCATCAGCCGGATTGATCAATGCCCTAGAACTTGCTGGAAAGAAAATTGAAGATGTTGTTATTGTAGTGAATGGAGCCGGTGCTGCAGCCAATTCGTGTACAAAACTATACATTAAGTTAGGTGCAAAACTGGAAAACATCGTCATGGTGGATTCAAAAGGGGTTATAAACAAACAACGTACCGATTTGAATTCACGCAAAAAACCTTTTGCTACGGATCGTACAATCACTACACTGGCAGAAGCAGTAAAAGGATCGGATGTGTTCTTAGGATTATCTGTTGCAGGTATTCTTACCAGGGAAATGGTACAAACCATGAATGCAAATCCAATAGTTTTTGCTTTGGCAAATCCAAATCCGGAAATATCCTATGAAGATGCAATGTCTGCACGCAAGGATATTATTTTTGCCACAGGACGTTCGGATTATCCGAATCAGATCAACAATGTATTGGGATTCCCATATATTTTCCGTGGTGCGTTGGACGTTCGTTCAAAAACAATCAATGAAGAAATGAAAATAGCTGCAGTTCATGCTATTGCAGAATTGACAAAACAACCCGTGCCGGATGTGGTTAATGCTGCTTATGACCTTAAACGTTTGAGTTTTGGTCGCGACTATATTATTCCAAAACCGCTTGATCCACGTTTGTTGACTATCGTTGCACCGGCTGTGGCAAAAGCAGCTATTAAGTCGGGTGTTGCCCGTAAAGAAATTACCGACTGGGAAGGGTATAACGATAAGTTGCGCGAAATGATGGGTAGTGACAATAAGATGATTCGTCACTTCTATGATATGGCTCGTCAGAATCCAAAACGTGTGGTTTTCTCTGAGTCCAACCATAAAAACATGATTAAAGCTGCCGAATCAGCTCTTGCAGAAGGCATTTGTCACCCTATATTACTTGGAAATGAAGAAAAAATTGCTGTCATTGCTAAAGAAAACGACATTGATTTGACCGGTATTGAAATTATCAATTTGCGTCATGATCGTGAAGAGAAACGCAGAGTTGTATTTGCTCAAAGACTTGCCGAAAAACGTAGCCGCGAAGGTATGACTTACGACGAAGCATACGAAAAAATGTATGAACGTAACTATTTTGGTATGATGATGGTAGAAATGGGCGAAGCAGATGCCTTGATTACCGGTGTTTATACTAAATATGCTGATTCTGTACAGGCTGCAAAAGATGTAATTGGTATCCGCGAAGGAACTAAACATATTGCTGCTTTGCACATTATGAATACCAAAAAAGGTACTTATTTTCTAGCCGATACATTGTTCAATCGTCACCCATGCACCGATGCATTGGTAGATATTGCCAAGTTGACACATGATACTGTAAAATTCTTTGCTCATGAACCAGTGATGGCGATGCTTTCGTATTCTAACTTCGGTTCGGATAAAAACGGTAGTCCGGCAAGTGTACATCAGGTGGTGGAAACATTGCACAGCAGATACCCTGATATGACAGTGGATGGTGAAATGCAGGTGACTTTTGCTTTGAACAAGGAATTACGCGATAAAAAATATCCGTTTTCTAAATTAGCCGGAAAGAACGTAAATACGCTTATTTTCCCGAACTTAAGTTCTGCAAATACAGCCTACAAAATGTTGATTGAAATGGGACTTGCTGAAACAATCGGACCAATTCAAATGGGATTAAACAAACCGGTTCATATTTTGGATGTAGAAAGTTCAGTTCGTGATATTGTAAATATGACTGCTATCGCGGTTCTTGATGCAATTGTTGAAGAACAAATCAGAACAAACAACTTGGAAAGAATAGGAAAAGTAGCTGAAACTGCCGGTAAAGATGATACTTCATTGTGCTAGTATTTCTTTGAACAAATAATTTTTTAATAAATAATAAGCCTCTTCATATACATGGAGAGGCTTATTTTATTTTCATTTTCAAAGGTATTATACTAATAAATCTCTTAATCGTTTGACATCTAAGATGGTAAACTCTTTTTTGTTGATGCTAATGATTCCATCCTGAACCATTTCCGATAGACTTCGAGCCAACGAAGGACGTGCCACCCCGAAAAAATCGGCCATTTCGGTCTGATTACGGTTTAGCGTAAATGTTTTCTGGTTATCAATTACTTGTTCCAATAAAAAATGTGCCAACTTGCCTTTAATTGTTTTGATAGAAAGCAATTGAAGACGATTGGTAAGAAACTGCGTACGATTAGAATTGTGCGTCAAAAACTGCTTCATAAAGTCCGGATTAGTCATCATTAGGCGCATAATTTCCTCTTTTGGAATACGCATAATCTCTACTTCCTCCAATGTGGTTACATCTACCGGAAAATGATTATTATCCGAAAATAAGAATGCAGGAGCGAGTGGGCGTGGAGCCTTAATAATCTCGATACCCAATAAACTGCCGTTTTCTGTTATCATCTCAGTTTTTACTGACCCTGTCATTAGCATATATAATGCATCACAAACATCTCCCTGTCTGATAATCAGCTCATTTTTAGGATACGTTTTGATGGTACATTTTAAATCCAAAAGAAAGTCTTCCTGATTTTCAATATTCAACGTACTACAAATCGGACAGGCCGACAAATCGATATCTTTCATCTTTTACTATTATTTTCCACAAAAATACAAATTAAGTTCGGGAGTGTAACAACTGTTACACTTTTATTGTTCCAGTAGCTATACTTTTGCAACGTAATTAAAAACAATAACCAATATGAGCGACTTCAAATTAGCACCTAAAAAGGATAATAAAGCATTTCCAATCGCTGAAAAATTCAGCATGACAGATAAAGTGGCTTATGCCGAAGGTTCGGTTGTAAGCAAAATAATTATTCGCAATGAACGTGGAAACGTAACATTGTTTGCTTTCGATAAAGGTGAATTTCTTAGTGAACATACTGCCCCTTACGACGCCATTGTGCAAGTACTTGATGGAAAAGGTGAAGTAGTAATTGATGGAAAAGTTTTTGAACTAAACGTAGGCGAAAGTATTATCATGCCTGCCAACGTTCGTCATGCAGTGGTAGCCATTGAGCAATTTAAAATGCTGTTGTCAATGATTAAATAATTGACCAGTTACTCATTTACTATTTACGATTTTAAGGCTAAATAGTAAATGGTAAATGAAAAAATAGTAAATGAATTTATGAAACGAACAATAATAAAAATAGACGAAGAACTTTGCAATGGTTGCGAAGCGTGTGTAAGTGGTTGCCATGAAGGTGCACTTCAGATGATAGATGGTAAAGCCCGTATGGTTAGCGAATTATTTTGCGACGGACTGGGTGCATGTATCGGTGATTGTCCGGTAGGAGCCATTACGCTTGAAGAACGCGAAGCAGAAGCGTACGACGAAATTGCAACTATTGAACGCATGATACCTAAAGGAGAGGCAACTATTATTGCTCACCTGAAACATCTGAAAGATCATGGTGAAATAGATTATCTGAAACAAGGTGTAGGCTATCTGAGAGCCAATGGTGTTCAAATTGATTTTGCACAAGTGCACAACCATGGTGGTGGCGGATGTGCTTCAAAACCGGCTGAAATTCCACAACATGCACATGTCGGAGGTAGTTGTCCCGGAAGTCGTGAGATGTCATTTGCTCCGGCGGCAGCTCCTTCGTTCAAAATGGCTACTCCGGCTACTGCAGTTGGTGCATCACAACTTCGCCAGTGGCCTGTGCAGTTGCATTTACTAAATCCACAAGCCGGTTATTTCCGTGGAGCTGATGTGGTGTTAGCAGCCGACTGTGTGGCGTTTAGTTTTGCCAATTTTTACAACCGTTTCCTGGC
>OCZT010005891.1_pt1 | contig 12171 bp, 8 predicted proteins | sample 1539031 | NCBI WGS metagenome assembly OCZT01 (sample SAMEA3539308, study PRJEB22396) | soil metagenome | biome: tundra; feature: field; material: soil | place: USA | collected 2010-05 | depth 0.15 m
CTGGTCGATGCCGAACATCAGCGAGCCGGTGTAAAGCCCTTTGCTCATCCAAGGCTTGAAGTTGCGCGCATGGTGGAGCTCGTCGTAGAGCCAGCTCGCGCGGAAGGATTCGGGATAGGTGGCGAGCTCGTCGCTCGTGCGCCCCGCCTGCACCGCTGCGAACGCCGCTTCAGCTGCAAGCATGCCTGATTTGATCGCGCAGTGGCTGCCCTTAATGCGCGATGCGTTCAAGAATCCCGCATCGTCGCCGATCAGGCAGCCGCCGGGGAAGATGAGCTTGGGCAGCGATTGCAGCCCGCCCGCGGCAATCGCACGCGCGCCGTAGGCGATGCGCTTGCCGTTTTCGAGGAAGGACCTGATCGCGGGATGCGTTTTGTAGCGCTGGAATTCCTCGTACGGGCTCAGGTACGGATTGGTGTAGGCGAGCCCGACGACATAGCCGATCGCCACCAGGTTATTTTCCATGTGATACAGGAACGAGCCGCCGTAGGTGCTGCTGTCGAGCGGCCAGCCGGCGGTATGGATCACCAAACCGGACTGATGTTTTTCGGGTTTGATTTCCCACAGCTCCTTGAGTCCGATGCCGTAGACCTGCGGGTCCGCGCCGGCGCGCAGTTTGAAGCGCTCCTGCAGTTGCTTGCCGAGGTGGCCGCGGCACCCCTCGGCAAAAAACGTGTATTTGGCGTGCAGTTCCATTCCCGGCTGATAAGCGTCGGTCGGCTGGCCGTCTTTTCCCACCCCCAGATCGCCGGTCGCGACACCTTTCACGCTGCCGTCGTCATGGTAGAGGACTTCGGACGCGGCGAACCCCGGAAAGATTTCGACACCGAGACTTTCGGCCTGTTGACCGAGCCAGCGGCACACGTTGCCAAGACTAATCACGTAATTGCCGTGGTTTTGAAAACACCGCGGCAGCAGGAAATTCGGAACCTTGAACGCCGAGCGCTCGGTCAGCACCATAAAACGGTCTTCGCTCACCGGTGCATTGAGCGGCGCGTTGAGCTCGCGCCAGTTCGGAAACAGCTCAGTGAGCGCGCGCGGGTCCATCACCGCGCCGGACAGGATGTGCGCGCCGACTTCCGAGCCTTTTTCGACGATGCATACGCTGACCTCGTGCCCGCGTTCGATGGCAAGCTGCTTCAGGCGGATCGCCGCGGCAAGACCGGCGGGGCCGGCGCCCACCACGACTACGTCATATTGCATCGATTCACGTTCAGCCATTGCGTGCACCTCGGTAGGGTCGAATTGGAGGAGAGTGCCTTATGTTATTATACCGCCGCGATCACCGCATCATTGCGTGGAAGCGGAACGTGAGCGTGCGCGGAACACTGCTCTGTTGAGTGGCGCGCTCAACGCTGTTGCAGGATGTGGCGCGCGCAGGCAATGCCGCTGCGCACTGCTGCCTCGAGCGTGGCGGGGTAGTCGCTAGCGGTGTAATCGCCGGCGAGGTAGAAGTTCCTGAGCGGGGTCACCTGCGGCGGCCGCCTCAGGCCCGGCGTGCAGGAGAAGGTCGCGCGTTTCTCGGCAATCACTCGCAGCCACAGCGGTTCGGGCAGGTCGCCCAGCCGGCGTTTCAACTCTTGATGTACCCGCAAGCCGAGCTCGTCCTGTGCGAGATCCTGATGCGCGCCCCCGGCACTGATGACCGCGCCCACCAGACCGCGTTGCCCGCACAGCTTTTCGCGATCGAATGCCCAATGAATCAAACCCCGGCTGAATCCGAGCATGGTCGATGGCAGCGCAATCGAGGCCGGGTATTGCAGCCACACCGAATATATCGGCTGGTAGTGCAGTTGCTCGATTGCGTCGGCGATCTCGGAGAGCGCGGTAATCCCGATCAGGAACGCGTTGACTTGGTGTGGCGGCAGCGCGCAGATCACGTGACTGAAAGTCTGGCGCTGCCCTTCGGCCTCGACCGCAAAGCCGTTTTCAATCGGGTCGATCGCGGTCACGCGCGACGCGGTCAGCACGTTGCCGCCACGCTGCTTAATCCACGCCGCCGCAGGCTCGGGAAACAGCGCCGACAGATCGACGCGCGCCAGCACCAGGTCGCTGTCACCGCGCGCCGCGTTCAGGCTGTCGCGCAGCACGTTAAGAAACACCTGCGCCGATGCGGTGGCGGGTGGTGTGTTGAGCGCGGCGATGCACAACGGCCGCCACAGCACGCGCTTGAGCTTTTCGCTCTGGCGGTGCTGCTTGAGCAACAGCTCGACGCTGATGTCCTGCGTCAGCGTGAAGCGGCTTTTACGCAGCGCATGCAGGAAGCGTGCCGCCGCGAGACGCTCGTTCCATTCAATGCCGCGCGCGGTCAGCAACGCACTGAACAAATGCAGGGGGGCGGGCAGCCGCCCTGCGGCGAGGTGGAACTCACGATGGATGTGCCACTCGAACGGCAGCCGCAACAGCGCCGAGGCGTGTGCGGGATTGACGAGGCGTATCAGGTCCAGCGTTTCGCGGTAAGCGCCGATCAGGATGTGCAGGCCGTTGTCGAGCGCGGTGCCGCGGTGCTCGACGCGGCGCGCGCGGCCGCCGAGTTGCCTGGCGGCCTCGAACACGGTGACCGTGATGCCGCGTGCAGCAAGTTCGACCGCCGCCGCCATGCCGGCGTAACCGCCCCCAACGACGGCAACCCGCATTGCCTCAGGCATCGGGTTACGCGGGCTGCACGGCAAGAACGATCAGGCAGCGACGGTTGATGGCACGGCAGACTCGGTGCGCTGTTCACCCGCGCCATGCGCCCACACCGCAGCGGGAATCAGCACTTCGCCCTGGAACAGGCGGCGCGCCGTGCGAATCAATGCTGCCCGGCGGATCACGGCAGACCTGCCGTTGAGATCGACGTCGAGATCGACTGCGATCATGCCCGATGGGTGCTCGATCCTGACGACGCCCTGCGGTGCCTTGCCGAGCGGCGCGAGACGCGATGCGACGGTGCCGTCGATTGCGCATGCTGAGGCGACGCAGACCGCGCCCGTCACCGCATGAGCTTTGTGGCACGAATAGGGAACGAAGTAACGCGATGAAATCGTGCCGCCTCGCCGCGGTGGTGCGAGCAGGCCGATTTTGGGCACGACCTGCTTTGACACGTCTCCCATGCCCATCATCATCCCGGCCTTGCGCCGCACGGCCTCCATTCTGGCGAGCAGGCCCTTGTCGGCATCGAGCTCAGCAGGCGTCTCAAAACCGGTCTTGCCGAACTGTTCGGCGCGCATCAACACCATAGGCATCGCCATGTCGACGCAGCTCACTTCGATACCGTCGATCACGTCGAGCGGCCGGCCGGTCGGCAGCAGCTTGCCGGTTACCGCGCCAGCCGCGCTCTTGAAGTTGATTTTCACCGGCGCCGCGGTGCCCGGTACGCCGTCGATCGCGGCGCTCCCGGCGTACGTAACGCGACCGTCCGGCGTCTGCACGACAGCTTCGACCAGCGACTTGGTATTGACGTTGTGGATGCGCACCGCGGTCTCGGGGCCGCCCGCCGGCACCAATCCGGCTTCGATCGCGAACGGTCCGACCGCAACCAGCATGTTGCCGCAATTGGGCTTCGTGTCGACGCGCCGCTCGTCAACCAGTACCTGCGCGAACAGGTAGTCGACATCAGCATCCGGATGCATGGACTTGCTGATGATCGCAACTTTGCTGGTGAGCGGGTTGCCGCCGCCTATACCGTCAACCTGGTATTCGTGTGGCGAGCCCATTGCCGCAATCAGCACTGCGTCACGCAGGTTCGAATCCCGCGGCAGGTGCGACGCAAGGAAGAACGGGCCCTTCGAGGTGCCGCCACGCATCAATACGCACGGAATTTTGGTTTGCATCGCCATCGCCATCGCTCCGATTACCGGAATTCTGATGCCGGATATTATACCTTCGCCTCAGCCGGCATGGCCGGAACCGGTACATTCAACGCGAAGACGCCAAGGATGCAAAGGTCGCAAAGTTTCTCGTCAAGAGTGAAATGATAAGAGACCAAGGAGGCTTTCAGAACGCGTAATGTCTCAAACCGCCGTCGACCGGCATCACCGTGCCCGTGATGTAACAGGCCACGGGCGAGGCGAGAAAAACCGCGAGACACGCAAGCTCCTCCGGCTCGCCATAGCGGCCGACCGGGATTTCGCGCGCGGAGAATTCCTGGCGCTGCTGCTCGGGATAATTGCGCCGGATCTGCTCGCTCATGATGCGCCCGGGCGGAATCGAATTGATCGTTATGCCGTGCTTGCCGACTTCGCGCGACAGGCCCTTGGCCCACGCATGTACTGCGGCCTTGGAAGGGGTCGCAGCATTGAGGCGTTCGGGTTCGGATTTGCCGGTGATATTGATGATGCGGCCCCATCGATGTTTGATCATGTCCGGCAGCACGGCGTGGGTAAGCTGACGCACGCGCGTGAAATTGAGCGTGATCGCTTCCGTCCATTTTTCTTCCGGCGCGTCGATCGGCAGCGGACGGCTGCCGCCGGCGCAATTGATCAGGATGTCGATCTGGCCGAGGCCCTTCAATGCTTCCAGGGCGAGATTCTGCGGCGCGCCTTCCTCCATGAGGTCGACAATCGCGATCTGCGGCCGCATACCGCCGGCAGCGACGATTTCCCCGGCGAGCTGGTCGAGCAGTTCACGCCGGCGCGCGGCGATGCACAACTTGACGCCCTCGGCGGCGAGTCCTTTGGCGATCGCGCGGCCGATGCCCTGGCTCGCGCCGGTGACCAGCGCGGTTTTTCCCTTCAGTTGCAGATCCATGTTTGATCTTCTCCGCTTACGGTTGTCAGGTAATTCATAAGGTTTGGATTTTGTTTCTACCTTGGCGGTCTCGGTGGCTCAATATTTTCAGCCTTTGACCCACGTTTTCCATGCGATCCACAGCTTTCTGATCGGTGTCAGCGAGATGCGATGCGTCAGCACCTGCAAGCCGTCAGCGAGGATCTCGGCGAGCAGCGTCTGGTAGATCGCCGCCATGACCAGTCCCGGACGCTGAGCCTTGCGATCCGCCGCGGGCAGCAGCGTGAACGCATCGTGGTAATAGCCGAGCGCGCGCTTGATCTGGAATTGCATCAGCTGCCGGAAGCCGTCGCTTTTGCGCGCGTGCATGATGTCGGCAACCGTGACGTTGTAGCGTGCGAGCTCATCGAGCGGCAGATAAATGCGGTCACGGCGCGCGTCTTCGCCGACGTCGCGAATGATGTTGGTGAGCTGAAACGCCATGCCGAGATTCTCCGCGTATTTGAGCGTGCCTGGGTCGCTGTAGCCGAAGATCTCCGCCGACAGCTGCCCGACTACGCCCGCTGCGCGGTGGCAGTAGAGCTTGAGCGCCGCAAAGTCCGCATAGCGCCGCTGCGTGAGGTCCATCTCCATGCCGTCGATGATCTCCTGCAGCCGTGCCTGCGGCAGCTTGAAAGCCGGTATTACCGCGGCAAGCGCCTGCGCGACCGGGTGCTGCGGCGCGCCGTCGGAGGGCGGAACAGGGGCCGGCGGAACGTGGAGCAGGGGCCCCACTTGTGGGGATGCGACCGTGGAGCCGGCCATGGGCGCGTCGATGCCGGCCCTATGCGCGTCTTCGGGGTCAGATCCCCAAGGGGGCCCCTGCTTACTGCTCGCAGGCGCGTCATCATAGATCGCGGCGACCTGGTCGCGCCACCACGCAAGCTTGGTGCGTGCAACACCTACGTCTGTGCACTCATCGACGATGTCATCAACCTCGCGGCAGAACGCGTATAGCGCGGTGATCGCGCGCCGGCGCTCGGGCGGCAGAAACAGAAAGCTGTAATAAAAGCTCGAACCGCTCTGCGCGGCCTTCTGTTGACAATACTCGTCAGGCGTCATCGGACAGGATTCGGGCTTCAGCGTATGGAAAATGTGCGGGCAAACATCAGCATCCAATCGCGCGAGCGTAACACGGGGCGCTGGCGAAACACGTCGCCGTTCGCGTTGCGTATTTTCGTCAGGATACGGTCGCCCCCGGCGATGATCATGCGCATCTCCAGCCCGATTCGGCCCTTGAGCACACGCCCAAGCGGGGCGCCGCTCCACAGCATAGCGCGCGCCCTCTCGATCTGGAACATCATGAACTCGCGCCATGCGCCGCGGGTGTCGTGCGCGGCGATTTGAGTTTCGCTGACCCGGTAATGCGCGAGTTCATCCTGCGGCATGTAAATGCGGTCCTTGGCGTAATCGATAGCAATGTCCTGCAGAAAATTGATGATCTGCAGGCCCGAACAGATGTTATCCGACCACGCAAGATTTTGCGGTGTCGCTGCGCCATACAGCACGAGCAGCAGCCGGCCGACCGGGTTTGCCGAGCGCCGGCTGTAATCGAGTACTTCGGCAAAATTAGCGTAACGTTTCCTGGCTACGTCTTGTGCAAACGCCGACAGCAGATCGTGGAATAAGTTAAGCGGCAACCGATATTCCCCGATGATCGGCGTGAGTTCATAAAACAAAGCCTCGCGCGACGGCTCGCCGCGCTCGATGCAGCGCAGCGCGTCACCGAATCCGGCGAGCAGCGCCAGCCGCTCGTGGTCGGACCGGTCGCCTTCATCGGCAAAATCGTCGGCCGCGCGAGCAAAGCGGTAGATCAGCGTCACCGGAATGCGCAAGCGTGCCGGCAACAGCACGGACGCGACGGGAAAATTTTCGTAATGATTTTTCGACATGCGGCGCAGGAGAAACGACCGGTATTACAATGGCTTAAGGTGCTAGAATGCGCCGCTCGACCGCAGTACGAGGCTGACGGGGCACGGTAATTATATTACAATCAAAGCGTTGCGAAAGTGGCGGAATTGGTAGACGCACCAGATTTAGGTTCTGGCGCCGAAAGGCGTGTGGGTTCGAGTCCCTCCTTTCGCACCAGGATCCCAACAGCTTAGGAAGGAATAATGGCAGCAACCCTGGAAAACATCAGTCAATTGGAACGCCGTCTCAACATCACGTTGCCAGCGGCTGAAATCGATCACGAAGTGCAGAGCCGACTGAAACGTCTCGTACGTGACGCGAAAATGCCCGGTTTCCGGCCCGGCAAGGTACCGTTCAAAGTTGTCGCCCGGCAATATGAAAACCAGGTGCGGCGTGAAGTGCTGGGTGATGTGCTGCAGAAAAGTTTCGGCGAAGCCATACGCGAGCAGAATCTCAAGGTCGCAGGTTATCCGCGCTTCGAGTCCAAAGCTGCAGCCGAGAGTGCGGTGCAGGTCGAATTCAGCGCGACGTTCGAGATCTTCCCCGAAGTCACCGTCGGCGACATGAGCAAAATCACGATCAGCCGGCCGGTGATCAGCATCGGGCCAGCAGAAGTCGAAAAAACGCTCGAAATCATGCGCAAACAGCGTGCGAGTTTCGAGCCGGTAGCGCGCGCCGCGGCGTTGGGGGACAAGGTAGTCCTGGATTTCGCTGGCAAGATCGATGGCAAGGAGTTCGACGGCGGCAAAGGCGAGGATTTCGGGGTGATCCTCGGCGAGAGCCGGTTGCTCAAGGATTTCGAGAGCCAGGTCGTAGGCATGAATACGGGCGCCTTCAAGACATTTGAAATACGCTTCCCGGATGACTACCATGGAAAAGAATTAGCTGGAAAAACCGCGACTTTCGACGTAAAGTTAAAGCAGGTTGCTGAGCCCAAGTTGCCGCCGGTCGATGCCGGATTTGCAATATCGCTGGGGGTGGCGGATGGCAACCTGGATACTATGCGGCGTGAGATTCGGGAAAATCTCGAGCGCGAAGTGAAGCGGCGCATCAAAGGCCGCCTTAAGGAGCAGATCATGCAGGCGCTGATCGAGACCACCAGGGTCGAGGTGCCGAAGTCGCTGGTCGAGATCGAAATTGAGCGCATGAGCGCGGCGGCGCGCCGGGATCTCGATGCGCGCGGCGTCAAGACGGAGGGCATGCCGCTGCAGCGTGACATGTTCGAACAGCAAGCGAAGCACCGCGCCACGCTGGGTCTGATTCTGGCCGAGGTAGTGAAGGCAAACGGACTGCAGGCCAAGCCCGAGCAGGTGCGGGCAATGGTTGAGGAACAGGCGCAGACCTACGAGCAGCCCGAGCAGTTGGTGAAATGGTTCTATCAGGCGCCGGAACGGCTGCGTGACGTGGAATCGATGGTGATCGAGGATAATGTCGTAGCATGGGTGCTCGCCACCGCCAAGGTTGAGGAAAAGGCGATTGTGTTCGACGAATTGATGGGGAACAGCGAATGACGCAGCAGCGTAACCGGGAATGGCGCGGGATGGAACCGCAGGGGCTGGGCCTGATCCCGATGGTGATCGAGCAGAGCGGCCGCGGCGAGCGCGCCTATGACATCTACTCGCGGCTGCTCAAGGAGCGCGTGGTGTTTCTGGTCGGTCCGGTGACTGAAATGAGTGCCAATCTGATCGTCGCGCAGCTGCTGTTCCTCGAGTCCGAGAACCCCGACAAGGACATCTCGTTCTACATCAACTCGCCGGGCGGTATGGTGTCGGCAGGACTGGCGATTTACGATACGATGCAGTTCGTCAAGCCGGACGTCAGCACACTGTGCATTGGGCAGGCGGCGAGCATGGGAGCGCTACTCGTGACGGCGGGCGCCAAAGGCAAGCGCTTCTGCCTGCCGAATTCGCGCCTGATGATCCACCAGCCGATGGGCGGATTCCAGGGCCAGGCCTCGGACGTCGAGATCCACGCCAAGGAGATCCTGTACTTGAAGGGCAGGCTCAATGAAATCATGGCCAGGCATACCGGCCAGAAGATCGAGACCATTGAGCGAGATACCGACCGCGATAACTTTCTGTCGGCCGAGCAGGCGGTGTCGTACGGGCTGGTCGACCGGGTGCTGACGGGCAGAACCGAATCCGCGAAGTGATGTCCTAAAATACGGGGCTATAAGGAAAACGCGTATGTCAGAAAAAATCGGCGGCGAAAAACTGCTTTATTGCTCGTTTTGCGGCAAGAGTCAGCATGAGGTGCGCAAGCTGATCGCCGGCCCGTCGGTGTTCATCTGCGATGAGTGCATCGAACTCTGCAACGACATCATCCGCGAAGAAACGCAGGGCGAGCACGGCACCAAGGGCGCCAAGTCCGATCTGCCGGTGCCACACGAGATCCGCGAGATACTCGACCAGTACGTGATCGGCCAGGAGCTGGCGAAGAAAATCCTGTCGGTGGCGGTCTATAACCATTACAAGCGGTTGAAGAACCTGTCGAAAAACGACGATGTCGAGCTCGCCAAAAGCAACATCCTGCTGGTCGGCCCGACCGGCTCCGGCAAGACGCTGCTCGCGCAGACGCTGGCGCGGCTCTTGAACGTGCCGTTCGTGATGGCGGACGCGACGACGCTGACCGAAGCCGGCTACGTCGGCGAGGACGTCGAGAACATCATCCAGAAGCTGCTGCAGAAATGCGATTACGATGTCGAGAAGGCGCAACGCGGCATCGTTTACATCGACGAGATCGACAAGATTTCGCGCAAGTCCGACAATCCGTCGATTACGCGCGATGTCTCGGGCGAGGGCGTGCAGCAGGCGCTCTTGAAGTTGATCGAGGGCACCATCGCGTCGGTGCCGCCGCAGGGTGGCCGTAAGCACCCGAACCAGGAGTTCGTGCAGGTTGACACCACCAACATCCTGTTCGTCTGCGGCGGCGCGTTCGACGGCCTCGACAAGGTGATTCGCGCGCGCTCGGAGAAGGGCGGCATCGGCTTTGGCGCCGAAGTGAAAAGCCGTGACAACCGCAAGGACATGACCAAGGTGCTGCGCGACGTGCAACCCGAGGACCTGATCAAATATGGCCTGATCCCGGAGTTCGTCGGCCGCCTGCCCGTGGTGGCGACGCTCGAGGAGCTCGACGAGGCCGTGCTGATCCAGATTCTGACCGAGCCCAAGAACGCGCTGCTCAAGCAGTACCAGAAGATGTTCGCGATGGAGGGTGTCGAACTCGAGGTGCGCGATGCGGCGCTCAAGGCGGTAGCGCACAGGGCGCTCGACCGCAAGACCGGTGCGCGCGGCTTGCGCTCGATCCTCGAGCAAACGCTGCTCGACACCATGTTTGACCTGCCTTCGATGGAAAACGTGGTGAAAGTGGTGGTCGATGAAGGCTCCATCGGCACCGACACGCGGCCGCTCCTGATTTATTCCGATCAACCCAAGGTGGCGGGTTCGATATAATCTCCCCATGCTCCGGATCCGCGCACCTGACGATGCTGCGGGGAAGGTGTTGCTGCTTGAATTACCGTGGCACCGCCCCAACCATGATTTTCTATTTATTATCCAGGTGAAACCACATGTCCAATTCCAATGACCCATTGACGAACACAGTGCAATTGCCGCTATTGCCCTTGCGCGACGTGGTGGTATTTCCGCATATGGTCATTCCGCTGTTTGTCGGGCGCCCGAAATCGATCAAGGCGCTGGAGACGGCGATGGAGGCCGGCAAGAGCATCGTATTGGTGGCCCAGAAATCGGCGGCCAAGGACGAGCCGGCGCCGGAAGACCTGTACGGCATCGGCACCGTTGCCAACATTTTGCAGATGCTGAAGCTGCCCGACGGCACGGTGAAGGTGCTGGTCGAGGGCAGCCAGCGCGCGCGCATCAACCAGATCGTCGATGCCAAAACGCACTTCGCGGTCGAGGCGACGCCGATACCGGCGGACAACGAGATTACGCACGAGGTCGAGGCGCTGCGCCGCACGGTGGTTGCGCAGTTCGACCAGTACGTGAAATTGAACAAAAAGATTCCGCCCGAGATACTGACTTCGCTCGGCGGCATCGACGAGCCGGGCCGGCTTGCCGACACGATCGCCGCGCACCTGCCGCTCAAGCTCGAGCAGAAGCAGGAAGTACTCGAGATGTTCGAAGCCAGGAAACAGCTCGAGCATCTGCTGACGCTGATCGAAGGCGAGCTCGACATCCTGCAGGTCGAAAAGCGCATCCGCGGCCGCGTCAAGCGCCAGATGGAGAAAAGCCAGCGTGAGTACTACCTGAACGAGCAGGTGAAAGCGATCCATAAGGAGCTCGGCGAGCTCGAAGAGGGCGCTGACCTCGACGAGCTGGAGAAGCGCATCAAATCGGCGCATATGCCGAAGGAAGCGCGCAAGAAAGCCGAGGCCGAATTCAAGAAGCTGCGCCTGATGTCGCCGATGTCGGCGGAAGCGACTGTGGTGCGCAACTACATCGATGCGCTGGTGTCGCTGCCGTGGAAAAAGAAAAGCAAGATCGGCACCGACCTCGCCGCGGCCGAGAAGATCCTCGACGAGGACCACTACGGGCTGGAAAAGGTCAAGGAGCGCATTGTCGAGTATCTGGCGGTGCAGCAGCGAGTGGACAAGACGAAGGGTCCGATCCTGTGCCTGGTCGGTGCGCCCGGCGTCGGCAAGACCTCGCTCGGCCAGTCGATCGCGCGCGCGACCAACCGCAAGTTCGTGCGCATGTCATTGGGCGGGGTGCGTGACGAAGCCGAGATCCGCGGCCATCGCCGTACTTATATCGGCTCGATGCCGGGCAAGATCCTGCAGAATATGACCAAAGTCGGCGTGCGCAATCCGCTCTTCCTGCTCGACGAAGTTGACAAGATGGGTATGGATTTCCGCGGCGATCCCGCCTCCGCCCTGCTCGAAGTTCTCGACCCCGAGCAGAACCATACCTTCGTTGACCACTATGTCGAGGTCGAGTATGACCTGTCGGATGTGATGTTCGTTGCGACCGCCAACACGCTCAACATTCCGCCGGCGCTGCTCGACCGGATGGAGGTTATCCGCCTCTCGGGTTACACCGAGGACGAGAAGGTCAATATCGCGATCCGCCACCTGCTGCAGAAGCAGCTGAAGAATCATGGCTTGAAGCCCGAGGAAATATCGGTTTCGGAGAGCGCGGTGCGCGACATCGTCCGCTATTTCACGCGCGAAGCCGGCGTGCGCAGCCTCGAGCGCGAATTATCCAAGATCTGCCGCAAGGTGGTGAAGATGCTGGTGACGGCCGACAGCGGCCAGCGCAAGGTTTCGGTCACCGCGCGCAATCTCGACAAGTTCCTCGGCGTGCGCCGTTATACCTACGGTATGGCGGAGAAGAACAATCAGGTTGGCCAGGTCACGGGCCTTGCCTGGACAGAAGTGGGCGGGGAATTACTGACCATCGAGAGTGCGGTGATGACCGGCAAGGGCAAGACCATTACCACCGGCAAGCTCGGTGAGGTGATGCAGGAATCGATCCAGGCTGCGCTGTCGGTGGT
>OCZT010005893.1_pt1 | contig 12169 bp, 6 predicted proteins | sample 1539031 | NCBI WGS metagenome assembly OCZT01 (sample SAMEA3539308, study PRJEB22396) | soil metagenome | biome: tundra; feature: field; material: soil | place: USA | collected 2010-05 | depth 0.15 m
ACCCGGCCGGCGCTTCCGCCGCCGCCTGCTGCTGGCGGGCGCCGCCGCCGTGGTTGGCGTGGGCACCTTCTGGGGGACCGGCATGATGTCAGGCGGTACGGCGCTGACGACATCCCAGATCGCCGCCCAGGTTGACCCCGGCCTGGTCGACGTCGTCTCCACGCTCGGCTTCCAGCAGGCCCAGGCGGCCGGCACCGGGCTGGTACTGACGCCTTCGGGTGAGATCCTCACCAACAATCACGTCATCGAGGGCGCCACCTCGATCAGGGTCACCGATATCGGCAACGGGCGCAGCTACCCGGCCAGGGTGGTCGGCTATGACCGGAGCCACGACATCGCCGTCCTCCGGCTGCAGGGCGCGTCCGGCCTCGCGACGGTAACCCTGGGCAACTCCTCCACCGTCGCCGCCGGCCACAAGGTGGTCGCCCTCGGCAACGCAGGCGGCAAGGGCGGCACCCCGTCGGTCGCCGCGGGCCGGATCACCGGCCTCGGTGCCTCGATCACCGCCTCGGACGCGTCGGCCGGTACATCCGAGCAGCTAACCGGCCTTATCCACCACAACGCGGCTATTCAGCCGGGTGACTCAGGCGGGCCGCTGGTCAACACTGCCGGGCAGGTGATCGGCATCGACACCGCCGCTTCCTCCGGGTTCACGTTCCAGTCCGGGCAGGCCAAGACCCAGGCATTCGCGATCCCGATCAACGAGGCGGTCCCCATCGCCAGCCAGATCTCCGCTGGTACCTCCTCAGCCACCGTGCACATCGGCGCTACCGGGTTCCTCGGCGTGGCAATCATGTCCGCCGGCAACGCCGCGGCCGCCGGCGTGCCGGCCGGCTCAGGGGCTGCCCTCGCGGGCCTTGTCCCCGGATCGCCCGCCGGCCGGGCTGGCCTCGCAGCGGGTGAGGTGATCGTTTCGGTCGATGGCCACGCCGTCTCGTCGCCGTCTGCACTGCAGTCCGCGCTGGAGCTGCACCACCCCGGCGACAGCGTCAGCATCGGCTGGACAGACCAGGCCGGCCAGGCGCACTCGGCGACCATCGTCCTGGCCAACGGCCCGGCAGCCTGAGGTACGGGAGTCCAGGATCCGGGCCAAGTCACTTGCCGTCATCGCCGGCCGGACGGAGCCCTGCTGGTGTCGGAAGGTGACAGCACCACCGAGAGGCCGGTTCGCCCGGCCGCTCGGTGCGGCCGTGCCCTGGCCTGCCGCGGCCTGGCCTGCCGCGGCCAGGGAGGATGGTCCGGTGAGGTGGATCGAGCTCGACGGGGCGGCCAATGTCCGTGACGTGGGCGGGCTGCCGACGGATGACGGGCGGCACATCGCCGAGCGCCGGCTGCTTCGCGGAGATAACCTGCGGGATCTCTCGCCCGCGGACGTGACGCTGCTTGTCGCCGGGCTGGGGCTGACCGCGGTCATCGACTTGCGCAGTCCGGAGGAGGCCGCGGCCAGCGGACCCGGGCCGCTGACCCGCGTCGGCGCCGTACGGCACGCGCACCATTCGCTGTTGCCGGAAATCGGCAGCATGTCCGCTGCCGACATGACCGCGGTGCGGCTCGACCGGGCCTTTTCCCGCCATCCGGACGATGTCCGGTGCGGCCTGTACCTGGGCTACCTGGAAGAGCGCCCGGATCAGGTAGTGGCCGCGCTTCGCAGCATCGCCAGCGCAAGCGGCACGGCAATGGTCCACTGCGCGGCCGGCAAGGACCGCACCGGCGTGGTCGTCGCCATGGCGCTGACCGTGGCCGACGTCCGCCGGGATGCCGTGATCGCCGATTACGCGGCAAGCGCCGAGCGTATCGATGCGGTGCTGGCCCGGCTGCGCGGCTCGCAGCCGGAGGGAGCCGACATCGACGGCAGGCCCGTCGAGGAGCAGACTCCGCGAGCCGAGACCATGGCCGCGTTCCTGGACCAGGTGGACTCACGGTACGGCGGCGCGCGCGGGTGGCTCGCTAGGCACGGCTTCGGCGCCGCCGACGCAACGATGCTCAGGGCCACGCTGCTGGAGACCTGACGTCGGGCGCAGGCGCTCAGCGTTCCGGCGCCCGGGCAGACCGGCTGGGCGCCCGGTGGCCGACCAGACCAGACTGATATCCCGGGCCAGGCGCCCGGGATCCCGGGAGAGGAACAGCCGGCAGCCGTCAGGAGGAAGGGACGGCCGACAGTCCTGCCTGGGCGACCTCCATGTCCTGGCTGTAGTGACCGCCGCTGACGCCGATCGCGCCGACGACGGCGTCACCGATCTTGACGGGGTAGCCGCCGCCGAACACGATCAGCCGGTCAATGCCGGGGGCCGCGCCCATGGCCAGCGGCGGGTCCTCCTTGACGAAGTCATGCCACGCATCGGTTGACAGGCCGAAGCCCGCTGCCGTGTAGGCCTTGTCCTGGGCTATCTGGACCGACAGCAGGGCCGCGCCGTCCATCCGGCTGAACGCCTTCAGCACCCCGCTGTCGTCGACGACCGCGATCACGAAGGGATGGCCCATCTGCGCCGCCTTCGCCTCCGCCGCCTCGATCATGGTCCTGGCCAGCGCAGTGGTCACGCTCAGCCGTTCAAACGTTGCTGCCATCCGGTCCTCCCAGCGCAGGCCCCGGCGCGGTGCTTCTCGCGGCGTACCGCTGCTCGATCTCGCGCACCTGGGTCAGCCCGATGAAATCCGTGAACTCGCCAAACGTCGGCAGCGTATTCATTGCCGCAGCCGGCGTCCCCGCCTCGGCGATCTCCTGCAGTATCCACCGCATCGCGGCCGTCGCCGCCAGCAGCGTGCTGATGGGAAAGATGACGATCCGGTATCCCAGCTCCTGGAGCCGCTCCAGGCTGATCGGCGGCGTCTTGCCGCCTTCCGCCCAGTTGAAGAGCAGCGGCACGCCAGGGAAAGCCCGGGCGGCCTCCTCCGCTTCCGCCTCGGTCACGACCGCTTCGATAAACAGCACGTCCGCCCCGGCCTCGCGGTACATCCGCCCGCGCTCGAGAGCTCGCTCCAGGCCCTCCACGGCCCGCGCGTCGGTCCGGGCGATGATCACGAACTCGGGCTGCGTGCGCGCCTCGACGGCGGCCCGGACCTTCGCCACCATCTCCTCGGCGGGGATGACGAGCTTGCCCTCCATGTGCCCGCACTTCTTCGGGGCCACCTGGTCCTCGATATGGATCCCGGCGACCCCGGCTGCCTCATAGGCGCCCACGGTGCGGATCACGTTCAGCGGGTTGCCGTAGCCGGTGTCAGCGTCGGCGATCACCGGGATGTCCACGCAGGCCGCGATCCGCCCCGCGCTGGCAGCCATCTCGGTCATCGTCAGCAGGCCCACGTCCGGCCGCCCGATCAGCGCCGCTGAGGTCCCGAACCCGGTCATGTACACGGCCGGGAACCCGGCCTCCTCCACCAGCCGGGCCGCCAGCGAATCGAACGCCCCTGGCGCGACGATGGTCTGGCCGGAATCCAGCAGCGCCCGCAGCCGGACCGCCCCGCCAGGACGGCGGGTCAGCCGGGCCGTCACCGGACTTCCCCGGCCGACCGCCCGGCAGGGCGCACAGCGATCATCCCGGCCATCCGCGCCCTCCCGGCAATTACTAACAGAACGTACTTGTCCGGAGGGTACGGTACTCGTCATCCGGGTTCAGGTCGCGGCACCAGGCTGCCGGACCCCGCTCATCGTGCAGTCGGCAACCAGCTCAGTTGGTACAGGCCAGCAGCATCTAATGGAACTTACCGACTAATCGCGTACGACTAGGCCGCCGCACGCTTCAGCATGGGCTTCACGCTCGGGCGCACTGCCCGGGATGCTGGCGCAGAGCACTTATTCGGAGGGTGCGGTATTCCTCCGCCGCTGGTGCCTGGCGACGCGGTAGGCGTCCACGGCCTTGCGGGAACTCCGCCAGACGCCATCAGCGCCCTGGACTGCATCAAGGCGTCCGCGTTGCGCCGCCTGACGGAGCGCCGGAAGGGTGAACTGCTCGTCCACGAGCGCCGCAAGAGGAACCAGACGGGCTGGCCCGGCGACGTTGGGCACGATGAACCGGTTGAGGTTGTCATACATGGCCCGGGCGATCAGCTCGCCCAGCGCCCCGAAGTCGTCCCGGTCGGCCCTCTGCATCGCCGCCAGGTAGGCATTGCGCTGCCGCTTGAAGACGACGACCGGCGGGTAGTCGAGGCGGACCAGGATGAGGTTCAGGACGAGCCGCCCGGCGCGGCCGTTCCCGTCGATGAAGGGGTGCACGCGCTCGAACTCGTTATGCAGCCGGGCCAGTTCCTCGACGAGCGGGCGGCCAAGATCTTCTCCCGCGTGAATCCTGTCGCCAGTGATGCAGGCGCTTTCGACCCAGTGCTGCACCTGGGCTGGCACGAGTGGCCACGATCGCGGTGTCATCCCGCCGCCGAAGGGGCGGATGTCGTGCTCGCGGAAGCTGCCCGGCCCTTCGCGATCGGTCGCATCCGGGTGCGGGGACACATCCCAGACCGGGGTCATCGCCGTGTGGTGGACCTGGCGGACCTCAGCGATCGTGAGGAGCCTGCCGTCGTGCCAGTCGCCTGGCTCCAGTGCCTGCCCGTAGACCCACTGAGCCGCGTCGGCGTATCCCCGGACCTCGTTGTATTCGCTGAGCGGCTTGGCGCCGATCGCGCGGCCCTGGTCAAGCAGTGCCTGGACCTGCCGCAAGACCAGGGTGTTGCCCTCCAGGGCTGTCGAGTGGTGAGCTTCCTGGTGCCAGATGTCCTCCCAGATGGCCTGGGCTTCCTTCGGCGAAGGAAGGCCTCCGTAACGCTGGTTGAGCTCGGCCAGGGCCTTGTCCAGGCGCTCGTAGACGCTTGTCCGGCTCGGGCGGCCTCTGCCTGCCATGACAACCTGCCCATCAGTACGGCCAGCGGACCATGGAATTTGATACGTCCATGTCGAACCTAAATAAACTTATCAACTAATTGCTGCGCCGCGGGGTTCGACAGGCCAGCGCGGCCTGAGCGGTCCCTACTGCTGTTCGCCAGCGAGCCAGCCTTCGACCGAGGGCTCGGCCCGGACGTCGGTGACTCTCTGGCCGATGTAGGAGGTCCAGTCTCGCTTGGCTCTGCGTGCTGAGCCTCATACCTTCACCTCGTGTTGCATCAAACGCAACTTTGTTGAGCAAATTATGTGAAGCCAGGTCAATCGCGAGAGGCGGACGAGAGAAGAACTCCCATCTGCCCCTCGCGACCTGCGGTTATAGAGTTGTGCGAGTTATGCTGAATGTTGTATCTGCTGCAACTTTGCCCGTTTTCAGCTGCAGCCGCTGGTGGAGCCGCAGCCTTCGCAGACGTAGCAGCTGCCCGCCGGGCGCATTTTCGTGCCGCAGGTCAGGCAGAGCGGTGCGTCGGCACTGCGGCCCTGCTGGGATTCGATGAGTTCTGTCGAGCTGTGTGGCTGTGCGGGGCGGTCAGCAACCGACATCCGTTCGGCTCCTGGCTGCTGCGCCTGATGATGGGCATGCTCTACCGGGACGGACTGGGCCATCTCCACCGGATCCTGTTCCTCGGCCGGCACCGCGGTCTCCTGCCCGTCCAGGACCGCCGTGCGCTCGGCGGCCGACAGGATGCTCAGATCCGCGCGCTGCTCGTACGGCAGGTGGTCGAGCGCCAGGCGGCGGAAGATGTAGTCCATCACCGAGCTGGCGATCCGGATATCCGGATCGTCGGTGAGGCCAGCCGGCTCGAACCGCATGTTGGTGAACTTGGCCACGTAGGACTCCAGCGGGATGCCGTACTGCAGGCCCACCGAGATCGCGACCGAGAAGGCGTCCATCACGCCGGCCAGGGTGGACCCCTGCTTGCCGAGCTTCAGGAACACCTCGCCGACGCCGTCGTCCGGGTACTCCGACACGGTCATGTAGCCTTCCGCGCCGGCTACCGAGAACCTGGTCACGGTGGCGGCGCGCTTCTTGGGCAGCCGCTTGCGCACCGGGCGGACCTCGTGCGGGACGGCGGCGGGCTGCGCCACCTCGGCCGGCTTGCGCTTGGAGACTGACAGCGGCTGGCCCACCTTGCAGTTGTCGCGGTAGATCGCCAGCGCCTTAAGCCCGAGCTTCCAGCCCTCGAAATAGATCTTCTCTATGTCCTCAATTGTGGCGCTTTCTGGTAGATTAACAGTCTTTGAAATGGCGCCACTAAGCGCGGGCTGGACGGCGGCCATCATCCGGACGTGGCCCATCGGGCTGATCGCCCGCTCGCCCATCGCGCAGTCGAAGACGTCGTAGTGCTCGCGCCGCAGGCCAGGGGCATCGACGACGTGCCCGTGCTCGGCGATGTACTCGATGATCGCCTCGGCCTGCTCTGGCTGGTAGCCGAGGTTCTTCAGGGCGCGCGGCACTGTCTGGTTGACGATCTGCATGGAGCCGCCGCCGACCAGCTTCTTGAACTTGACCAGCGCCAGGTCAGGCTCGACGCCCGTGGTGTCGCAGTCCATCATGAGGCCGATGGTGTTGTGGCTCACCATCCCGTTCGCCACGTAGGTCACGTTGTCCGGGACGGACAGATCGTAGGTGGGCTGAACGCCGCCATCCTCATTGGCCGCCACCCGCTCGAACAGGTATCCCAGCGCCTGCCCTAGCCGATCGTCGAGCGTCTCCTCGAACAGGCGGCGGGCGAGCATGCGAGGCACGCCACCCGACTTGCGGACAGACTGGAGAACGGCAGCGCGCGCAGAGTGACCGGCAGGTGCCAGCTCGCTCCAGTCACCCTTGGGCAGGAAGATGTAGTCCTTCTTGGCCGACACGGACGGCTCCAGAAAGGCCATCAACTGTGCCTTGCGCTCGCTTATGAACCCGACGATCTCGTCGAAGTTCAGCGCGTGATCGACATTGCGGAGCCTGACCTGGAATATCGGGCCGCCCCAGCCGCTAACCGTCTCCCGGGTGGTAGTGGCCAGGCCGAGGGAAAGCAGGGCAGTCCGGACCTCCCCGGCAAATGACTGGTCGGCTGTGGACAGGCTGGGAATGCCGTCCTGGACCGTTCCGTCCGCCTCGAACAGGCCGCGCAGGAAAGCGCCGTATACAGCCGGATCATTCGCCTCGAGGATCGCCGAGGGGATCTTCGGAACCCAGCCCTTGCCCGAGTGGTCTGCCGCTGGCAAGTCCTTGGCAAACCCGGCGGCCTGCCACCAGCGCGCGAGGCGCACAGACTGCAGCGTGACCTCCTGGTAGCCCTCCTGGGGCGTGATCACGGGTGCCAGGCCGAAGAGTTCCTTTGCGAGGACACCGAGCCGATCGGCAACGTCGAGATCGGTGTTCGCCACGCAGAGCCGGATCCCCTTGGCGTGCAGGCTGCCGTCACCCATGAAGTAACCGACGAGCTCAGCCAGGTCGGCGGTAACCGCATCGGGGACGCATACGTGGCGGTCTCCCGCGTAGTACGCCTGATCGAGCACCGGCAGCGGTACCCGGCGTAGCTCGCCGACCAGCGTGCCGAGTTGCAGCGGAAGCACGTCATGCGAGGCGACATCAGCGAGGCGCTTCCACGCCCACGTGCCGGTCAGCTCATCGACGACCTTGACTCGGTGCGTCAAGGTGCCCTGGATCTGATACCCGCCCTCGGTGCGGATGCGGCGGGTTGGCTCCTCGCCGTTGATGAAGAACTTCGTCGCCTGGCGCGGGCCCTCGTCAGTCGACACGGTGAGATCCAGGTCCTGCCAGCGGTCCCCGTAGGTATCGCCAAGCTCGGCGAGACGGGTAAGCCCCCGGCCTGTCGTGATCAGGGTGTCGCCGGTGAGGCATCCCGTTGGGGCCAATAGTGAAGCCTGGGCGTTTCTGTACCCGTTTGTCTCGCCTAGCGCGAGGCAGTCCTGCCAGGCGTGGTTGGCGGCGGCGAGGATCGCGTCGTCGATGCCGCCCAGCGGCCGGATCTTCGCGCTGGCCTCAGCGTGCTTGGCCATCACGCGCTTGTGGGCGGTCTCGTTCCGCGCATAGCCGTCGTAGGGGCCGACAACCTTGGCAAGCTCGGCCGAGCGGCGGTAGGCGGTGCCGGTCATCAGCGACGTGATGGCGCCCGCGATTGCCCTGCCGTCGTCCGAGTCGTAGGCGTGCCCGGTCGCCATGAGCAGCGCGCCCAGGTTCGCGTAGCCGATGCCGAGCTGCCGGTAGGCCCGGGTAGTGGCGGTTATCTTCTCGGTCGGGAAGTCGGCAAAGCAAATCGATATATCCATCGCGGTGATGATGAGCTCAGTGATCTGCTGGAATCGCTCGACGTCGAACGTGTCGTCCGTGCGCAGGAACTTCAGCAGGTTGATGCTGGCCAGGTTGCAGGACGAGTTGTCCAGGTGGACGTATTCCGAACAATTAGCTACTACGGTACCGCCGACGATGTAGGAATGGTTCCGCGGTTCGGTGAGGTTGTAAGTGGTCTCGAAGCCGCGCGACTCACGGGCGGTGAGACGGACGGTCTCGTCCTTGTCGTACCACGTGGTCGACGCGATGATGGTGAGCAGCTTCCGCTCCTTGGCGGGCAAGCTGAAGCCGATCCTGGCGCCGAACTCGCGGAGGGACCGCCCGGTGATCCGCAGGTCGAAGCTAGGCCCGTTGGAGCCGTAGCTGGCCGTGGATCCGTCCTTGCGGGTGTAGCTGAAACTGTCCTTCTTAGTGCCTGTCTGGTAGATCCGGCCGGCGATGCCGAGCGAGGCCAGCAGTTCCTGGACGCCGAGCAGCAGTTCCTCGGACCGGCTGCCCAAGCCCACATAGCGGGTCCCGTTCTGCTGGCTCACGGCGCAGCCATCGGCGTCGAAGAGGCCCTGCAGGAATCCGATCAGCGTTTCCTCGGGAGCCTCGAAGATCGCGTTGGGGACATGCTTGGCGGGCGCCCGCTCGGACGACACGCCGAGCGCCCGGACGAAAGCGATGAACCCGTCCCTGGTCACCCGGAGCTGCGTGGTGCCGTTCGCCTGGATGCTCGGCTTGGCGTCGAACCCGGTGATCCGCTCGATGAACTCGCGGTGGCGCGGCAGAGCCTCCGCGCGGTCCTCGTCATTTCCGTAGACCGTCACTGCGTTCTGATCGGCCACGCAGCCATCGCCAACAAGCCAGCCGAGGTAGTGCCCGAACTCCTCGTCCCACTTCACCGGCAGGTCAAGCGCCTTACGTGACCGCGCCGACGCTGCGGCCGCCAGCGCCCCGACCGGAATCCGCGAATCTGCAGCGGCTCGGGGGGCGTACTGCAGCGACCGCATGACGCGATCGTCGCCAGCCAGGTCCTCCGCATGCACCCAGCCCCGGTTAGCTGTCCAGATCCGGTGACCGGGCGTGCAGCGAAGGCGCGAGCCGTCGGAGAACCGCAGCTCCACGACCTCATTGGTGCCAGTCACCAGATAGCGGGTCGGGACCGTCGCCTCGACCCGGTTCGCGGGAGCCGCCTGGGACGTGGCGTCGTTGGTGTACACGGCAAAGCTCTCGCCGGTCGCTGCCCGCGCCACCAGGTCGCCGATCCTGATCAGCCCCTGATCCGTGACGACACGCTGGTCAGCCGGGAAGCACGGGTTACTTGCGGTAATTCGGCCGGATTCCGGGCATGTATGCCAGCCATTAATTGCGCCGTCATACTGAATGCCCGGATCGGCGCATTCCCAGGCCGCCTTGGCCATCTTGCGGAACAAATCCTTGGCCTCGACGGTCGCGAGCGCCTCGCCAGTCTGGCGGGCGGCCAGGTCAAACGGCTTGCCGTCCTCGACCGCGCGCATGAACTCGTCGTTGACCCGCACCGAGTTGTTGGCGTTCTGGTACTGGACACTCGTGATGTCCTTGCCGCCGAGGTCCATGTCGAAGCCGCCGTCGCGCAGGACGCGGATCTTCTCCTCCTCGCGCGCCTTCGTCTCGATGAATTCCTCGACATCGGGATGGTCCACGTCGAGCACGACCATCTTCGCGGCCCGCCGGGTGGCGCCGCCGGACTTGATCGTGCCCGCGGAGGCATCGGCGCCGCGCATGAACGAGACGGGCCCGCTGGCCGTGCCGCCCGACGACAGCAGTTCCTTGCTCGAGCGGAGCCTGGACAGGTTGACGCCGGCGCCGGACCCGCCCTTGAAGATCAGGCCCTCTTCCCGGTACCACTCAAGGATCGAGTCCATCGTGTCGTCGACGGCCAGGATGAAGCAGTTGTGCACCCGCACGTTGCCGGCCAGGTACTCCCCGCTCTCGGTCTGGATGTCGTAGACCTCCATCTCGCCAAGCCGCTCGACCCTGCTGATCTCGACCAGGCGCCGGTCCGAACCGCCGACATCAGGGTCCACGTGCAGCAGGGAGTCGCCGGGGCGGAGGAAGCCGGCCACGGTGAACTCGCCGACGACGAGGTCCTTCGCGCGCCAGACCAGATGGTCCGGGGTGACATCCAGGGCGCAGCCGGCCCTGGTGTGCAGCCGCAGCACATCCTTGACGCCGTTGGCCTTGGTCGCCAGGATCCGCGTCATGCCGTGCGCGTCGTGCACTTTGGTCCCGACTGCATCGTCTTCTACGAGCTTGCCGATCGGGACCAGCCCGGCCGACGTGCTGACCAGCGCGTCGTAGGGCTGGCACGCGGAGACCTGCTGCGGCGAGGAGGTCCCGACGTTGAACCAGACCGGGGAGTTGAAGCTGAAGACCTGGTGAATGAGGGCATACGCGAGCTCGTGCTCGAACACCTCGGCGTCCTTGGCGGAGGCAAAGTAGCCGTGCTCACGGCCGGACGCCACGTAGACGCCCACGACCCGGTCCACGAGCTGCTTCAGGCTGCGCTCACGCTGCGGCGTGCCGACCGCGCCGCGGAAGTACTTGGTGGTCACGATGTTGGCGGCGTTGACCGACCAGAAGTCGGGGAACTCCACGCCGTGCTGCTCGAAGTTGACCGACCCGTCCCGCCAGTTGGTCATGACGACGTCGCGGCGCTCCCAGGTGACCTCGTCATAGGGGTGGACGCCCGCGCAAGTGTGGATACGGCGCATGGTCAGTCCCTTGCGGGCACCCTTGCCGCCATGGCGCGCTGACCCGCTGGCCGTCTCGGTCATGTCCTCCCCCTTCATGGATCCGGTGGATCCGCCGCGGGCCTAGCCAGGCCCTGTCCCGTTTGCCCTGCCGCATGCCCGGTCTCACCGGCCAGGTGCGCGCTGCTCCTGCTGAGCGGGGCCGCGCTCCGGCCCGGCCGCATCCGCGGGGCGCTCCGTGTCCTCGTGCTCGCCGCGCCATTCGCCGTCATGTCCCGACCGCAGGGTGGCGATCTCCGCCTCGAAGTCAGCGAGCGACTCGAAGCTCCGGTAGACCGAGGCGAAGCGCAGGTAAGCGACCTCGTCAAGCTCGCGAAGCGGCCCGAGAATCGCCAGGCCGACCTCATGCGAGGGCACTTCGCCGCTGCCGCGTGCCCTGATCGTGTCCTCTACCCGCTGGGCCAGGATCGCGAGCTGGTCCTCGCTGACCGGCCTGCCCTGGCACGCCCTCCGCACGCCCCGGCTGATCTTGTCCCGGGCGAAGGGCTCGGTCACTCCGCTGCGCTTCCCCACCATCAGGATTACCGTTTCCTGGGTGGTGAACCGGCGGCCGCATGCCGGGCAGGAGCGGCGGCGGCGGATGGCGGCGCCATCGTCGGCTGTCCGGCTGTCGATGACCCTGCTATCCAGGTGCCTGCAGTACGGACAGTTCATACGATCACACCTCCCCCGGCGTGTCGGAAATCTCCCGCGAACACAACCTGTGGAAAAACCACAACCATGTAACTACTAGATATTGTGGTCCCACCCAGCGCAGGACGCAAGTGCCATCGCGCGTTTCGCTGGAAGTCGCTGGTAGATCGGATCCGCCAGTTCACCGCCGGCGTGTCGCGGCACGCCACGGCCATCCCGGCCGCCGGCATGTCGCGGAGTGCGTCAGTCAGCCCTTCGGCACCCACAACGACTGCCCCGGCTGGATCACCGGGCCGCCCAGCGCGCTGGCCTCGATGATCTGCTGGATAACGAGCCGCGGATCGGCCGCCGGCTCGGCCTGGCTGGCGATAGACCACAGGGTCTGGCCCGGCCGGACGACCACCCGCGTCATGCCCCGGTAGGCGGCACCGCTGCCCAGGCCGTGACTGGCTGCCTGCGCGCCTCCGGCGACGCTCAGCCAGAACAGCGTGACCATCGCCGTGACCATCACGACGGCAAGGGCCGCAAGCACGGCCCGGCCGCGCCGGGTCAGCCGCACCCGGCCGGGCTGGCCGGGCTGGC
>OCZT010005894.1_pt1 | contig 12168 bp, 12 predicted proteins | sample 1539031 | NCBI WGS metagenome assembly OCZT01 (sample SAMEA3539308, study PRJEB22396) | soil metagenome | biome: tundra; feature: field; material: soil | place: USA | collected 2010-05 | depth 0.15 m
CAGCATATCGTAGTTCTCCCTTTACCGAATTTGGCTAAATAAATAAAATGGTTTAATGCTTAGGCGGCTTGCCTAAAATAATAATGGTGTAACCCGTTCACCAAGGGAATTTTATCTATCTTTCCTGTTTCTTGAACAGATCTGCCTTCAGGTGAATCTTTATTAATTCCGAGATGAGTTCGATATTTATTGTAGTAAGAAATGTATTCAGTAAGAATACTTCTCAAATGATTTTCATTTAATACTATAACATGACCCATGACGGATTTTCATTTGCCATCTGTTTTACCAAATTTATCACTTCTCTGGTAATCTTTGGTCTTCCTCCTTTTAGTTTGCTCTTCCATCTCCAGTAAAACTTAAATGCTGTTCTGTGCCATTTAATTATAGTATCAGGTTTTACAATAAATATTCTTTCCTTCCAGTTTGAAAGTAAATTTTTCATAAAGCTGAAGAACATCCGGTCAGTTCTGTTTATTTTTAGTTTAGGATCGGTCCAATAATATATTTCTAATTGCTTGATAAGAAATAGATTTTCTAATATCAGTTGTGATTTAGTCGTAAAAGATTTTCGCAAGAATAAGAATAAGGATTTGAGCATTCGAACCATCTGTTTATTGAATTTTGCCAGCAAAGATAAATAAAGATATCTTGTGATTTCGGTAAAATTTAACTCTTATGGGTATAGATGAGGTTTTGAATATAGACAGGATATATAGGACTAATGGTACATACAGGATGCTAAATGTAAAACTTCTCGTAATATTTGGTTTTAAAGCTCATTATTAACACGGATGGGCTTTTGACTAGATACACGGTACTCTTTTTAATTTTTTGTGATAAAAGCAGTCCTGGTGCTATTTATAACTTTAAATTGTAGATTTGTTCCATAAAAACTGAATTACCGAGTCTTTAAAACAAACAGTATTATCCGAATTCTCTTTATTAAATTAAAACATAAAATTGAAGCTATTTTTCATGAATAAAATAATTGCCTTTTTCATAATTCTTTTGTCTGCAAGTTTCTTCAATATTTCAGCGCAGGATTTGATTACTAATGTCGGTGAGAGGAACCTTTATAGTCTTGACGGCAAATGGCAGGTCCTGATTGATCCTTATGAAAATGGATACTTTGATTACAGGTTAAAACCGGACAATAACGGTTATTTTAAGAATGAAAAACCAAAAAACAGATGGGACCATATTGAATACGATTTTGATAAATCTTTTTCGCTTAATGTACCGGGGGACTGGAATACTCAAAAACCGGAATTGTTTTTCTATGAGGGAACTGTCTGGTATAAAAAATCTTTTGACTATTCACTAAATCCCAATTCCAGGCAGTTTATTTATTTCGGCGCGGTCAATTATCTGGCAATTGTCTACCTGAACGGTGAAAAAGTGGGGGAACACCAGGGAGGCTTTACCCCCTTTAACATTGAGATAACAGGTAAATTAAAGAGTAAAGATAACTTTATTGTGGTAAAAGCAGACAACAGGCGCAGCCGTGAATTTGTGCCAACCGTAAATACGGACTGGTGGAATTACGGAGGCATTACACGCAGCGTTTGTATTGTTGAAGAACCGGAAACATTTATACAGGATTATCATATTCAATTAAGCAAAGGTTCCAAAACCGAAATTGCCGGGTACGTTTTAATTAATGGTAAAACTAAAAATATTGCTGTAAAGATTTCAATTCCTGAATTATCAGTAAATAAGGAAGTTATGATTGACAAAGATGGTTATGGCCGTTTTGCAATTAATACTAATCCGGTCCTTTGGTCCCCTGAAAACCCAAAATTATATGAAGTTCAAATTACTTCTCCCTTTGAAAAACTTAAAGATGAAATAGGATTCAGGTCCGTTAAAGTATACGGGAATGAAATTCTTCTTAACGGTAAGAGTATATTTCTTAGAGGAATATGCATTCACGAAGAGGCGCCAATACGTACCGGAAGAGCCTTCAGCAAAGAGGATGCCGATATCCTGCTGGGATGGGCCAAAGAATTAGGATGTAATTATGTACGTCTTGCACACTATCCGCATAATGAATACATGGTTAAAACAGCGGACAAAATGGGCATCCTCATTTGGTCTGAAATACCCGTCTACTGGACTATTGAATGGGATAATAAAATAACTCTGGCAAATGCCCTTAAACAACTTGACGACATGATTGACCGGGATAAAAACCGTAGCTCCATTATATTATGGTCTGTAGCAAACGAAACTCCTGTTAGTTCATCAAGAAATGAATTTCTTAAAACGCTGTTGAACCGGGCAAGAGAACATGACCCCGCCAGGCTTCTTACTGCAGCTATGGAAAGACATTATTCTGATAAATTTACACAGTTGATTGATGATCCGTTGGGTGAATTTGTTGACGTAATTGGCTGCAATGAATACATCGGCTGGTATGACGGATTGCCGGAAAAAGCCGATAGTATTAAATGGAAAAGTATTTATGATAAACCATTAATTATGAGCGAACTTGGTGGAGAAGCACTTTATGGCTTTCATGCCGATGATATGACTTCATGGAGTGAAGAAAACCAGGATGTTATTTATAAACACCAGATTGAAATGTTGAAAAAGATTCCGTTTTTAAGAGGTATCAGTCCCTGGATATTAATGGATTTCCGTTCCCCACGGAGACAACTAACAGGATTTCAGGATTACTTTAACAGGAAGGGACTTGTTTCCGAAAGGGGAGAAAAGAAGAAAGCTTTTTATACACTGAAAAAGTTTTATGAAGAAAAAAAATCAGTGAATAAAACAAATTGAATTTTAAATAGAAGTTTTACTAAGAACTGCTACACTAATATAAATCAGTTGAACTGACCGGTTATTCTTCAGCTTGCAAATCTTATTGGAAATGGAATAGTGATTTGAAAGGGGAAAATCTGAGACTGACAGGGGAGTGATAAATTTGATTAAAAGATGGCGAATGATAACCCTCTTTGGGGTGCTACGAGAATTCATGGAGAATTAAAGAAGCTAGGGTTTGATATTTCTGAATCAACTGTCCAGAAGTATATCCCTAAAAGAGGAAAAAGATCAAATAGTCAAAATTGGAAAACTTTCTTGAAGAATCATTCAAAAGAAATAGTATCCATAGACTTTCTTACAGTTCCGACAATTAACTTCAAATTAATCCATGTTCTGGTTGTAATAGAAAATCATCGAAGGAAACTGATTCACTTCAATTTAACTAAAAATCCAACGGCTGAATGGACTCTTCAACAAATAAGAAATTTATTATTTGAATACGATGCGCCAAAATATTTAATTCGTGACCGCGACAGAAAATATGGGAACTTGTTTAGTGAAGGGAACAACCATTTCGGAATAAAACAGATTGTAACTCCATACCTTTCGCCTTGGCAAAATGGTTATGTTGAGCGGGTAATCGGAAGCATAAAAAGAGAATGTCTCGATCATATAATCGTATTAAATGAATTTTTTCCAGCGACATTGTTAAAATAGGAAGGAAGAAGTTGGATCTGAGAAAAAACGGCTGAATGAGGGCCCATTTTCATATCATATGAGGTTTTGACTATGGGCAAGGTTAAACTAGATTATCGTTGATTAAGTCAATATTCATCGCATCAGAACGTGGATATTAATACCTGATGTATAAAGCTTCACTATGGTACCCGGTAAATTTATTTAACCCGGGCACAGACTATCCCCCAATGGGCTTACTCTTTATGCCTGCCGTCTTTTATATTTTTTAGAATAAGTGTTTTGTAGTTTACTGTTATTTTGTCTTCCCTCAATAGACTGCACTTGCTTATTTCGTGGTAAAAATAGGAATCTCAATTTAAAGCTTGAAATATCTATCGCTACTGTGCTGGTCCACCATTTTTTATTTTTAATGGTTGAAGTTCCAACCACCGCTGCATATAAAATAGCGTTCTTGAAATTTTTTCTGGCGTTTTTTTCTAAATCTCCGAATCTATACTCACCAAGATAATTCTCTCCCTTTTTATCCATAGATCTGTCGGCAGATTCTGGTTCAACAAAAGACTGGGTTGATAAGATATAATTTAATCCATCCACTTCGTTAATAGGATTATAAAATAAAATAATAAAAGTTAAGCAAATTCGTGGTTTTATTAAACCAGCCATATTGTAGGAGCATTTCATTTTCTTATCACTAACTTCCAGCATGTCAAATATTAATTCCCTTCCTTTAGGAGTAATAATATTTTCGGTTGTCGGAAGGTTATTTCTTAGAAGCTTATAATTCGTCTTTATTATTCTGTTATATCCCCTTTTCCCTGGCATATTACATTTATCCCAAACTTCCTTTAATTCAGGATACATAACTATAACTTTTGCGAAATTGACTAAAGTATAAAATCGTTGTTTCGAACTTACTTCTTTTAGTTTCTTCTTTATATTATATTTTCGGGGGCGTACCGAAATATAATGACCATAACCAAAATCTCTACCGACAATATTTCCTGCTCTTCCATTTAACTTCCCAAGTACTGGTTCTTTAAGTTGTGACATATGATTACCTCCTTTTATGATCTTAAATATTTGCTTAAAAAAGGATTTCAAACGGTTTCAAAACGATTTCAAAACGATTTCAAAACGATTTCAAAACGGTTTCAGTGGTTGTTTTTCGGTATACTTACATTGCATTTTCTTTATTATGAATATTATATTTTATAATTAAAACCGAATTGGAAACTGCTGAATGTACTTTGCGAGCTGAATAAACCATGATATTGGGAGTTCAGGTATGTACTTAACTTAAATTCAAACAATATATCCCATCTTTCCGCGATTGGATGAATGAACCCAACACCCGAACTAAAACTGAATAAGTTTTGGTTTACGTTGCCTGCTGGGGAAAACGAAACTTCAATTGTACCGTCCGGATTATTAATCTGCTGCATATCATATACATTATATTGTAGATGCGAATAGCCAATTCCGGCATCTACGAATAATTTGAATTGATCCGGCTGAGTAATTAAATATCTGCCTCCCGCCATGATTCTTGAAAGTGTGTGATCTGTTTCGGAATAACCCCTTTTGTAACCCCGGCTCACATTACTTATATCTGAATAATTAAAATTCCGTTTGTCCCATACTGAGTAATCAGCGCTGACAAAGAAATTGAACCTGGTATTGATATTGTAGTTGTACTGTAGAGTCCCCGATAATCCGGGATTGGAACTTATGGGATAAACCATACCCCCTGAAAACTGAATTGATGATTTTCCCTGTGAGTAAATGATGGAAGATAAAATAAGAACAGATACCATTATAAGATATGACTTTTTCATACATGTAACCTTTCCATTTATTTATAATGAAATATGAAAACAGTCTATCTTATTTTATGCGCAAAACCTTTATTGTGAATTGACCATACCAATATTAATAAATCTGAAATTAAATATCAAATTCCCTTTATACTTTATTCAAATATATTCGGACAAACCTTTTGATACTGAAGTTCCTTTTTTTATTTGAACAAGAACTGCTCCTCCTCCTGCAATTATCATCCCAATCACTTTCTGAAATGATAAATTTTCACCAGGGAAATAAGCTGCTAGTATTGCAATCTGAATTAACATAGTCCCATTAATTATACTTGATTCCATCACCGGCACCCCATTCATCGATATACCAATAATTATCAAAATTATTGCCCCTTTACCCAAACTAATAAAAGTAACCACTAATGGACTTATATCTCTCCTTTTATTTACATCACGACCAATTATTGAAGAACCCGCATTTGCCAATATCCCAATGAGTATTATTAATAATCCCACACTTTGATTGCCTGATAAGGATATTGGAAAAAAATATGTAATAATTCCGGTAATAAATAATGCCGAACCAATCCATTGAATCGGTGATGGATTTTCGCTAATCCAAAATATTCCCATAATTGCAACAACTAAAGAAGTAAAGTTGAGCATTAAACTTACTGTAACTGATGGCAGTAACGATAAACCTAAAAATTGGGTCCATCAAACAATCCCCACTTAATAATTATAAATGAAGTTGACATTCATCCATATTAAAAGTAACAACATTCTTAAATGATACTTTCCCTTCTTGATTTAGGTTTACTATCTCTCGATACGTTCCAATTGGGGATGAACCTGTTGGCAATCCTAATATAAAAGGTTTATCTGACGTTGGATTAAAATCTATAATTTTTTTTGCAACATAGTGAGCGTTCCATTTGCTTAAAGTTTCATAATCAGGTTGAATCAGAATTCTCATTTCAAATCTCCTTAGATTGATTAATTTAACTTTTATACCATCATTTATGATCAGCGGCCTTTCTTCATTATTAATCCTTATTCTCAATGAATATTGCCATTTTTTCCCTGAAAACCTGATCCGGAAGTTCAGTGGCTATTATATTAAAGTTTTCTGATGCATGTGCGGGATTGGCTGTCGCGGGGATAACCGCTGTTACCGCCGGATGGGAAATAATATATAACAGGAAAAACTGACTCCATGTTTTTATCGAATATTCATTAGCCCAAGGTGGCAGTTGTTTGTTTTGTACATTGGAGAAAGCATTTCCTTTTCCTAACGGCCGGTTTATTAAAGTTGCAACTCCACGATCAGCCGCTGCTTTTAACAATCGTTTTTCCGCGTTTCTGGAAAATATTGAGTAATTGAACTGGACAAAATCAATTCCTTCCTCCGAAATCAAAATACGCTCCAGATCCTCGTGTGCAAAATCAATATAATGTGTAATGCCAATATATCGGATCTTTCCTTCTGACTTCCAGGCTTTCAGAGTTTGCAAATGAGTTTTCCAATCGGTCAGGTTATGAATTTGCATAAGATCCATGGTGCTCCTTTTCATTTTCTGAAAGGAAGATTCCATCTGATGTATACCCTCCTGCTTTCCAGTTGTCCAGACTTTTGTTGCATAGAAGAAATAATTACACCACTTTGGATCTGCCGTTAATTCTCCTATCACCTTTTCAGAATTTCCATACATTGGAGAGGAATCGATTAATTTACCTCCGGCTTCCTTCATAATTTGCAGAACATGATTTAAGGGCTCTATTGATGACTTACCTTTTACGTCAAATGTTTTCCAGGTACCAAGTCCCAGAACCGGTAATTCTTCACCTGTAGAGGGGATTTTTCTTTTTATCATATTATTATATTCAATTAATGAATGATTCGCTTTTCCATATGAGCTCATATTATAAACCATATTTTATAAGAACCTTTTCAACTTCTGGAACCCAAAATGAATAGCCTTCGGCATTCAAATGAATACCATCATATGTAAGATCATTTTTCAGAAAACCATTCTGCGAAACAAGAGAATTAATGTTCAAATATTCTATTGCCTGTTTACGTGCATACTCAAACAATAATTTATCCAGCTTCCGAATCTCTTCATTCTTTGTTTGTGATTTTTCTCGTTTACTTGCGACAAACAAAGTTGATTGAATAATAGGAATAATCTGATGAGCACGCAAAGTATCAATGATCTTGGTATAGTTGAAAAATATATCTGATGCCGAATAATTGGCATAAACATCATTTACGCCACCTTCTATGAAGCAAATCTTTGGCTTGAGCCGATAAACATAAGAAAGACGCTGTAAATAACCTGTGGTAATGTCGCTCGCGATTCCTCTGTTCGCAATATTCTTACGTCCAAGAAGTTCATTCCAATTTGCATTGTATGTTAAGGAATTGCCAAGCATTACAACATCGGCTTGAGAAGTTTTGAATTGGTTAAACATCCCAATTTGAACAATATAGTTTGCATTTTTCAAATATAGATTAGCATATTGAGCTTCTAAATAATGATTGTAAGAATATGTACCAATCAAAGCAAGAATGATTCCGAGAATGGAAAATCGAACCAATTTTGAATTTAATATATCCATATTCTTTCTTGCTGCCATATGCTTGTTTATGATAGGATAGAATAATGATAAACTTATTCCGCTATGGGGTCTGGACCATATTCATTCTCACCGGTCATCCCTTCAGAATTAAGAATCTTCAAAATAAAAAGAAATCGTCCCTTATAACATTAAAATTTAGGTAATAATAAGCAGGTAATCAAAAAAGAAAACGATTTTCAAAAACGGATCAGCTATCTAAAATTTCGAATTTTCGAAGATACGGAATAACATAAATTCCCAGTACATTCTTTTTGTTTCTTAAAGAATTAGAATACAGATTTAATAATAATGAGCAATTTTTTGATTTATAAAGCTTTTGGGTTTTTGTTGATACTTTTATTGATAGTAGGAATTATGTAGGGGAAACTCTTAAGTTTACATATTGTTAATAAAAGGGTTCTTCAAAAAGACCTTTCAAAATAATATATCAGAAGTGTTTTTTATAAGAATTATGAAATGAAATTAATTGACTACTTTATTAATAATATGCTGGTCTGTTTTCTGCTATTCATTTTTATTATTACCATATCTGGGATTAATGCCCAGCAGAATATATCTGCATTAATTCCTTTGCCGCATAATGTTGAATGGAATGATGGAAAATTTTTATTGTCTGAAAAGACGGTTGTTACTGTGACAGACTCAAATTTGCGGACCTATTTCATCTCTCAGATTAAATCTTTAACCGGTTTGGAATTAGTTTCTGGATCTATATCCGAGAATAACAATAATAATACGATTTTGTTTACTATCGATGAAGCAATTAAAAAAACTAACAAGGAAGCTTACTCCCTTTCAGTATTAAAACATCTGATTGTTGTTAAAGGTTCCGGGGAAGAAGGTTTATTCAGGGGAATGCAGACACTATTTCAACTTATTCCTGCCTCGGTAAAAACCACTAAAAATGTGAAGATTGTAGAAATTCCCTGCTGCGAAATCTTAGATGAGCCTTCTTTCAGTTGGCGCGGGCTCAATCTGGACTGCTGCCGCCATTTTATGTCTAAAGATTTTGTTAAAAGGTATATTGATATTCTTGCGTACTATAAATTTAATGTTCTGCACTGGCATCTTACTGAAGACCAGGCATGGCGAATCGAAATAAAGAAATATCCAAAACTTACACAGGTAGGTGCATGGCGTAAAGAATCAGATGGTTCAGTCTATGGTGGATTTTACACCCAGGAAGATGTTAAGGAAATAGTTTCCTATGCCGAATCAAGATTTATAACTATAGTGCCGGAAATTGAAATGCCCGGACATAGTTTGGCATCACTTTCAGCATATCCGGAAAATTCATGTACCGGCGGTCCTTTTAAACCTGCAAATAGTTTTGGTGTTTTTGAGGATATTTATTGTGCCGGAAGAGATTCTACATATATTTTTATTCAGAATGTGCTTGATGAAATAACGCAACTTTTTCCGGGGAAATTTATCCATATCGGTGGTGATGAAGCACCAAAAAACAGATGGAAAGAATGCCCCATATGTCAGGCAAAAATAAAAGCTGAAGGGTTAAAAGATGAAAATGAACTGCAGAGTTATTTCATAAAACACATATCTGGTTATCTTTATGCTAAAGGGAAAAAAGTAATCGGATGGGATGAGATTCTTCAGGGAGGGCTTGCTCCAGGTATTATTGTTCAGTCATGGCAAAGTTTTCAGGGCGCAGTTGATGCAGTAAATCTGGGGCATTATACGATTTGTTCACCGGAATCGCTTACATATTTAAGCACTGCACCGGAAAGTCTTGATTTGCGAACAGTATATTCCTTTAATCCTGTTCCGGATATACTTCCCGAAAATAAAAAAAATTATGTGTTGGGAGGTGAAGTTAATTTATGGACAGAAAATATCAGACAGGAAAATGTTGATGGTATTCTGTTTCCGAGGATGTTAGCTTTAGCAGAAGTATTCTGGAGTAATCCACAAAATAAAAACTTTGATGAATTCTACTCAAGAGTTAAAAAATCCTATCCTGATTTAAGAGCTCTCGGAATTAAATATGGAAGGGAAGCGAAATCTTTTACTTATGGAACTGTTTTTGATAAAATTAAAAAAGAATTTGTAGTTAATATTGTAAAACTGCAGGACAATATTGAAATCCGTTATACAGTTGACGGAAGTATGCCTGATTCAAATTCACATTTATTTTCTGAACCATTGAAAATTTATAAACCGTTAGATTTGAATATTGCAGCTTTCTATGATAATTATTTTACAGGTGTCAGTTTAACTCTGAAATTTGTAGATAACATAGCTGGCGGGTCAAAAATTACTCTATCACATTCATGTGCAGCGCGATATAATGGGGGAGGACAGAATGCATTGATCGATGGAATAAAAGGAACAACTAATTTCCATGACGGACTATGGCAGGGCTATGAGGGGATAGATTTTGAAGGAATTATTGATTTAGGTGAAGTGAAGGAAATCTGTTCTGTTGCACCAACCTTTTTATTCAACCAGGGTTCATGGATTTTCCTACCGGAGAAAGTTGAGATATCACTATCCGGTGATAATATTGTGTTTAATAATATTAAAACAATAGTTAACGATGTACCTCAAGAGAGTACTGAAGTTTTAATTAAGGAATTCGTCGCTTCATATAATAAAGAAAAAGCCAGGTATGTAAAAGTTAAAGCATTGAGCATTAAAAAATGTCCCGATTGGCATTCCGGTGCAGGTGGTAAAGCCTGGCTCTTTATAGATGAAATTTTAGTAAAATAGCCTGGTTGTGCCTCGTCAAAACTACGTCCGTGTTAAAAATAGCCAAATTAAGCTGAAATCAAAAGAATTCTTTGTTTATCTTTACCAGGTAAATTTCAAATATTAGACAAACCTGATGCTAAAATCCTAACTTTTATTCTTCAAAAAATCATTTAAGTCAAATATTCAACTTAAATTAGAAGTAATAATTCTCACTAAACAAATTGAGGTTTTACAAAGATTTGCTTCACCAATAAAACTCAGAAGAACTGACCGATTATTCTTCAGCCTTATGAGAAATATACTTTCAAACTGGAGGGAGAGAATATTTATTGTAAAGCCGGATACTGTCATCAAATGGCTTGGGTTTGATATTTCTGAATCAACTGTCCAGAGATATATGCCCAAGAAAGGGAAAAGAACGACTAGTCAAAATTGGAAAACATTCCTTAAAAATCATTCGAAAGAAATAATATCTGTTGACTTCCTAACTGTTCCGACAATTAATTTCAAGTTGGTCCATGTTTTAGTTGTAATAGAACATCATATACGAAAGATAATCCATTTCAATATAACTAAAAATCCAACTGCTGAATGGACTCTTCAGCAAATAAGAAACTTGCTTTTTGAACATGATACTCCAAAATATCTGGTAAGAGATCGCGATACCAGATTTGGAAATTTATTTAGCGAGGGAATAAATCAATTTGGAATAAAACAGATTGTAACTGCATACCTTTCGCCCTGCCAAAATGGTTATGTTGAACGGGTAATTGGAAGTATAAGAAGAGAATGTCTGGATCAAGTCATCATTATAAACGAGAATCATTTGAGAGAGATTCTAATTGACTATGTCTCCTACTACAATAAATATAGAACTCATATTGGTATCAACAAAGACTCTCCTGAAGGCAGACCAGTACAAATAGCAGGGAAGATTGATAAAATCCCTGTTGTAAATGGACTTCACCACATTTATTTCCGGCAAGCCGCGTAAATCTTTTTCCATTTATAAAATTTAAACTCGAATGAGTTATGGTATAACCATGTCCTTTTCAGTGTTGTTTCGTCGATTTATGATTAATTAGTCTTAGTTTGGTTGGCAAGATAAAAAAGAAAATATATACTTAGAGAGAAAAATGATGATTTAAGAACTCGATTTTATATAAGATAAGGTTTTGAATATAGACAACAATAAATATAAAACCTATCATGACTTTTGTTTTTAGAGATCATTTTTAACCCAGAAGTATTTTTGAATAGGCACAATGAATCCTAGACACCTCAATGGAATTTATTTAAATTATGTAATTATTTATACGAAATAGGTTTGAACAGGGGCTGGTTTAAATAAGCCGCTTATTTTATATTGATAATTCTGATTCAGTATCGAAGAAATGAAGTTTATCGGTATCAAAATATAATAACCGTTTAGTACCGGGTTGGGGTTTTTCGCGAGCAGGAATTCTTGCAGTGAATTGTATGCCATCGATAGGAAAATAAAGGAATATTTCATTTCCCATTGGTTCAACTA
>OCZT010005895.1_pt1 | contig 12168 bp, 8 predicted proteins | sample 1539031 | NCBI WGS metagenome assembly OCZT01 (sample SAMEA3539308, study PRJEB22396) | soil metagenome | biome: tundra; feature: field; material: soil | place: USA | collected 2010-05 | depth 0.15 m
TCCGATCTAGATGGTCGCGGCTCCCCGCGGACAGTTTGTCATCAAAGCGCCAAGTGCCAAGCGCACGGTGCGCTCGTCTGGGTCCGAGAGGGATGCGGCAATCGCCTGCTCTCGTGTCTCGGGAAGCCTCATCAGCATGCGCAGTGACTCCCGCCGTACCAAGCCGTCGGGATGATGGATGAACTCGCGCGGAATGAAGCCGGCAGGCGGCGCCGCAAGCTTCCCCAACACGACGAACAGCAAGCGCTGAGCAGTCCAGCGCGCGCCGGAGAGTCGTGTTGCCACGAGAGGTCCGATCTCGTCACCGAGCGCAGCAAGCATGTCTACGAGCATCGGGGTCAGGCGGTCGTCCGACGTCTCGAGTCGATCCAGCAGAGGGTCGGCGGCCGCCAGCTGCATCCGCGTGACCATGCGCTGCACCACCGGCAGGTTCACTGGTGTTCGCGCCAGCTGCTGTTGCAGCCGATCCACCGTCGCCACGTGACGCCAGAGCGCTTCCCGCATCCACCCTTCGGGCGCCGCATCCAGGAGGTCCAGCAGCGGCGTGACGTCATCACGAGACGCGAGCGTGTCCACCGAGCGCCAAACGGGCTCGCCGAGTATCTGGATCTCAATCCCCATCGCAAGCAGGCGCTCCGGCTCGCACGGCAGCACGTCGTCCGACTGGCGGAACACCGGGGCGGCTCGTGACATCTTCTCCAACGCGAGGCGATACCCGTCCGGATTTGGATCGTCCAGCTGCCAGCCGGTGATCAACTGCTGCACCTGGTCGCGCAAGGCACCGTCCGCTTGTTCTCGTGCGAGCAGGCTCCCTTCGTCGGCATGTACTGCGAGCTTCGACAGCATGCGCACAAGTGAGTGTGAAATCGTCTGTCCTGAAGTGTTGGCTGCTGCCTGCACAAGCTCGACAACCGCATCGACCGCCATGCCCTGAGCGGCGTCCACGACGAACTTCTTCCGCTGCCGCGAGTCACCCCCCATCTCCAGAAGGCGGGCAAGCGTCTGCGGTTGCAGCGTCGCCACAAGACGCGAGATGCGCTTCTGCAGTGCCGCTGCTTCCTTGCCGCCCTTCGACTTCAATTCCTCGGCGATCTGCAAGAGATAGCCCACCACTACCTGGTCGTACGCCGCGTCTTTCTTGTGTTCTTCGATCGCCTTCGCGACAAAGACCGGGTCTGTTGATTCGGCGGAGTCGAGTTTTTCACCCGAAGCCTCTGCCGCGAGGGCCGCGCGCGCGAGGCCGATCCAAAGCTGCGCTGCGCGACCGCCACTGCGCATTTCTGCCTTTTCATCCGCATTGGGCGTCGCCTCCTTCGGTTCCTCATCGAGCAGCTGTAATTGCTCGAACGTCAACGGAAAGAGTCGGACGTGCGACCATTGCTGTAGAACCTCAGGCCCTTCGAGCCCCAGGGGCCTGGCTCGCCGTCCCGCATCCACGGCCAAGGTCACGAGCACGTCGGCGATCTCTGCAATGGACACGCCTTTCGTGAACTTCACCGCGCCGAGATGGTGCCGATGCAGCCGCTGCGCGAGGTCGCGCAGGACGGGGTTGTTCTCGTCCGTCGCCACTCCTTCGATGATCAGTTGCTGCCGAGCCACTCCCAAGGAGAGTGAGTCTCGAACCTTGAGGAGCGCGTCGATTCGCCCCGCGATCCCCGAAGTCGCACGATCGAGCAGCGGGTGTCCCGGTGGATAGATCGCATTTTTATGAAGGCCAATGGAGAACTCAATCAGAAAGTCCGACAGCTCGCGCGAGAGCGCGGAGGAGGACTCCCCGACGGTCGTAAGGCGACTCATGGCGGCAATATGGTAGGACCCGCGACGCCGGGCAAAGGCTTGACACCTCCGGTGGACGAGCGGAGACGCAGGCATTATCTGTTCCCCGTGACCCCGCTCCCCACCACGGCGTCCACCGATCCCCTGTCGGCCACCCGTCGGGCCACGCTCTTCGCCGCCGCTCAGCGCATCGTCCCGCACGCGTTTTCCGACAGCGCGCGAGGCGAGGCGCTGGTGTCGGCGATCGCCGCGCGCATTTCGCGGCTCTCGCCGCCCAAGCGCCGTGATTTCGAAACTGCACTTGACCTCCTTGGGAACCGGTGGGCTACGCTGGTTACGGGCCACCACCCGTTACCGTTCCACCTTCTTGCTGCGGAGGAACAGGATCGTCTGCTCCACGGCTGGTCCTGTTCCCGTGTCGCCGCCCTCAAGAGCGTCGTGCAGGCGGTTCGCCGGATTGTCTTGCTTCTCGAGTACGCCACGCCTGAGGCACAACGCGAGATTGGCTATCGCGGCCCGTATTTCTTGCGAGGTCCGGAAGTCGATTGGGAGGGTCCGCTCCAGGGAGATCCGACTGATGACGAGCCGGTTGCACGAGGCGCGCGGTTCGCCGCCGTTCAGCGTCCTCCGTCGGCTACATGGAAGAGGAATTTGCCAAGTGGCGCTGCGGCGCTCCGCGCCGAGATCGTCGTCGTGGGTTCGGGTGCTGGCGGCGCCGTCGCGGCAGCACGCCTCGCCGAATCCGGACACGACGTGCTCATCCTCGAGGAAGGTGAGCCGCTGGGTGGAGAGGATTTCTCTGAGCGGGAGGCCGAGCTGCACGAACGCCTGTACGCCGATGGCGGTCTTCGCACCACTGACGATCTCTCCGTTTCGTTGTTGCAGGGCACCACGCTCGGCGGCGGCACGACTGTCAATTGGATGATCATGCTCCGAACGCCCGAGTGGGTGCTCGACGAATGGACCGTGCGGCACGGTGTGGAAGGAATGACGCCCCGAGATCTCGCTCCCGTGTTCGAGCGTATCGAGCATGAGGTCCACACGCGCACCGTGCCCAACGATGCCCATTCTCCCAACAACCACATTCTCCTCGATGGCGCCCGTGCCCTTGGTTGGGCCGCGCGTCCAGCCCGCATCAATGCCCGAAATTGCCTCAGGACGGGTTTCTGCGGTTACGGCTGCCGCTACGGCGCCAAGCAAGGGGCGCTGGAGGTTTTCCTCCCTCGCGCCGTTCGCGCGGGAGCACGAGTGTTCGCATCGACGCGCGTCGAACGCATCGAGTTCGCAGAACACGGCGGCGCCTTTCCCCTCAAGCGCCTGCACGCAACGGTCTCGAGGCCCGGGGAGCAGCCGCGTGCCCTGAGTGTGGAGGCGCCCGTCGTGATCATTGCGGCCGGCGCCATCACAACCCCTTTGCTCCTGCAACGTTCGGGCCTTGGTGGCGACGCCGTTGGCCGGTACCTCCGTCTCCATCCGACGACCGCACTCTTCGGCGATTTCGACCATGAGATCTATGGTGCGGCAGGCATTCCGCTCTCCGCACTCTGCGATGAGCACCTTCGGCAAGACGACGGTTATGGTTTCTGGATCGAGTGCCCACCGATTCATCCAGCCGTTACCGCCGTCGCCCTGCCCGGTTTCGGCGCTGAGCATCACCGAGTCATGCAGCGCTTCCGGCATCTCGGGGGTCTCATTGCGCTCGTGCGGGATGGCGCCGACCTGGACATGTCGAACGGCGAGGTCAACGCAGCGCGCGGTGGACGCACGCACATTCGATACCGGCTCGGGCCTCGCGACACCAGCAACATGATTGCAGCGATTACCGCGAGCGCGCGCCTGCATCTCGCTGCGGGAGCGCGTGAGGTGCGAACATTGCACACGAACCCCGTTGTCGTGCGGCGTGAGCGCGATCTGGAGGCAATTGCATCTCGTCCGATCGGACCCAACGACGTCGCACTCTTTTCTGCACACGTGAACGGCACCTGTCGCATGGGCCGCGACCGAGCGACCAGCGGCACGGATCCGCACGGCGAGCGGTACGGAGCCTCAGGCGTGTTCGTCGCGGATGGTTCGCTGCTTCCCACGGCGCCCGGAGTCAATCCGCAGGAGACCATCATGGCGCTCGCGACAGTCGTTTCTGAGCGCATCGCGGCGCGGCGGCGTCCCGGCTAGGTTTCTCCCCGACAGGCCTTCCACGCCCCATACGCATTCACGTCAGCCCGTCGCCGCACCTTTCCCCTGAGGACGCCCGACTTGGCCGAGTTCACCGGTGCCGATCTGCAATTGCTCGCCATCAACACGATTCGCACCCTCTCGATGGATGCGGTCCAGCAAGCCGAGTCTGGACATCCCGGCACGCCGATGGCGCTCGCCCCGCTCGCTTATGCGCTCTACCACCACTACGTACGGCATAACCCGGCTGATCCGCTCTGGCCGGGACGGGATCGTGTTGTGCTCTCGGCAGGACACGCATCGATGCTGCTCTACTCGACGCTTTTCCTGTGCGGCTACGACATCTCGCTCGAGGATATCAAGCAGTTTCGCCAATGGAAGAGCAAGACGCCGGGCCATCCCGAAGTGGGGCATACGCCTGGCGTGGAAACTACCACGGGACCTCTTGGCCAAGGTGTCGCGAACGCGGTCGGAATGGCGGTCGCCGAGAAACACCTCGCGGCACAATTCAATCGCGACGGGCACGCGATCATCGACAACTTCACGTGGTTCATCGCCAGTGATGGCGATCTGATGGAGGGTCTCTCTCACGAAGCCGCCTCGTTCGCGGGACACCAACACCTCGGCAGGCTCATCGGATTCTTCGACGACAATCACATCACGATCGAAGGCAGCACAGATCTGTCGTGCAGCGACGATGTCTCGCAACGATTTGCGGCGTATGGCTGGCACGTGCAGCGTGTCGCGGATGTGAACGACCTCGCATCTCTCGATCAGGCAATCCAGAAAGCCCGGGACGAACGCGACCGCCCTTCCCTCATCGTCGTTCGCACTCATATCGGTTATGGCAGCCCAAACAGGGTTGACTCCGCCAAAGCACACGGAGAGCCGCTGGGCACGGACGAGGTCGCACTTACGAAGAGAAACCTCGGCTGGCCCACGACGGAGCCGTTTTTTGTGCCCCAAGCCGCCCTCGCGCACTGGCGGGAGGTCCGCGAACGGGGTGCGAGCCTGCAAGAGGCTTGGCGCCACCAGTTGATCGCCTACTCGAAGGCCTTCCCCGAAGAGGCGAAGGAACTCGGCCAGCGCCTGCACGGCGATCTTCCGTCCGGATGGGAGGCCGCGCTTCCGACGTTCGATGCGAGCAACGGCAGCATCGCGAGCCGTGCCGCCTCCGGAGTTGTGCTCAATGCAGTTGCGACGAGGCTTCCGGGCCTCATCGGCGGATCGGCGGATCTCGCTGGCTCGAATCTCACGACTGTGAAAGGTGCGCCGGCGTTCTCGCCTTCGACGCCCGCGGGGAGGAACTTCCACTTCGGCATTCGCGAGCACGCGATGGGTGGCATCCTGAACGGGATGGCGCTTTACGGGTCAATTATTCCGTACGGAGGGACGTTCCTTATTTTTTCCGACTACATGCGCCCGTCCATACGTCTCGCGGCGCTCATGAGGAAGCAGGTCGTCTACGTCTTTACCCACGACTCGATCGGACTCGGCGAGGATGGTCCCACCCATCAGCCAGTGGAGCAGCTGTCGGCTCTCCGCGCCATTCCGAACCTGTGGGTGATCCGTCCTGCGGATGCGAACGAAACCGTTTTCGCGTGGCGGTGTGCCATCAAGCGGCGCACCGGCCCGACGGCAATCATCCTCACGCGTCAGAAGCTTCCGCTGATCGATCGAACGAGTTTCTCAGCGGCGAGTGGCGTGTTGCAGGGCGCCTATGTGCTCGTCGACGCGCCCGCGGGCGCGCCCCGCGCGGTAATACTCGCGTCCGGATCGGAAGTCGATATCGCGCTCAGCGCGTGGCGCGTTCTTGCCGCCGACGGCATCAGCGTTCGCGTGGTGAGCTTTCCGTGCCATGAGCTTTTCGCACAGCAGCCCGCGAATTACGTCGTAAGCGTCCTGCCGAAGGGCGTCCGTCGCGTTGCAATCGAGGCGGCACATCCAATGTCGTGGCACCGCTGGGTGGGCGACGACGGCGTGATTCTCGGCATCGAGACCTTCGGTGCGTCGGCGCCGTACGAGCGACTCTACAAAGAGTACGGCCTCACACCGGAGCGGTTGGTGGACACGGTGAAGGCGGTGATCGCGCGCTAGGCTGATCGCGCGCTAGGCTGATCGCGCGCTAGGCTGATCGCGGCGCGCCTTTCGGAAGGCTGTCAGCCGGCCGAATGCGAGTCCATCCGCCCGAGCCGCCGCAGTGCCGGGAGCCGCGCCGACGTAACGGCCACGACGGCAAGGGTCGCCACTCCGCCCAGCACCACGCTCGGCATCGTTCCGAAGAGCTTGGCGGTGACACCTGACTCGAACGCGCCGATCTCGTTCGACGACCCCACGAACACCGCGTTCACCGCCGAGACGCGCCCGAGCATGTGCGCTGGCGTCATTGTCTGTATGAGCGTCGAGCGAATGAACACGCTCACCATGTCGGCCGCGCCGCTGAGTGCGAGCACTCCCACCGAGGCGGCGAAACTCGTCGAGAGCCCGAACGCGATCATGCAGAACCCGAACACCGCCACTGCGCGCAGCATCATTCGACCGCTGTGCCGGAACGGCGGAGCGTAAGCAAGGAGCACCGAGGTGGCGACTGCACCAATCGCCGGCGCCGCCCGCAGCAGTCCCAGCCCTTCCGGCCCGACGCGCAAAATGTCGTCAGCGAACACCGGAAGGAGTGCCGTCGCACCGCCAAAGAGCACGGAGAAGAGATCGAGCGTCAGCGCGCCGAGGATGATCTGCTCGCGCCAGACGAAGCGAATGCCGGTAACGAGGCTCAGCATCACGGCCTCCGTGTGTTCACGCCGGATCACCGAGCGGTGTCGAACCAATGCGATGGCCACAAAGCCAGCAATCATCAGCACGACATCCACCGCGTACGCGAGTGTCGCGCCACCCACGGCGTACAGTAGCCCGCCGATTGCTGGTCCCAGCACCGCCGCCAGCTGCCACGTACCGCTTCGCCACGTAATCGCGTTGCCGTACAGTTCCCTCGGAACGAGCTCTGCCCCAAGCGCCTGGCGCGCTGGCGTCAGGAAGCTGCGCCCCAACCCGCTTGCGACGATCACCGCGTAGATGCCCGGCAGCAGGACTTTCGATCGGACCAAAAGCGCCAGCAGGAACAGCGCGGCGGCGCAGGTCACCAGAAGCACGAGGGCGGCGAGGGTGACGAGGCGCCGGTCGTAGCGGTCGGCAACGTGTCCCGCATACAGAGCTGCTCCGATGAACGGCAGCGCTTCCGCCAACCCGATCAGCCCCAGCGCGAGCTTGTCGTGGGTCAACTCATAAACCTGCCACCCCACCACCGTTCCCTGGATCTGAATCGCGATGGTGAATGCGAAGAGGCCGATGATAAAGCGCCGGAAATCCGGGATTTGAAGCGAGGCGTACGGGCTTGGGGCGGTCAACGCGGACTGAGAGGTCTCCGGCACACCGTTATCGTAGCGATCTCGCATCGCCCTTGCCACCGCGTGGTACGCGCGCCATGCTCCCGCGTCCGTTGGCATGAGGAGACTCTTCGGGATGCACGGAAACAAGAGCACGCCTCGCGGGCAACGAAAGCGCTTCTCCTGGTCTACGTGGTCCGCCAACCGGTTGATGCAGCTCCGCCTGCGTGACCTCGGCGTCTCCATCGAGGGCACATGGGTCGCGGACTGCGTCGCCGAGCTGTATGACGAGCTCGAGCAAAAGCGCATCCGCCTGCGTCCGCACGTTTGGCTCTCGGACGAGTGGTTCTCACCTGCGAATGTTCCCGGCTTCGCGATCCCGTTCTACCTCACGCATCCACGCCTGCTCCGGCTCGAGCGCAATGAGCTCCTCGAAGTCGAGGGAGGCTCGCACGCCGAGTGCATGCAAATCATGCGGCACGAGTGCGGGCACGCCATCCAACATGGTTATCAGCTGCACCGTCGACGCGAGTGGCAGAAACTGTTCGGGAAGTCGTCCACCAAGTACCCCGAGTCGTATCGGCCGAATCCCGCCAGCAAGAGGTACGTGCAGCATCTCCGGCGCTGGTACGCTCAGTCTCATCCGGATGAAGATTTTGCGGAAACATTCGCAGTCTGGCTGCGTCCGCGCTCCGACTGGCGCCGCCGGTACATCGGCTGGCCCGCCTCTCGCAAGCTGCAGTACGTCGATCGCCTCATGAAGGAGCTGGCCGGCGTGCCGCCCGTCGTGTACAACCGCCGAAGGGTGGATCCATTGCGGACCATTTCTCGCACACTCTTCGAACACTACACCTACCGCCGGGCCCTCTACTCGGTGGAGTATCCGAACACGTACGACGAGGACCTCCTTAGACTTTTCTCGAGCGCCGCGCGACACCGCACGCACGAGACCGCTGCAAGCTTTCTCCGCCGCCACCGCCGTGACGTGCGCCGTGTCGTCTCGAAGTGGACCGGCGAGTACCAGTTCACCCTGGACACGGTGCTGGGCGACATGATTGGCCGTTGTCGCATGCTCAGGTTGCGCGTCGTTGGGCGCGAGCGGCAGCTGCTCACAGACTTCATGGTGTTGCTCACTGCCCGCACGATGGAATTCATCGCGAAACACGGCCGCCGCGACTGGATCGCCGTATGAAGCGCCTCCGCATTCTCACGCTGATGCACCCACAGCTTGTGCCGCCTGTCTCGCTCGATGGGCACACGCCCGAAGAGATCAATGTCTGGAAGACCGAGTTTGACGTCGTAAGCCACCTTCGCTCCGCCGGACACGAGGTGCGCCCACTCGGCGTCCAGTACGAGCTCCTCCCGATCCGTGATGCAGTCGAAGAAATGCAGCCGCAGGTGGTATTCAACCTCCTTGAGGAATTCCATGGCGAGGTGCTGTTCGACCAGAACGTCGTGAGCTATCTCGAGCTGTTGAAGGTGCCCTATACCGGCTGCAATCCCCGCGGCATGATCATCTCGCGCGGGAAGGCGCTCTCCAAGAAGCTCGTGGCATATCATCGCATCCGCGTTCCAGACTTCGCGGTGTTCGCAATGGGACGCAAAGCCAGGCGTCCGCCGCGCCTCAAGTTTCCACTCATCGTCAAGTCGCTCATCGAGCACGCGTCGGTCGGCATCGCCCAGGCATCAGTCGTTGATTCCGACGAGAAACTTGCCGAGCGCGTGCGCTTCATTCACGACCGCGTTGGCACCGATGCAATCGCTGAACAGTTCATCGAAGGACGCGAGCTCTATGTGAGCGTGATGGGAAACGCGCGCCTGACCGCGTTCCCGGCGTGGGAGCTCGTCGCCGAGAAGGAACCGGACGATGCTCCGCTCATCGCCACCGCGAAGGTCAAGCACGACCTCGAGTATCAGGCGCGCCATGGTATCGACATTCGCGCAGCGGATCTCACGAGCGAACAGGCTGCGCACCTCGAGCACGTAAGCAAGCGCATTTACAAGATCCTCGAGCTCTCCGGTTACGCACGAATAGACTTCCGCCTGAGCGACGACGGCCAGTTCTATTTCCTGGAGGCGAACCCCAATCCCGAGATTGCCGAGCGTGAGGAGTTCGCCTCTGCGGCCAAGGCTGCGGACGTTGGGTATCCCGAACTCCTGCAGCGCATCATCAATCTTGGGCTTCGGCAGCAACGCGTGGAGTGAGTCTCGCAGTGCTGGCTGTCGTGTCGGGACGCGGAACCTGACGGAGCCGCGCGTCCTGTTCAAGTGCGAAGACCACCAGTGTTTTAGCGGCCGAACGACTCCTTCGTCCACACGAGCACCACACCACAGCCCCGCTGCACGCCAGCCCACCTCGCCGGCACCTCTGCGGGGCGAAGGTAGATCTCCACAGCCACGATACGATCCTTCGACAGCGCCTCGAGCACCTGCGTGTCCGACTTGAAGCCATCGAGGTAGACGAGCGGTTGGCAGTATCCTCCGTTCGCATTGAAGTAGAGCGTGAAATCGGGCGGGTTCCCCTGCACGTGTATACCCGGCCGTGCCAGGAATATCGAGCGAACGTTGTACAGCGGCTTGATCTCCGTGGAATCGATGAACTGCCCGATTCCCATCCTCCTCCTTTCGACGAACTCTTGCCGCAGCACCGGCACTCTCGTCCGCTCGGTGACCTTCACGCCCGGAAGGAACACGTTCCGCTCAAGCTCGATACGAAGCTCGTCCCCGAGCTTCTCCGTCACGTCAATCGCCTGCAGCACCGGGGAGTACCCGACGGCGCGCACCAGCATCGATCGAGTGCCGGTCGGCGCGTGGATGATCTGGAATTTTCCGGCAATGTCCGTCGTCGCCGTTCCGTCCAGGCCGTCCAGCTCGACCGACGCGCCCGCGAGTGGCGCGCGGCTCGGGCCGACGACAACGCCGCGAATCGTCCCCGTTTGGCCGGGTGCGCCGACCACCAGATCCTGGCGACGCACCGGCAGCGGGTCGCCCGGAAGTCCTATTGTACCGGAGCTCAATTCCATCGAATAAGCAATGACATACACGTTCGTCATCGGCGGCACACCACACGCGTAGTAGGCACCCGTTGAATCCGTGCGCGTGGTCACCACTCTCGCACCCTGGCCCGCTTGTGATACCGAATCAAAGTCCCAGCTCGCCCGCACCCGCACGCCGGCTACATGCGTCGATCCATCCGCGGCGATTGCGGCACCAAACACGATCCCCTCCCGCCCCCGCTGGTGGACGCTTGCGGGGCAGAGGCGCAACCAGAGTGTGGCGAGCGACGGCGTAGCCATCATCAAGACGCCGCGCGCCCTCACCGTCGAATCAATCGCCGAGGAGAGGCTCCCGATTCCCGTGCGATCAAGCATGTCGTGGAAGACCGCCACGCGGTTGACGCGCAGGGCACTGCGGATGGTGAACCGCCCTTCGTCGTCGGTCATCACGGACTCACCGCCCGGTTCGGCCAGCACCGTCGCGCCGGCGAGCGGTTGGTGCTGCAGGCTGTCGAACACGACACCGCGAATCGTGTCGGCCTCCGCAGGTCCGGCGCCGGCTCCGCGAGTGCTCGGCGCTGCATGAGTCGCGCCAGCGGAAGCGGCGATCCACAACACGGCGAACAAGCCAGCGAATGACCGAGGCCTCATCGTGCTACCTTCCAGGACGCGACGGATCGGGAGAATGGCTAGGGACGGAATCGAACCGCCGACACGCGGATTTTCAGTCCGCTGCTCTACCAACTGAGCTACCTAGCCAAGAGCGTCAAATCTATCCGGTGCACGGGGTTGGGCCAACTCCGGGCCGTTAGCCCACGGAGACCTCGTGGTCCATACGTTCCGCCATACCCAATGACTCGCTTCGCCTGACACGGAAGCGTATTGTTTGCCGTGTCGACGCGCTCATGGACGTCTCCTCCATCGTCATCTAGAGAACCCTCCGTGCCAACATTACTCCGCGTTGCATTTCAAGGCGAGCTCGGAGCGTTCAGCGAGGAGGCTATCCATCAGCTTTGGGGACGCGACGTGGAGATGGTACCGCAACGCGAGTTGAGCGATGTCACCGCGGCGCTGTCGAGCACGGAAGTGGATCGTGCCGTGCTGCCGATCGAGAACACCATTGTGGGTTCCGTGCAAGCAGCCCACGAAGCCATCGAGGAAACCCCGGGCATTCACGCGATCGGCGAGACGGTCGTCGCAGTGCATCACTGTCTGTTGGGACCACCGGGAGCGAAAGCGGAGCAGGTGCAGAACGTGTTCACCCACGCCGTTGCGTTCGCGCAATGCCGAACCTTTTTCCGGACGCATCCGCAGCTTACGAAGCACCCTGTCGATGACACAGCGGGCGCCACGCTCGATGTGGCCAATCTTGCCGATCCCGAGTTCGCTGCGGTGGCAAGCCGCATGTCAGCCGAGCGCTACAAGCTCGACGTTCTCATCGCGGATATCGAGGACCGACCCGACAACCAAACGCGCTTCCTTGCGTTTGCCCGCGAGGCCCAGTCACTCCCTATAGGCACACCCGCACGCACCACACTGCTCCTCACCGCTCGCGACGTGCCGGGCGCCTTGCTGAACGCGCTCTCGCCGCTCGCGCGCCACGGTGTGAACGTCCGTCGAATTGAGACTCTGCCGACTGGCGAGCCGTGGAGTTATCGCTTTTTCGTCGAGTTCGACCATCAGGTGGGTGACCAGGAAGCGGAAGCCGTTGTACGCGAAGTCGCCGAACGGGCTCATGAAGTCCGTCTCCTGGGCACATATCCCCGCTGGGGTGCCGGTCGCCGCGGCTCGATCGGCTGGAGGGCGGGGGTGATCCCCCGTGCGGAGGAGCCGCAACTAGAGCG
>OCZT010005896.1_pt1 | contig 12168 bp, 4 predicted proteins | sample 1539031 | NCBI WGS metagenome assembly OCZT01 (sample SAMEA3539308, study PRJEB22396) | soil metagenome | biome: tundra; feature: field; material: soil | place: USA | collected 2010-05 | depth 0.15 m
TTTATGCCTGACAACTTCAGATCACAGCAGCAGAAATTCCCCCGGGTAAAAACCGCCTATACTCAAAAAGAGAAATCAGTTGAGGAGTTATTTTCTTCAAAAGGAATTGATGTTTCTTCCATGAATATTTTCATCCGGGCATTTAAAAAGGAAGCTCAATTGGAGATATGGGCGAAATCATCAAAAGAAAAATCCTATCAGCTGATAAAAACATACGCTATCTGTGCTTCATCCGGCACGCTCGGTCCCAAAAGAAAACAAAGTGACGGCCAGGTGCCCGAAGGATTTTATGAAGTTGACAGGTTCAATCCGTACAGCAATTTTTATTTATCGCTGGGAGTTAGTTATCCGAACGCATCGGACAAGATACTCGGGCAGAAAGGAAATCTTGGAGGAGATGTTTTTATTCATGGCAATTGCGTGACCATCGGCTGCATGCCTCTCACCGATGATAAAATAAAAGAAGTGTACCTGATGGCAGTAGAAGCAAGATCAGGCGGACAGTCAAAGATCCCTGTGCATATTTTTCCCTGTAGGATGGATGAGAACGGAATGAAATACCTGGAGAAAGATTATCAAGACAATCCAAAACTGATCTCTTTCTGGAAAAATATTGAAAAAGGATATGAGTATTTTGAAAAGAATAAATCTCTCCCGCAAATTTCAGTCCTGCCGGACGGGGAATATGCTGTCAAGTGAACATAACGGGTTAACCCGCATTTACCCGTGTTGATTTCAAGTAGTAACATTCAGCATTGCAGGATTCTTCTTTTGAAAATATAATTATATCTTTGTGCTGTAGCAACGAAATAAGGAGAGAAGCTCTTGTTTCTCTAAAAAAAGTTTACAGGCAACCTTTTAAAGTTTTTTTCGTCTTTTTATCAAATGAACAATAACAAATTGAATAAGCTTATTTCATTTTCAGCATTAGTTTTCTGTCTTCTGATTGAGAATATTTCATTCTCTCAATCTGCCTGCCCTGATGTAAATGCAGGACCCAATGTGAGCATTTGCAGTGGCTGCACCACTCTTTCTGCAACTGTTCAGGGTAGTGTTGCCACAACTTCATATTCTGTTTCTTCTATAGCATATACTCCTTTTTCTTATTCTACCGGTACCCCTATTCTTGTTAATATTGATGATAAATGGTCACCTGCTGTTTCACTCCCCTTTTGTTTTCAATTTTTTGGAAATACATATAACCAGGTTGTAATTGGGGCAAATGGCCTTATCTCCTTCAACACAGCATATGCGGGTACGTTTTGTCAGTGGATATTAACTTCTGCAGGCGCTATTCCTACTGCTTCAGTACCAATCAATAGTATTATGGGTCCTTACCAGGACATTGACCCGACTTATCAGGGTAATATTTATTGGCAAGTTACGGGTACTGCCCCTTGCAGAACCTTGGTGGTTTCATATTATCAGATCCCCTATTACGGTGACCCTAATAGCGTAGCCACAGGTTATTGTTCATCTGCTATGTATGCAACCAGCCAGATTGTTCTTTATGAAACGACCAACATAATTGATATTTATATTCAAAACAAACAAACCTGCGGAGGATGGAATGGAGGATTAGCAATTGAAGGAATTCAAAACGCAACCGGCACTGTGGCAGTAGCTGTACCCGGAAGAAACAATACAGTCTGGACTACTACAAATGATGCCTATCGTTTTACTCCAACAGGCGCACCGCAATATGCTTTAACATGGTATGCACCTCCCAATACTGCAATTGGCACTACTCCTTCTATTTCTGTTTGTCCGGGTACAACCACTACTTACACAGCAACAGTAGTAAATACAACTTGCAGCGGACCCATCACAGTTTCTTCTCCGGTTACTGTGAATGTTAATAATACTTTAACGGTAACTGCAACCTCTACTCCTACATCCTGTACTGCAAGTATTGGCACAGCAACTGGCAACCCATCCGGAGGAAATCTTTCCTATACTTATTCATGGAATCCGGGCGGACAAAACACTCAGACAGCCACAGGGCTTGCTTCCGGAAATTATTCCGTAACAATTACGGATGCTTCGGGTTGCAGCAAAACACAAACAGTTACGGTAACCGGCTCTTCCGGGCCTACCATTACTGCATCTCTTGCGGGTAATGTTTCATGTAATGGTGGAAGCAATGGCTCTGCAAATTCCAGTTCAACAGGCGGAACAACTCCTTTTACCTACTTGTGGAGCAACGGACAAACAAATCAAAATGCAACCGCTTTGCCTGCCGGAAATTATTCTGTTACCATGACAGATGCCAGTGGATGCACTTCTGTTTCTTCCGTTGCAATTTCGCAGCCAACGGTTCTATCCTCTTCTCCTTCTCAAACAAATATTTTGTGTAACGGGCTTTGCACCGGTTCAGCAGTAATTTCACCCACAGGAGGAACAACAAATTATACTTACAGCTGGCAGCCCAGCGGAGGAAATGCTTCAGTTGCGAATAATTTGTGTGTTGGAAATTACACTGCCACCGTTACCGATGCAAATGGCTGTACAACCACACAGGCGTATGCCATTACTGAGCCAACAGTTCTATCCTCTTCTCCTTCCCAGACAAATATTTTATGTGGCGGCCTCTGCAACGGTTCGGCAGCAATTTCACCTTCTGGCGGAACAGTTAATTATACTTATAACTGGCAGCCCAGCGGAGGGAATTCTTCTGCTGCAAGTAATTTATGTGCAGGAAATTATACAGCAACTGTAACGGATGCAAACGGCTGTAAGGTCACAACCGCTTTCAATATCACAGCACCCGCTGCGCTTTCTTCCACACCATCGCAGGTGAATGAATTGTGTAACGGTGGAAACAATGGCTCGGTAGGCGTAACAGTTTCCGGGGGAACTCCCATTTACACCTATCTCTGGAGCAATGCGCAAACAAATTTTTCTGCCACCGGATTAACTGCCGGGAATTATTCAGTAACAATTACCGATGCAAACGGATGTACTTCGATTTCTCCTTTTTCTATCACTCAGCCAACAGTCATCACCTCCACCACAAGTTCGGTCAATGAAACATGCAATATGGCGAACGGTTCTGCCACTGTGAATCCAAGCGGTGGAACAGGAAGTTTTTCCTATCAGTGGAATAACGGACAGACTACCTCCACTGCCACCGGGTTATCTGCCGGGAATTATTCAGTAACGATTACCGATGCGAACGGATGCACTTACGCTGCTTCTGTAACGGTAAATATGACAGGAGGCCCGACTGCAAATGCAGGGCCAAGTTCAAGCGTATGTTTTGGAAATTCATCTCAGCTTACTGCAAACGGTGGAGGAAATTATTCCTGGAGCCCTTCGGGCAGTTTGAGCAGCGCAACTATTTCTAATCCCGTTGCAACTCCAACTTCTACCACTACTTACACTCTCACTGTAACCGATGTGAACGGATGTGCCAGCGTTGACACGGCAACGATAACAATTTATCCTCTTCCTGTTCCGAATGCAGGTTCGGATGCAAGCGTTTGTTTTGGTTTCAGCACCACACTCAATGGCAGCGGTGGAGGAAATTATTTGTGGACTCCTTCCTCAGCATTAAGCAATGCGACTATTTCAAACCCTGTTGCAAGTCCCACTTCATCTGCTACTTATTCATTAACTGTTACATCCGCAAATGGATGTACCAACAGCGATGCAATGACTATCACAGTGAATCCCAAACCCACGCCCAACTTCAGTTCAACGATAGTATGCTTCAACAACCCGACATTTTTTGCCGATCAAAGCACGGGAGGAGACACATTATGGGGTTGGAATTTCGGGGATGGGAATACATCTGTTCAGCAAAGCCCATCGCATACGTATGGCAGTGCGGGAAACTTTATCGTAACACTTACCACGACCAATAGTTTTGGATGTAAAGATTCGATTAAGAAAACCATAATTATTAACCCTCTGCCTTTGGCAAGTTTCGTTTCCACCACGGTGTGCATCGGCAATCAGACCCATTTCACAGACCACTCCGGCATTGTTTCTGGAAACATCACAGGATGGGGCTGGAATTTCGGGGATCCCGCATCCGGAGCAAGTAATATTTCCAACACGCAAAATCCAAGCCACCAGTTTTCAGCAGCAGGAACGTATAATGTGATACTGACGGTAACCTCCGACAGCGGATGCCAGAGCACCACCAATCTCACAGCTTTTGTTCAGGCGCCACCGGTTGCAATTTTCACCGCGCCCAATGTCTGCCTCAATGCTATAACGGCTTTCACGGATGGTTCCACCGGTGGAGGAACCCAGTGGTTCTGGCAGTTTGGTGACGGAGGAACTGCCTCTGTGCAAAACCCTACGCACACCTACCTGGGTTACGGAACGTATGTGGTTACGCTTATTGTTACATCGGGAGGAGCGTGCAAGGATACGGCAGTGGATACGGTGACAGTGAACTCACTGCCCATTGTAAATTTTTCTTCCGACACGGTGTGCATAGGGAAGCCCACCGCTTTTTCAGATCTTTCTTTCATTCCTTCCGGGAATATAATAGCATGGCACTGGCAGTTTGGTGACGGAGATACCTCCTCTCTTCAGAATCCATCGCACGTTTATTCTTCTGCCGGAACCTATAATGTTACCCTTACCGTTACCTCCGGTAGAGGGTGTACAAGTTCCGTTCAGCTGACAGCGCTGGTGCATGCTTCGCCAAAGGCGGGATTTTCTTTCACGCCCGGGCCGATTGTTTCTATTACAGATAATGTGGCCTTTAATGATCTTTCCATAGGAGGAGTAGTAAACTGGGCATGGAACTTCGGAGATTCGGTTACCTCAGCTGTACAGAACCCTCTTCACGTGTACAGCGACACAGGAACGTATATTATTACGCAGATAGTGGTTTCGCAATACGGATGCATAGACAGCATCAAGCACATTCTGAAAACAGAAGACTACACGTTTTACATTCCCAATGCAGTTACACTGAATGGAGACGGGCTCAATGAATTTTTCTTTGGAAAGGGAATCGGCATTACAGAGTATGAGATGTGGATATTTGACCGCTGGGGCAACAATATATTTTATTGCAGGGTACCGGGACTACCTCAATCACTCCCCTGCCAGTGGGATGGAACAGTCAAAGGCGGAAACAACATAGTAGTACAGGAAGATGTATACGTATGGAAGGTTCATCTTCTCAATGTGTTCGGGAAAGAATATCAGTATATTGGGACTGTGACCGTGGTGAAGTAATGTAGAGTTGTTTGTGTTAATTCCAACTATCTTTATTGAAAAGATAAAAAGATCCTGGTCAATTTGATTTTGGTTACTAATGTTGATATTTTCTTTCAGGGTATAAGAGCAATTACCAAAGGCAACCTTTTCTAATTATTCACGTCTTCTTCCTGAAGTCAATTGATTTTCGTTACTTTGTAATAAATTATCAGCCATTCGTCAAACAAAATTTAGTTCGATATAATGCAAAAGATCCCCCTGAAAATGACAACTATTTAATGAAAAAATTTAATACATATATTCATTTATTATTTTGTTTTTTTCTATTTGGAATATGCAATTTTGTTTTTTCCCAGCCGATAAAGCAAATATATAATTATACAGGCGTTCCTCAAACATATACTGTTCCCTGCACGGACACTATTACTGTTAAAGCATGGAGCGGTGGTGGAAGTGGTGGTGGTGCTGATAGTTATGGCGGAGCAGTGGGCGGTGCAGGTGCATTTGTTCAAAGCAGTTTCGTTGTTATTCCTGGGCAAGTTTTAACCATAATAATAGGAGGAGGAGCTGGTCCAGGAGGTAATCATGTTTCTTGGGTTGGTGGTGGAGCTGCCGGATTTGGCAGTGGTATTCTTGACGGTGGTGCTGGTGGTGCTGCAGGTGGTTCGGGCTCTTCGGGCGGTGGCGGTGGCGGCGGTGGCGGTAGTGGTTTATATAATGGAGCTACACCTTTAATAGTAGCAGGTGGTGGTGGTGGCGGAAGTGGTGGCGGACTGCATAGTAGCGGAGCAACTGGCGGCGGCGGCGGAGTAGATGGAAATCCATCTCCTGGTTCTTGCAATACACCCGGACTTACCGGAGCAAGTCCTAATGCATTTGGCACAGTAGGAGCAAATAAAGGTGGTGGAGATGGCGGTGGCGGTGGCGGTGGCGGTGGCGGACTTAATGGTGGTACAGGTGGAGGGGTGGCAACAGGTTGTGATTGCGGTGCATGTGGTGGTGGTGGTGGTGGAAATTTTTCTTCAGGATTTAATACCACTATTGTAAATGGAAATGGGCAAACTCCGGGCAATAGTACCGATCCTGATTTGCCTGCAGGAGCATCGGTTGGCGGAGGAACCTCTACTGCAGGTGGAAATGGTTTCATTGAAATATATTATAATCCTATTCCACTACCTACGGCAAGCTTCAGCACTAACCCAGTTTGCCTTAACACACCTCCTACTCAATTCACCGATTTATCTACAGGTATGACAAGTTGGAACTGGAATTTTGGAGATCCCGCCTCCCCCAACAATACTTCTACCACGCAAAGTCCCATACACACGTATTCCGCTTCAGGGACTTATACGGCTACGCTTACGGTTTCAAATGCTGTCGGCTGTACATCAGTCATTACACAAACTGTTACTGTAAATCCTGTACCTGTGCCTGCATTTTCTTCTCCAAATGTTTGCCTGAATAATTCATCCTCATTCACGAATCAAACTACAGGATCATTTTCAGGGGTATGGAATTTTGGGGAGCCGTCTTCAGGGCCCAGTAATATTTCAAATCTTCAAAATCCAAACCATACTTATTCTGCACCCGGAACTTACACTGTCTCACTTCTTACTACTAGCCAATTCGGATGTGTTGACAGCATTTCGCATAAATTGGTTGTGAATCCTTTGCCGATGGCGAGTTTCAACTCCACTACTGTTTGCATTGGCAGTGCTACCGCATTTACTGATTTGTCAACTATTTCTGCAGGAAATATTACATCATGGAGCTGGACTTTCGGTGACCCTAACTCCGCTGCGAACAATACTTCCACATTGCAGAATCCTCCTCATATTTTTACTCATGCAGGAAATTTTAACGTGGTATTAACCGCAACTTCCGACAGCGGCTGTCAGAGCACTACCACTTTAAATGTGTTAGTTAATCCTCTTCCGGTAGCAGCGTTTACCTCAACAAAAGTTTGTCTCAACAATCCTACTGTTTTCAATAACGGTTCTATCGGGGCATCGCAATGGGATTGGGCATTTGGGGATGGAAATATTTCTAATATTCAAAATCCGATCCACACATACCTTGGATCCGGAACATATGTTTCTACGCTCATTGTTACTTCTATAGGAAGCTGCAAGGATACGGTTACTGATACAATTACGGTGTATCCGCTACCAATCGTGAATTTTACAGCGGATAGTATTTGCGTGGGATACGCTACATCTTTTACTGACGGGTCATCTATCTCAAATGGAACTATTACATTGTGGCATTGGGATTTTGGAGATGGAAATTCTTCTTCTTTACAGAATCCAACGCACATTTATTCATCCTCCGGAACCTATAATGTTACACTTACTGTTACATCGGGCAACGGGTGCGTAAGTTCTGTTCTTTTGAAATCGCTGGTGTATCCATTGCCTCGCGCCAATTTTGTTACCAATCCTGCACCGACTGCTTCCCTCACCGATAATGTTGCATTCAATGACCTCTCTACAGGTAATGCGGTGCAATGGAACTGGTTATTTGGAGACGGTGATACTGCTATTGTTCAAAATCCATCCCATGTTTATTCGGATACAGGAACATACATTGTTACGCTTGAAATTGTTTCAAATCACGGATGTGTGGATACCATTCAGCATCCACTCGAAATAAAAGAATTTGCCTTTTATATTCCCAATTGCTTTACACCGAATGGTGATGGAGCTAATGATTTCTTTTGCGGGGAAGGAATCGGCATCAAAGAATATGAAATGCGTGTATATGACCGCTGGGGTAACCTTATTTTTTCCTGCAAAGTGAACGGTCCTCCTCAAACTCAACCCTGCCGATGGGATGGGAAGGTGGATGGAGGAGCATCAAATACCATCGTGCAGGATGGTGTATATGTATGGAAAGTTCATATCCTGGATGTATTTAATAAGGAATATGATTATATAGGGAGTGTGACCGTGGTGAGGTAGAAATACAAAAGTTTGTGTCTCTGTTTTCAACGATATCCCACACTTGCATATCCCACCCAATGCCTGAGTTTTGCTGCAGCGGTGGTTCCCATTTTCAAGTCATCCACTTTAATATGCTTGTTGGAAATGCTGGTGGAGTAGGCGAGTGAAATTCCTTTTAGTGGGGAGTTCAGTATTTCTGAGAGATAAAATGTGGTAAGCAAGCCCATCGGCACGGAATACCTGCCGCACCATGTCCAGTTATATTCTTTGTAATCTTCTTTCTTTACCGTGTACTCCGTAAACTTTTTTATTTTCTCTTTTCCTAATTTTTCTGCAAGACACGTATCCATGATCTCATTTTCCAGCGCCACAGCTTTTTCATAACCTGCGCTGTCTGTGCCAAAACGTGCAAAGTTTTTTCCACCCCAATCCTCATCCCCGTAATGCACCGCATCGGTAGAAATTACCATTGCAATATCACTGCCCCATATTAATTTATTTTCCTTTATGACCGAAGCAATGGCTTCCGCAAGCGGCTTTGCCATTTTGTTCATGTTGTCAAATGAGTTGTAAGGAACAAGAATGGAAATGATCTCCACATTTTTATTATAATACTGAATGAACGGAAGGATTCCCTCCACAGAATGTTCGATGGTTTGCATGCTGTCGTTCACTTCGTAAATATCCTTTGAAAGTTTTGTAATTATTTTTTCTCTGAGCGGAGAAACTTTAATATTTCCATAACATCCTCTCCACTGTGTGAAAGAATCAAAAATAATTTTATCCTGAAGGTTCAATTGCTTTGCCTTGTGCGCCACACCAAATAGAATTACCGTTTTCGCTTTTACGTTTCTCAGCACAAGCGGGTACATATAACTTGCATAGGTGTAATCATCGTGAGGTGAAATGGCGACCTTCCATTCATCGTTGGCAGAAATATTTTTTTCTTTCCATATAGAAGCCATTCTTTTTCCATACAGGGTTTCAGTTCGTTTCATCACGCTGTCCATCTGCCATTGCTGATGCGCAAAACCGATCGTGTCGGCAAGCCCGCGAAGCTTTTGTTGCCCGTTAACAATCATTGGAATAAGAAAAATTGCAAAAAGAATTGTTTTCACATTATAATTATCTGATCAACGACACCGTTCCTGAAACTTGGGAATTATCTCCATTGGATGCAATGCAGTTTATTACATACATATACACGCCTTCGGGACAATTATGTCCCCTCTTTTTTCCATCCCATCCTATTGCCGGATTATCGCTAATGATCACAGGTGTTCCGGTGTTGTCATAGATCCGGAATGAGTACTGGCTTGGATTAATGAAGCAGATAACAGGAATAAAAATATCGTTATGTCCGTCCCCATTCGGTGTAAAAGTGTTGGGCATGTAAATTTTTGGGTATTCATTCACGGTTGCCACATTCGATTTGCTGGAATCTTTAAATGCGTAAGGGTTTCCGTTTCCTTCAATGGCAATCACATAGTAAGAAAAAATTCCCCTGTTTGTGCAAAAGAGTGCAACATCATCGGTGTAAGTACCACCGCTTGCAGTGTAAGGTACACTTGCGATAGGAGAAGCATCCCACACTCCATCCACAGCGCGGTAAATCTCATAATGATCCACTCCTCCAAGCCAGTCACCATAATCGTTCCAGGAAAGAGCAATGTCTACATCAGGAGCATTAGATGCTTTCAGAAAAATTGAGGTGCCATGATTGGAGGTCATGAGTGCTTTGCTGCATGAATTCATCGCTTCCCATTTGTAAGAATAGCTTTCCGATTGTGTGTTCACTTTATTATCTGTGTAAGAGATTGCATTTCCCGGTGGCTTAGGAATATTATCAACCAACATGAAAAAAACTCCGCTTGATCCTGCTGCACGTTCAATGCGGAAATGAGTAATGCTGGGTGCGGTATCTACATAACCGGTAACCACTATTGATTTATCGGAGGTAACAGTGGCAAAACGGTTGTATGTGAAGGCAGGAGGGTTAGCTACATTTGGTGTGAAGCATGTTTTGTTGGAAGAAGAAGTTTTTGATCCGTTGTTGGTGGCGCGAATAATGTAGCAATAGGAAGTTCCGATGACGAGGCCTGTGTCTGTGTAAGTAATGCCGCTGGTGGTGGCGATTACATTGAACGCCCCTCCGTTCACGCTCACCAGCACTTCATATTGATTTACGGAAGGAACCATGTTGATGTATTGATTCCATACAAGACTGGCAGTGCCCGCACATGGATCAAAAGAAGCAGAGAGATAGATGGTTTGATGTTCATCTCCTATCGGGGAAATATTCCGGCAGGAATCAAGGAAAGCTATGCTGTATATTTCAGAATTATTTCCTGCTGTGGAAAGTGTGTAAGTGTAATAAGCAGGCAGTACAGGAACAGTATCAATGGGAAACCATGAGGATCCAGAGTATTTATAAATAACCACCGAATCCGCATCCGGAGATGGAGATTGATCCCAGCTGATGGTCGCCCGATTCGGAATTACTGAAGTGTCTACACTCACCGTGTCAATGGGTGCAAGGGTGGGTGGAGAATTGTCTTTAAGAGTTTTTCCTGCCACATTTGAAACGGAGCTGCAGCCGGACTTATCATCAATCTCTATGCGGTAACTTATTGTGTCGTTGCACAAATGAAATTTGTCTGTGTAAGAAATGCTTTGGGTGCTGTCGTGCAGCGTCCATATACCGATAGGATACTGCCTGTAAATTTTATACCATCCTGAGGAAGTAGTAATAGTATGAAAAGAAATTTTGTTCCAGTTAAGAGTGGCATTGCCGGTGGAGAAGGGATCCGTTACTTTTAAAAAGATGGTGGAGAAAGTATCAGCAGGAGCGGATATTCCACTTGGATTACTGTATTCCGTTTGCACAAGATAATAAACTCTTTTTGTGTTTGCTCCTGCGCCAGTATAAATGAATATATTTTGAGCGAAAACAGTTACTGTTCCAACAGGTGCGAAAGCAGTGGGAGTATTTGGTGAAGAATAAATTTTATAATCAACAAATGTTCCTGTGTTTGCAGGAGTAGCCCATGTGAGCGTAACATCTCCGTTTGCTGCAACACTCACGCATTTCACATTAGGTGAAACAACGGGCTGGGCAAATCCTTGTGAGAGGTAAAAGGTAAAGGATAAAAGATAAAGAAAAGAATAGATTCTTTTTTTCACAAGGGGGATTTTGGCTTAGCAAATTTATGGAATTAACGGCTAATGGCATAATTTATTTGACTTGACTAAGCAAAACTTCTCTATTTTTGAAGATATATCAACTCCGAAGGAGTCTTTCGGACAAAAAAAATATTCATGTCAATTTTTAGAAAAAAATCGCTTGAAACATTGCTCGCCCAGTCTGCCGATTCTGAAAAAGGGTTGAAACGTACCTTAGGTTCATGGGCACTTATCACTCTTGGAATAGGAGCAATTATCGGTGCCGGGCTTTTTGTCCGTACTGCTGCTGCATCCGCAGAAGCGGCAGGACCTGCAGTAACATTATCGTTTGTGGTGGCAGCCATCGGCTGTGCTTTTGCCGGGTTGTGTTATGCCGAATTTGCATCCATGATCCCAATTGCGGGAAGCGCATATACTTACGCTTACGCAACCATGGGAGAATTAATTGCATGGATCATCGGCTGGGCGCTGATACTTGAATATGCTCTTGGCGCGGCAACGGTTTCCATCGCATGGAGTGAATATCTGAATAAACTTTTAGGAGGCGCAATACCCTTTGAATGGTGTCATTCACCATTTGAGTCCAGCGTTTCAGGGATACATGGAATGGTAAATCTTCCGGCATTATTTATTTTACTTGCATTGACACTTTTATTGATTCGCGGTACACAAGAATCCGCAGTGGTGAACGGCATAATTGTTTTTTTGAAAGTAAGTATCGTTTTAATTTTCATCGTTATTGGATGGAAATATATAAAACCGGAAAATTATACTCCTTACATGATCCCGGAAGGCGTTGCAGGACACGAAGGATTTTTTTCTCACGGATGGGGAGGTGTTCTGAAAGGAGCGGGAATAG
>OCZT010005897.1_pt1 | contig 12167 bp, 6 predicted proteins | sample 1539031 | NCBI WGS metagenome assembly OCZT01 (sample SAMEA3539308, study PRJEB22396) | soil metagenome | biome: tundra; feature: field; material: soil | place: USA | collected 2010-05 | depth 0.15 m
TACGTACGGATTCTGTGGGAGCCCGGGGCTGAGACGCCCCGGGCCACCCGACCATCGACGTCCGCGACTGAAGCATATATAAACGGCGCTTTCCCAAGTCATGAATAAAGAGCCTGAAATACAACTTGCCTGTCGTCTGCTTCCAGATCGCTGAATGCTCGTGATACGTAGCTAGTGGCATTAGTGATGTCGGTTAGCCGCGCAAGAGCCGCCCGAAGAAGCGCCACAGCTCGGCCTAGTGGATCTACTTTCGAGGACTCCCGCCCCAAGCTTTCTAGGGCAACGCGTGCTGCGGCAACGCATCTAGAAACTTCTGTCGGGTCATCGGCGATATAAGAAACTGCACCACTGAGAATTATTGCTGCTACTTCCTTGCATTGCATGTCCTCTTTTTGAGGGCGGCAGGCGCCCAGTACTGCAAGATATAGCCAGTCGGACGCATTTTTAGGGTCTACGCTTGCGGATTGATGAACTAGGGTGCACCAAGTCTCATATGCAGACGCGAACTTTTGCCAGGCCAATGCGCGAGCAAAAACGGCACCCACCGGGGCTGCTGCGCCGGCATGCTTTGCTACCAGAACGGATAGCCTAACTGGATCTAGCGGAAAATCACCGATGTACTCTTCGATGAAAGTCCGAGTGGCCTCCTCCGCCTGGCTCGCCGTCAATACCCTGTTCTCGACAAGGACATCGATTAGCGATGGGGTAGAAAACGTGTTAACGCCAATGCTCCGTGCGATAGTGCGGAGCGCTATATCGTCACACCACAAAAACACGCTTGCTTGAGCGGCGCCCTCGACGGTGGTAACAAACGTCGATTCGGCAAGGCGGCCAAGCATCCTTGTCCGCTCATTTTCTACGACAGGCGTGACCGTAGATCCTTCGATCAAGCTTAGAAGTGCCGCTGCCTTACGGTACCATTCATTTGCAACTTCAGCGCTTACGCTTACAATTCTTCCGCGGTCAGCCTGCTCATCGTAGACCCAGGTCTCAGTTGATCGGCCTCGTAGATGGAACTCAGCCTTCACGGCATCAAGGCGTTCTTGCTCGGAAATCAATATATGCTGGAACTGGCTAAGTAGTAGAGGGGAGAGCTCCAGCATTTCTACGAGGATACCACCGGCGGAGATATCAAGGACAACGCTATTGTTCATCGCTGCCTTTGCCGTCAATCGGCATATCTGCGCCTCTTGAGCGGTACCCGACTGGGCTGGAAGCACGCCCGCAGCTCTAGTGAGCACGATCTCTGAATAAGTTCTTCCAGTTACAGCGGATAGAGCACCCCAGGGCAACACGTTGCGTGCCAGTTGGTCTGCTATCTCTGCTCTAAGCCTCTTTTGCTGCTGGGTCGGCCTTACAAGTTCATCCATCTGGCTCGCAAGAGCTTGTGCATCAACTGTTGTGAATGCACGCAGACGGCTGCTTTGCGGCCAAGTTTCCACAAAGTGATGGAAAAGTCGATCGAACCTGCCCTGGGTCGCGGCGGGCAGTGGGTCGCTATCACGACTGTCGGGTGATACTACGGTGAAGATCGCCTCGGCCTGGACGTCTTCGTCGTCAGGAAATTTCTGTGCAACATCAATTACTTCATTGACGAACCGCGATCCATCCGCGCGGTCTTCGGCCAACCTTGTCGCCATCCAGGCACGCGCGTGCGCAGGTAGCGTGATCTCTGGCTCTGTAGGCGCTTCATCATATACGCGACGTGCTTCCCGAATGCGACCCCGCTGCAGAAGGGAGAGTATCAGCGCCCAGCGCGCTTTGCTATCGCTCGGGTTGAGCGCCACTACCTCACGATACCTAAGCTGTGCAGTGGCCCAGTTACCCACTTCGGCATTCCACTCAGCAAGAATTCCTAGGGAATCACGCTGAACGGTACTGTTCCCCGCTGAGTCTACGAGAAGTTGCTCAAGCTCGGCTACTGCGGCTTCTCGATCGCCGCTTTCATCTAGGAGTCTGGCTGCCTCTATGCGAAGTCGAGGCTCGTTAAGCATGCGTGCTCCCTCGCGGAGGGCATCAACAGCAGCAGACGCATCGCCTGCTTGTATGTAGGCGTCCGCGAGAGACGTGACAGTATTAATGTCGCCATTCTGTATCAATCTCAGCCGCTGGATAGACGATGCGGGATTGCCAGTAGCGGCCTCCGCGACGGCGTTTATTAGCGCGGCCTCCTTCGGCAACTCGTGACTCAACTTCTCAACCTGGTCTGAATCTATCAATCCCATGCGCGCTAGACCCAGGAGAGCTTGTGCGCGTTCATGCGAATTGCGAGCCAGTCGCAGAGCTGACTCCCATAGATTAGCCAGTGGATTACGGCCAACCTCGGCGAACATGGCAACGAGGATAGACTTTCGGTACTCGTCTTCTATCTCCAGGATCAGGCGATCAGCTATATCCTGTTCGCCTACCAACAAGGCCGCGTTCGCTACCGATGCTCGTACAATATCCGAACTTGCCTCCTCGGCGGTCGCCCCCCCGGTGATGGTTGTGCCAAGCTGAATAGTGCGCCGAAACTGCCAGTCGCTATATGCGGCTTGGCAGGCGACCTCGACAGCTCGCACGGAGTTAGAGGAAGTCTCGCGAGCTATGTTTCTGGCGATAATCGCCTGTTCCAATGCTTCGTTAAGGTCCCGATGGGGGTCTGTTGAGATACCCTTAACGGCGAGATTAAAAAGAGAACCAGCTAGGCCGACTCGCAGGGAAGACGACTGCGGAACCTTGTCAATTAGCTGACGGTAGATTCTAACGACTCGGGACCAATCCTCGTCCGCTATCGTGTCTTGCGAGCCGCCAGTATCAAATATAAGGTGAACCTGGCAAATTCCCGATAGGACGATATCTATAGGTTGCTGTGGATCCCACTGCTCGATTAGAGTCCAGCAGGTGGGCTGATCGTGTGTTACGAGACAAAAGACAATGCGAGCGAAGATATCTGCACTGTTCAAGTTAATATCTTTAGTCGCCAGCAACTGGGTAGCTGTCTGTGCGTCTTTGTGAACATAAATTATGAGCGACGCTCTGGCGATCCAGTACTGCGGACGCGTCGAATCGGGTGCCGCTCTCACGAAAAGGTTGGAAGCCAGCGTGTTGACTCCGTACGCCTGTGCTAGCTCGCCCGCTGCCGCGATAGCGGGCCAACCCGAGTCAGCTAGCCATCCGGGTACACCCTGTTCCCATTCGGTCAGTACTGCAGTGGGTCGACTAGCTGGTTCGCTGACGGCCCGTATGACACGGCGTACTTCTTGAGGAGAGTTTTCCCAGAGAGATTTAACGGAAGCTCGTATGGCATATGGGAATTTGGCGATAGCTTGATCGGTCTCTCGCTCATCCGCTCCACTTACCGCCGCTGATTGAAGATCCAGAATTCTTCTGGCTGTGGTGTCTATGCCGTGGATTTCTTCGGCTGTCTGATCATCTTTCCTCGCGGACAACACGCGGCCAACCGCTTGCCCTACGGCGGATAGCGCCACAAGTGCCACGAGTCCATAAATTACTGCATGTTTAGGGTGCTGCTCATTTGTCAGCACATTCTCTAGTATCGCGATGACTGCAGAGACGGCAGCGACCACTAGCTCAATAATCAGGATATGCACCCAGCGCATTATCCGCCCCCTGCTAAACGTTAAAATTGTTTCGCTCAAGCAAAATCAGGCATCCCGAAGATGACGCGTAGTCTACTGCCAATGCCAAGGCTGTCGGCTACCCATCGCGAGACCGGGTGCCGAAAACTTGATCTTGCACTGTCCAGCGCCTCAATGTCTTCGGCTCCACGGCTGTTCGGCTGTTCGGTGCATTGCCGAGTTGTCCCATACCAGATCAAGGCGACGGCGCTCCGCACCGTCGCGCCTGGTCGCTCTCGCGGCGAGCGTGCGGCCTGAGGGGCCGACCCGCCCCGGCGCGCCGGGCAGGCAGTGTGCATCGGCGCTAGCTAGCCGACGATCCCGTAACTGGCCATGCCATCCGGCCTGAGCATGCCGTCCCACGTGACCAGACGCGGCCACGCCTCCGGGAGGAACTGCGCTCGAGGCCAAGAGACTTCCGGAATCACCGGCTGCAGCTGTGCGTGCTCGCATCGTCAGCGGGTGGGGCCGCGTGGCCTCGGTGGTGGCGGCCGTCGCACTGGTGGCGGTTGGCCCGGAGCCGGACCGGGCTGTCCTGGTGTCGCCGGTCGCGTAGCTGGCCGGGCTGAGTGGGGGAAAGACTGCCCGGCGAGCTGGGCGGCGGTGCTAGCGCGCTGGGCCGGGCGCGGCTGGGCAGGTGGTGCTGAGCGTGCGGCAGCGTACAGCTGTTCGGCAGCGGCGTGGGCTGCGGCGGCCTGGGCGGCGTTTCGTTGGGTGTCGCGGAGTTCGGCGACGGCTTCGGCGAGCACGGCCAGCCGGGTGATGAGCACGATGGGGGTCATGGACGGATCGCCGGTCAGGTAGGCGAACGCGGATATGATCCGCGCGGCCTGACGGAGCCGGTTCCCAGCCGGGGTAGGTGGCGGGATGCGGCCGAACGGGGCGCGGGCGGCGTAGGCGTCGGCGGCCTGGCGCAGGATGCGGCTGCCGAGCATGGCAGCGGCCACGTGCAGGGTATCGGATGTGGCCCAGGCGGCGTCGGCGGCGGCAGCCGGGTCGGTCCAGGTCAGGCTGCGGATCTGCGCCGTGGCGTCGGCGGCGGCGCGGGTGGCGTGGTCCCAGATCGCATTCCGTTCCTCAGCGGTGAGGTTCAGATGCGGTCGGCCGGGTGCTGCCCGGGTCGGGGTCCACCGCTGCTGCAGCTTGGGCCAGCTCAGGTCCGCCGCGAGTTTCCCGCCGCCGTACCAGACTGGGCCGCCGTCCTTGGTGGTGTCGCCGGGCAGGGCGATCGAGTACCCGGTGACCTGACCCGGGCTCTTGACGCTGAACCGTTTGCGCACCAGCACCCCGGCCTGGTCCAGGCGGGCGAAGAACTCGTCCTCGCTTCCCGCTGCCGCCGCTGCGGTGGTGACCTGCCGCCGCAGCGTGATCCTCGGGGCCTCCTCTAGGCCACGGCGGGCGGCCTTCTCGTTCTCCGCACGGGTCGGACGGCGCGCCGCGGTGTGGTCGGCGGGCGCGGTGGAGCGCAGCCCGTATCGCTGCTCGGCGGCGAGGCAGGCGGCGCGGACCTTGTACCGTTCCCAGGACAGGCTGGGTTTGCCGCCGTCCTGGCGGGCCAGCATCGCGACGAGATGAATGTGGTCATCGCCGTGCCGGACGGCGATCCAGCGGACGGCCTGGTCTTCCTGGCCGTAGGGGGACAGCCCGGTGCGGTGCATGACCTCGTGCGCGATGGCCGCCCATTCGTCATCGGACAGCATCCGGTCGTCGGGAGCGGCGCGCATCGCGCAGTGCCAGACCGGCCGGGCGTAGCCCCGCTCGCCGAGAGCGGCCTGCGGCTGCTTCAGCAGGCCGGTCAGCTTGGCGAAGTCCCGCTTGCCGTCCGGCCGCAGCGCAGGTTCGAGGTTGGCGGGATGACGCCAGCCAGCCACGATGTGCGGATCGGTGTGTTCCTCGCGGCGGCCGGGACCGAACAGGTAATACAGCAGCGGTTCGACGTGCTCCCCGCGCGGGGTGCTGATCTTCCCGATCACCCGGTCACCGTTACCATCGCCGGGAGCTTTTACCCGAGGGCCTTGCGTATGGCGTCGGCTATCTCGTCGATGTGGTCGGCGCGGCGGATGGTCCCGGCGGCGTAGCCGGGCAGGTCCCCGGCGGGCTGCCCGGTGGCGTTCAGCTTCGCGACCGCCTGGTTAATGTTGGTGCCGATACGGCGGACCAGCCCGGCCGCGCGCATCAGCTCGATCAGCACCCGCCGGAGCGACTCCCGGTCACCAAGGGGGCCGCCGTTCGCGGCGGCGGCCAGCACCGCCTGGGCGATGTACGCCCTGCGGGCCAGCCCCGCTCGCTTGGCTGCTGCTTCGATGACCGCGTACTCCTCGCCGGTCAGCGTGACCTCCACCCGGCGCGTACGCGGGACCGGCTGCCGTGCCCGCCGCCGGCCCTGCATCCTGACGCCGGGCTGGCCGCCGTCGCCGACAGCGTCCGTCATTCTGTCGTGCTCCCCGTTCGCGGCTTCTATTTCGTGACCGCCTTTGTTTTGCCTCTCGTCGCTTCCCTGATGGGAGGCTTACTGGAGGTCATTCCCTTGAGCCAGTTTACGTATGGACCGCGCCTGGTCCACACGTAAGAGGGGGTTTAGCACACATCTTGCTTCGGTCGCTCCCGGCCGTTCCGTCCCCGGGTCAAAGGCTCTGGGCAATGGCCAGCTATTTCCCCCTTTCCTCGCTTCGGTCGCTCCCGGCCGTTCCGTCCCCGGGTCAAAGGCTCTGGGCAATGGCCAGCTATTTCCCCCTTTCCTCGCCGCAGGCTTGGCGGGCACTTGGCGCACGTGGGAAGTGAACCGGGGTCCCGCTAATCGCTGATCCTCGTCGTCGCTGCCAGGATTACGGCTACGCTAAGCCGCAGGCCAGCGACCGGACGTGTGCCCGCTGAGGTGAGGTGACGCTCTAGCGGCGGTCCGGTGATCACCACGCGAGTCGTGTCCACCGCAATGCCGGGCACGCAGAACGGGGACGCATCTCCGGTTTAGGTGTTCAAGCAAAAAATTTCGCAGTGCTAATCAGTAATAGCCAGTGTTGCTGAGTGATGCTGAATGCTGTCCAGTGGTGCCCAGTGGTGCCCAGTGGTGCCCAGTGGTGCCCAGTGGTGCCCAGTACAGTCTAACGCGGTCTATGGTGGCGTATGTTGATTTGCCAGCAGCAGCTAATAGGCGGGTACCGTGAAATGCGGCCAAGCGCCGCACCTTAAAGAAGGACAGCAACCCGATCGAACGAAAACCGGGGGACCGCTCATGACTCTGCGGGGAACCGGGTCCTGATGGGCCGGGAAGCGGCAGCGGGCAAGCGGGCCGTGTCCGGCCGTGCGTCCGGCGCGATATGAGGCAGCGCGATGACAGCACTGCCGCAGACGGGCAGGAGGCGGACCTGGATGCCTACATCGCCCGGCTGCTCGATGCCGCGCCCCCGCTGAGCGGCGAGCAGCGTGACATGCTCGCGCTGCTCCTGCGCCGCCCGCGCCGCAGGTGAGCGCCGGAACCGCCGCATGCCCTGGTGGTATGGCCGCCGCGGCGCGCTGCGGTGCCCGGTCAGGAAATCTCGTGCCGCTCCCAGCCGACAGGCAGCTTGGGCAAGCTGATCAGCACGTCAAGGCTCAGGTGTTCCCGGAGCAGGGACTTGAGGTGGCGGCCTTCGATGATCTCGATCCGGCTGCCGTTGCGGGCGGCGAAGTCGCGGCTGGCCTTGCCCACCCAGGATGTGGTGACCAGGACGCCCTTGGCGGCGTTCTTGTCCTCCATGACGCCGGCCAGCGCGTGCACGGCCTCCAGCCCGACGATCTTGCTGTACCGCTTGGCCTGGATGATGCACAGCCCGCCGACGATCGGGTCCTCGTTGACCGCGACCCCGTCCACTCCCTCGTCCCTGGACGCCTGGGTCACCCAGGACTTCATGCCCATCGCCTCGAACAGCTCACGGATCAGGTGCTCGAACTCCACCGGCTTGAGCGCCAGCAGGTCCGGGCGGCTGTCCAGCCCGGCGATCACGTTCATCTCCTCCACGAACTTGAACTTCCGCAAGTCGAACTGCACCACCGGCGGGACGGCTTCCAGGTCGTAGGGGTGCGGGGAGATCAGCGCGTTGAGGTAGCTCCGCAGGCACGCCTTGGCGTCCAACTCGGGCTCATCCAGGACGATCTCAGCGAACTCATCACGCGGGGCGTGGACGCTGAGCAGCAGCGGCCGGACCGGCTTGCCGGTGGCCCGGTCCTTGGCCGAGACGTAACCGTTGAACACGATCCCGGCGACCAGGGCGGCCGGGGCGACATCGAATGCCTCGGCCAGGGTACGCAGCGCCACCCGGGCGATCAGCTTCTCATACAGCTTGTTGATCTCCGGTTCCTTGCGCGGGTCCGGCTGGATGACGTCTTTGGTCTTCACGTACCGGTAGCCCGTCACCGCGGGGATGACGTCCTGGCGGGGCAGCTCATACTCGACCCACAGCTCGCGGGACTCGGGGATGTACTGTGCCGCGCACGACCCATCCAGGCCCTCCGGATACACCGAGGTCGCCAGTGCCCGCTGGACCGCCGCCACGAACGCCTCCGCGCCGTCCGAGCCGAAAGCGGCCTCGGCGCGGCCGCTGTGCGCGGCCAGGTGACGGTTGCGGTCGGTCAGCAGCCGCTCGAACGCGGCGATCGTTGCCTGCACGGCCTCGGTCTTGACCTCGGCTTCCGCGCTCCGCCGTTCCACGGTGCGGCGGCGCCGGTCAGCCTCGCTGGCCTGCTGCTCCCGGCGTTCTCCGGCCTCTCGCCGCTGCTGTTCGCGGGCCTCGGCCGCCGCCTGGCGTTCCCGCTCCCGCTGCTGCTGGGCTGCCAGCCGCTCTGCCTTCGCGGCCTCCTGCTGCCGGGTACGCTCGGCCTGCTGCTCCTGCCTGAGCCTGGCCTGGGCCGCGAGTTCGGCTTCCCGCCGCTGCTGCGCGGCTTCCTTTTCCAGCTGGGCCGCGACCCTGCGTTCTTCTGCGGCCCACGCCCTGGTGGCCTGTTCTTCCAGCTTCTGCTGCTGCAACTTGGCCTTCTGGCGGGCCTCATACATCTGGGCGATCAGCGACTTGCGTCTGGGCATCACGTTCTCCGGGCGGGCGGGAGCGCATCACGGCTGCGACAGACCGCAATGCGGTTCACACTTAACGTAACGGACAAACCCGGTTCATCCAATAGCCCGCACGCGAGCCGGGCAACCGGGTCGTGCTGTCCGCGTCGGCAGGACACGAGCCGGGCACCTGTCACACGCCCCGGACATAGGCGTCATCAGGACAGACTTGCGTCCTGGCTGGTACCTGGCGGTGTCGGGCTGTTTCCAGGTGACCTCGACGGTGGCCGGGTCGAACGGGCGGCGGGCACCCCGGCCCGGCGAATGCAAGGTGACCGACATCAAGGTCCTGATGACCGTGCGCTTGCGGCTGATGTCCAGCGTCGTCCACAAGGTGGCCGCGTTCTCGGCCGCGACCAGCGGGGCCAGCACGTTCTCCCGCGCCGCGCTGTCCAGCTCGGCGCCGATCTCATCGAGCCTCGCGGTCCCCGCCTCGGTAGCCTTCAGCATCTGGGCGCGGGTGATCTTCCCCAGCGCCCGGTCGCTGGCCATCTCCTCCAGGTTCGCGCGGATCGCCGCCGCTTCCTCCCGCAGCGCCGCCACGTCGATACCGCTCTCCCCGGCCGTCACCACGTCGGCGGCCTCCGGACGAGACAGCCGGCCCACGACGGCACCGGGCCGGGGCTGGTCCACCGATGCCGCAGCTTAAGCCAGGTCAGGTCGGCAGCCAGGCAGCCTGAACCCGCGCCTCCTTGTCATTCTCCGGACTTAGAGACGATCTTGCTCATGCTGCCCAGGAATTACGGTCTTCGACTCTTGCCTGAGGGCTCTTCGGGACCGGGCTTATCCCTGGCCGCCCGGCACGAGCATAGGGACGCCGACAATCGGGCTGGCGGTGAGGCCAGGTACTCCTCCGATGACATCGAGGCTGGTGACCGGGGGCCACCAGATTCTCGGGTGCTCAGGTGGCCAGAGCGGTAGCAGGGCACGCTTGAGGTCCTCGCCGGGGTCGATGTCTACCAGGTCGGTTTCGGCTACATATCCGAGGATGTCGAACACGACGGTCAGCAGCCTGAAGCTGGCCCGGTAGAAGGGGAAGCTAATGCTCTGCCCGGCATAGGTTATCGTCGCAGTCCGCGGTTCGAAGCGGGACTCGGCGAGCTGTTCGCCTCTTTGCAGCATGGGGATCGAGGCGGCGCCTATCCGGATCTGCACGTGGTGCGGCGGCTGGTCGGTCTGGCGGAACTCGCGGCGGTGCGGGAGCGGGAAGGGGTCGCTCCGGTCGACCTGGGCGGCGACTGCTGCGGTTTTGAACGCCCACCGGGCTAGCGTGAGCTGAGCCGCCTGGTCCAGCTCGACTGAGGAGCCCCTGGCGTTGAACATGGCCGTGAGCATGGGTTGCGCGGCGGTTTCCATGCCGCTCATCCACTGGTTGTTGCACGGATAGCAGACGATCTTGAGTTTCTTGCTGAAGGGGCCGCCGCGCTGGATGATCGGCTGGCTGCCATCGCCGGGGACGATCTCGCGGACTCCCTCACCGGTGAAGCCGAGGTTCCGCAGCCAGTCGCCGTAGATGTGCTCGCCGTTCAGCGGGCCGGTCGCCCCGCAGAACAGGCAGGTTCTCGACGGTGTCGCCTGGTGGCGTGGTGAACGCTTGTGACTCATGGTCAGATAACAGTAGTCGGCGGTCATGACTGCGATCGCCGATCGCATGTCGTGCTCATCGTCGGAAGGACTCTTGGGCCGGGACGACATCTTTGTTACCCAGGACCCCTCGTTACCCATACCCCTTTGCGAAGTTCAGTGAAGCCCGTTGACCGAACTGCCGATATCGGGAGGCAACGCGCACCGCCTCGGCTGTGCCCTGGATGGTCCGGTCGTCGGCCCGTACCTGACGCCGTTTACCACGGTACCGCCTCCCGTGTCCGCGCTCACCGGGCACGCTCGTAGCCGCTCATCCAGCGCGCTGACATCACGCGGTGTCGGGCTGTTTCCAGGTGACCTCGACGGTGGCCGGGTCGAACGGGCGGCGGGCACCCCGGCCCGGCGAATGCAAGGTGACCGACATCAAGGTCCTGATGACCGTGCGCTTGCGGCTGATGTCCAGCGTCGTCCACAAGGTGGCCGCGTTCTCGGCCGCGACCAGCGGGGCCAGCACGTTCTCCCGCGCCGCGCTGTCCAGCTCGGCGCCGATCTCATCGAGCCTCGCGGTCCCCGCCTCGGTAGCCTTCAGCATCTGGGCGCGGGTGATCTTCCCCAGCGCCCGGTCGCTGGCCATCTCCTCCAGGTTCGCGCGGATCGCCGCCGCTTCCTCCCGCAGCGCCGCCACGTCGATACCGCTCTCCCCGGCCGTCACCACGTCGGCGGCATCCGAACGGGACAGCCGGCCCACGACCACTTTCTCGATAAACTTCTCGACCGGTTCCGCCTGCCGGGCCACGTGCGGGCCGGCATAGCCGCGGTTGCGGGTGGCGGGGGTGCACCGGTAAATGTGATGCCCGGTATGGGACGGCATCCCGGTGACCACGTTCCCGCACGGGCACAACGCCAGCCCTCCGAGCAAGGTCCGCACCCCGCGCGGCGGCTTGCGGGTGGGGTCTTCCAGGATGCCCCGCACCGCGCGCCAGGTTTCCTCGGTCACCAGCGGTTCCCACTGTCCTTGCCCGACGATCTCGCCATGGTAGGCCGACAGCCCCGCGATCCTCGGATTCAAAAGGATCATCCGGATGCTGGTCCGGTTCCACGTTGTGGTGCCGCGCTGGGCCTGCTGCGGCGGCGTCAGCCCCAGCGTGGTCCACTCCCGCCTGATCCCGCTGATCGTCCCGCCGCCCAGCAGCGCCGCACACGCCCCGGCGACCGCGGCCCCTTCGACGGGGTGGGCGGTCACGTGGTCCTCGCAGTACCCGAACGGGCGCGGGGTGCCCAGGAACCGCTTGCCGTTGATCGCCGTCTGCTCGTTAGCCAGTTTCTGCCGCTCGGCCTTGCGCTCCTGCTCGGCCTTGGCCATCGCGATCAGTATGCGGGCGTGGAGCCGGCCGGAGTCGGTGCCCAGGTCGATGTTCCCGTCCACTTCGGCGAACCGCACCCCGGCCTTATCGAACCGGGGAATGAGGTACTCCAGGTCCAGCGGCTCGCGGATGAACCGGTCCCACTTGAAGCACAGCACCGCGTCCACCATGCGGGCGTCGACCAGCCGCATCGCTTCCTCGTACCCGGGCCGGTACTTCCCCGGCTTGGTCGGGTCCTTGCGGGTCACCCCGATGTCGTTATCGGACAGCCGGCAGACCACCGTCCACCCGCGCTCGCGGGCTCGCTGCTCCAGCTTGGCCAGCTGGTTGGCCGCGCCGTGCCCGTCGCCGGCCTTGTCCATGCTGATCCGGACGTAGATCAGGCACCGTACGACGCCGTCCGCCGCCAGCCGTCTTGCATCACCTATCGTCATATGTGTTATTATAGATGTCAGGAGCCGCCGTGCAGACACCATCACCGGTGCAAGCAGGCTCAAGGATGGCGGCTCGACC
>OCZT010005898.1_pt1 | contig 12166 bp, 12 predicted proteins | sample 1539031 | NCBI WGS metagenome assembly OCZT01 (sample SAMEA3539308, study PRJEB22396) | soil metagenome | biome: tundra; feature: field; material: soil | place: USA | collected 2010-05 | depth 0.15 m
CCAAGATCGGCGAACTCCTCGCCGAGTTCTCTGAAGGCGAATGCGCCAACTATTTCAGGCACGCAGGCTATGCGTGAAATCAATCGGAAAATGCTCTAGTTCACGCATCGTTGCCGATGCGTGGCGCCTCTCGGCGCGCCATCGCGGCGTCTTTGCGGCGCCGGGCCGCGCTTTCTGACGCGCCGTTTCGCCTTGCCTCCGGCTCTTTCGACGATGGCCCCTTTTGGGCGGCCTTGTCGCAGAACCTCGGGCAAGCCTTAACGGCCCGCCGTCAGCGAGCTCCTCGCAGGGGGTCATAGTGCCCCCGGGCGGAGCCCCGGCGCCGCCCGAGTGCAGGAGGAGCGTTCGTCTAATGGTTTGGCGTCCGCTGTCATCCGTTAGCGTCCGGCTAAGCTGTTAATTGCTCTTGCCTATCTCGCCTTTGCCCCTTGCATATCGTCCGAGGACGTCCGATATGTTCCGTTACGTTTCGGTAGCTAAACCGGGGGTCGCGCCGGAGGACAGGGCAATGAAATTGACGGCGAAGCGGGTGGCAAGGCTGCTGAGGAAGAAACCGGGACGCCATCACGATGGTCATGGCCTTCACCTTCAAATCACCAGCCCAACGAACGCATCCTGGCTGCTGCGCTACCAACGTCACGGAAAAGAACATTGGCTTGGTCTTGGTCCGGTCCACACCGTCGGCTTGGCCGATGCGCGCATGCGCGCAAAGGCGGCGCGTCTGCAGCTGCTCGATGGCATAGATCCGTTGCAAGCCAAGCGCGACGCCAAGGCCGCTGCGAAGCTAACCGACGCACGTAGGCTGACCTTCGTCGAGGCGGCAGAGCAATACCATAAGCAGCATCTCGGTGGGTGGCGCTCCGTCCAGCACGCGCAACAGTGGTTGGCGAGCCTGGCGACCCATGCCTTTCCGGTGATCGGTTACATGGACGTAGCGACGATCTCTACGCCTGACGTTCTGCGTGTGGTTGAGCCGATCTGGCAAACGCTTACCGTCACCGCGGATCGAGTCCGCAATCGGATCGAATCGATCATCGATTGGACCGTGGTGCGCGGTCATCGACCGCCCGGGACCAATCCAGCACGGTGGAAGGGCCATCTCGACGAAGTTCTGCTTGCGGTCAAAACGGTTTCCAAGCCGCAGCACTTTGCCGCCTTGGCCTATGTCGAACTGCCATTGTTCATGCAGGCGCTGCGCAGCCGCCAGGGCGTCGCGACGCGCGCGATGGAGTTTGCCATCCTGACCGCGGCAAGATCCGGCGAGGTGCTTGGCGCCAAGTGGGAGGAAATTGATCTCGGCAAGCGGGTTTGGGTCGTTCCTGCCGAACGCATGAAGGCTGGCAAAGAGCATCACGTCCCGCTCGCGCCACAGGCGATCGAGCTGCTACGCGCTCTCCCGCATGAAGAGGGCAACGAGTTCGTCTTCATCGGCGCCAAGGCAGGTGCGGGCCTCAGCGTCACGGCGCTCTTCCGGCTGCTCCAGCGCACGGGGCACGACGACGTCACCGTGCACGGTTTCCGAAGCGCTTTCAGCGACTGGGCGCATGAAACCACGGCGCATAGCAACCACTCCATCGAGATTTCACTAGCCCATGCCGTGGGGAACGAGGTCGAAAAAGCCTATCGGCGCGGAGACATGTTTAACAAGCGCAAAAAGCTGATGGCGGCTTGGGCCGACTATTGCTGCTCGCCGCCCGCTAAGCAGAAGCGGAGCGCGGACGTTGTTCCGATACGCGGTGGGCGATGACCAAGCCTGTCAAGCACACAGGTACAGGTCCACCGCATTGGCTGGGCGATGACGTGTTTGTTCAGATCGAGAAGGCGCTCGGTCTGGACACACCCAACGATCGGCTGCGCGGGCGTCTCGACTCCGCCGTGTTCAATTACTTCTGGTTCTCCCAACACCCAAAGGCCAACCAAGCGGCGGTCAACAAGCGGCTGAAGGAAATGAAGGTTGCCGCCGATAAGCTCCGGACGCTGATCAAAGATCCGATAAACCATGCCGCTCAGCACCCTCACAACACGGCTGCTGCGTTAATGGCTGAGGCGCGTAAGCTGATGGACGAAACGCCGCCCGAGAAGATGGACGAAGTGCTCCGCGCCATGGAGGACCAGGTGAGAGGGCGCGCCGTGGAGCACCGGGTGGAAGGGCTCATTCTGCACGAGACCGATATCGACGTCGATGACCTCGCAGAGAAACTAGAACAGATCTGTTCCTTCATCGACGCGCGAGAGAAAAGCAAAGGCGGCTGGCGGGGATATGAATTCTGGAACGAGCTGATGCTGGAGGTTGCCACCATCTATCAAGAGGCGACCGGAAAGCGCGCCACCGTGACGGAGAGCGAGCACGGTGCCAAAACCGGGAAGAGATACTCAGGAACATTTGTCGACATCGCAACCATTATCGATGAGGCCACCGCAGACTCCGCTTTCACGGAGCCGCGCCTCAACAGCGCTCTCGGCCCGGCATTGAGACGGCTGATCGAGCCTTAACGTAAAGCCAGCCCCACCAAACCCCCCAAGCCAAGGCAGGGGGGTTTGCTCGTTATCGCCCCCCTGGCTGTTCAGGCACCCTCCGATGATCGCCGCCAACATACGGCGATGTTTCTGAGGAGGTACGATGAGCAAGGTATTGCTGCGTGAGCCGCAAGTTCTCAAGCGCATGGGCGTCGGTCGCACCAAGCTGAACGACGACTACATCAAAACCGGTCGCCTGCGTTGGGTTCGTTTGGGCCCGCGCATAAAGGCCCTCCCCGACGACGAGGTCGACGCCGTGATCGCGGAGGAGATCGCCGCACGCGACGCCGCGCCGAGCCAGGTGCCAAAGGTTGGCGCATCACCAGCATCTTCAAGTGCGGTTGACCCAACACCGCCGAAAGGTGCGAGCAAAAAGCTGCGCGAACCCTCCGTCACCTAAAGCAAAACCCCGCCAACGCGACGGGGTGTTGTTCTGTTTGATCGTGCATCGGCGGTGCCATCCGCCTGGAAGTTCTAAGTGCAGAAGACACGCCATATATCGGACATCAAGCCGAAGCGTCAAGCCGCACCGGCGCGCGCCGTAACGGCCGCCCGCGACGAGCGCCCCATCACGTCCTGCGTGGTGACCGCTCTCAAGTTCCATCCGCTCGCGGGGCTTTTCCCGTTGATGGAAGGCGCTGAATTTGACGAGCTGCGCGACGACATCAAGCAGCATGGCCTGCTCGAACCGCTGTGTGAGTTCGCAGGCAAGCTGCTCGACGGCCGCAACCGACTGCGCGCCTGCAAGGCTGCCGGCATCCCGATTCCGAGCAACATGGTCAAGCGCTTCGACTCCAAGAAGCACGGCGACCCGCTAACTTTGGTCATCAGCAAAAATTTGAAGCGAAGGCATCTGAACGAATCGCAGCGTGCATGGGTGGCCTCGAAGCTGGCCAACATGCGTCAAGGTGAGCGAACAGACCTCGAGCCGGCCGCAAAATTGCGGAAGGTCGATCAGGCAGCCGCGGCTTTGATGCTCAATGTGTCCGAGCGCTCGATACAAAGCGCTGCTGTCGTTTTCAAGCACGGCACACCAGAACTTCAACATGTGGTCGAACAAGGTGACCTCGCGGTCAGCGTCGCGGCAAACGCCGCCAGACTTCCTGCGGACCAGCAGCGTGAGGTTGCCGAGAAGGCAGCGAACGGCGAGATCAACGTCGTCCGCAAGGTGATCAAGAAATATATCCGGAAGCAAAAGGAGTCGGAGCTCGGCGCCAAGCAGCTGGCGCTACCCGACAAGAAGTTCGGCGTGATTCTGGCGGACCCGGAATGGAAGTTCGAGTTCTGGTCGGAAGGGGGCATGACCGCCGCCGCCGACAACCACTATGCCACGTCGGCCTTGGACGAGATCAAGAAGCGCGACGTCCCGTCGATCAGCGCCGACGACTGCGTGCTGTTCCTGTGGGCGACCGTGCCGATGCTGCCGCAGGCGCTCGAGGTCATGGCGGCGTGGGGATTCAAGTACGTCAGTGGGTTCGCTTGGATGAAAAACAAGGCCGGGACCGGATACTGGACTCGGAATCAGCACGAGCACTTGCTGGTCGGGGTGAAGGGGAAGCCCGTCGCGCCAGCGCTGGGGACGCAGTGGTCCTCCGTGATCGAGGCGGCCGTCGGAAAGCATTCGGAAAAGCCGGAAGAGTCGCTGGAGATGATCGAGTCCTACTTCCCGACATTGCCGAAGATCGAGCTGAACCGACGCGGGCCCGCGCGCGACGGGTGGGACGCATGGGGCGCGGAGGTGTGCCCATGACCACAAACGACGAGCTCGACGCGAAGGTCATCGCGCTCGACGCGAGGCGGGCGCTGGAGGAACCGCGGCCGGCGATCGAGCCGCGCATGCTGCTCGAGGCGCACGAGACATTCCGCCGCTATCTCGGCGACGACTACGACATCGCCACGCTCGACGCCATGCTGGCGGTCGCCGCCGCCGAACGGCTGCCGGGAGATCCGCCTTGGCTGCTGCTCATCTCGGGACCGGGCAACGCCAAGACCGAAACAGTGCAGGCCACCAGCCGGCTTAATGCGCACATTGTAAGCACTCTCACCAGCGATGCCGCCCTGCTGTCGGCGACGCCGCACAAGCAGCGAGCCAAGACCGCGACCGGAGGACTGCTGCGCAAGATCGGCGAGCGCGGCATCCTCGTGATCAAGGACGTCACCTCGATTCTCAGCATGAGCCGCGAAATCAGGGCGGCGGTGCTCGCCGCGCTACGTGAGATCCACGACGGGCGTTGGGTCCGCAACGTCGGCACCGACGGCGGGCAGACGCTCACCTGGGAGGGCCGCATCGTCGTCATCGGCGCCTGCACCACGGCCTGGGATCAGGCCCATGCCGTCATCGCCACTATGGGCGATCGCTTTGTACTGATCCGCTCCGATTCTCATCTCGGCCGCGTCGGCAGCGGATTGCGCGCGATGCGCAACACCGGCGGCGAGGTTAAGATGCGCGAGCAAATGGCAAACGCCGTCGCCGCCGTGGTGGAAGGGATCAACACCGACACCGTCTACGCGCTGACCGAGGACGACGAGAACATCATCGTGCAAGCCGCCGACATCGTCACCCTGGCCCGCACAGGCGTCGAATACGACTATCGCGGTGACGTCATCGACGCGCACGCGCCCGAAATGCCGACGCGGTTTGCCAAGCAGCTGACCATGATAATGCGCGGCGCCATCGCCATCGGCATCCCGCACCTCGAGGCCCTGCGCCTGGTCATCCGCTGCGCGCGCGATAGCATGCCGCAACTGCGGCTAGCCGTCCTGCGCGACGTGGCTGAAAACCAGGACGCCCGGTTGATCGACGTGCGGCGGCGGCTGGAGAAACCGCGCGCGACGGTGGACCGAACACTGCAGGCGCTGCACATCCTCGGGCTGCTCAGGTGCCGCGAGGAAGAAGCCGAACGCGCCGGCAAAGACATCAACATCCGCCACTACAGCCTCGCCCACGGGATTAACCTCGACGCGCTCGCCGAACCGGGCGAGGCGGCCGGCGATACCAGAAATGTCAGTAGCTGATGATGGGATGTACCCCCCCTTAAGTAAACACAAAATAACCTGTACTGACAAATCTGGTATCGAAGATGAGAGCGCGCACCCCGCGTTTGATGCCCCTGGCCGTTTGCTCTGCTCGCCGATGTCTACCTTCTTGGACGACCCTCTGAGCATCACCTTGTGCAGGCGAGAAGGGATAGCCCATTGGGCGCCCGCAAAAACCGACCACCCACCCTGGAAAAACCTGGCGCTGCAGAAATGACGATCGCGGGTCAGAATTGGCGCTGACGCAGGCAGCTAAAACCGGCAATTTTGGTGGCTGAAGGCGGACACCTTATCCTCATAACCGAATTGATATTACAGGTGTTTTTGCTGTGTGATAATCCAACCCCCGGCTTATCGCACGGTTTCCTCTTGCAGCGGCCACAGAATCGGGCGCACAAATGGGGGCATGGAAACCTGCCTCGATACCCCCAAAAAGACCTCCGATGCGACGCGAAGGCCGTCGCGTGCTGTGAAGGTGCAGGTGCTTACGCATGAAAACATCGATGGTCGGCTGAGGGCACGCAAAAAGTTCGACGCGATCGCGCACGGCGTAGCCGAAGACATTGGAGGCGAGGACCAGCTATCGACAGTTCAGCGACATCTGATCGAAGCCTTTGCCGGCGTCGCCATCCACGTCAACAACTTGACCGCAAAGCTATTGCGCGGCGAGGACGTCGACGTCGTCGAGCATAGCCAAGCGATCTCGACAATGGTGCGTGTTGCGCAGCGCATTGGAATAGATCGTGTTGCGAGGGACGTGAGCCCAACGCTGAGCGACATCCTGCGAGGTCCGCCGCCATGAGCGTAGCTGACACCATCGACCGCACCGCTCTCGATCACTGGCGCGCTGACCCAATCAGCTTCATTGAGACGGTGCTGTTCGACCCCGAGACCGGCAAGCCGTTCGTGCTGCTCGAGGCCGAGAAGCAGTTTCTCGCGCACGCCTTCAAGACCGATAAGCATGGTCGGCTGCTGTATCCCGAGCAAGTATTTGCTGCGATCAAAAAGAGCGGGAAGACCGGCCTTGCTGCGCTCCAGCTACTGGCGATGATCTTGCTGTTTGGCGGCATTTTCGCTGAGGCCTACTGCGTCGCCAATGATCTTGAGCAGGCGCAGAGCCGCGTCTTTCAAGCGGTCAAACGCATCGTCGAGGCATCGCCATTGTTGATGCGCGAGGCCAAGATCACCGCCGACAAGATCACGTTCCCGGCGTTCGACAACGCGACGATCAGCGCGCTCGCATCCAATTACGCATCGGCTGCCGGTGCCAACCCAACGATCTCGGTGTTCGATGAGCTCTGGGCGTACACCTCCGAACGCAGTTACCGTTTATGGGACGAAATGATCCCGCCGCCGACGCGCAAGATCGCATGCAGGCTGACGGTGACGTACGCAGGCTTCGAAGGTGAGAGCACGCTGCTGCAGGGGCTCTACAAGCGTGGCCTCGCGCAGCCGCAGATCGCTCCCAGCCTATATGCAGGCGATGGCCTGTTGATGGCGTGGCATCACCAGCCGATCGCGCCTTGGCAAACGGAAAGCTGGTTGGCCGAAATGCGGCGCAGCTTAAGAACCAACCAGTTTCTGCGCATGATCGAGAACCGCTTCGTGACCAGCGAGTCAGCGTTCGTTGACATGAGCGCATGGGACCGCTGCACCGACCCGCGCATAGGCGCGACCGTCGGCAACCGCTCGCTGCCGATCTATGTCGGCATTGATGCCTCAGTGAAGCACGACAGCAGCGCCATCGTCGCCTGCACTTGGGACGCGAAGGCGCAGCAGGTGCGGCTGGTTTGTCATTATGTGTTCCAACCGTCGCCAGATCGACCGCTCGACTTCGAGGCGACCATCGAACGGACCGTCCTAGACTTGTCCAAGCGCTATTTCATTGCTCGTGTGCTTTTCGATCCTTATCAGATGGTGGCCACCGCTCAGCGGCTAACGCGCGCCGGCTTACAGATCGAAGAATATCCGCAGAGCCCCGCCAACTTAACCGCCGCCTCGCAAAACTTGTTTGAGCTGATCAATGCCGGCGACCTGGTGGCCTATCCCGACGCCGCCATGCGGCTGGCGATCTCGCGTGCTGTTGCCGTTGAGGGCACGCGCGGCTGGCGCATCGCCAAGGAAAAGCAGTCGCACAAGATCGACGTCGTGGTCGCGCTCGCGATGTCCGCGCTTGCCGCCGTGCGCGGCCAAGGTGTCGGCTCCTACCTGCCTTACGAACTTTGGGTCGACAACGACGCCGACGATGTCGTCGATGTGCCGCAGCCGCCGCCGAGGTTGTGTCCGACCATGAGCGACGCGGAGGTTCTGCGCATCACGCAGCCCGTGGGGTTGTATGGAGTCCCCCGATGAAACGCCCGGTCTCGTTGTCCGATCGCCAGTTGCTGCTGATCAAACACGCCGCGCGCGCCCTGCCGGTGAGCGCGCGCGAGCAGTTTTTACAGAACGTCGCCCGCCACCTGGCCGGCCAGCCGTCCGACATCGAGATCACGCAGGCGATCAACACCGCGCTCAACAGAACGCCAGTTTTTCTCTGCGACGCACAACAGCCAAAGGAGAAGGTGACATGACAAAATATCGATACCGAGGCCGCGACGTCAGCGCCGACGAAGCGCTCGATGAAAACGGCGTTTTGCTCGATGGTTTTTCGATGCTGGTGCCGACCGCGCTCCGTGATGCTCTGACGACGCGGCGCGTCACCGATGCCGACGGCGGCATGGCCGGCCTGCACCGGCCAGGCTATCGCATCGTCGACGCGAAGGACGCGCGCGCCGCGATCGAGCGTGCCCACGACGAATATCGGCGCGAACTGACGAACGCCTGGCGCGGCGGCTCCGAGCGCGACGCGCGCGAGTGTCCCGCCAGCGCCGAGGGCAGCACGTGCACGGTGCGCGGCTACAAATATCGCGATCACTTCGGCGCGGCCGGCACTGTGGTCAACGGTGAGTGCGTTCCCGACGAGCTCCAGCGCGACGCGCTGCCGGCGCGCGATAGCATGAAGCTCGACGAGCTGCAGTGCGATCACCAGCAGCGCATGTCTCGCGAATATCAAGCCTACGACAGTTGGATTGAGCAGCAGTGGTGCAACCCATGAGCAAAATACAGGCGGAGACACCGATTACGCTTGAGCAGGAAATCGTGGCAGCGCTTGCCGACGCCGACGTCAAGTCGAGTGATCTTTCGGCTCTCATCGAACGGACCGAAGCCGCGATCCCCGAAACCGATCAAGCGGCCGAAACCGCGCGCAGCAAGGCGCTCGATCCTGTGCTGTCACCTGACGCGAAGGCAGCGCGAGAGGTGATGGCGGCGGCTCAGTTTGATCGCGACCGGCTGCACACCTTGCTGCCGCGCCTGCAAGGGCGCCTGCAGCAGATTCAAGCGGCGGAGTACGCTGCGCGCTGGGAGGCTGACTTCGAGCAGGTCGAGGCGCGACGTAACGAGTTGGCACAGGAATTCGCCGCGACATATCCCAGATTTGCGGCCCAGCTTGTCGAGCTGTTCAGCCGCGCAGAGGCTGTCGACAAGGAAGTCTCGCGCGTCAACGGTTCGGCGCCTGCAGGCGAGCATCGGCGCCTGCTCGGGGTTGAGCTCAGCGCGCGCGGCCTCGACGGCTTCACGAGAGACGAACCGTCGATTGCCCGAGCTGTGCAGCTTCCCGACTTCGAGCGCAGCGCGGTGCTGGCTTGGCCACCGCCGAAACCGTCGATGGCGGTTCAAGTTGCGACGAGCATGACCTACGGCTCCCATCCGAGCGCGAATTGGTGGGAGGAGAGTAAGGAGCGCGCGCAAGCCATGCGGGAGGATCACGAGCGGGTGATAGCCTATTACGATGCAATGGCGCAGCAGCGTGAGAAGAGCGAGGCCGACGAGGCTCAGAAGCGTGGCAAAGGGGCTGCTGCCTGAGGGCAAAGGCAAGCCGTTGTCGCTGCGCGGTCCAGGTCAATGCTCCTGCCCTATGTAGCGCCGGTTGTCCGCTATTGGAGTAACAGCGGACAAAGGTCGATTTTGGCCCGCGACGCTTTGTCCGCTAATGACCCAGAGCGGACATTCTTCGGTGCTGGCTTTCAACTACGTTCGTAAGGACTCAAATTTTGGTGATTCCATTGTCAATATCACAGTCTCCGCAAGATCAGCTTGCTCGGAACCAATTGACAAACCGGACGGCCCTCGATTTTAGGTCAGAAGCCTTCGACCACCAGGATCGCCTTTGTCCGTTTCGCGCGTGCTGCGGCACACCCGGTCGACAATCCTCGCGGTGCGCGATCATGGTAAACTGCGGCAGCAATTTGCCGCGACATAGTTGCGCGTGCATCGTCGGCTCTTGCGCATCGTAGCCGAGCACGTCGAGGTATTGCCGGAAAAACTTGGTACTAAACTGCCACCAGGTATCGAGCTGGCGAAAATGCTTGCTCGGAACCAATTTACAAACCGGGTGGCGTTCGATTTTAGGCCAGAAGCCTTCGACCACCAGGATCGCCTTTGCCCGTTTCGCGCACTGCGCCATGATCTCGACCGGCGACCGGGTGTGCAGGAGCACAGCGGCGAGCACCGCGACGTCGAACTCGCCGAGGGTGTCGGGTAGCTTGTAAACGTCGCCATAAAGCAGCCGGGCCTTTCCGCCGAGCGCCTCCCGCGAGTACCACCACGAATTTTTAATTCGTCGCATGTGCTCGCGGCGCGGGCCGCGGTACGGTGCCATATCGGCCTCGGGGAAGGGCACGAAATCCCAGCCCGGCTCGTCTGTGACTTCGAATGCGACGACCTCGGCGCCGCGCCGCTCCATCTCGAACGTCAGGTAACCGCTTGCGGGACCTATCTCCAGCACACGCTTGCCGGAGAAATCGAAGCCGCCGAGATAGGCGTCGAGGCCGGGGCGCAAATCCCAGTCGCCTTGCGTGACACCGACGCCCGGCAACTCCATCACATGATAAAAATCGCAATCCTCGAATTTCAGGTCGGATGGCGGACGCGCGAATATGTCAGCGGTCATAAGCCCTCCTCGTGGCGGCTCGCATCGTAGCCGCAAACCGCGATGCGGCGCTACCGGAGATAGCATTTCGGTTCCCTTGCAGCGGAGCGGGATAGTGTGGTGGGCGTTGACTACGCGGTGTTCGACTGCGGCGTGAACCGCGACGTTGGCCGCAGCGGCAAGGTGCTGCGCAGCGTGCTCGGCCTTGCTGCCGACGATTGGCGCAGCGGCGCCTGTGGTGCTGGCCTTATGTCGCCTATTGGCACTTAGCGTCATTTCGCTGCGCCGCAAAATTTGTCCGTTATTGGAGTAACAGCGGACAAAGGTCGGCACCGGCGCTGAATGGCTCGGTCGCGAATGACCCAACAGCGACATTGGCTGTGCACTGCGGCAATGGTTTTGATGCCAGTTTCAGCCCCTATCAAAGTGCTCGTTTGAGCCGATACAATGCTGCCTCCTGAGCTTGGAGGCGCACATGCAGCGACGCGAGTTCATCACACTTCTCGGCGGCGCGGCGGTGGCGTCGCCGCTTGCGGCGCGCGCGCAGGAGTCCGGCCGCAAATATCGCCTCGGTTTCTTAATTCCGGTCGAGCGGGAATCCCCGGGAGCCGTCGCGTTCTTCGACGAGCTACGCTCTATGGCTTCATCGAGGGTGGTAATCTCGACGTTATTCCGGGCGGCTTCAACATTTCGAGTGAGCAGATCGACGCTATGGTCGCTTTGATCGTTAAGGCCACACCCGATGCAATTATCAGTGGCCCTGGCCGCTACACCCTCGCTTTCCAGGAGGCGACCAAGACCATACCGCTCCTCGCCATGAGCGAAGACATGGTAACGGAGGGTCTGGTGGCTTCGCTGGCCCGGCCCGGCGGCAATACCACGGGCATCAGCATTCTCTCGCTCGGGCTCGACGGCAAGCGCCAAGACCTGCTGATGGAGGCGGTGCCCGGCGCACGGAAGATCGCGGCGCTCGCTGACACCACTAATACGCCGATGGAGCACATCAAGAGATTGCAGGACGCGGCACGAGCGCGCGGCGTCGAGCTGTCCATATTTGGTGCTGCTACGCGCGAGCAGGTCTTGCCGGCCATCGATGCGGCAAAGGCGGCGGGTGCGGAGGCGCTCAACTTTTTGTCTTCGCCACTGTTCACCGTCAATCCGCGTGCGTTCATCGAGCACATTGTAAAACTGCGCCTGCCGGCCATGCACCAATGGCCGGAAATAGCGGAGGAAGGTGGCCTCCTGGCCTACGGCACGCGCATCACAGAAGTTTACCGTCAGCGGGCGCGTCTTGTCGTCAAGGTGCTGCGCGGCGCCAAGCCCGCCGACCTTCCGGTCGAGCAGCCGACCCGGTTCGAACTGGTAATCAACCTCAAGACCGCGAAGGCAATCGGCTACGAAATACCCGCCGGGCTCGTATTACGCGCCGACAAGGTGATCGAGTAGAGATGCTGATTGCTGCGGTGCGTCGGTCGCGATTGGCACTTCGCGTCATTCGCCGCGACGCACCATTTTGGTCGCTAACGGACTAAGAGCGGACAATGGTCGGCACCGGGGCGAAATGGCTCGGTAGCGATTGACCCAAAGCTGACATGTCCGGGCAGAATAGGATAAACTGCACTCTGCAATGACTTCTTCCGTCAC
>OCZT010005899.1_pt1 | contig 12166 bp, 8 predicted proteins | sample 1539031 | NCBI WGS metagenome assembly OCZT01 (sample SAMEA3539308, study PRJEB22396) | soil metagenome | biome: tundra; feature: field; material: soil | place: USA | collected 2010-05 | depth 0.15 m
CCCAGGGGAGCGGAATCGGCTTCCTGACCGAACGCGGCAACCTCAAGACGCTCGGAGCCGCCGATGCCGGGCTCTTTTCCGTCCCGGTCGGGTTCACGAAGTCACCCTGAGCTTGTCGAAGGGACCCTAGGCCGGTATCATAGCTGGGCCTCGACGAGGGTTGGGCCTCGCGCAACGGTAATCCGTGAACCCCGCCAGGCCCGGAAGGGAGCAACGGTAAGCGGACTCCATCGTGTGCCGTGAACCACCTGGCCCTCGTCCTGGCCTTTCTTTTGTATGCAGTATTTGATCACGACCGTGCTCGCCGGAGTTTTGAGCGCGCTCGTGGTGACGGGGCTCTATCACTTGCTCGTCGCCGCGCCGCGCGCTCGAAAGCTCAAAGCGATCCTTGCCACCCACGACGAACTTCTCGGCGGCGGTTCGGCGCGCGCTACCGACCAGCTCGCCTCGCTCGAGCGCGATGCCGCGGCGAGCTCCGTTGCCCGCGAGGTCGAGCTGCGCCGGATCGACGCGCTCGAGACGGTCGCGCGCAGCGAGGTACCGCGGGTGGGGTTCGTGCGCTACAACGCCTTCAGCGACGTCGGCTCCGATCTCTCGTACGCGCTCGCGCTGCTCAACCGTGACGGCGACGGTGTCGTGCTGAGCAGCATCTACTCGCGCGAGGACACCCGCACGTACGGCAAGGCGGTCGCGGCGTTCAAGCCGGCGCAGGATCCGTCTGAAGAAGAGCTGGCGGCGATTGCGAAAGCGAGGGCAGCCGCAACGTGAACGACGCCAAGAAGACCTTCCTGGTCAAGATCATCCCGCCGACCGGTTACAGCGTCTACCGGCTCGCGTTCACGCGGCGGCACGTGGCGCTGCTCGGTGCGGCGTTGCTGATCACGCTGCTCGCGGCGGCCGGCTTTCACACCTACCAACTGCGCGTCGCGGAGTCGAACGTGCGCGCGCTGCAGGCGCTCACCTCGGAGCAGCAGACGAAGCTGCAGACGATCGACAAACAAGCCGACGACCTCGCGAACCAGCTCAAGACCGTGCAGCGCGAGAACGCCGAGATCAAACGCCTGATCGGCGCCGATCGCGTCAGCAAGAACCAGCACTCGTTCATGCCCTTGCCGGACGACCGCCGCGCCGACTTCGCGAGCGTGCAAGAGCGGCTCGAGACGCTCGCCCGCGACTCGGCCGCGATGCGCGACGACGCGCAGCACCTGCAGCACGTCGCCCGCCGGGTGCTGAACCTGCGGCGGCTGGCGTCGCTGGCGCGCGAGCGGATGATCGCGTCGATCCCGTCGCTCAACCCGGTTGGCGGCGGGATCGCGGCGGCGTTCGGGTGGCGAACGAACCCGTGGCCGGAGTTTCACAAGGGCGTCGATCTCGAGGCGAACTACGGCGACATGGTTCGTGCGACGGCGGCCGGCACGGTCGTGAGCGCCGACTGGGACGGGGGCTTCGGGCTCAAGGTCGACATCGATCACGGCAACGGCTACCACACCTGGTACGCGCACCTCTCGCGCGTGAGCGTGAGCGCCGGGCAGCGCGTGACGAAGGGGGCGCCGATCGCCAACGTCGGCTCGACCGGCGAGTCGACCGGCCCGCACCTCCATTATCAGCTGATGTACGAGGGTAACCCCATCGACCCGCAGCCGTTCTTGAACGGCGTCCCTGAAAAGGTGCTGGCGACACTTCCCGACGCGCCGGGCGTATAGCAAACAGTATGTGTGCGATTTGGCAGGTCGTCGACTACGTCTTCAAGGCCTACATCCTCATCATGATCGTCTACGCGGTCCTCTCGTGGGTGCCGAGCCTGCGCGGCCGCTGGAGCGACTACATTGCGATGCTGGTCGAGCCGGTGCTCGTCCCGATCCGGCGCGTCATCCCGCCGATCGGCGGCCTCGACCTCTCGTTCCTGGTCGTCATCATCGTGATTCAGCTGGTCGACTCGAACATTGTCCTCCAGCAGAAGTACGCGGCTTGCTTCCTCCAGTAGTCGCGCGGTGATCCAGACCGAATCAGCCGCCGCCTTCCGCGGTCCCGCCCACGTGCGCAATTTTTGCATCATCGCGCACATCGACCACGGCAAGACGACGCTGAGCGACCGCCTGCTCGAGTTCACGAAAACCATCGGCCAGCGCGAGATGGAAGAGCAGATGCTCGACGCGATGGACCTCGAGCGCGAGCGCGGGATCACGATCAAGATGCATCCGGTTACGCTGACGTACACCGCGCACGACGGCGAGACGTACGAGCTCAACTTCATCGACACGCCGGGCCACGTCGACTTCAGCTCCGAGGTCTCGCGCTCGCTGGCGGCGTGCGAAGGCGCGCTGCTGGTGATCGACGCCGCCCAGGGGATCGAGGCGCAGACGCTCGCCAACTACCACCTCGCGCTGGCGCAGAACCTGACGATCATCCCGGTGATCAACAAGATCGACTTGCCGGCGGCCGACGTGCCGCGCGTCAAGGCGGAGATCGAAGAACTGCTGGTGATCGAGGCCGACGAGGCGATCGCCGCCTCCGCCAAGGAAGGGATCGGGATCGAGGAGATCCTCGAAGCGATCGTCACCCGCGTGCCGCCGCCGACGGGGAGCGAGGAGAAGCTACGCGGGCTGGTGTTCGACGCGCAGTTCGACTCGTATCGCGGCGTCGTCGCCTACATCCGGATCGTCGACGGGGAGCTGAAAGCTGGCTCGCGCTTCATGTCGATGGCGCACCGGCGCGTGTACGAGGCGACCGAGGTCGGCGTCTTCAAACCCGAGATGCGCAAGACCGGGTCGCTCGGCGTCGGCAACGTCGGCTACGTGATCGCGAACATCAAGTCGCTCGGCGACATGGACGTCGGCGACACGATCACCCTCGCGGACGATCCGGCCGCGGAAGCACTGCCGGGCTACAAGCCGATCGTCCCGATGGTGTACTGCGGGCTCTACCCGAACGAAGGGGTCGAGGTCTCGGAGCTGCGCGACGCGCTCGAGAAGCTCTCGCTGAACGACTCCGCGCTGCACTTCGAGCCGGAATCGTCGATCGCGCTCGGCTTCGGGTTCCGCTGCGGCTTCCTCGGGCTCTTGCACATGGAGATCGTGCAAGAGCGGCTCGAGCGCAACTACAACCTCGATCTGATCGCGACCTCGCCGTCGGTCGTGTTCCGCGTGACGATGACCGACGGGCACGTCGACACGATCGACAACCCCGCGAAACTCCCGGCGCGCGACAAGATCGCGCTGATCGAGGAGCCCTACGTCAAGGCCACGGTCATCACGCCGCCCGAGTACGTCGGGACGATCATGGAGCTGACGCAGAACAAGCGCGGCGCGCTCGGCAACATGGAGTACCTGCACGACGGCCGGGTGATCCTGACCTACGAGATCCCGCTGATCGAGGTGATCGTCGACTACTTCGACCAGCTCAAGTCGCGCACCAAAGGCTACGCGTCGCTCGACTACGAGGTCATCGGCTACCGGGAGGGCGATCTCGTCAAGCTGGAGATCATGCTCAACGGCGAGCCGGTCGACGCGCTCTCGTTCATCATCGCGCGCGAGAAGGCTCAGAGCCGCGGGCGCGCGCTGACCGAGAAGCTCAAGGAGCTGATCCCGCGCCAGATGTTCGACGTGCCGATCCAGGCCGCGATCGGCGGGAAGATCGTCGCGCGCGAGACCGTCACCGCGATGCGCAAGAACGTGCTCGCGAAATGCTACGGCGGCGACATCACCCGCAAGCGCAAGCTGCTGGAGAAGCAGAAGGTCGGCAAGGAGCGCATGAAACGCGTCGGCCGGGTCGATCTGCCGCAGGAGGCGTTCATGGCCGTCCTGCGCCTCGACGAGCCGTAGCCGCCGGACGCGACGGTGCGCGCGTGAAGGTCTACGTGGCGACGCGGAACGCGGGGAAGCTGCGCGAGATGGAGGCGCTGTTCGCCAGCTCCGGTGTCATTCTCGCGACGTACGCCGGCTATGAGGATCCGGTCGAGGGCGACGTCTCGTACGCCGACAACGCGGCGCTGAAAGCGCACGCGCTGCACGCGCAACTGCAGCGGGCGGGGATCGGCGGGAATGTCCTCGCGGACGACTCGGGGCTCGAGGTGTACGCACTCGACCGGCGGCCCGGCGTGCTCACCGCGTTCTACGGCGGTGCCGAGCTGCCGTGGAGCGGGCGGCGCCGCAAGCTGATCGCGGAGCTAGCGGAGAGCGGGTCAGATGACCGGCGGGCGCGGTTCGTGTGCTCGCTGCATTTCGTCAATACCGAGGAGCGCGAGTTCGCGACGCTTGGGACGGTAGACGGTGAGATCGCGACCGAGGAGCGCGGGGAGCTGGGATTCTCGTTCGATCCGGTGTTTCTGTATCCGCCGGCGGACCGGACGTTTGCCGAGATGACGGCTGAAGAGAAGAACCGGGTCAGCCACCGGGCAATCGCGGCCGCGGGGCTGGTCGCCGAGCTTCATCGCGCCGGCCTGGCCTAGGACGCAAGACAGCCCGGTCGATGTGACCGGGCCGTCTCGTTCAGGTGGTGCACCGCGAAGGACTCGAACCTTCAACCAATTGATTAAGAGTCAACTGCTCTACCATTGAGCTAGCGGTGCAACGTGACCAAGGGTACCCGCTCGGCGCCGCCCCGTCAAGCGAGCCGGAACCGAGCGGGCAGTTGGTGCGCCCGGCGGGACTCGAACCCGCGACTCTCGACTTAAAAGGCCGGTACTCTACCAACTGAGTTACAGGCGCGCAGGATTGGGGTGACTGACGGGGGTCGAACCCGCGACCTCCGGCTCCACAGGCCGGCGCTCTAACCAACTGAGCTACAATCACCGCGCGTTTTCGCGACGATCCTTATCAGTCGGCGCGTACGGAAAACCCTTCATCGAACCTTTCGATTGCTGCGTCCGCTCTGGCCACGAAAGAGCGGTCCGCAGTCTGTGACAATTCGCGCAGCGGACCTCGCACTTCGCTATCTCATCAAGGAGCGTTTTGGTCATCACGGCGTAATGTACGAGTTTACTGATCGACGCGCGCTTATGTCCGAAAACGTGGTCGAATTCGAGGAGCAATGGATTCTCTATCCCGCAATCGACGCAAGGATGGTCTCGCAAATACGCATCCACGAATTCTCGATTCCGCCGACGATACCCTACATTCCGATCAACCTGACTGCGTTTGAGTTCCGGCGACCGATGGTAGTATTCACGCCAGTACGCCTGTTGGCACAACTTGCACCGAGCATGCCGTCGTCCTGAAACGCCATTCTTGAAGAAGAATCGTTCGATCGGTTTCAGCTCGCCACACCCGGTGCATCGCTTCATGGTGATAGCGTCCTGCGACGCTGTGCCAGCAGGGTGGCAGCGTGCGGAGCGGTGGTACGCCCGGAGGGAGTCGAACCCCCATCGTTCCGCTTAGAAGGCGGATGCCTTATCCGTTAGACCACGGGCGCTCGCGGAAACGCGCCTCCTGCGCGCGGTAACACAATCGGGATGACAGGATTTGAACCTGCGACTTCTGCGTCCCAAACGCAGCGCTCTACCAAGCTGAGCTACATCCCGCAGGCCCCATCGTACCATGCGCGCAAAAGGGCCCTCGCAATTCCTTCGTAGTCGGGAGGCTGCTCCTTTGCGTCCTCGGTTCCTCGTTGCGGTGGCGATCGGTGTCCTGGCCGCGACCGTCGCCCCGGCCGGGCCGGCCGACCTCAAGCCGCTGACCTTCGAAGCGCTCCGCGGCCTGGTCACTGTCCGCGAGCCGCAGATCTCGCCGGACGGCAAACGCATCGCCTACGTTCGCGCGACCGGCGACTACAAAGCGGACCGCACCGACACCGAGCTGGTCCTGATCGAGGTCGCCTCTGGCATCCGCCAGGTGATCACCCACGACCGGATTGGCGTCCACGCCCCCCGCTGGTCGCCGAGCGGCGACCGGATTGCGTACCTCGCGTCGCCGGCGCGCTCGAAGCCCGCCCAGCTCTACGTCCTCTCGATGAGCGGCGGTGACTCGGAGAAGATCACCGGCGTGAAGGGCGGGGTCGAGAGCTTCGACTGGCGGCCCGACGGCAACGCGTTCGCGTACCTCGCGAAGGACGATCCGCCGAAGACGAAGGCCCCCGAGGAGTACGTCCCAGCCTTCCCCGTCACCGACGAGCACTTCCTGACGCGCGAACCGTCGCGCCCGTCCCACGCGTGGACGATCGGCGCCGACGGCAAGGGCGCGAAGCAGATCACCAAGGGCGAGCTCGCGCCCGCCGGCGACGGCGAGCTCCGCTGGCTGCCGGATGGCACCGCACTCGTCATGACGATGCAGCCCGACGCGGTGTTCGCGCACCTGACCAAGAGCCGCACGATGATCGTCGACGCGGCGACCGGCGCGGCGCGGCCGGTTCGCCGCGAAGGGACCGATCGCGGCTTCGCGCTCTCGCGCGACGGGAAGCAGATCGCGCTCGCGGCGCCGCGGCACGGCAGCGCGTACCTGCAGCGCGACATCCGCGTCTGGGACACCGCCGAGCACGACGTCTGGCACGGCGATCTGCTCGATCGCAACGTGCACTGGTTCGACTTCGCCCCCGACGGCAGCGTTCTCGTCGGAACCGCCGACGGCGTGCGCAGCGTTCTGTGGAAGCTGACGCCGCAAGCCGGCGTCGATTACATCCCCGCCGACCTGAACCCGAAGAAGGTCGATCTCGGCGAGGTCGATTTCGGCGCCGATGCGACGGTCGCGCGCGACGGCGCGATCGCGTTCGTCGGGCAGCGGCGCGACGATCCGAACGAGATCTATCTGCTCGCGGCGAGCGGCGGCGCGCCGCGCAAGCTCACCAGCGAGAACGCGTTCCTGGCAGGCTACGCGCTCGCCAAACGCGACCGCGTCGATTGGACGAGCGACGACGGCACGAAGGTCAACGGCGTGCTGACATACCCGACCGGCTACGACGCGACGAAAAAGTATCCGCTGGTGCTGGTGATCCACGGCGGCCCAGTCTCGACCTCGACGTGGGATTTCGGCACGATCGAAGGCGCGCTGTGCCAGATCCTCGCCGCGCGCGGATACCTGGTGCTGCAGCCGAACTATCGCGGCAGCGACAATGCGGGGGACGCGTTCTTGCAAGCGATCGTCCCGCACGTCACCAGCGGACCCGGCCGCGACAACCTGGCCGGCGTCGAAGCGATCAAGAAACTCGGGATCGTCGACGAGTCACGGATCGGTGTCTCGGGCTGGTCGGGCGGCGGTTTGCAGACCGGCTGGCTGGTCGGGCACGCGTCGTACTGGCGCGCGGCGGTCGCCGGCGCGGGCGTCTACGATTGGTGGCAGCAAGCGGTCCTCGCCGACCTCAACGAGCAGTTCGCGATCGACTTTCTGGGCGGCGCCTCGCCCTGGACGAAAGAAGGCCGCGCGGCGTTCGCCGCCGAGTCGCCGATAACGTTCGCCGCGAACGTCCGCACGCCGCTGCTGATCCTCAGCGACACCGGTGACCAGCGCGTCCCGATCGCACAGTCGTACGCGCTGTACCACGCGCTGCGCGACCGCGGCCGTACCGTCAAGTTCGTCGCGTTCCCGCGCGCCGGACACTTTCCGACCGATCCCGTCGGACGGGAGACCGTGTTACGTCAATGGGCCGGCTGGTTCGAACAATGGATGAAGTGATGAAGCGTTCGTATCGCGTCGCGGCCGTCGCCGCGCTCTTCGCGCTGGGCGCCGGCGGCGCGTTCGCCGCGCCGCTGCACCCGCTCAAGGAGCGCGATCTGCGCTCGCTGGTCACGCTGCTCTCGCCGGCGATCGCACCGGACGGCAAGCACGTCGCGCTGATCGTGCGCCGCGCCGATTTCGAGAAGAACAAATACCGTAACGAGCTGGTACTGGTCGACGCGCGCACCGGCGCGACGCGCACGCTGGTGCGCGAGCGCGACGACGCCGGCGATCCCGTCTGGTCCCCGAGCGGCGATCGACTGGCGTACGTCGCGACGCCGGCGAAGGAGCCCGAGGCGAAGGACGAGCCGTCGCCGCAGCTCTACGTGCTGCGCATGGACGGCGGTGAGCCGGTGCGGGTTACGGACGCGAAGAAAGGCGTGGACGCATTCGCGTGGCGGCCCGACGGCCACGGCTTCGCGTATCTAGCTCGCGACGTCGCGCCGGACGACAAACGGATCAAAGCGCACGACGACTGGTTCGAGATCACCGACAACGCATGGACGTCACGCGCGGCGCCGGTTTCGACGCACCTCTGGACGATCGCCGCCGACGGCAAACACGCGCACCGGGTAACGCACGGGACGTGGTCGCTGGTCGGCGGCACGGTCTATGCGCCGGACGGCCGCAGCGTCTTCGCCGTGCGCGCGCCGAGCGCGTCGACGAACCACTACCGTGCGCGCGCCGTCGTTCGGGTCGACCTCGCGAACGGTGGCGTGCGCGCGATCTCGCTCGGCCGCGCCGACTCGGTCGACGTGGCGCCCGACGGAAAACATCTGCTTTTCGGTGCCGAGCACCCGCAGGCGTTCTCGCAGACGGAGCTGGTGGTCAGCGACCTCGACGGACGCCACGCCGGCGACCGCAGCGCGCGGCTCGACCGCAACGTGCAGTTCGGCCTGTTCACCGCGCACGGTGCGGTCGTCGTCGGCGCCAACGACCGCACGCGCGACCGGCTCTTCAGCCTCGCGCCGGACGGAGCACCGCACGCGCTCCCGCTCGGCGAGGTCGACCTGAACGGCGGCGCGACGGTCGCGCACGACGGTACGCTCGCGTTCATCGGCGCGACGCCGGCGCACCCGAGCGAGCTCTACGTCCTGCGCGCAAACGCGCCGGCGCCGCAGCGGCTGACCCGCTACAACGACCGTGTCGCCGCGCACGCGCTCGGCGGCACGCGCACGATCGTCTGGCGCAGCGCCGACGGCTTCGAGGCCGACGGCGTGCTGACCGAGCCGGTGAACGCCGTGCGCGGCCGCACGTATTCGCTGATGGTGCTGATCCACGGCGGCCCGACGTCGACCTCGCGCGAGTCGTTCAGCTCGCTCGCGCAGCTGATGGCTGCGCGCGGCTGGTACGTCTTTCAGCCGAACTACCGCGGCAGCGACAACCTCGGCCGGCGCTGGGCGCTGGCGACCGTCCCGCGCATCACCAGCGCGCCCGCGCAGGACGTGCTCGACGGCGTCGACGCGGTCCTGAAACTCGGGGTCGTCGACACGACACGTATCGGCGTCTCCGGCTGGAGCGAGGGCGGTCTGCTCACGTCGTGGTTGATCGGCCACGACCACCGCTGGCGCGCCGCGATGTCGGGCGCCGCGGTGAACGATTGGACCGGCTACGCCGACATGACCGACGCGAAGGACTTTTCGCCCTCGTTCATCGGCCGTTCGCCGTGGACGGGGCCGCGGGAGCGCGCGCTGTACGACGCCGAGTCTCCACTAACGTACGCGGCAAACGTGAAGACGCCGACGCTCATCATGACCGATGCCGGCGACCAGCGCGTGCCGACACCGCTCTCCTACGAGTTCTATCACGCGGTTCGCGCGACCGGAACGCCGGTGGAGATGGTCGTGTTCCCGGTGAACGGACACTTCCCCACCGATCCGCTCCACCGCGAAGAGGTCAACCACCGCTGGATCGACTGGTTCGCGAGGCACTTCTGAGATGCTCCCGATCTTGCTCGCCGCCGCGGTCGCGGCCGCGTCCTCAGCACCTGCGGTCACGACGACGGTTCCGCCGGCGGCGGCCACGCCGAAGACGCTGACGCTCGACGCGTTGCGCGCTGCCGTCAGCGTCCGCGAGCCGCACATCTCGCCGGACGCGAAGCGAGTCGTGTACGTGCGCGGCGTCGGCGACTTCAAGGCCGACGTCGAGCGCACCGAGCTCGTGCTCGTCGACGTCGCGACCGGCTCTCAGCGCGTCCTCACGCGGGACCGCGACGACGTCTCGAACCCCGCCTGGTCGCCGGACGGGACGCGCATCGCGTTCCTCGCCGCTCCGTCCAAGGACGAGCCGCCCGAGATCTACGTGCTCTCGCTCGACGGCGGCGACGCGCAGCGCATCACGCACACCAAGGGCATCGCCGGATTCGCATGGCGGCCCGACGGTCGCGCCCTGGCGTATTTGATGCGCGAGCCTCCGCCCGGTGCGAAGCCTGCCGCCGCCACGCCGGCTCCCGGGGCAACGCCGAGCCCGGCCGCGAAGGCCTCTCCCTCGCCGTCGCCGACCCCGAAGGGCTACGTCGAAGCGTTCACCGTCACCGACGAGCACTACCTCACCCGCGCACCGTCGCGGCCGACGCACCTCTGGACGATCGACGTCGACGGCACGAACGCGCGGCAGATCACGAACGGCACGACGAGCGAGGCGGGCCGCATCGACTGGCTCCCGGACGGCGGCGCGATCGTCGTTCAGCAGCAGCCGGACGCGATCTTCGCGCACTTCACCAAAGCGCAGACCGTCGTCGTCGACGTCGCGAACGGGAGCGTACGTCCGCTGCGCGCGGGCACGGTCGACGGCGGCGCCGTCCTCTCGCCCGACGGCACGCGGGTCGCGCTCTCCGTTCCCCGGCACGGTTCGGTCTATCTCCAGAACGACGCCGTGGTGCGCCGGTTGAGTGACGGTGCCGATGTCGCCAGCGGGATCGGCCTCGACCGGAACGCGCGCTGGGCCGACTGGCTCGACGACAAAACGGTGCTGGTCGGCGGTGCCGACGGCGTCCGAACGTACCTGTGGCGCTTGCCTGTCGACGGCGGCCCCGTCGATGCCGGCCTGCGCGCACGCGTCGATCTCGGCGAGCTGGACTTCGGCGAAGACGCGACGGTCGCGCGCGACGGAACGCTGGCGTTCGTCGGCCGGCTCCCGGACCGGCCGGGCGAGATCTACGTTCTACGCCGCGGGAGCAAGCCGATCGCGCTCAGCGACGAGAACACGTGGGCGCGCGCGTATGCGATGGGACGCTCGGACCGCATCGACTGGATGTCGGACGGGATGAACGTCAACGGCGTTCTGACCTATCCGCCGAACTACAGCGCGGGCAAGCAGTATCCGTTGGTGCTGGTGATCCACGGCGGCCCGATCGCGACCTCGACGCGCGACTTCAGCTCGCTGGCGCAACTGCTGGCCGCGCACGGGTACCTCGTGCTGCAACCGAACTATCGCGGCAGCGACAACGGCGGCGATGCGTTCCTGCAAGCGATCGTCGGGCCGGTGACGAGCGGTCCGGGGCGCGACAACTTGGCCGGCGTCGAAGCGGTGAAGAAGCTCGGCATCGTCGATCCGGCGCGGATCGGCGTCTCGGGCTGGTCGGGCGGCGGCTTGCAGACGTCGTGGCTGATCGGTCACGCGACGTTCTGGCGCGCGGCGCTCAGCGGCGCCGCCGTCAACGACTGGTTCGAGCAGGCGACGCTGGCCGACATCAACGAGGAGTTCGCCGCGGTGTTCCTGGGCGGCGTGACGCCGTGGACCGCGGACGGCCGCGCGAAATACCGTGCCGAGTCGCCGATCACGTACGCGGCAAACGTCAAGACGCCGACGCTGATCCTGACCGACAGCAGCGACCAGCGCGTTCCGATCTCACAGTCGTTCGCGTTCTACCGGGCGCTGCAAGGGCACGGAGTCCCGGTCACGTTCATGGAGCTGCCGCGGACCGGTCACAACCCGAGCGACCCGGTCGGTCGCGAAGCACGCCTCCGGATCTGGGCCGATTGGTTCGACAAGTGGATGAAGTGATGCGACGTGCGATCCACTCGTTCGCCGGCGCCGCGAGCGCCGTGCTGCTGCTCGGCGCGGCGCCGCGCCCGCTCGAGCTGAGCGATCTGCGCCGCCTCGTGAGCTACGGCACGGTGTCGATCGCGCCGGACGCACGGCACGTGGCGGCGATCCAGCGCCATGCGGATTTCAAAGAGAACAAGAACGTCTCGCAGCTGGTGCTGATCGACGTTCGGACACATGCGAAGCGCGTGCTGACGCCGGACCGCCAGAGCGTGCAGAGCCCGGCCTGGTCGTCGAACGGCGACCGCATCGCGTTCCTCAGCCCGGGCGGCGAGAAGAAGAGCCCGCAAGTGTGGATCCTCCCCGTCGACGGCGGCGAAGCGCTGCGCATCACCGACGCGGAGCGCGGCGTCGGCGGGTTCGCGTGGCGTCCGGATGGGCGCGAGATCGCGTACGTGACCGACGACGAGGCGCCCAACAAGAAGGCGATCGACGCGCACGACGACGCGTTCGCGGGGACGAAGCAGCCCTGGACC
>OCZT010005900.1_pt1 | contig 12161 bp, 11 predicted proteins | sample 1539031 | NCBI WGS metagenome assembly OCZT01 (sample SAMEA3539308, study PRJEB22396) | soil metagenome | biome: tundra; feature: field; material: soil | place: USA | collected 2010-05 | depth 0.15 m
AGGCGTCAGCCCTTCCAGCGTTCTGCAGTTCATCTAAGATCGGTCGCGATACCGCAACCACTCTGTCAAATGTTCGTAACATGAGCGCATCGATGCGCGCATACCCGCGCAGGGCACGGGTAGCTCGTGTCCAGAGATGGCAAGTGGAGAGCATCGGAAGCCCTGACATTTTCGCCGCGATGCCACCATAGATATCCGGCTTATAGCCGTGGCTGTGAATGGCATCGATGCCCCGCCTCTTCATCTCTGCCCGGAGCCGCAGCACAAAACCAAAATCGATCCGGCCCTCATGCTCCAGAGGAATCACCTCGCATCCGTCGAAATGCTCCTCCAGCCGGAAGGGCTGACGCCTGGCTGCGTACCGCACATGACCGACACACGTTTCAACGCCGAGTTCCGGCAGAGTGCGAGCGAGGGTGGCAACCACCGCCTCCGCTCCATAGAATCCGGTGCTGCCAATCAATTGCAAAACGCGCATGTTCTTACTCCCATGCCAGTCAATCCGCCGTGATTTCTGTTACGGCGTTGCAGCAGGAGGCGTTTAGCCGGCTTGATCGAGTCCCGCTGCGAGGCAGGTGCCCTTTATGATCCGTAAGACTCGGATCGGACCGCCTTGCGCCACAGTCGCTGGTAGAGGGAATCGCCAGTAATCTTCTTCATCAGGCTCTTCGCGCCGGACTCAATCCTGAGCCGCCGCCATACGCGAGGATCGCCGACAAGATAGGCAGCCAACGTGCTTTCGCTCGTGACGCTCCGCACAATCAATCGGCCGATCACCTCGGGCGAATTACTTCCGGCGTGCTTATGCTCCCCAACCTGCGAGGTGTAAACGTGTTTGTATCCCGCCTCACCGCAAGCTGCGAGCACCCTCGCATTGATCCGGCCGCCGGGCATCGAAATTGAATCGACTTCTACTCCAAGCCGCTGCTCGAGTACCTGCTTCGAGACCGTCAACTCATTCCGCAGTGCAACCGTGCCGCATGCAGTCAGCATCGGGTGCGTGTGTGTATGGGAGCCGATGATGTGTCCGGCCTGTTGGAGTTCACGTAAGTTGTGCCACGACATCACCGCCGGAAGGAGACCCACCCACGCCGTGGTGACGAAGAAGAGGCCGGGGATTTTCATCTCATCGAGAATGGGCGCTGCAAGCTCGAACTGCGAGCGATGGCCGTCATCGAAGGTCATGCTATTCAGCGCGCGGCGAATCTTGTGCACCAGATACGCATGACGCCGGAAGGTCTCGGCCGGAAGCGAATATACGTCCCGTTCCAACGACCTCGAAAACTCATGGTAAGCCAGCATCATGACGCCACCACAACTCCCGGCATGGTGAATGGAATCTCCGGCCCTGTCTGGACGACATCTCTCCATTGCTGCCGGAATGGAACGAAGCGATAGCTCGCAAGAAGGCGCGTCAGCTTCAACTCGAAGGAATCCAGTCCCCAGTACTGCCGTAACCGGGACTTCCAGGGGCCATTCAGCCGCGGCTGTTCGGGGTCGATCTCCCACGGGTGCAGATACACAACCGGCAGTTGGCTACGCTGAGCGAGTTGGTCGATCGCCATCCGCGAATAACTGAGCGGAAAGATGCGTAGATAGCCGCCGCCGGCAGCTGGGAACGTCATGTTGCCAACGGAGAAGGTCGCAGGCGGTATCTCGACCAGGTCGCGGTGGCCAGTCTTCCACACGTACGGCGCGGTCATGGCACCGGGAATTCCGTAGAGATCGTGGTGTACCGGATACACGCTCGAATCGTATTCGAACCCCTCCTCGGCAAGCACGTTGATCGCCCATAGGCTCTTGCGTGTAATGGACCAGGTAGGCGCCCGATAGCCGCTGACCCTGACGCCGGCCGCATCTTCAATCGCCTTCACCGCGTCGCGTGTGTCCTGGCGAAAGACATCGGGCGTCAGCGAATAGATGGTCCGGTGCCAGTAACTATGACAGGCCAGCTCGTGGCCCCGGGCAGAGATTTCCCGCACTATTTGCGGTGCACGATCAGCGACCCACCCCAATACAAAAAATGTCGCTTTAGCGTCGTAGGCATCAAAGAGATCCAGCAGCCGTTTTGTATTGTCGACGACCCGCAGTGAATAGCTCTCCCATGTATCACGCGGGGCAACCGATGAGAAGGCTTCGGTCTGGAAGTAATCTTCCACATCCACGCTGAGGAGAGACCGAGTCGCGGCCATCCGCGGCTTCTCAGTTTGCTCATTCATTGCTATCGATACCAATTCGATGGCCGGATACTCCGACGGTGCCGCGGCCTGATCGGGGTTGGCGTCTATCTCGCGGTCCGGGTGGACCAGTCTGGTCAGCCCTTGCACCAGCAGAGAAAGCAGCAATAGCCCGATGCCCAGCATGAGCAGCAGCAGAGAATCATCGCGCGTGCCGCCAAGTTGCGCGAGCGGCGGGCCGGTTTGCAGCAAGGCCAGAGCGAACGTTGCGCCCGGTATCGAAATCATCACGGATCACCTCACTTTCTTCCAATGTTGCCCTTGCCTCCAAAATTGCAAGTTGCCGCGCCTTCTCTGCGCGGAGTCGCGCCTAATTTTGGAGGTCACTGAGCACGATCTTGCAAGCATTCCGCGCGATGCCAACCATGGCATTGTTGTTCAACGTGTCGTTCACGATCTGCGTGGTATTGGCGACAAAAAGGTGTGGGATACCCGTCACGACAGTCGGCGCCTGCGCGGAGTAGTTGAGGGTGGGGACCGGCTGCACGTGCCGTTCACGAAAAACCTGAATCTTAAGAATTTCGTCGTACCGCAAGAGAGGATGAATCTTGAAAAGCGTCGGCGCGAATCGCTCCCATACTTCCTTGTCGGTTAAATCAAACAGCCGATCCGAAGGCGATGTGTATTTGGGCAGATACACGAGAGCGTGACCATTCGTCTCCCGGGCACCATCGATCAGGTTGGTCATTTCGACGATTCCGGTGAACGGCGCCTGTTGCGTCACGTTGGTCAGGTAATAAGGACTGAGCTGCCGGCTCAGAACGAGGACCACGCAAACCATCCCCAGATATTGCGGCATCGTTAGCCTGGCGCGGTATTCCTCACTCAAGGCGGGGACATAGGCCAGGATTACGGGCGCAGGCACCGTCATGATGCAGGCATCAAACTCACGGAAGGTCCGATGCGCTGTGAGCCCGATGCCATCTTCCGTTGGCTCAACACACTCCAGGCCGACGGCGGTCTGAATCACTCCTCCCATCGCACGGATCTCGTCGACAAGACGATCCATCACAACGCGGTACCCGCCTTCCACATAACCGAGCTGTTCCTCTTTTTTCACACCCTCAGATCGGGTGGAATAAAGTCTTCGGATCGTCGCCCAGAGAAACGCTGCGGATGCCTGGGAACGCATATCGCCCAACTTGCAGCGCAGGAGCGGCTCCCAAAGTTCGCGATAGACCGTTGTACCGAATACGCTGACGATCCAATCCTTGAGAGGCACTGCCTCCAGACCCGCGCCATTGCACATGCGTGCCGCATAGACGATGCCCAGGCCAAATCGAATCTTCGCCCAGAGAGACAGGCAGGGGAAGCGCAACAGGTCCGTGGGCCGGGTCATCGTATGCAGAGCGTCCCTGCAATAAAAGCCCACCTCTGTCTTGCGCCAGCGCAGTTTCTCCTGTAACCCAAGGTCGTTAAGCAGCCCCAGCAAGGACGCGTCGGACGTGAGAATGCAGTGATAGAACCGGTCCCAATGGAAGTCGCCGAAGTCGTGGCTTGCGGCCAGGCCGCCTACACTTGGCCTGGATTCGGCGACGGTCACCTGCACGCCGGCCTTGAGCAGCGTATAAGCCGCCGTCAGGCCGGTAATGCCTGCTCCAACAATCGCCACACGCGCGTTCACCGGTTCACTCCCACCATCACCACACCCGCGGTGATTATCAGGATGGCGATCCAGCGCAGCCTCGAGATCCGTTCGCGCAACAACCACTTTGCCAGCACACTTACAAAAACATATCCCGCGCCCAAAAGCGGATATGCGTAGGAGATGTCGGACGTGCGCAGCGCAACAAGCCACAATACTGTAGCCACGGCAAAGCACAATCCCCAGAGCGCGGTCCATCGCCAGGCGCCCGACGCCCGGCTGGCCCGCACGGATGCTCCATAGCGCAGTGAAACCTGCGCGATCGCCCCGAGCCCAACACTCCCCAGCAAAGGAAGCAGTGCAGTCATGCCGCACCTCTCTCACCACCCGCCGCCATAAGCGCCACGCCGACGGTGGTCACAGCGATGCCTGCCCAGCGCCACGGGTGGACCATTTCGCTGAACAGCACATGTCCGCCAATGGCCACAAGCGCATAACTCCCAGCACTGAGCGGGTAGAGATAGCTAATCGACGCCCGAGACACAGCCTTGATCCAGAACAAAGTCCCAATGGCATAGACGCACAGCCCGAAAAGAATTCCTGCAACAGCCTTTAGCTGTGGATCGCCCGCAACGTTCATGCCGGCGCCATGAGATGCCAGAAACAGCAAGGACGCCTTCAGCATCAGTTGACCGGCTGCACCCAATGCCACTGAAGCCACTACCAGAAGCTCGACGCGAACCCTTCCCGATTCAGCCGCTCCAGGCCATCGCGCGGCGCCTTGAGACGTTGGAACTGTGATTGATGGCGTCGCAGAAGTCATCCGCGCACTCCCTCCGCCGTTGCCAGGACTTCCGCCGTCGGCTCCGCCGGTTCGCCAAGAACGAAAGGCCGCTGCCATTCGATCGTTTTCCGCAAACCCTCCTCGAGAGTGACCTTGGCCTCAAAGCTCAGCGTCCGCCTGGCTTTTTCTATGTCTGGAACACGTCGGCGCACGTCTTCGTAAATGCGCCCAGCAATCTGGTTGTACGGCAACATTTTCAGTCGCAATTTCCAGGGCACGCCGCACAGCCGGTGAATCTCTTGCGCGAGTTCCAGAATCGTGATCTCGACATTGCTGCCGATGTTGATGATCTCGCGGTTCAGGCACTCTGCCTGCGCCACGGCCGCGATCCCACGCACCGTATCGGACACATACGCGAAGCTTCGTGTTTGCAGCCCATCGCCGTGAATAGGAATGATCTCGTTCCGAAGCACCGCATCTATGAAGACGGCCTGCGGTCCGCCCCACCAGCTGAGGTGCTGCCTGGGACCGTAAGAACCGAATATCCGAATGACGGTGGCCGGGATCCCTTTCTCTTCAGACATTGCGAGCACCAGGTGCTCATCGAAGATCTTCGACGCCGCGTAGGCCCAGCGAGAAATCGTGGGAGGCCCGAGTACCGAGTCGCTCTCCTCTGAAAACGGCAACACCGGGTTCTTGCCGTACACATCCGAGGTCGAGGTAATCACAAACTTTGCGCCGTGTTCGACGGCCAGGTGGAGTGCGTTGAGCGTGCCATTGGAATTGATCAGCAGCGTGTCCGTCACATTGCCATAACGGGGAATCTTGAACGCGGCCAGATGCAACACGACGTCTATCTTGCTCGCGACAGCTTTCCGGATCGCGTCCCGATCGCAAACATCTCCCTGATGGAAAGTAAACCTGGGGTGCAGCCGCGCCTGCTCAAGGTTGCGGAGATTCCCGTGTGAAAGATTGTCGAAGCCCATCACGCGATAACCTGCCCGCAACATCTCGTCGACGAGATGCGATCCCAGGAACCCCGCTGCGCCAGTGATAAATGCTGTGCTCATTACGCCTCCGCCCGAATTGAATTCAGAATTGCTTGCACGCTGGCTTCTCCGCCTCTGCCCGATCCGAACTGATTTAAATCAGGCGTCCCTTTCGGAGCAAAGCCATTGCCGCGCACCAGGCTATCGATCACCGGGAGCACCAAGTCCGGCTCCATGCCGACCACCCTGTTCCATCCCCCCGCAAGTGTCTCTTCCCACTCCGTCTCGGCACGCAGAGTGAGACATGGCACACCAAGAAAATAAGCTTCCTTTTGCACACCGCCAGAATCGGTCAAGATCACGCGCGCGTCCCGCTCCAATGCCAGCATCTCCCGGTAGTCACAAGGTTCAAGAAGGTGAACATGCTTTAGCTTTGCAATCCGGGTCAGATCGTCCGCCTGAAGCTTGGCGCGCAGCCGAGGGTGCATGGGAAGTATCGCCGTCAGCGGCAAGCGCTCCAACAAGGTGATGAATCGACTCATTCGCTCCGGATCGTCAGTATTTTCAGCCCGGTGCATCGTGACCAGCGCGTAATTGCCCGTCGCCAGAACATGCGGAACCAACCTGGCTGCGAACTGGAGCAACAAATCGAGCATCACGTCACCGGTCAGCCAGCTCTTGGTCCCCAGACCCTCTCGCTGGGCGTTTTGCATCGCCGTCGCTGTTGGGCAAAGCAAAACATCCGAAAGGTGGTCAGTCGCAACGCGATTGATCTCCTCAGGCATGCGACGGTTAAAGCTCCGCAGTCCCGCCTCCAAATGGATTACACGCACATGCATCTTGGAAGCTGCGAGCGCACCGGCGACCGTCGAATTTGTGTCCCCGTAAACAATCACTGCGTCTGGACGCCACATGTTAAGGGCGCGCTCGATTCCTACCAACATTGCTCCGGTTTGTTCACCGTGAGTTCCAGAGCCGACACCCAAGTGGAAGTCCGGCTCAGGAATGTTCAATTGCCGAAAAAAACAGTCCGACATTCGCGGGTCATAGTGTTGACCGGTGTGCAGAATCCGGTGCTCTATGCCCGTGCTCACGGGCGAGGCCTTGAGGGCCGCCGCGATTACCGCAACCTTCATGAACTGCGGACGTGCGCCAACGATGGAGAGGAGCCTCATGTCTGATGCTCCAGGAGCTGCTCGATGGGAACCGCGCGGAACTCGCGCGCCGGCGATCCAATCACTGTCATGCGATCTGCAACGTCATGCGTAACCACGGATCCAGCGCCGACCAGCGCGTCCTCCCCAATCGTGATACCCGGCAAGATGGTGGCATTGGCCCCTATCCGCGCTCCCCGCATCATCGTCACGCCCCTGTGATACTTGAAGCGTTCCGAGGTGCGGCCAAGGAACCGGTCGTTAGAGAACGTGACCTCAGGCGCCACAAAACAATCGTCATGGATGGTTGATAGCGCGGTAATGTAAGCGTTGGTTTCAATCTTGCAGCGCGCGCCGATCTCGACCTTGTTCTCCACCGCTACATTGCGCCCGATGATCGTAAACGAGCCGATTGCGGTCTCCTCCCTGACCGTGGCGAGGTCGGCGATCATCACGCCTTCCTCGATCAATGCGCCGCGATAAATAATGACGTTCGCACCGATCATGCACCCGTCCTTGATAATGCACGGTGCAAGGTCCACTCGCACCGTGAAAGCACTGCGGCTGGATTGCATAGGCATCTTGCCAAGCACCGCGTTGTCGTCTATGCGGACGCGATCTCCTATTTGCGTGCCGGCATGGAGAATCACTCCATGTCCAATCTGGCAATTCAGGCCGATGCGAACATTCGCTTCGACGACGACGTTATGCCCGCAGAGCAGACCAGCATCGATCTGCGCGCTCGAATGAAGCGTGATATTCATCTTGTCCTCGAAGTCCGACTGGAATTCCATCTTGTTCCAAAGAACGTTGCGCCGCTTCCAGAATCTTCACGACCCGCAGTCCATCGGCGGCATCACTGCGGGGACGCGTACGATTCGCCACACAATTCAAGAAGTGTTGGCATTCCAACTTCAGAGGCTCGGCGGCAGACACTCTGGGGATGCGAATGTCGCCAAATCGCACTTGAATTGCTTCGCCATAACTGTGTGCTTGCTGGGGGGTCGCGCAGCTGTCGTAAATACGCAGCTTTTCATTGACCGCCACGTCGTCGAAAACAGCCATTCTCTTGCTGCCGACAATGGTGGTCGTGCGGGTTTTATGCGGGTCGAGCCAACTCAAATGTATGTGTGCCATGATGCGGTTATCGAAAAACAGGCTCAGGAATACAACGTCCTCGATTCCCTTCTGAATAAAGCTCTGTCCGCGTGCGCTCACGTCGACAGGGTCGACTCCCAACATATAGAGAATCTGCGAAATATCGTGCGGGGCGAAGCTCCACAGCGCGTTCTCATCGCCGCGAATGCGGCCCAGGTTCACTCGCTGCGTATAGATGTAATAGATGTCGCCCAGTTCCCCTGACTTGATCAGGCCGCGCAGTTCGTCTACCACCGGATGGTACTCAAGCAGATGACCCACCATCAGAATGCGGGAACGTACCGTGCTCATGTGCATCAACTCTTCAGCATGCTCCACATTCAGGGTGAAGGGCTTTTCAACGAAGACGTCGTAGTCTGCCAGGAGCGCCTTGCGCACGAGCGGATAGTGGGTGATGGCCGGGGAACTGATCACCACCGCCTCAAAATCGGTCCCCGCGAACATTGCCTCAACGGAGTCGTAAGCTTTCACGCCAGGCCAGGTTTTTTCGGCCGCTTTTCGTCGAGACTCGCTCAGATCGCAGCAGGCCCTCAAATCACAATCCGGCAACTCGTAAAAGCACCGGCCCACATTCCATCCCCAGGCACCAAGGCCGATGACTCCAACTCTTATTTTTCTCATTCTGTCTCTCTCCTCAACGATTCAGATGGTCTTCTTCCATGGCTCCGAGAGCGGGCGCGATGCCGACCGGCTATCAACTTTCTCAGACGTTCGCGTGAATGCTTGCGTCCGGCGCGTGAAGGCTGCCAGCAAGGACGTTTGCGCGGCATTCCACAGCACTGCAAGGTGCGCCGCGATGGTCGTCGCGATCCTGATCTTGCTGTATCCGTGCTGGCGCGCGTAGAGCACCATGGGCATCTCGCTCACCCGGTAGCCCTTACGCTGAGCACTCAACAGAATCTCAACCGCGGAAACAAACCCATCGCTCTCAGACGCCACGTCTTTGGCTGCCGCCCTGCAGTACGCGCGGAATATGCTTGTGTACGTGTACAGTTTCAGTGGACTGACCAAGCGGTAGAGTAACGAACACTGGCGGCTCAGGATCAGCCGCCAAGGCTTCACGCCCACAACCCCGCCTTGCGGATGATACGGGGACGCGACCGCGATATCGGTTTGACCGCTCGCCACCATCTCGATTAATGCGCAAAGGTTCTCGGGCGGGTAGCTGCAATCAGCGTCGATTGTGCATACAATTGCGCCGGAAGCCTCGCTGAGTCCAGTGCGGATTGCCGCACCCAATCCCCGATTCTGTTCAAAGTGGAAGCACAGACAGTTCGCACCCGGGGGTACAACCGCGGCCATCAACCTCCGGGTTCCGTCGGTGCTGCCATCATTCACCAGGCAATATTCAACTTCATATTGCATCGAGATGCTCTCGTGCAGACGAAGGAGCTTTTCAGTCAAGACGCCAATGGACTCCTCTTCGTTGCACATCGGCACGATAATGGAAAGTCGGCGTTTGTCATTCAGGTTGTGGGGAATCATGATAGGTTCGCTCGCTGCTGCAGCGGACTCTTGCAACTTCCGTGCCGAAGCGAAAAATAATGTGGATGCCCCGAAAAGTGCAGCAAAGTGGCCCAGGCCCACCTGGTCCCTCGCGCAGCCGGCCTGCGATAACTAGATCCCGCTCATGCAAACCGAGTGACAAATAGGAGCAAAAGTTTGCACATCCTAGTCGTCGGGCCGGAGATGCCATTGCTCCGCGCTGTGCGCCACTCAACTTATGTCGACATGCGGTGTGCGCGACAAGATAGCTTAATGTTGTGTTTGGCACGCCGACTGCAAGAGCCATTGGCATGTCTACTCCGTTTGTCTCGATACCTGACTTCGTCGTATCTCGACTTGAGCGCATTCACAGTAAGACAGCCAATGTGGGCGTGATTGGCCTCGGCTACGTCGGGCTTCCTCTAACACTCCTGTTGGCTGACGCAGGATTCAAAGTCACAGGTTTCGATATTGATCAGGACAAGGTCGCACATCTGGAGGCCGGCCAATCTTATATCCACAGAATTCCTAAGACGGAAGTCGCGAGGGCACGCGAACAGGGATTCCGGGCAACGTCTGACTACGCAGAGTTGTCTCAGCAGGACGCGATGATCATTTGCGTTCCCACGCCACTCACCGAGCATCGCGATCCCGATCTCAGCTTCATCCGAATGACAGCGGAGTCGATCGCGCCGTGGCTCGTCGAGGGTCAGATCGTCATCCTTGAAAGCACGACCTATCCGGGGACCACCGAAGAGGTGCTTGTCCCAATCCTCGAGAAGGGCAACACGCAGGGGCTGTTGGCTCGTCGCGCGGAGATGGAGCCCGACGCGCGAACCTTCCAGGTCGCCTTTTCTCCGGAGCGCGAAGATCCGGGCAACGATTCGATTGCCCGTCGCGATATCCCCAAGGTGATTGGCGGTCTCGATCCCCTTGCATCGGAAATGGCCGCAGGCGTCTACGGCGCCATCTTCAGCCGCACGGTGCCTGTCTCTTCAACCGCGGTAGCGGAGATGACCAAACTGCTTGAGAATATTTACCGGTGCGTAAACATCGCGATGGTGAACGAACTCAAGATTCTCTGCCTCAAGATGGGTATTGATGTCTGGGAGGTGATTGGCGCCGCGGCTACCAAGCCGTTCGGATTTCATCCCTTCTATCCGGGACCGGGTCTTGGTGGTCACTGCATTCCGATTGACCCATTCTATTTGAGCTGGAAGGCTCGCGAATGGAATTTTCACACTCGATTCATTGAACTCGCCGGCGAGGTCAACGAAGCCATGCCGGAGTTCGTCGTCCAATCTGTGGGCTCGGCGCTCAACCAACACAGCATCGCAATGCGAGGCGCCCGCATACTCGTCCTCGGAATCGCATACAAGAAAGACGTGGATGACTTGCGCGAATCCCCTTCGCTCACCATCATCGAAAGCCTGCGACAGCAGGGGGCCGAAGTTTCCTTCAACGATCCCTATTTCCCCACTGTCGGTCGTGGTCGACACTACAATCTCAACATGACCTGCGCGCCGCTCACCAACTTGCGCCAGTACGATTGCGTGCTGATTGTCACCGATCACTCCGATTACGACTACGATGCCATCGTCCGGGAGTCGCGCTTGATTGTCGACACTCGCAACGCAACCAACGGAATCAGCTCTCCGAAGATCGTCCGTTGCTAACCCACAACCGACGGGACTTCGAAGACCCGGCCGCAACGGATGAAGCAACCGACCTCTTGCTCATGCGCCAACTCGGCCACACGTCGTGAGTGAGGTTCACCGTCAGTTATCGACGCCAGCCTTCGAAGTGCATCCCGATATATTCAATTCAAACTATGATGTTGGGGGGTTGACGCGTTTCATCGACGAAGATTTCTGTCTACTGTAGCAAATCGGAAATGGTGGCGATTCGGTCGACAATCAACAGTACATCCACTTGTTTCCCCGGGTTCTCGCCGCCTTCCTTGAGCGTTCGGACCGGCGCATGTTATTGATGGCGATTTCATTGAATTGGACGTCGAAGCAGGTTAGGCGCGTTCTGGAAATTCCTAAACAAATTCGCGCAAGTCCTGACTTCCTGGGTTCAAGAGGATCATGATTACGCGCGTCGGCTAGGAACGTAGCCTCACGCTAGTCTGGAGCGAGAGGCTACCGGGACCTGACGCGAACTAGCTCCCCATGAACGCCCGCAGGTCTGCCTTTATCTGGTCTTGATGAGTTGCCGTAATAACGCGCAGGAAATACCCTTCCTCGCCTGGAGCATCCTAGAGGAGAATCTCCGTGTGTAGGATCAGTGCGTGGCTGCTTCTGACGCCGCGGCTATGCCAACCAAATCTCAATTAGCACATAATTGCGAGTCACTCAGCGAGAATCGACGAGCCATTTGGGAACGAGGTCACGATTCATTGAGTATCGGGCGCATCACGAGCAATCCGGGCATTACTGCCTTTCGCTCCAGACGGAGTCGCCATGCCGCGGAGGAGCGCTGAATTTGGTAGTCGGGACCGCTTCGATTCAAATGGCAGGATCGGATTGCACTCAGTGACGACATTTCGCTGTAGCCAGCACTCAGGTTCAGGGGCGCGCGAGCAAGCGGTTTGCGGAGCACTTCGCTTCAAAATGAATTCGCTTCTCGTCTGCCGTCAGCCGTTCGCAGCGAACTGATGTATTGCTCTTTGCGCGTTTGGTGCGGTGACCCCTCTTTGATCGAAAACTTTCGGGCTCCATTCTCCGCGCAGACGCCTGCTATCCGCTTGACGTAACATATGCAAGC
>OCZT010005901.1_pt1 | contig 12158 bp, 9 predicted proteins | sample 1539031 | NCBI WGS metagenome assembly OCZT01 (sample SAMEA3539308, study PRJEB22396) | soil metagenome | biome: tundra; feature: field; material: soil | place: USA | collected 2010-05 | depth 0.15 m
TATCGCCCAAATCCTTGATCAAGCGTTCCAGAATTCCACGCCCTAAACTCTGGCGCGTCATCTCGCGTCCGCGGAAGAAGATGGTGGCCTTGACCTTGTCGCCTTCGGCGAGAAAGCGCAGCACGTGGTTCTTCTTGGTGTCGTAGTCGTGATCGTCCACGTTGATGCGGAACTTCACTTCCTTGACTACGATCTGATGCTGATGTTTCTTGGCCTCGCGCTCGCGCTTTTCCTGCTGGTACAGGTATTTCCCGTAATCCATGATGCGGCAAACGGGAGGTTGAGCGGTGGGCGAAACTTCTACCAGATCCAGGGTTTTCTCGCGGGCGATCTTGAGCGCGTCGAAGGGGGTCATGATGCCTAACTGGTTGCCTTCGTCGTCGATCACGCGAACTTCACGGACACGAATGCGTTCATTCGTACGGATAAAACGTTTATCGATACAGTCCTCCGCAACAACTGTAGTATTTCGAAAGTATAGCATGGGAATGCGAGAACTTTGCGGGTGATTAGCTGTTGAGGATGTGGGATAATCCGCGGTTATGGACGTGTTTATCAGTTGGTCCGGCAAACGAAGTGGTGCGGCAGCCGAAGCGCTTCGCGATTGGTTGCCGAAGATCATAAACGCTTTGAACCCGTGGCTCTCAGCGGCAGACATTGACAAGGGTGCGCGCTGGGGAACCGAAATTGCGAGCAAGCTTAGAGACTCGAAGGCGGGGATTATTTGCCTGACTGCGGACAATCTTCACTCTGACTGGTTGCTCTTCGAAGCCGGCGCTCTTTCAAAGACGATCGAGAATACTTACGTTTGCCCATTGTTGATCGGTTTGGAACCGGCGGATGTTAAGCCGCCCCTTGCTCAATTTCAAGCTACACGTGCCACCAAGAACGACGTGCTGAAGCTGCTGAGAACGCTAAACAGTGCGCTCGGCGACGCTGCGTTGCCGATTACGCACATTGAAGAGGCGTTCGAGGTGTGGTGGCCTAAGCTGGAAGCTAAACTGACCCTTCTCCCCAGCGATGGCACCGCGATTGGCCCACAGCGGTCGGAACGGGACCTACTCGAAGAGGTGCTCGCGTTGGTGAGGAACCAGAGCCGCCCGGCTGCTCCGAGCCAGCCCGAGCACCCCGCGGCACTCAAGCCTCCCGAATACGCTCCCGCCTTCGAGCCGCGCCCGTCATGGGAGGATCCAGTGCCAAAGAAACTTCACGAAATTCTCCCAGGACTGGTTCCCGATGTGCGGACAGTAACGATCTCACGTTGGGGTGGTGCCCTTGCGTTTAGGGTGGAAGGAAAGAACGGCAATGAGTATAAACTCCTTCTTCCGAAAGATATACGCGAAGAAGACATTGAGCGTGTCGCGAGGTCTCAAATAGAGTCAACGTCAAAACCTACGCCGTAGATGTTCAAGGCGGGGAGTCGAGCCGACGATACAATCACGCTCGATTTTCTCAACGTAAGCGAACACGAGATAATTGGTTCCGTGCTCCCCTCGCAACTTTAATTTTAGATAGTTGTCCGTCAGCGCCTCGGTATATTCGCCGTCGTAATGCGTGAGCGTGATCGCTTCTACCTCGCGCCCGATGAACGACTGCATGAACTCGCGCTTCTTCCGTGCGGCCAATTCGCGCAGCACGCGATTACGCTCGCGAGCGGTGTGCACTGGAACCTGTTCCGGCATTTCGGCGGACGGAGTTCCCGGACGCGACGAATACGTGAAGACGTGCAGATACGTGAACGGCAGGCGCTCGATAAGCGCGCGCGTTTGCTCGAAGTCGTCATCGGTCTCGCCGGGGAAGCCAACCATGACGTCAGCGCCAATCGCGGCGTCGGGCATGGCGCGGCGAATGCGCTCGATGCGATCGGCGTAGTGCCAGGGGCGATACTTGCGGTGCATCTTGCGCAGAATGCGATCGCTGCCCGACTGCAGCGGCACGTGCGCGTGCTTGGCGATGCGCGGCGACGTTGCGACCAGCTCGATTACCTCGTTGGTCCAGTCCATGGGCTCGACCGAGCTGATGCGGACCTTCTCGATTGCCGTCTGCTCGATAATGGCGCGCAACATGGCGGCGAAATTCATTCGCGGTGCCAGTTCGCGTCCCCAGCGCCCCAGGTTGATGCCCGACAGCACAATCTCGCGATAACCGCCGGCGACCAGCCCATCGACTTCGCGAAGCACCTGCTCCAACTTCAGCGACCGGCTGCGGCCGCGCACCGACGGGATGATGCAGAACGAGCAACGATTATTGCAGCCGTCCTGCACTTTGAGATTGGGACGGGTCTTCTCGAAGGAACCGGCTGCAAAGACGGGAGCGGCCATCAACTCGGTGTGAGCGAAGATGTCGCCGACGATCACGGTTGACGCAGGATTCAGGCCGATTTGATGCAACGCTACGAATCCGGTGTCGCTCCTCAGCGGGACAACGTAATTTGCCAACTCGTGCTTATGCGAGTTGCCGATGACCAGACTGACGCCGGGCAGCGCCGATAACTCTTCGGGCGCGCGCTGAGCGTAGCAGCCGGTGACCAGGATTCTGGCGGCGGGATTTTCGCGATGAATGCGGCGGATGGCTGCACGCGCATCTTGGTCGGCAGATGCCGTGACGGTGCAGGTATTCAGGACGACGACTTCCGCCTCGACGGACGCGGGGGCGCGTTCCAATCCGCGGGCGAGCAATTGGCGCTCGATAGCGGCGCCATCGGCCTGGGTCGCGCGGCATCCGAAGTTCTCGACATGGTAGGTCGCCACCAAGGTATTATACTGGGCGTACTTTGAAGGCTGGCGGCGCGTCCGACGCGGAGGAAACGGGCGACGGGGCGCGCCACAGAGCCAGAATTCGATTCTGAGCAACTTAGCGGCCGGAATTTGCATCACGCCAGCCGCACGTCGAGGACGAGGCTTTCCCCTGGAGGTCCCGATGAAACGTCGCATCCTGTTGGTTGATGACGAACTTGCCATTCTGCTCACCCTGCGCGCCATCCTGGAAATGAACGATTTTGAAGTGGACACCGCCTCCTCGGCCAAGGAAGCTGCGCACAAACTGAAGAACGGCGTCTTCGAAATGGTCATCACCGATATGCGCATGGAAACGGAGACCGCAGGTTACGAGGTGATTCGGGCGGTGCGTCAATTGGCCTACAACCCCGCCACCGCGATTCTGACCGCGTACCCCTCTCTGGGCAACGAATGGCGAAACCACGGAGCACACTCGTTGCTAGTGAAGCCGGTCAACACCGCGGAACTGCTACGCCAGATTGAAGCGCTTTTGATCAGCCATCAGGATCACAAGACCCGGGCAGCAAGTGCGAATGCCATAAAAGCTTCCAACCCCAACAATTCCAAAACAGAGCGTCCCGCCGCGGCGGCGGGCGAGAAAGCCCTATAGCGTTTCCGGAAAGGCCGGCTCAGCAGACATATTGAACACACCCCGGCTACCAACCGCCGTCGAGATACAGAATTCCCCAGGCGTCCATGGCACGTCGTGGTGGCGCTATCGGTGGACTGGGATTCGACAGGTCAAGCAGTGGCAGAAGCGGTACGCCGCTGCTGAAAGCACTCCCGACAGAAGACCGGCCGTCCTTGGTTGGGCTTGAACGGGACAGTGGTTTCCTTGCCGCAACTCGAACAATTCGTCCGAGTTTCCACCTTGGGGTAATTCCCCGCCGGTGTGGCCCCCACTGTGGACGCCCGCTTGGCCTTGCAGGCTTTGCAACGTTTGGGTTCGTTCTTGAACTGTTTGTCGTGGAAAAACAGCTGTTCCCCAGCGGTGAATACGAAGTCGGCGCCGCAGTCAATACACTTCAGAACCTTGTCCTGGAATTCCATGGAGAGTTGCTCCCTTCAGTCCGCGATCCGGAGCCATGGACAAGGGTCGAGTTGCAACGGGCAAAAGAACCGGACTGAGCATTCTTTCTGCCGCTTGCAAATTCCACAGCTCGGGTACATCCCCCGGGTTCGGCCCACCATGCACTGCGCATGGTTTACAACCAGTAAGACTGCGATCCTATGAATAAAGCATTCCCAACCAGGATTAGGGAAAAAGCAAGGGCCGCCATCGGAACGGCGGCCCAACGTTGAATTAGTCCTGCTCTTTGCGAGCCTTCTTGCGGCTACGCTTGCGCGCCAAAGCTTCCTTCACGCGCTTCTTTTCGCCCGGCTTGAGGTAGAAGGAGTGACGCTTCACTTCCTTGATGATGTCCTCTTGCTGGACTTTGCGCTTAAACCGCCGCAGAGCGTTCTCTAACGATTCGCCTTCTTGAATGCGAACTTCCGCCAAACGGGAAACACCCCCAAACTCGTCCGAAGGGACAGTAGTAGTTATGTCAATGTTTCCAGGGGAAGTCAAGGAAAGAGTGGCGACGAGTCCCGTCGCTGAAGTGATGGGTCGCAGCACCACCAAGGTACAGGCGCTCCTATGTTACTCATAAATTTAGCCTTACGGAAAATTGCACCTGCCGTGGGGCATATGCATTCGTCGGCATAAGGAATTTGGAATTCACTTGAAATTGGCCAGGATACTGTTTCCCTTTGACTGTGGTGGAGTAAGCGACGAATTGGCCCGCGGAGTTGTAAAAACCATCGTCACCGATGTCGACCCGATTGTTCATGCGGTTAAATAAGTTGAAGGACTCCGCGAGGAGTTCGAGACGAGCATGCTCTCTGAGGCTGACGGTTCGGGCCAAGCGAAGATCGGTCGTGAAGTAGTCGGGGCCGATGAAGGCGTTTCTGCTATATCCAGGCAAGCGGTCGTTGTAGGTGTTTCCATCCTGGTTGGCGTCGCCCGCCATGGTGGCGTTGACGGGGCGGCCAGATCCCATGGTGATGACGCTGGAGAATCTCCAGTTGTTCGATAGCCGGTTGAGCAGTTGATGCTCGAAATGGAAGGGCTTGGGTTCCGCAACCCACGCGGCGATAAATCGATTGCGCTGGTCGGTGACGCTGAGACCGCGCTCCAGCGCGGTAGCGTAGGAGTTTTGGACATTTCCCGGACGCCCAACGACAAGCGCATCCTGGCCATCGTCGATTGCTTTTGCGAACGTATAGCCGATCTGGAAAAACATACCCTTGCTCGTCTGCCGCTTCAACGAGAGATTCAGAGCGTTGTAGACGCTGCTCGATCCGCTTTCGTAGGAGTTAATGGTTCCCAGCCGCGATATCGGCCGCTGTACGTCGTTAATGCAGGGAGGATACGGGCAGGTCACCGAGGGGGTGGTTTGCCAGGTGGCGAAGGATGCAACCTGGTAGTAAGAATTGAGAAAGACGGAGCCATCGTCGTTGTAAATCGGGTACTCGGTAATCTTAGGCTTTGGCAGATTCGCGTCGAGCGAGCGCAGGAGGTGGACACCGTGCACGTACTGGTAGTTGACCGAAGCAACGATTTGGTAGCCGAATTCCCGCTGCAAACTCAGGTTTGCCTGCTCCACGTACGGTGTCTGAAAGTTGGTCGCGAAGGCCGAAATCTGGGTGGTGAGCAAGCCGGCGACGGAGGCTGGCGCCACACATACCAGCGTCCCTGCCGGGCAATTGACCAACGGATTGGGATATTTCGGAAATACCGCAGCTTGCGCCGGGATCATGTTATCGAGAAATAGGCTGCTCTGCGAAATTCCGTTGTCAGTGGCGACTTGCGAGGCATACATGGACGGAATCTGGGTGTAGAAGATGCCGAAGCCTCCACGAACCATCAGGGGATGGCGGTCGCCGATGCCGTACGCGAAGCCGATCCTCGGAGACACGTTGTTCACATCGGTGGGAATCTTGCCCGACGGCAAGTACAAGGGATTGGCGATCAGATTGCCGGCCTGAAATGTTTGCAGATCGTAGCGAACTCCGAGGTTCAGCGTAAAGCTCCGGGAGACCCGGATGGTGTCTTGCATGAAGGCGGAGTAAAGACGCGAATTGGGATGGGAGACGGCAGTGCCAAAGTCTTGCATGTAGTAGCGAGGTACGTCGTGCGCAAAGGCGCGAAGCGGGGTCAACGGATCTCCATACTTCATGGGAACAAACGTCCAAGGGTTCACCTTGACGTTGGAGAAGTAATATTCTCCCCCGGACATCGAAGGGTAATAGTTGTAAACCCACGCCTGAATGAAATCGCCGCCAAATTTCCAATGCACGCGGCGGGTTTCGTAGCTTAGGGTGTCCGCAAGGTGCAGCTTGTGTTCGCGCGTATTACGGGGGAGCATGCTGGACCGTCCAAACCCGGAGATCAAGTTGTAGATCTTGGTCCGCGGTTCTTCGGAGTTGGCGGTGGATTGTTGCACATCGCGGGAGAACTGGGCGCGCAGATTGGTAGCGAGACTGTTGGTCCAGGCGCTGGTCAAAGCCGCCGCCAGGCTCTCGGTTCGCACGCTCTCCGATCCATTGCCGCTTTCTGCGTAGCTGGTCATGGGACTGGAGGGATCGAAGAAGACGTTGTTGGTTCCCCGGTAACGCGAGGTGTTTAGCCTTACAAACATGAGCTGTTTTGGAGAGAGCGTGAAATCCACTTTCCCGAAGGAGGCATAGCCGTTCATCGTGGTGGGAAACACTCCCCCCATGTCGTTCAGCATCTGGGCGGCGCTGAAGACCAGTTGCCGGTCTTTGTAGTCATAGTCCTGAGGTTGCGGAACTACCGTGCTGGCGCCGTTGGCAAATTGCACAATCGAAGGAACGGTCAGCAGGTGCTGGTCAAATCCGGCATAAAAAAACACGCGATCTTTCTGGATGGGGCCGCCGACGGAACCACCAAACTGCTGCTGGCGATCGTTGGGTTTGGTGGTGGCATACGGCTGTTGGGCATCGAAGGCGCGATCGCGCAGGTAGTAAAAGCCGCTGCCGTGAAATTGGTTGGTCCCCGACTTGGTGACCACGTTGAACACGCCGCCGCCGGCACGTCCCAGTTCCGCGCTGTAGGCGTTCGAAGAAACCCGGAACTCCTTGATGACCTCGTTGCTGAATTGATAGGGCGCGCGATAACGGCCTCGCGCCTGCGCGTAAAACGAGTTGTTATTGTCGGCGCCGTCGACCAGGAAGTTGTTCTGGAATCCGCGAACTCCGCCAAATGACAAATCGCCATTCGAGTCGGAGGTGAGACCGCGCGGATCCTGGGTCACTCCGGGAGTGAGCAGCGCCAGATCGGTGAAGCGTCTCCCGTTCAGAGGCAAACCCTGGATGGCTTGCTGGGTGACGACCTGCGAAACCTCGCCGCTCTGCGTCTCCACCGCCTCTGGCTGTTCACGTACCGTGACCGTTTCCGTTACCCCGGCGAGCGCCAGCCGCACTTGCACCACCGATACGCCCCCCACGTAAAGCTCCACGCCGTGGCTTGTCTTCGTGGCCATGCCGGGCGCTGAAGCGCTCACGTCATAGCGTCCGGGCGACAACATGCCGAAGATGAACTGGCCTTGCCCATCGGTCACCGCTTCCAAGCGGAAGCCTCTTGCGGGATCTACGACTGTGATTCGGGCGCCGGCAATCCGGGCACCAGTGATATCTTCGACCACGCCTTGCAGCGAGGCGGACCCATCCTGGGCGAGGGCGAGATGCGGAAGCGTCAGGCCCAGCAAAACAAATAGCCCGGCGCAGAGGTGGAGGAAGCGAGTCGAGAAGAGCAGAGCGCGAATTCCCTGATTGGGCGACGTTCCCATAGCGGCACAACCTCACCACATCTATAGCGGGTTGGAGCGCAGCGGTCTGTGATTCGGGCCTCACGAAAGGCCAAGACCAAAAAGGGAATGTATTGTACTTTCGTTTTCGTCAACGATATCTGCGCGCATGAGGACTGGGTTGCCGCGCTGATGGCGGCGGCCGTACCCGACGTCAAGGAGAAGCTGCCAACCCGCTACCAGGCGCGGCAACATGGACATACAGAGTCCATTATGGCAGCGCAAAACGGGCAACCGGGAAGTGGCCGAATTGCTGACGTCGCGGAAATAGAACGGTGGTAGCGATTGGCTATTGCGTTTCGACTTGGCCGGTGGCAGCGGCGGAGTGGTTGCGGAGTATTACCGTGCCGGTGAGCACGGCGCAAAACAGCAAGAGCACGCGCGCCACATTGGCGTGGAACACGGGGTCGCCCAGCAGGATTCGGACCAGCCCGAAGGCAGCGCTGGCTGCGCAGAAAGCGAAGTAAAGCTTTTCCTTGACGCAGTGGGAGAACCGCAACAGGACCAGAAGAACGGTGGTGACGATCGCATAAATGGTCAGCAGAATAATGCTGCCCGCTATCTTCTCGCGATGAATGGAAAATGCCGCGGCATGCGAAACGGCGAGTTGGGTCCCGGCCACAATCAGAAAAAAGACAGAATGTACCAGCGCAATGATCGCTCGTTTGCGGTTGGTGATGATGCCGAAACGATCCATAAACACTCTAATAGTGTGTCGCCGTGGCCGAACATCTGGCTGTGATTCAAGTCACAGGAGAACAGTTTTTCCCGACGGGGTAGCTGAGAGCTGAAGGCTGAGAACATCCACGACACGGTGCCAGTGGGGGTGGAGTTTGCGCCTGGCCGCCATCCTGGTTACTTGTGAAATGGGCTGTTCACGCCAGTTATGGGCGGGAAGAGCGCGGTTCTGTGTTCGTGTAAAACTGCTTTTTCGAGATCAAAGGCAAAAATTCCGGATGGCACGATGCAGCGATTGATGTTGTGCTTAATGCTACTGGTTTGTGCTGAGGTACCCTTTTCCGCTCAAACGAAAGGATGTTCGCTACAAGGTCTCGTTTCCCCACATTAACCTGAAGACAGACCGTGGCGAGAGGATCGAGTCAATTGCAGTCGTTATGCACTGCGGACGTTTCGTTGCACTAAACTCGATACCAGACGACTGGTCTGCCACGATAGTCAGTCCTGTTTCCGAGAAGACTACGTTGAGAATGGAAGCAGGGCATGGCACCAGCGAATTGTGGCATTCTGAAGACCTAGATGAATTTGTCACGGTGTTGTCTCATGAGGACCCCTGTTTCGATATAGCAGCATCGATCACAGCCATTTATTACGAGGGAAATGATCTCCACAAACGGAAGATTTCTTTTAGGCAAAACGAGCTAATCCTTAAGCTAAAACCTCAAACTGTTGTGAAATCGCCATCTCGCAAGTGATCAGCGCAGGGACTCGCGCTCCGGGATTACTTGCGAAATGGGCTGTTCACGCTCGTCATTGCCGGGAAGGGATTACCGAAGAAGCCGGGGCGGACCCGCCCCCACCGCCCAGGGCACCGCCGGCGATACACGGGCTGGGCGTGGACAGGAATGAAAACCTCGTCCCGCTTTTTGCGTGTCTTGGGGCGCTGTTAATCACTCTTTTTTTTCCGGGCCTTCATAGCGCTCTCGATTCGGGCCTTCATCAGACTAGCGTTCCGTAAGAGCCAACTGCTATTCATGGCATTCCAGGCCGTGGAATGTTCTGGAGCGTAGACCCCAACCAAGAGCTGACACATCTCCACCCGCTCGTTTGTCTTCTTGTCCACCCCGTGCTCGGGGAAGATTCGGGCAACCACCTCAACGTTCCCCGAGGGCGTCGTCAGCAGCGGTCGACTCGTCACCGTCATCTGTTCGTCATCCCAACGGATAGCTTCCGGCAGGGTCGACTTCAAGTCCAGATAGCACTGCCCCGCCGGCTCCTTGATCATCACCGATTGCTGTGCGCACAGCGGAGCGGCAGAGGCAACAGCGAACACGATTAAGAGCAAGTTCTTCATGGCCTTGGAGACTCCTTTCGTATCCCACTTGGCGTACGTCAGCACCCCTTGCGGCCTTAGTAAGACTAGCACCATTGGGAGCGGACCTTGCGGACAACCCTTCCAACCCGAACGAAAGACGTGTGCCTACCCTCTCGGTTGACATGGCCGACGACTTCACAGATGTTGTGAAATCGCCGTTACACAAGTAATCTCTGGACCGCGCCGGTTGGTGGCGAGTCGGCGGCAACTCGGAACGTAAAACATCTGCCACGCAATTTGTCCACTTTTTGTCCACCCCTGAAGCCGAATCAGCCCCATTTTGGCCGATTCAGCCCCAACGAGTACGAACTGGGAAAGAGCGTGAAGTGCTTTGCAGCGACGGAGTTCTACGGAAACGTTGGAGGCGCGGGTGGGAATCGAACCCACGCATAAAGGTTTTGCAGACCTCTCCCTTACCACTTGGGTACCGCGCCTCGAAGATGGGCGATGCGAAAAACCCTCGCGTACGGCGAGGGCGACGAATTTTGGAGCGGGAGACGGGATTTGAACCCGCGACTTCGACCTTGGCAAGGTCGCACTCTACCACTGAGTTACTCCCGCGCGCCGTCTGTGATTATAGCGAAAGCCTGAACCACCGGGCAAATGAGTGAGGACGTTCCAAGGACGTTCCACTCACGAAAACGTGACGCGAGCCAAAGCAGTTCCTCGAAGGTAGTGTTCATCGTCGGAGACAGCGGTCCCAGGCCGAATGGGAGAGCGAAGATCTTCAGTCATGGGCGAGGCTCCATTGCGGGTCTCTCTCGGGTGGCACGATGGAACCATCGCGCATGTGAATGATGCGATCGCCGTAGGACGCGGCCTCGGGATTGTGCGTAATCATCAACACCGTCTGTCCCAGCTCCTGGTTCGATTGCCGCAGCATTTTCAGAACAATTTCGGAATTCTGCGAATCGAGATTGCCGGTGGGCTCGTCGGCCAGCACGATGGCGGGTTGGTTCACCAGCGCGCGCGCCAATGCCACTCGTTGCTGCTCACCGCCGCTCAACTCGGCAGGGCGATGCTCGAGACGCTGGTCAATGCCCAGCAGTCGCGTGATTCGATCGATGTATTCGTGGTTGCCGTTGCTCTTGCCGGCAATGTCGCGGGCGATCTCGATGTTGCCTTGCGCGGTCAGCGTTGGCAGCAGGTTAAACTTCTGGAAGACGAAGCCAATTTTCGATTTGCGCATTCGCGTGCGCGCCGAATCGGACAGGGCCGTGAAATCTGTGCCGTCGATCAGCACCCGTCCGGAGTCGGCGTGGGTCAGTCCGCCCAGGATGTAGAACAGCGTGGACTTCCCGCTGCCAGACGGGCCGACAATGCTGACGAATTCACCCTTCTCGACCTCGAGGGAAACGCCGCGCAAGGCTGGCACATCCACTTTGCCGATGTGGTAGGTTTTGCGAACATTCTCAGCTTGGATCATCCACGCCATGCGAATCCTTGATATTACACGAAACGATTGCGGGGCCTAGAGACTGTGTCACGACCCAACATCGGTTTGGCACAGTGGAATGAAGCGGGCAAAAAACGAGCCCCGCAGGGGCGAAAGAGCTTAGCCCAGCGCGGAAGCTGGATTATTCATGAGCCACGTAGTTTTTTTTGGTGTCATCCTGAGCGACGAGCGCAGCGAGGAGTCGAAGGACCCCTTTGCCCGCCAGCAATCTCAAATTTGTTGCTGCGCCACGCGGCCACACTGTGTTTTCTCGCAGCTATAGGGGTCCTTCGACTGCGCGCCCGCCCGACCCGCAAAAGAAGCGGGTCAGGCGGGCGCTACGCTCAGGATGACACCTCGGATTCATGAATAATCCAGCGGAAGCGCTGCGTAGAGTGGGAAGTGAGACCGAGTCCCGTAGGGACGGCAGAGGTTGCGACACAGGCTCCCCAAGGCCGCTAAGCGTCGCTGAACTCGCGCTGCCCGCCACTCTTCCGATACTTCCCAGGGCTCGGAATTCGGGTTACAACAGCAGCATGACGACAGCATCTTCCGAGGCCAGACATGCGCAGTTAGTTGAGCGGGCTGTCGAGTGGCTGCGCTATACCTACAGATGCGGCATCATCCTCTCGGAGCAGTATTGCGCCAGCGGCGAAGTCCCCGACGTGATCGGCTGGAAAGGCTCCTGCCAGTCCGTGGTTGTGGAATGCAAAGTCTCGCGCAGCGACTTTCTCGCCGACGCGACCAAGCCATTTCGCCTGAAGCCCGAAGAGGGCCTCGGCAGCCGGCGGTTCTATATGGCTCCGCCGGGCCTGATCGCGCGAGAAGAATTGCCCAGGCACTGGGGCCTGCTGGAGTGCAAAGGCCGGCAGGTGCAAATGTCGGTAAAGCCGGGGAAGCAGGACCTGAGAAGCCCAGTGGGTCTGATGAAAGAGATGAACCTGTTGCTGGCGAGCCTGCGGCGGGTGGAAGTGCGCATCGAGCCGCAGACCATTACCGAGTTCCTGAAGTGGAAGAACCGT
>OCZT010005902.1_pt1 | contig 12157 bp, 12 predicted proteins | sample 1539031 | NCBI WGS metagenome assembly OCZT01 (sample SAMEA3539308, study PRJEB22396) | soil metagenome | biome: tundra; feature: field; material: soil | place: USA | collected 2010-05 | depth 0.15 m
ATAACTTTAATTTGTTCCTAATTGACATGTGCGTGAACCAATTGGTTGATATTTATTCGAAGGCTATGCGGCACACGTGATAGAGTTTGGCAGAAAATTCCCCAAAGCAATTGCGAACCGATGCCCAAAGCATTGCTGACCCATGTCCGTCGACGAACTGGGGTTTATTTGAAGCAATGTGAGGAAATTAGCACCGGTAGATTTACCGGCATTGGCCGCGTTTTTGGCTGTTCTGGTAAATGGAATGTAAAGAAATCAGGAATCGACGTTTAGAGCGGATCGCCTGCGATTGATCCCGGTGCCTCGCTCAATGCTCGCGCATTGATGGCGTGGGGTCAGCGTCGAAACTATTCACCGAGTACAATACGCATGACCTCGGCTGTGTTCTTTGCGGCAAGCTTTTGCAAGATGTTGGCGCGGTGAAATTCGACGGTGCGCGGGCTAATATTAAGAGTTTGAGCGGCTTCCTTGCTGGAATCCCCCTTTACGATCTGGGCTAGCACCATGCGTTCGCGCGGCGTCAGTAGATCATGCCCGGCGAACGGCTTCGACAGGACATGCTTGTGCCCAGGCACTTCCAGGAAAGTCCAATCGCCTTTTCGTTTCGCGATGGCATATTGATGTATACTTCCTATGTTCAGAATGTCTTGGGCCCGGCTCTTTTCCAGCGAGTACGTACACAATGCGATCATCTGCTGGCCGGTGAGAGAGCCATTGAGTGCGCGCTCGTACTCGCAAAAGTCCTTCCAATGATTGGTATGCAGCCAGAAGGCATTTCCGCTGACTCTAATCCCCTCATAACCCTTGGCCAGCGCTCCGCGGAGTTTGTCATCCCAACCGCTGGTAATCCGTTTCAGATCGAACTCATTTTCCTCGAGGTACCAGTCATGGCCGTCAAGAAGCTCTATTCTTCCGGCCGCCAGATGCCGGTCAAAATTGGGGACATCGTGGCGCAACGCGTTTAGTGCGTCCTCTGTCGATATTATTTCGGAAATCGCCCAGACGCAGAATTCGTTGCTGTCCAGGCCGGCCTTGAAATAGGCGACGGCAGCATCCAAAAGATCCTTTTTCGTCTCGTAAAACAAGCAGATGTGCGCTCCCCAGGGCATCTCGGCCATGAGGCTGATTCCGGTTTTCCGCAATGCGGTGTCGGGCGCCGACTTGTCCAACGACAAGGCGATAGGTCGCCGGTCGGCAAGGTCTTCGGCGCTACTCTTACCGAAATCGCTGGGGTGGGTCATGGACGATCCCCATTGGTGTAAACCGTTTGACAACTTGCGCGGGTGGAACTTGTTCCCCTCGCGGCTGTAAAAGTTGACCCTAATACTGGTAAATCTACCGGTGCCAATTTCCTCATGCTGCTTCAAAGTATGAGCGTCGGTTGAGTCGGAAGTTTCGCCACATGAATGAATTGGGCGAACTCCGCATCTGAATGGGCCATTATCAGAGATGGCCATTGATGAGGATTAGCATCGAGCTAGAGCGGTCGGTCATTCGCGTAGCATTCTGCTAGGCGTGCGCCGGAGCCGGCTGCCTAGCCAATCATCAACTTGAGGAGTTCCCCTTATAATGGGCCGCGATTATCTGCAGCTCGCACACGATGCAGCGGAAGTAGAACTGAAACAAAATAACGACCCGCAGCCGAGTTTGTGGAGGCTGCCATGACTTTAAAATTCGCTAAGCAAATTGCCTTTTCAGAGAACCGGGCCAGCGACTCAACTCGCAATGAAACACTCCGCCAAGAAAATATCCGTCTCAAGTATCTCGTGGTGAAGCTGTCAGCGATCATTGCAAAAAACGTGGCCGATCAAAAGTAAGGCCGCCTAAAAACAAGACCGCCTCATGTTGGCTAGAGGTGGGCGTATTGCTATTACTGAAGACGCACGTTTGTCAGCGACGGAAGTCAGTCAGTAACGAGCGCGCGATAAATTGGAGCAGGCGCGTAGTAGCGAGGAGCTACTGGGGCGGAAGCTGGCGGCTGCAAATATCCGAAGTTGTTCGGATTGGTGAACTGAGGATTGAGGTGGAATGTTTGCTGCTGCTGCGGCTGCTGCTGAACAGGGACGTTGTATTGATATGCCTTGGGCTGGGTCACGGCATTCGGCTGCGTACCCAAGTAGCATCCCGGGGGTGCACAGGTGTGAACGAAACAAAATGAAGCATTTCGAAGCATTCCGTTGCAAAATATTGCATTTTCTTGCAAGGCGCATTGAAGCAAATTGAAGCAGATTGCAGCGTTTTGCAGGGGGTTGCAGAAGCTTGAATGAGAGTAGGCGCGGTTACAGCGGCTCTTTGGATGGCACTGACCGGTCTTGACCGGCACCCGAGTGGCCCTGTGTATCCCCCGTGTGGTCCGCTGTGTGGTCGGCAATGTGGTCGCAGTGGCCTAATGAATGGTACTGCTACCAAGTCGCAGCGCAAAGCATTTAAAAGCATTCCGAAGCGTTTCGAAGCATTTTGAAGCGCTTCAACTTGGACGAAAACGCCCCAGCCATCACTGCGCATAATTATCCGTGGCGCGCATGCCGAGCCGATTTCACGACGGTGCGCGGCGGTCAAGGTTCCTTGACCGCAAAGCGGCGCGCCGCAGGCGCGGCCTTGACGGCTGCAGCGTCGTCGTGACTAGATTTCCGACCGCTCGCCCCGGCCTTCATCTGCACGACTGCCGTCACAATCTCGGATCGGCTCGCTTCGACAGCTTTAGTGCGTGGGGTGTGGAGGTCAAAAGAACTAGTTTTTTGCTGGTAATCTGACTAGCACCGCTAGTACGAGCTGGTCATCGTTGGGCGCATTGGTATCTTGTTGGTAGCGTTGGTACCGCGTATCACCGTCGTGCTGAATGTCGAAACTCGAAGGCCAACGTCTCCCATCAACCCGATCAAGTCGGCGGACGTTGGACCAGCCCTGTAACGCCCGACAAGGCACCGTACAGAGGCAAGGGCGGCTCGGACCGGCAAAGTACCACTCCGGCGTCGGCGGCTCTGGATTGGCACCCTACCCGACTGGTTCCAGCTCGGTCAGCAGAATTGCTTCGACATCAGGCGGAACCATAACGCGCCGCACAACCTTTGGCCAAAGGCCGACTGGCGGTGCGGCAAGCAGTTCATTCGAGAGCGTGACGACATAAAGGTCGTCGTTGAGGTAGTCGCGGCGACCGCAATGCTCAGCGAGGCCGGCCCGCCGCGGTCGGCACTCTCGATAATTGCAGATGCGGCTGAGGTAGCGCCCAACCTCGTCGGCTAGGAATATATCGGCACTCAGATTGATAGTTTGTGTGAAGCCCTTGAGGCAGCAGCTGCGTCGTCAGCGGATTCACTGATTAAAATCAACCGCATTGAGCAGAAAATGGCAACACACGCGGCAGGATATTGACGCAAGCCGCCAGCCGCCGCTCGACGATTTTGCGGCCAGCCGCCTCCGCCTCGACAATCGAGGGCCAAGTCGTATAGACGAGCACCGCGCGTTCCATAGTGCAGTCCCCAGAGTTGGCCCCAATGAGCCGCCCGCCCCAGCGTTTCAAGCACATTGCCCTCGTCGCCGGCACGACGCCGGAGGCGCGCGAGGCCTATGAGCGGCTGCAAGGGCGCTACGGCAATGTCGAGCCGCAGTACGCCGACGTGATCGTGGCGCTCGGCGGCGACGGCTTGATGCTGCAAACCCTGCACAAGTTCATGAATTCCGGCAAGCCGATCTACGGCATGCAGCGCGGCACCGTCGGCTTCCTGATGAATGATTTCTCGATCGACAATCTCATCGAGCGACTCACCGCCGCACAAATCACCGTCATCCACCCGCTGGTGATGCGCGCGCGCGATTCCGCCGGGCGCATGCATGAGCATCGCGCCATCAACGAGGTGTCGCTGTTCCGCCAGAGCGCGCAGGCCGCGCACCTGCGCATCCTGATCGACGGTCAGGAGCGGCTGGCCCAGCTGGTCGCCGACGGCGTGCTGCTGGCGACGCCGGCCGGCTCCACCGCCTATAACCTGTCGGTGCAGGGCGCGATCATCCCGATCAACGCTCCGCTGCTCGCGCTCACGCCGATCAGCCCGTTCCGGCCGCGGCGCTGGCGCGGCGCCCTGCTGCCCGACAAGGCCAAGGTCACCATCGAAGTACAGGACGGCGACAAGCGGCCGGTGGCCGCGGTCGCCGATTCCGACGAGGTGCGCTCGGTGCGCAGCGTCGATGTCGAGATGGACCATGCCGTGTCGCTCAACATGCTGTTCGACCCCGGCCACAATCTCGACGAACGCATATTGCGTGAACAATTCGGATTCTGAGCCCACCCAACGTTGTTACGAGACGAGCGTGAGCAGCGAATGACGAAAAAATTCGATTTTCACGTCAATGGAAAGCCGGTCAGCGTTTCGCTCGACAATGAAGAGACGCCGCTGCTCAATATCTTGCGCAACGAACTCGGCCTGATGGGCACAAGGTTCGGCTGCGGGCTCGAGCAGTGCGGCTGCTGCATGGTGCTGATCGACGGTCAGCCTGAGAAATGCTGCGCCAAGCCGGTGTGGAGCGTCGCCGGCAAGAAAATCACCACGATCGAGGGGCTGGGCACGCCCGAGCGCCCTCACCCGCTGCAGCAGGCCTTCATCGACGAGCAGGCCGGCCAATGCGGTTACTGCCTTTCCGGCATTATTATTACGGCCAAGGCGCTGCTCGACAAAAATTCGTCGCCGACGCGCGCGCAAATCGCCGCGGCGCTCGACGACAATATCTGCCGCTGCGGAACGCATAATCGCATCATGCGGGCGGTGGCAAAGGCGGCGGCGCAGCTGCGCGCGGGAGCACGCGCATGATCCCGAAAAGCATGTCCTCGACTCCGATCGGGGATGGGAACCGGTTTTCGGATAAGATCATGCGCAAGATCGGAATCCTCCCATGAACGCACCCATGCTGCCCGGCCCCTTGGCCGACAATCCGAGCCTCGATCGCTGGGTATCGTTCCCTTCGCCCGGCAAGGTCAGCATCGGCACCGGCCGCGTCGAACTCGGCCAAGGCGTGTTGACCGCGATGGCGCAGATCGCCGCCGACGAACTCGACGTGGCGATGGAGCGCATCGCCATCCGCTCCGGCGACACCGAGCGCACGCCGAACGAGGGCTACACCGCCGGCAGCCAGTCGATCCAATTCGGCGGAGTCGCTATGCGGCAGGCCTGCGCCGACGTGCGCGCGCTGTTTCTCGATCAGGCGGCCAAAATCATCGGCTGCGAGGCAGCTGAGCTTTCCATCCGCGACGGCGGCATCCTGCGCAAAAACGCGCCGACCGGCCAGGATTACTGGACGCTCGCCGGCGCGGTGAATCTGGCCGTCAAGGCGACCGGCAGCGGGCCGCGCAAGTCGGTCGCCGACATGAAGCGGATCGGCGAAAGCAGCGAGCGCCTCGACCTGCCGGACAAGATTTTCGGCAAGGCCGTGTTCATCCACGATATGGTGCTCGACGGCATGGTGCATGCGCGGGTGGTGCGCCAGCCCAACCGCGGCGCCAGCATCGGCGCCATCGATGAGCAGGCGATCAAGCGCGCCGCCAAGGCGCCGGTCGAGTTCGTCCGTCACGGCAATTTCCTCGCCATCGTCGGCAATGACGAGACCGCCGTCGATCTGGCGGGCGCCGCGGCGGTCAATGCCGTGACCTGGCAAAACGTCGAGACGCCGACCGCGCTGCAGGCGGAGGCCTCCTGGCTGCTGCAACGGCCGTGGATCGATCGGGTGTTCGGGGCGCCGGAACCGGACGGCGGCCAAGGCCGCCAGCGCTTCGAGGCCACCTATAGCCGCGGCTACCTCGCGCATGCCTCGATCTCGCCGTCCTGTGGCTTGGCGGAATATCACGACGGCCATCTGACGGTGTGGACGCATTGCCAGGGCGTGTTTCCGTTGCGCGCCGCGCTGATGAAAACGCTCGGCCTCGAGGCCTCCGCCATCACCGTGCACCACGTGCAGGGCTCGGGCTGCTACGGCCACAACGGCGCCGACGATGCCGCCGCCGACGCCGCCATCATCGCCATGCAGAAGCCGGGCGTGCCCGTGCGCGTGCGCTGGCGGCGCGAGGAAGAGTTCGTCTACGAGCCGAAAACCCCGGCGATGATCGTCAAGGTCCACGCTTTGCTCGACGACGCCGGCAAGCCGACCGACTGGACGCAGGAAATCTGGAGCGGCACGCACAACAAGCGCCCCGGCGCCGGCGGCGTTCTGCTGGGCGCTGTTGCGCTGCCCAATCCGCCGCCGGAGCCGCCGCCGAACGACGTGCCAGAAGCCAATGGCGGCGGCGCCACCCGCAATGCCGAGCCGCTCTACGACATCGCGGCCAAGCGCATCGTCCATCATCTGGTGACGGAGACGCCGGTGCGCACATCGGCGTTGCGCAGTCTCGGCGCCATGCCGAACGTGTTCGCGCTCGAATGCTGCATCGATGAGCTGGCCGAGCGCGCGGGCCAGGATCCGGTCGCCTACCGGCTGTCGATCACCGCCGATAAACGCGCGCGCGCGGTGATCGAGAAGGTCGCCGCCATGGCACGCTGGAACGCCAAAGCGCAAGGCGGTGCCGGCCATGGCCGCGGCATCGCCTTTGCGCGCTACAAGAACCGCGCCGCCTACTCCGCCGTGGTTGTCGAACTCGACGTCGACGAGGAAATCCGTCTGGCGCACGTGTGGTGCGCGACCGACGCCGGGCTGGTCATCAATCCGGACGGCGTGATCAATCAGCTCGAAGGCGGCATCATCCAGTCGGCGAGCTGGGTGCTCAAGGAGCAAGTGCGGTTCGACAGCGGCGTGAGCTCGATCGATTGGGAGACCTATCCGGTGCTGAAATTCAGCGAGGTGCCGGAGATCGACATCGAGCTGATCAATACCAAGGACGAGGTGCCGCTCGGTGTCGGCGAAGTGACCGCCGGCCCCACCGCCGCGGCGATCGGCAACGCGGTATCGCACGCGCTCGGCGCGCGCATCCGCGATCTGCCGCTGACGCGCGACCGCATCATGGCGACGCTGTTGAAGGCTTAGGGGTCAGATTCGCCGCAGCGGATTGGTCAGCGCGAAGAAAAAGCCCGCCGTCGTGAACGCCGCCATGGTCAGAAAAGCGGCGCGAAACGCTTCCTGGATATCGGCTTGGATGGCGGCCTGCTGACCGGGCGGCAGCAAGGGTCCGACGTTTGCATATTTGACCATCGTCGCGAAGATGCGAGCAGCTTCCGGATTCCTGATGGCGAGGTAGGCGAACAATACGGTCGCCACCAGCGCGGTTCCGAAGGCGGCGCCGATCGAACGCGAAAACTGCACCGAGGCGGCTGCTTCGCCGAGGCGCAACAGGCCCGCGGCGCTTTGCACGCTGACCTGCACGACCCCCATCACCGTTCCCATGCACAGCCCAATGCATAGCAGCAGGCCGGCAAGCGCGGGCGTGCCGAGCGAGGACGCCCAAAAGGCGAGAACCACGAAACTCGCGGTGACCAGCGAAAGGCCAACGACCGGGTAAACCGTGGTCATTCCGGTCTTGTTGACCAGCCGGCCGGTCAGCAGCGATCCGGTTCCGATTCCAATGGTGAGCGGGACCAGCATGAAGCCGGTCTCCGACGGCGAAGCCCCCCGCACCACTTGCAGGTAAACCGGAAGGAACGTGATCAAGGAAACCAGGGCGCCGCCGTGGCATGCAGCCAAGGCGTCGCTGTGCCAGATCGCCGGCTGGCGCAACAGCCCAAGCGGAATAAGCGGCGATGGCGTCCGGTTCTCATGGCGTATCAGCCACCCGAGCGCCACCAAGCCCGCCGCGAACAGGCCGGCGCCCAGCGGCAGCGCACTCAGATTGACGTGCTGAACCTGCTCCAGCGAGAGCAGCGTCGTCGCCACGAACACCGTGAACAGGATGAGCCCGCCCGGGTCGGCGCGCCAAGCAAGCCGCTCCATCTTCGGGTTGGGCAGCCGCCAGGTCAGCGCGACCGCGCCCAGCCCAATCGGCAGGTTGACCAGAAAGATCGACTGCCAGCCGAATTGCTCGGTCAGATAGCCGCCGGCGACCGGTCCAAATGTGTTGGCGCAGACCGCGACCGCGGCGAGGTAACCTTGGTAGCGCGCCCGCTCGCGCGGCGGGATCGCTTCTCCGATCAGCGCCTGCGACAGCGTCATCAGCCCGCCGCCGCCCAGGCCTTGCAGCACGCGGGCCAGCGTCAGCAGCTCGATGCTGGGCGAGGCCGCGCACAGCAGCGACGCGATAATGAAAACGGCGAGCGCCGCGAACATCAGCCGGCGGCGGCCGAACGCGTCGCCCAGCCGGCCGTAGATCGGCGCCGCGATCGTCGATGCGATCAGGTAAGAGACGACGATCCATGACGCCCGCTCGAATTGGCCGGTGGAGGCTGCGATCGCCGGCAACGCGGTGGCGACGATGGTCTGATCCACCACCGCCAGGAACATCGGCAGCATGATCGAGGGGAATACGGTCAGGAACGCCGGATATTTCGCTGCTGCGGGCCCGGTGGGGCTTTTGCTTTGGTCGGGCCCGTTCGACAAATGACTGAGGTCCTGCTCTCGTGCGGCCGACAGGCTTATCAGTGCGCCATGAAGACCGGCAAGGTCGCGTTTGCGAGAATGTGACGCGTCGCTCCGCCGAAGATCAATTGACGCAAACGGCTCTGCGTGAAGGCGCTCTTGACGAGGAGGTCGCAGCCAAGTGAGGCCGCATGCTCGAGCGTGATTTCACCGGTCGCTTCTCCGCCGGTGCGGGCTCCAGCTTTGACCGTCAACGCCGTTGCTTTGATGCCGTTCCGGCGCAGGTGAAGCGCGGCCTCCTCGCCCGACGGTCCGGTTATGGTGCCGCCTTCCACAGTGAACACCGTCACCTTGTCGGCGAGGCGCAGCAGCGGCAGCGCGAAGGCGTTGGTGTGCGCCTGTTCGGTGCTGCGGTTCCATGAAACGAGCACGTTGCGTCCGATTGTCTTTGGCGCGGTCGGCGGCACGATCAATACCGGCCTGCCGCTTTCGAACAGCGCGGCTTCCAATGGCGGCATGCGGGGATTTTGCGGCTCGGGCCCCGGCCGGCCGAGCACGATCAGATCGAAGACGCGGCCGTAGCTGCCGATGAAGGCATCGTCCGCAAGCTCCTCCCGCGGCCAGCCATAGGAAAAGACCGCCGGCTCGGACACGCCCGGCGGCACGCCATGGGCCTGCATGAAGGCTTCGAACTCGGCGCGTGCCTGCGGCGCGCTGTCACCGTCGAAGGCGCCCGAGATCGCCAGACTGCTGACCGGCTCGACCGTCACATAGGTCGCGAGCGAAGGCCGGACCGCGAAGCCTTCCATGTAGCCGTCGAATTCGCGGGCAACCAGCCGGGCGGCTTCGAGAACCGCCGGCATCGCGTCGTGATCCTCGGTCGGTATCAAAATGGTCTTCATGCCGGAGCCGTGTGAGAGCAACGCCTACCCCCAACAATGACGGTCCTTGTCGAGGGGTCCAGGCGGAACGATGGTTTTGACGCCAGCCGGCGCCGCGCCGGTATCCTAAACCCTTCCTTAACGGCACCCCAGTAGCTTTTATCGGACGGTATCGGGCTCAAGGTCCGAGGCCCGGGGCACCATGGTCCGCATCGAATTCAACCGCCTGCGTTTCCTCGTCATCGACGACAACGCCCATATGCGCCGGATGCTGCGCACGCTGCTGCACGGCTTCGGCGCGCGCGAAGTGCATGAGGCGGAAGACGGCGCGGCCGGCCTGGAAGCCTTCACCCACCACACCCCGGATATCGTGATCACCGATTGGGCGATGCCGATCTTCGACGGGCTCGAACTCACCCAGATGATTCGCCAGCCGGGCGCCAACTCCAATCCTTACGTGGCGATTATCATGCTCACCGGGCATTCGGAAAAGAAACGCGTGGTCTCGGCGCGCGATGCCGGCGTCACCGAATTCCTCGCCAAGCCGATCTCGGCCAAGGGCCTCTATCAGCGCATCGTCAACGTGGTCGCCAATCCGCGCCCGTTCATCAAGACCAAGACCTATTTCGGTCCCGATCGCCGCCGTAACGTCAATCCGAATTATGTCGGCACCGAGCGCCGCAAAGGCGGCAAGGCCGACATCATCAAGCAAGCTCCCTTGTTTGAAAAAGTCCGCTCCCAAGGCTGACAAGGCAAAGCACCATGGCCCCCCCTAAAAAGAATTCGGCAGCAGTCGCTACTTACGGCGATCACGAGGTCATTCAGCCGGAAAACAAGCTGCGCAAGGTGGTCAGCGTCAAGCCGCTGCCGCCCGGAGAGGATCCGGTCGCGCGCGCGGAAAAGGCGCTGGCCGACCTGTCGACGGAATTCTCATCCTGGATGGACTCCGAATGCGAACGGCTGGACCAGGCCCGACGCAGTATCGCCGCCGGCGGCTTCACCGCGGCGAGCAAGGACGCCCTATTCCACGCCGCCCATGACATCAAGGGCGAAGCCGCGACCTTCGGATTTCCCCTGGTGGCATTGGCCGCCGACAGCCTGTGCCGGCTGATCGAGCACACGCCCGACGTGACCCGCATTCCGGTCAAGCTGGTGGATCAGCATGTCGATGCGGTGCGCGCGATCCACCGCGAATATTCCCGCTCCGACGCCAAGGAATTGGCCGCCACGCTGACCAAGCGATTGCGCGCGGTGACCGACGAGTTTCTCATGCATGAGAACCGCGGCCGGCCGGACGTGCTCGCACAGATCAAGGGCCCGTCGATAGTGCCGGAATAGCCGCTGTCATGCCCCGCGCAGGCGGGGGAGCGGATGATGACGGGTGGCGCTACGCCACCAGCCGCGCGTCGTCGATGAGCCGGCCGGCGTCGATCGAATGATCGTTTGCGACCAGATCGTCGCAGAACATGCGCGCTTCCTCGCGCGCAGCCTCGACCACGAACCGCCGCAGCAGCGCCAGCAGCGACGTCAGATCCCGGCCGCGCTCGGCCGCGCAAGCACTCAGCACGCGCTCGACCATGCGCCGCTTGAGCCGCGCCGCCCCGCCCCGCTCGCCGACCAGCGCGCCCTCGCGCATGGCCGCGATCGCTGCGCGGAACGCCGGATAAGCCGTATCCGGCAGTCCGGCCTTGCGGTAGAGCGCGCTAAGGCCGGAAATATTTCGGTCGTGGATATAGCTGGTGACGCGGTCGATCGGCACGCCGGACAATTCCGCCAGCGCCTCCTCGAACAGCACCACATTGCCGGAGAGCAGCGCGCGTAGGATCATGCCGGCGGTGAGCTGTCCGCTCTGGCGCAAATGCTGCACCAGGTGGCTGACCTCCTCGTAAGGCGTGTCGGCGGCGAGCGCGACGGTCGCCTTCTCGCAGGCCTCGCGCGCCGCGTCTTCCGCATGTTCGGGGCCCAGCCATTGCCGCCCGGCGACGAAGCCGGCCAGCGTCTGCGACAGCTTGCTGAGCAGCGCTTGGCGGGTCGCCATCGGCAGATCGGCGCGCGCCAACACGGGCTCGCGGATCGCCGCCAGATGGCCGAAGCGCTCGACGACGCGGTCGATGGAGAACGACGCGATATCGGCGTCGGAATTTTCCAGCAGCGCGAGGCAGGCCTGCGCCGATCCCACTTCGGCAATGGCGGCGGCCAGCGAGCGCGGCAGCATGGCGCGGCTGGCGATGGCGGCCTGTGCCGCCGGCTGCGCAGTGGCCACCAGGTCGATCAGATCGGCTTCCTGCAACAGCGGCGAAAGCGCGAGCATCGCCATCGCGATCTCCGGCTGATCGTTGGCGAGCGCGTGCACCACCACCGGCGGCGCCTTCTGCGAAGTGGCGAACACGTCCGCGAGCGCGCGCCGCACCAGCGGCGAGGGATCGTCGAGCAGCATGATCATCGCGCCTTCAGCAGCGGCGATGTCGTCGGGCGACAGATCGGAATAGAGATAGGCGCGTGCGAGCGCCGATGTGGCCTCGGCCCTTTCGCCGGGCGGAGCATGGCGTATCCACTGCAAAAACTGACGGACAATCATTGGCACAACCTGACGCGACCGACAGCCATCGTGCACATCGACGGCATGGCTAAGCCTAATCGACGACGCTTAACAAAGCGTTCACCATAGAAATTATGGAGCCGTTAACGATGCGGTAAGCCGCGCGCTCTGTCTCAGATCTTGCCGCCGGCCGGCTTGCGGGGTGCGGCCGGCGTATCGGTGAACAGATTGAGCATGAGCGACGGCGCGGCCG
>OCZT010005904.1_pt1 | contig 12157 bp, 12 predicted proteins | sample 1539031 | NCBI WGS metagenome assembly OCZT01 (sample SAMEA3539308, study PRJEB22396) | soil metagenome | biome: tundra; feature: field; material: soil | place: USA | collected 2010-05 | depth 0.15 m
TACTGTGGATAACCACCCAAAATTTCATAAAAACTGTGGATAAACCTCCGAAAACCTCACCATTTATCCCCAATTCTGAATTCACACTTACAAGGAAAACTTTTACAAAAACCGGGATGTGGACAGTTTGCGTTTTCCGTGGTTATCCGGGAGTGTGGATAGGCCAAATTCACTCAAAAATCAGGTTTCCCTGTCAATCCACAGGCAAAGGTTCAATTACAAGATCTCTATTCTATAAAACACTCTTGATGACGGATAAGCCAGTGGAAAATGCCAGTTCCTCAGATAAAAGTGAGATTACCAGATTTTCTCCAGGAAGATCGTAGAAGAACCCGGGCTGAACCAAGACTCCGTTGTCCAAAAGCCTCTGACACGCTTCTAACTCTCCAACTTGACGCAGGCGCAAGATTCTGGTCCAACCTCCTCCAGCAGGAAGAGCTTCCAGGGCCTCTGTGGAGAGGTTTTGCAGAAAGTCCAAGTTCCGCAGGCAGCGCTGCTTGATCGGGCCGTGAAGGCCCTTCTGAAGCTCTAGAAGATCATCCAAGGCGGTTTGGACAGGGGTCGAAGCGGAAAGAAGGCTGTCGTTGAGACAAGCCAATCGATCGATCGCCCCATCCAGATTCAAAGAAGGCCCGCTGGCGTGGATCCATCCGAGCTTGAATTGTGGCAATCCCAAAGATTTGGAAAGACCGCCCAGAACAAACACCAAACAAGATTTTTCTCCATGCAGGGAATGAAAACCGTCACCGTGGAGATCTTCCGCGAAGACTTCGTCGCAGATCAAGGCCTTTCCATTTTGCTGGCACAGTTCCAGGACCTTCTCTCTCTCCAGCGGGGAAAGCCACCAACCGGTGGGGTTGCCGGGCTGGATCAGGACCAGAGCCCGGACCGTTGGATCTTTTAGATGTCGCTGGACCCAACCGATGTCCAAGTGCCATCTGGAATCCGACCAGCGCAAAGGGATGTCGACCAGACCCACTCCCCCGTGCCGAGCCAGATCATCCAACAAGGGATAGCTGGGACGACAGACCGCGAGGCGGTCGCCAGGATCTGTCAGCAACTGGAAAAGGATGGAATAGGCTTCGCTGGTGCTAGCGCAAAGCACCCAATGATCCGGAGTTCCGCCGAATCGGCGGGACAACGCTTCACGAGCGAAAAGCAGGCCCAACGGTTGTGGATCGTAGTGGCGAGCCTGCTCGCGCGATAGGAAGGAGAGAGCTTGTCTTTCCAGGTCAGAGCGTTCTTCCCAACCTGTGGGATCCGTGCGGGTCAGGTCATACAGGATTTGTCCGCGTCGACGCGCTTGTGCCATGGCCTGCACGATGGGTGATGCAGAACCGATGGGGTTTGCACTTCGAAGGGAAAAGTTCATCCACACACCTTAGGAAGGGACCCAGGACAACAGACTAGCGCTTGAGCGTAACGTCCCCGAATCCTGGCACCAGCTTGGCCGATTCGTCGGCGTGGTAGGAACTGCGAACCATGGGTCCGGAGGCCACAGAATCAAAACCGATGCTTTCCGCGAAGGCCTTCCAATCGGCAAATTCGTCAGGAGTCACCCAGCGGTCCACCGGTAGATACTGCTTCCCGGGCTGCAGATATTGGCCCAAGGTGAGAATCCGAACCCCGGCATCCCGGAGTCGACGCAAACTGTCCGCGATCTCTGGAAGCCGCTCCCCTATCCCGAGCATCAAGCCTGATTTGGTCACGGCACCATGCTGGGCTGCCCAGGAAAGAACGCGCAAGGAGCGCTCGTAGCTCGCTTGGGGGCGCACCGCGCGGCTCATGCGCTCCACGGTCTCGAGGTTGTGGTTGTAGACGTCGGGTCCCGCCTCCAGCACCTGCAGCAACAGATCTTGGCGGCCTTTGAAGTCGCCGGTGAGCGTCTCTAGCGTCAGGGAGGGAGATGCGGCCTTCACGAGGCGGATCGTTTGGGCCCAGATTCCGGCACCGCCGTCGGCGAGTTCGTCACGGTTGACGGAGGTGATCACGCAATGGCGCAGACGCATGAGCACCACCGCGTCTGCTACCCGCCGAGGTTCGTCCAAATCGAGCTCGGTGGGAAGCCCCGTGGCCACCGCGCAGAAGCCGCAAGCGCGGGTACACACGTTTCCCAGGATCATGAAAGTGGCCGTGCCGCGGGCCCAGCATTCGCCCATGTTGGGGCATTCGGCCGATTGGCAAACGGTGTGCAGCTTGTGTCCGTCCACGATATTTCGCACTTCGGCGAACACGGGGCCGCCGGGAAGGCGGGAGCGAATCCAGGAGGGTTTGCGGCCGATGGTCTGGGTTTGTTCGGTGGGCATGGAATGGATCAAAGTACTCGTTCGCGCAATGGCGGTTCAACGAGCATTCCCGCGATTGGCCGGACCGGCTATATTCTTTGTGGGCCTTCGGAATCGGAGGTCTGCGCCGATTGGCGCATCGTCCATCGCCAAATGAAGGAGTATTCCGTGGCCAAGGCTCAGGATGCGAAAAAAGAGACCAAGAAGAAGCCGGAAAAGACCTTGAAGGAAAAGCGCGTCGAGAAGCAGGCGAAGAAGTCTTCCAAGGGCGGATAGCCGAGCTTATCCCGCAGTGCCGGGAGAGCACCGGGTGATTCGGACCGAAGGAAATGATTCGGCCGGAAAACCCGGGCTCAGCACGACAATTCCCGTCAAATCAAATGTTCCAACCTGCGGTGAAGAACCAGGTGCGGGGTCCATCCATGGCCGGACGCAACCATGTGCCTTGGAGAAAAGGAATACGGTGTCCCAGGCAGGTTGCGAAGAAATGGAATAGGAGGACGAAAATCGCCGCCCAGCCGCGGATGCCGTCGATTTCGAGGATTCGCTGGGGTTGTGGTTTCCCATCGGGCATTTGATTTGGATCTGCTAAGCTGGTCACCTGTACATTCTTTGTCATCCTATGCGAATGGCGGTCTCCTGCCCGCGAATTCGACGCAGAAACGGCCGCTCGACGAAGGTCCAGGACAAGGCTGCGATGGGCATGGTGATCGCTGTCGCCCATACCGTGAGTGCAACGGGGGATAGTTGGGGAAACCGGTCCACCAGGCACTGCTGGACCGGCCAGGCCCACAGATAAAACCCGTAGGACCAGTCGGGAAGGGCCTTCTCTGCAAATACCGAAATCTGTCCTATGGAGACGACGGCAAGGGGGAAAAGAATCGCGTCCAAGGCGTACGACTGTGCCGGAAGCGCGAAGCTGGAAAGGCGGAGCACCACCACGATGGCGAAGGACCAGTGCAGGATCGAAGGCGAAAGCCGAAAAGTCGCCAGGGTCCAGCCTCCCGAAAACAAGGCGAGGAATTCCACGAGGTAGAAGATCCGGAAGCCGAGGAATTTGACATCGCCGGCCGGGAGGAACCGTTCGCCGCAAAGAAGCGCGATTGTAGCGGCACCCCATAGGATGCCTGGAACCAGCAGGGATGGCAGCCTTGTCCGGCGGAGCCAGCCGAACCAAATCGATCCTAGGAAGCCATACATCAGGATTTCGTACGGAAGGCTCCAGGTGGAACCGTTGGCGGAGGTGAAAGCGTGGGTCTGGAATAGCCCCTGGAAGTTCCAACGGGAACCGCATAAAATTGCGGAGAGTAGATCTCGGGCGCCTGTGAAACGGAGGTTCGATATTGCCGAAGGACTGGAGAACGTGGGCCAGATGATCAGCGCCACACCGAGTACCACGGCGACATAGGCAGGACCCAGACGACGTAAGCGACGTCCCACGAAGTCCAGCAGCCCGAGGCTTCGCCGGGCGCTGAGGGAGACCATGTAACCGCTCAAGGAAAAGAAGATGGCCAGACCCCAATGTCCCCACAGGCCATTATTCCAAGCGGGTTTGCCAAGCAGGGACGGGGAGTGGTTCACCAATACCATCCAGGCGCCTAGAAGCCGGAGGGCCGTAGCGTTGTGTAGGCGCATAGCGGAAATATGGCTTGTTGGTCCGCTTGGATGCTTGTAGGGGACGCTATTCCCCTATGAGCAAAGGTCCATGCACGGAATTGCGCGAATCTTTCAACGACCAGTAGTACACACCAGGGCGAACCTTTGAGGTGGTTGGCAGGTTGATCTGGAACGCACCGTAGTTGGATTTGTCCCGATCTTGATGCAGGATCAACGTCCCATCCGCGGCGACCAGGTCGAACTGGGCTCCGGATGTTGCCCCGTCCACGAACAGTGTCCTGTTCTGGCGGAGCCGGACAGGATTTGGATACACCTTGATGATGGATTTCGTCAGGCGCGAGGGCACGGAACGGTAGGGGGATGTCCAAAGGGAAAGACCGGAAGCCGAAGCGATTAAGGCTTTTCCAGTGGCAGAATCCAAGGCCAAATCGCGGATATTGTTATCGGGTAGGCCGTCATTCTGGGTGATTGGCTGTGGACGAGCTCGTACGAATTTCGGCCGTCCTGAGGAGTCCCCCTGGAGAGAGAAGATGTCGATTCCTTGGTTGCCAGCTGCCCAGATCTGCCCCTGGGCATCCACAACTAGCCCGGTGTAGAGTTGTGTTATTCCTGAGGCGGCAATGAACGTGTCTGACGCGACAGCATCCGAAGCAATGGCACCCAGGACCCCATTGCCCGCCGCCACAATCCATGTCTTTCCTTGGAATGGGTACTCCACCACTCTGGTCATGTAGGAGGTCTGCGGCCACCGGGTTAGGCCAGACGGAATTTGGGGGGGATTGGAAGGTGTTGCATTGGCAACCCGAATCAAGCCCACGGTGGTTGCGAGCCAAAGGTCGCTTCCGACAGGCAGAAGATCTACGGTCAGGACTTGATCTGTGACCCCGATTTTTGTCGCATCGATCTCCATGCAGGTCGGTGTTTTGTTTCCTTCTGAGGGGAAGAAGAAAATCGGCCCGGACGAGTAGGTGTAGGTCGAAGCCCAAACTCCGGTAGCGGCGGTGCGGACACTCAAACCGATGGTTCCGTAGGCTTGATCGATCGGATTTTGGAAACAGGTGTCGTTGTTGTGATTCCACTGGGTCCATGTCCCTGGGGCGGAAGAAACGAGAAAGCCGCCGTGGGAAGTGGCGTCACCCCATGAAGCGACAACGGCTTCTCCTTTGGGACCAGATGCAAGCACGCGCTGTTGGCTGCTTAGATCGTAAGATAACGGCCAAGTCGGCCGAATTTTGATGCTTGGATTGTCCTGTGAGGGAACTTGAATTGTGTCCACCACCCAATTGCCGCTTTGACCTCTTCTCCATAGGCGCGTGGAGCTTCCGTCGCCGGTCAAGTGCAAAAGCGTTCCGTCTTTTCCCATGGCCACGGAGAACGGGAGGTTGTCCGGCAGCGCGCCCTCCGGATGCAGCGTCTGCAGTTTTCCGTCGGAGGTCAAAAGCTGCAGGCCGTTTCCTGTCGTGGACAAAAAGTGTCCCCACGGAGTGGAGATCGCCTGGAACACTCCTGGCACACTGGCCGATCCGCCTTTCCAGCTGAATTTGCCGCCGCTGATCTGGAGGCCGTTGGCGAAGTCGCTCCATTGCCCCAGCGTGCCCAAGTGCACGCCCGTGGAGTCGCGAAGCAGCGTGTAGGCGCCGCGGGAAAGAGCGGATTGGACGGTCCAGCGGTCGGCAGAGAGGTAGTAGCCCGCCTTTCCGATGTGCTTGGACGCCGAATCCGTGTTCCACACGGGATCCGTGGCGTAGGCGAGTCCCTGGGGAAGGGAAACCCAAAGGGTGTCGTGTTGGGCCATGACGGAGGTGACCGTGTCGCGAACCGTACCGAAGGATGAAATATTGTCCACCGCCACGCGGTCTGTGGTGGAGAACAAGCTCAGGCCTTTTGGTCCGCCTAGAACCAGGTAACCCTTCCAGAAGGTGGCCACGCCGGGAGAAAAAGTCCACCCTGAAGTGGTGTAGGAACCTACAGGCTCCCAAAAGGACGAGCCGGCGACCAAAACAGCCAGGTGTCCGTCGGTGCAAATGGCCCAGATGTTCCCGGAGGAATCTGCGACCACGGAGGCGATATCCAGCGAAGGGAGGTCTTGCAGCCCTGTGAGGACCGTTCCCTTCGCGGTGGCGGGATTCCATTCCACCACTCCACCCGTGGTGGCCGCCAACACGGTCTGATCGGCGCGCAGGACGGCGGATCTAGCAGTTTGGACAGGGGTCCAGATCTTCCAATCGCCAAAAAAGGCATTGGAGGAACAGACCATTCCCAGCGAGAAAAGAAGTGCGCGACGCATGGTGCCCAAGATACGTCGATGGAGATCTATCGTTTCGGATTCCATTGGATTCGATCATTCTCATAGGGATGCCGGGCTCCGGAAAGAGCACCGTGGGCGTGCTTCTGGCCAAGGAGCTGCGCAAGGAATTTGTTGACACCGATCTCCTGATCCAGACCGGGACCGGTCGGGGTTTGCAGGATATTCTGGACCAGGATGGGATCCCTGGTTTCCTGGCGGTGGAGGAAGCTGCTGTCTTGCGCTTTTCGCCAACCGGGATGGTGGTGGCCACCGGAGGATCGGTGGTCTATTCCCGCAAGGCCATGGAGCACCTCTGTGGCCACGGCGTGTGTGTGTACCTGGACTGCTCGGTGGAATCGCTGGAGCGAAGGTTGTCCAATCTCCATTCCCGTGGCGTGGTTCGGGCTCCTGGGCAATCGGTGGAAGAACTCTTCCGCGAGCGGGATCCGCTCTACCGGACATGGGCCAAGATCGTGGTCGACAACAGCCATGACGACCACGGCAGAGTCGTGGAGGAAATCGCCCGGAAGCTTCTGTTGCTGGCCACCTGAGAAACCGCAGTCGGCAGGTTTCATTCCGAAGGCCGTGGAAAGTGGTTGTCCGGGTACCTACTGATATTGTAGTCTGAGCCACGGAACAGAAGGAGAGCCCCCGGTGGACAGAATTCGTACCCGCGAAAAAATCGTTGCCAAGGCCACGGAAGAGATCCTTCGCCAAGGCTACTCGCGCACCACCATGGACGCGATTGCCACCAGGCTGGGGATGAGCAAGAAGACCATCTACCAGCTCTATCCAAGCAAGAAGGACCTTCTGCGCGGAGTCTTGTCGGCTTTGCAGATGGAAATCGAGCAGGGCTTGGAGCAGATTGTGTTCCGACCGGATCTTGCTTTTCGGGAAAAGTGGCTGGCCGTGGTGGAGTTCACCGCTTGCCAGTACGGTCGCTTTGGGCCTGGATTCGTGGATGACCTTCGCACGGTCGATCCCGAGATCTTCCAGATCTTGGACAAATTCCGGAGCGATCTGGTGCAGCGCTGCTTTTCCTCTCTGGCCGCGGAGGGGGTCCGCGAGGGCGCCTTCCGGGCCGACATCGATCCTCGGTTCCTTTCAGCCGTCTACCTAGCGATCGTGCAGGCGATTCTCAACCCGGTGGCCCTCCAGCAATTGGGCATGGCGCCGGACCATGCCTATCTCGAAGTGGTGAAGCTGATCCTGGATGGGATCACCCGCCACACGCATCAGTCGGACACGAACCTGTAGCCTTCGCCGGGCACGGTCTGGATGTAGCGCGGCCGCTTGGGGTCCGGTTCGATCTTCTTGCGTACCGCCACCACGAAGTTGTCGATGGTGCGCGTCTGCACGCCGTCCGAGTATCCCCATACCTCTCGCAAAAGCTCGTCGCGGGTCACCACGCGCCCGGATGCCTCCACAAGACGCCTCAGCAGCATGGCTTCCTTGAAGGAGAGGTCCACGCGCCCCTTGGGGCCTTCCACGGTAGATGAACGGAAATCCACCACGCGTTCGCCGATGCGGATTCCATCTCCGGGCGATGAATTGACGGATCCTGTCAGCCACTCCCGGGACCGGATGAGGCTGCGCACGCGCGCCAGCAGCACGTCCAGGTCGAAGGGCTTGGTCATGTAGTCGTCGGCGCCCTTCTGCAGGCCTTCCACGATGGCGTCGGAGCTCGCGGTAGCAGAAAGGATCAGGACCGGAGTGCGCAGGTCCGATCGTCGCAGCGCCTCCAGCACCTCCAGGCCCGAAATCCCGGGCAGCAGCATGTCCAAGACCACCAGCGAGTAGCCGCCTTCCAGCGCGGCTTGGAGCCCGGTCTCGCCGTCGGGACGATGATCGACGGAAAAGCCTTCCTCGCGCAAATTGAACTCAAGCCCTAAGGCCATAGGGAAGTCGTCTTCCACCAACAGAAGTTTGTGGCCGCTCATGCTGTGACCGGCAGTTTGAACCAGAACACGCTGCCCTTTCCTTCGGGATTGTCCCTGACGCCCATGGTGCCGCCAAGGAGGAGTATGGAGGAGTTGGCGATGTAAAGCCCAAGACCTGTGCCGGTGCGGCGGCGGTGTTCGCGACCGGGAACGCGGAAAAAACGGAGGAAGATCTTCTTGTGGTACTTGTGCGGGATCCCCAGGCCGCGGTCGATCACTTCCACGGAGATCCAGGTGCCTTGGCGCACGGTGCGCAGCTCGGGAGCCGAGCCATCACCGTACTTGGTGGCGTTTTGCAGCAGGTTGTCCAGGATGGATTCCATCAGGATCCGGTCCATGCGGACCACGGCGCTGGAGCCATTGCCCAGCCGGAAATCGGGGCTGGAGGGGCGGCGACCATATTCCTGGATCCAATCGCGAAGATCCAGGCGTTCGGGCCGGATCTCCTGCATGCGACCTTCGATGCGCCGGGCTTGGAGAATGCGCGACACCAACTGGTCCAGCCGCCGTGTCTCCTGCAGGATCAGTGCCACGAATCGCGAGCGGTCCTCTTCGGAAAGGTTGGGGCGCTGCAAGGTCTGGGCAAAGAGCTGGACGTTGGCGGTGGGCAGCTTCAGCTCGTGGGTGGTCATGCTGAGCCAATCGGTCTGCAGCGAACGATAGCGGCGGTTCACCAGGTAGGAAGTGAAGAACAGGGAGAGGGCCACAAGGATGGTGGCGAAGAACACGGATCCCATCGCGAGAACGGGCCAGCGCGTGGAGCCGTCGTGGCTGATCCCGCCGCTGCGCAGCATTTCGAGATTGTGGCTCAGCTCCTTGATGGTGCGGAAGTCACCGATGATATAGACGTTCCAGAGCACCAGGAGCGTGATGACCATGATCACAGCGACCACGAATCCGGCAATCGCGATTCCAAGCGTCCAGCGGCGCATGGACCTCAACCTAGAATCATCAATCTCTTCGGGTCAGATTCCCTGAACCTTGTACCATTCCCGTATTGACCATGCCGCCAACCGGACTCCTCCTTTCCAACCTGGGATCGCCCGCATCGCCTGACCGCGGTGCCGTGGCTTCCTATCTGCGTCAATTTCTGACGGATCGACGCGCCATCGACATCGGTTGGCTTCCCCGCCAACTGCTAGTGCGCGGGATCATTGCCCCCTTCCGATCTGGGCGCAGTGCCCGGGCGTATCGCAAGATTTGGACTCCGGAAGGCTCGCCCCTGGTGATGCATACCGTGTCCCTGGCTGCGAAGGTGGCCGAGATTCTAGGGCCCCAATGGCGGGTGGTTGCGGGGATGCGCACCGGAAATCCATCCATGGAACAGGCGCTGGACCAGCTTTTGGACGCCGGGTGCCGTCGCATTGTGCTTTTGCCGCTGTACCCGCAGTACGCTTCGGCCACGACGGGCTCCACCTTGGAGGAAGTCTGGCGATTGGCGTCGCGCAAGGAGGTGGTGCCGGAAATCGTCCCCATTCGGTCGTTTCACGACCATCCAGGTTTCCTGGGTGCAGTAGCGGACCGGATCCGGCCTGTTCTTGCACAGGCGCCGTCGGCCCGGCTCGTGTTCTCCTTCCACGGCCTGCCCGAGCGCCAGATCAAGAAAGCAGACTCTGTCGGAAATTGTCTGACAGAGGGATGCTGCGATTCAGGGGAGGGCACGGCTCGCGGTTGCTACAAGGCGCAGTGTACGGCCACCGCAAGGGAATTGGCGCGTCGGTTGGATCTTTCCCAAGAGCGTTGGACCATAGCCTTCCAGTCGCGGCTGGGACGCATTCCCTGGATCGGGCCCTCGACGTCCCAAACCCTGTCCGACCTTGCCGCGCGCGGAGAACGGGAGGTCGTGGTGGTCACCCCCTCGTTCGTGGCCGATTGCTTGGAAACCCTGGAGGAAATCGGGATGGGCTTAGCCGAGGCGTTCGAGGCCCGCGGGGGTAGGCTCCATCTCGTTCCGTGCCTGAACTGTGGCGAAGACTGGGCGCATGCGGTGGCACAGATAGCCCTTTCCTATCTTCCCCCTCTACGATGAGGAAGCTTCCAAACGCAATCGCGACCCTGCTGGTCGCCGGTATGATGGCCTCCTGCTCTCGCAACGAAGGCACCGTGGTGGCGCGCGTGGGCAAGGAAGCCTTGACGCGTGAGCAGCTTCTGGCCATGGTTCCGCCGGAACTGTCCGACCATGCCGGCCGTGATGTGTACCTGGACATGACTCGCCGTTGGATCCGCACCCGCCTCTTGGCCCGCGAGGCGCGCCGTTTGGAATTGGACGACAACCTGGAAGTGCGACGTCAAATCCGGGAGCGGACAGAAGACATACTGGCACAAGCCTTGACCGACCGTGTGCTGGACACCATTCCCGAAATGCCCGAACAGGCCTTGCGGAAGTACTACGACGACAACCAGCAAGAATTCCTGCGCCAGGAACCAGAGTTGGCCTTCCGACGCCTGCGACTTCCCGACCAAGCCACGGCTGCGGCCATGCGCCAGGCCATCACTCCGGTGGGATTCGCCAACGAGGCCCAGCGCTTGAACCCTGATCCTTCTGTGGCCCTGGAAGCCCAACGCTTCTGGCGCCGCTCGGAACTTCCCGCCAACGTGGCCGAGGTGCTCTTCTCCCTCCAGGAGGGCGAGATCTCTCCGCCCGTGCAGGTGACCGACGGCTGGGCGTTGTTTTTGGTGGTGTCGCGCGTGCAGGCTGGCACCGTGCGCGCCTTTCCCGAAGTGGCAGACCTTATCCGTCTTCGCCTGACCGAGATCGAACGCAAGCGCCGCCTGGATGAAGTTGTGGCCCAGCTCGCCCGTCAGTCGGGCACAGAAATTGTCTCCAAGGCTCTGCCGGGATCCGACAGCGCCGCTCCCAAGAAGTGACCATGATCCTCCCTTTGCTTTTGACATCCCTCCTCTCTTCTCCCTTGCCTCCTTCCGACGGCATTGCCGTCTTGGTAGGCGATCAGCCTATTCTGGTTTCTGACGTGGCCGAGGCTCTTCGTTACCAGCTCCAGGCCAATCCAGCGCTCAAAGGGCTATCGTCCACGGAAAGGGCTCACCGGGTTGTGGACCAGATGGTGGACGACAAAATCCTGCTGATCCGCGCCAAGGCCGAGACGTTGGACGTTCCGGAGTCCGATGTCAATGCGCGGGTGGAACAAAGGATCGCGGAAATGACTGAAAGGGCCGGCGGCGGAGACGCTCTGGTCCGCATGCTGAAAGAGAAGGGTGGACTCAACCTGGGGCAGTATCGGCTGCGCCTTTCCCGCCAGATCAAGGAAGATCGGCTCAAGGAGAAGCTGCGCGACAAGTACGTGGGGAAGGTCGATCCTGTGCGCGAAGAGGTCTTGTCCTTCTACCGGGTGTACAAGGACTCCATGCCCATGCTCCCCGACCAGGTGAAGCTCGCCCAGATCGTGGTCAAGGTCACCGCCGACCCCGCCCGCGACAGCGCCGCTTTGCGCAAAGCCAAGGACGCCATTGAGCGGCTTCGGCAAGGCGCAGATTTTGCCACATTGGCCAACGAGCTTTCCGACGATCCGGGATCCAAGGACAAGGGCGGAGATATTGGCTTTACCAAGCGAGGAGAGCTGGATCCCGCCTATGAGAAAGCAGCGGTCGGTCTCGAGACAGGTCGCCACACGCTGAATCCCGTGCGTTCGCGCTACGGTTGGCATGTGATCGAGTTGACGAGCCGGCGGGACCAGGAGTTCCGCACCCGGCACATTTTGATCTCCGTGATTCCCAACGCCACCGACACCGCCCGAGCCAGGGAGCTCGCGGATTCGCTGCGTCGTGTCGCCGATGCGGGTGGGGATTTTGCCGCTTTGGCCCGCAAGTACAGCGCGGAGAAGGCCTCCGCGTCCTTTGGCGGCACGCTGGGCTGGTATCCGGAAAACGAACTGCAGGGACAATTCAAGGATCTGATCTCAGGCATTCCCACCGGCAAGACCGGCGAGCCCGTGCCCACCGCCGAAGGCCTTTTGGTGATCCGCGTGGAGGAGCGCCTGCAATCGCGCAAGCTCACCCCCGACGAGGAC
>OCZT010005905.1_pt1 | contig 12156 bp, 11 predicted proteins | sample 1539031 | NCBI WGS metagenome assembly OCZT01 (sample SAMEA3539308, study PRJEB22396) | soil metagenome | biome: tundra; feature: field; material: soil | place: USA | collected 2010-05 | depth 0.15 m
CTATCGGGTTTGACAGCGGCACGCCGAACATGGCCCGGGTCTATGACTACTGGCTAGGCGGCAAGGACCACTACGCTGCCGACCGGGCCGAGGCCGAGCGGCTGCTGGCGATCTGCCCGCCGCTGCGGGATCTGGTCCGGGAGAACCGGGCGTTCGTGACCCAGGCCATCACCTGGGCCGCCCGTCAGGGGATCGGGCAGTTCATCGATCTGGGTGCGGGGCTTCCGGCGTCCCCGTCGGTCCACCAGGCCGCGCGGGCGGTCCTGCCCGCCGCCCGGGTCGCCTATGTCGACATCGACCCAGTGGTGCTGTCCCATGCCCAGGCGCTGCTGACCACGAACGACGGCGTGACGGCCATCTCCGCGGACCTGCGCGACCCCGCGGGCGTGCTGGCGCACCCGGAGCTGCGGGTCGTCATCGACCCGGCCAGGCCGGCTGGGATCATCCTCGGCGCGGTCCTGCACTTCTTCGACGCCGACGCTGCCCGCGCGGTGACCGGCGGATACGCGCGGCTGATGGCGCCGGGCAGTTGCCTGATCATCTCCGTGGCGTGCTATGACGACGAGGCGCTCGGCAAGCAGCTGTCCGCTGAGTACACCGCGGCCACCTGGCACAACCACTCCCACGCGGACGTGGTGTCATTCTTCGCCGGGCTGGATCTCGTCGGGCCCGGCGTCACCGAGGCGCAGACCTGGCGGGCGTGGATGCCCGAGCCTGTGCTGCGCCGCCGCGAGGGCCACGTGCTGGCGGGGGTGGCGCAAAGCCGTACCTGACCTCCGTGGGCCGCAGATCGGGAGAGCTGGTGCACCAGTGAGCGGCGCTCACGAGCAGCCCTGCAGGGCATAGTGGCAGCGAGGGCAGGAGGTCTGCCGCGAAAATGCCGCTCACGGTCGATCGGCCGCAATGGAAACCCGCCGTCGACCGCGGGAGCACGCAGGGACGGGTCTGTCTTCTCATAAAACGAGTCGAGGCCGCAACGGAGCCCGCCGTCGAACGGCCGGAGCACGTGAACAGGTTGACGGCCTTGGTGCCCATCCGGGTCTCGCCGTAATGGAGCCCGCCGCTGAACGGCGGGAGCACGCCGCCGCGCCGTCGACGTCGCCCTCCTGAAGATCACGCCGCAATGGAGCCCGCCATCAGACGGCCGGAGCACTCGGCCCGCCGCTGAACGGCGGGAGCACCGGTCTCGGGCAGGATGTCGGCGGCATCTTCTTCGGGCCGCAAAGGAGCCCGCCGCTGAACGGCGGGAGCGCCAGCAGAGGCCGCTGGCGGGTGCCCAGGCGTGGGATCCGCCGCAATGGAGCCCGCCGCTGAACGGCGGGAGCACGGCTCGCAGTTTCGAGGCCTTCTGACCTGCACAACAGCCTGTCATGCGAGCGGCAGGTGGAAGCATGGCGCCCGGACCCGCTAAATGGACTTGAGCCCAAGAGTACAAAAACGCCCGCTGCCCTGAATGCGAGCGCTCCCCGGCTCTTGAGTCACCACCTCAACGCTCGCGGAACCCCGCACCTGAACGTCCTCAAGGGCAGCGAGCCGGACCCGCCGCAATGGAGCCCGCCGTTGAACAGCGGGAGCACACATGCTTACCCAAGGCGCTGGCCTGAACTACCTGCTGCCGCAATGGAGCCCGCCGTCGAACGGCGGGAGCACGCAGGTTTTCCGGCTGGCCCTTGCCGAGGTTCGTCCAACCGCAATGGAGCCCGCCTCTGGACGGCGGGAGCACGAAACGACCCGGGCAGCGGCACCCGGCGATTTACGTACCGCAATGGAGCCCGCCGCTGGACGGCGGGAGCACGTGATCGTGCGGGACTACTGGCAGCCATACCTGGCCACCGCAATGGAGCCCGCCGCTGGACGGCGGGAGCACGCCAGTCCGCCGCCGGGGTCAAGGCGTCGGCGACCCGACCGCAATGGAGCCCGCCGCTGGACGGCGGGAGCACCCTGAACTACCTCGAGGGCGCCGGGTGGGTGATCCGACCGCAATGGAGCCCGCCGCTGGACGGCGGGAGCACGGCTCGCAAAATCCGGGCCGTCTGACCTGCGCAAACAGGTCGTCGCACGAGCGATCCGAGCCCGGCCGTACGCCAGGACCACCAAATGGACTTGTCAAGGGGCAAAAACGGCCGCTGACCTGCATGCGAGCGCTCCCTGAGGTTGTACCCACCACCTCAGCGCTCGCAACTCAGATGATGACCGCATTGGACGAAGGCAGTTTCTCATGGTGACCGAGGAAGGGGCCCGCCGTTCAACGGCGAGAGCACGCATGACATCGCACTGGAGTGCGAGGACCCTACTGGCCGCAATGGAGCCCGCCGTTGAACGGCGGGAGCACCCAGTGTTGGTCAGGATCACGGTTGGGTCCAGCACGCCGCAATGGAGCCCGCCGATGAACGGCGAGAGCACGATCGACACCCGGATCAAGGCGGTCCTAGACACCGAGCCGCAATGGAGCCCGCCGTCGAATGGCGGGAGCACACATCGCCGAGGACAGGACCATAGCGCAGGTGTGGCAGCCGCAATGGAGCCCGCCGCTGAACGGCGGGAGCACGCCGACGCATACGTTCACCGACGTGACGAATATCGTGCCGCAATGGAGCCCGCCGTCAGACGGCGGGAGCACGTGGCGGCAACGTAGGTCTGCGCCGTGGCGGTGTCATAGCCGCAATGGAGCCCGCAGTCAGACGGCGGAGCACGTTCCCTTCGGTGAACCGTTGGAGGAAGTACACCTGGTCACAATGGGCTCCCGCCGTTGACCGGCGGGAGCACCTGACATCGCACAGGCCTGCTACCTGGTGGAGAACGCACCGCAATGGGGCCCGCCGTTGAGCGGCGGGAGCACGTTCAGCAGCGCGAGCCGCACGTGGTCATGCCAGGTACCGCAATGGAGCCCGCCGTCAGACGGCAGAAGCACCGGTCATCGGCGATCAGCACCTGGTTCAGCACATTGCCGCAATGGAGCCCGCCGTCGGACGGCGGGAGCAACCCGACCGGTATCGAGTGGATCCCCCCGGAAGACGTGCCGCAATGGAGCCCGCCGCTGAACGGCGGGAACACCCTGGACGGTGTGACGCTGACGTTCGCGCCGACCACGCAGCCGCAATGGAGCCCGCCGCTGAACGGTGGGAGCACTGTGGCGGTCGCGCACGGGGAGTTCCTGGACCTAGTGCCGCAATGGAGCCCGCGGGTGAACAGTGGGAGCACGACAAGGCGATCCGTGGCTCGATGACGGACCTGTTCTAGCCGCAATGGAACCCGCCGTTGCACGGCGGAAGAGCACCCTGCTGTACACGGGCATGCTGCCACAGAATATCTTGCCGCAATGGAGCACGTCATTTACCGGCGGGAGCACCCCGAACTTCCTGGACAGCCATGGTTACTTCATGGAGCCGCAATGGGGCCCGCCGTTGAATGGCGGGAGCACCCGCGAGCCCCTAGTGTACGCCCGTGGCTGGGACTAGCCGCAGGAGCCCCGCCGTTGAATGGAGCTGCGGCGAACAGACCGCAGAGACTGGTCTTGTAGGGCGGCCCGGTGAAGTTGAAGGGCTGGCCGCAATGGAGCCGCGGCGAACAGGCCACGGAGAGGGATACAAGGAACATGTGGGCTGATTTGTACCGGTAGCGAATTGTGCGAGCGGGGCGCCTGGATGCAGGCCCGGCAGGCCGAGCAGCGCGTCTCTGACCTGCGTGCGAGCGTTCACTGGGTTAACGTAACCGCTTGCGTACTATAAGGCTGGATATTTCTGGCGGGCGTGGAGTCTCACTGTTGAGTTGTCAAGAAGCGAACCCTGTCCTATGGCTAGCTTTCGTGTTAGCCGGTTGCTGCTACTGCAATGGGCGCGAGTACGCCTGGGAATTTCCGGCGGGGGATGTGTTGTCGCTCTGCGCCGTAGACGCCGAAGATGCCGAGGCTTGGCCAGGCTGTGCGGCGGACGGCGGGAGTGGGGTCAATGGGTATGAGGCATGGGTGCTCGATTAGCGCCTGGACTGCGGGCAGGTCGAGTCGCTGGCGCCAAAGTGGCCAGATCATGACGGGCCGCCGTTCCGTGGGGTACCAGAGGGTGGCGGCTATATTTTCGCCGTCTCCGGTGATGCGCAGCATCGGGAGGGCCATGGTTGCCAGCCAGGTGGCTCCGGGTACGCCGCTTTCCATTGCCGTGCGGCCCAGCGGGTCGTCGGCGGCCGAATTGAGGACGTGATGGTCGAGGTACTCGCCGGTGAATCCCTCGACCCGCCGCCAGCCTGCTAGCGCCTCGTGTATCCGGCTCGGATTGGCGCGGACCTCATCCAGCGGTTTCAAGAAGAAAGTCCGCAGGTTCTGCTTACCGCTCGGGGCGGCGTAGGGCGTGAGGCCGGCGCGTCCGTTGTTGTCGACTGCGAGGTCTGTCAGCAGGTACGGGAGCCAGTAACCGGCGGCGCGGGCGTCGATGTGCCGGATTTCTGCGGCGAGTTCGCGGTAGCTGCCGCGAGGGCGCCTCATCGGATCCGCATGTGCTCCGGCGCGCAGCGGGAACCGGGGGTCCACGCCAGTAATGGCGGCGTCGTCTGCGGCGGCGGCGGCGATCGCCGCCAGCTCTTGCCCTACCTCGTCGAGCGAGGACATAGATGAGTGGACAACCGCTGTCCCGTTGTTTTGGCTGAAGGACAGGCCTGCCGGGTCTGCGGTCGTGTCAGTCAGGAGGTTGAGCAGGCCGAGGGCGGCAAGGAAGCCGAGGGGGCTGCGTCCGTCAAGGGCCGGGATGTCAACGGCATGGGTCACGATGATTCCTCCGAACGCGCCGAGCACCAGATGTCGGCCAGGCGGACGATGCTTTCAAGGAGTGCCAGGCCCCAGCGGCCATAGCGTTCGCAGAGGCGGGCGAAGCGGGCGGGGCTATCCCAGTCGATGACGTCAGCGGAGTTGAGCTTGCCGCCTGTGGTGCCGTCCAGATTCACGTCGATGTCGAGCGGAGCGGGGTCGGCGATTGGCGGCAGGAGGGGGCGGGCGTAGCCGTGGTGGCTGGCGACGAGGTGGATGACGAGTTCCGGATCGACTCCGGCAGCTTCAGGGGCGACATCAGTGAGCGCTTTGTCTGCTGCGGCGGCTCCGTCGCCGGCGGCCGGGGAGGTGCCGGCCGCACCTGCAGCATGCGCTAGGAGCACGGCCGTGATCCGGGCTGAGAGGGCCTCGTGGCGCATCCCGGCCGGGTACCCGGCTAGCTGCTGGGCGCGCCGGAACGCGGCCTTGTCGGCCGGGTCCATCCCGGACTTGGCGAGCGCGGCAGTGGCCGCGGCCGCCTGCCACCGGTCGCCGCCGTGCAGCATGAGCTGGAAACGCGGGTCTCGTTTGCCTTCGTCGTGGCGGGCGGCTGCCAGCATGACGGCGCGGACAATCGGGTCTGGCAGGTTGAGGTTGCGGGCGAATTGGCCGGCCCGGTCTCGTACTGCTGCCTGATGCGCGATAAGCGTGACCGGCCGGGCGGCGGCGCCCGCCGATGTCCCGGCGGCGCTCGCGTCATCGTTCCACGCGGCGCCCGCGTCAGTGAGCATGGCCGTCACCTGGCCGTCGGCGGCGCGGTCAAAGTCCGTAAGCCGGCCGGCGCGGGCCAGCCGCCGCAGCACCCGCTCGTGCGGCAAGGCATGACCTGTGCCGTCGGCCTGTGCGGGCACCATCTGGCTGAGCATGGCCCTGTAGAGGCCGCTGTCTGGTGTGTCGTCCTCCAGGTCTGCGGTGATCTGGGCGATGAGCTGGCGGATCGGTTCGGCCAGGCTCGGCGCCGTAGCCTGGATCGCCTGGGCCAGCGTCGGGCCCACGCGGACCGCGGCAGGCCGGCCGCGACCGCCACCAGCGAGGTCAGCGAGATCGGTTACCGGGGCAGTGGAGGCGGGGTTCCATCCGTAGTGGTCACAGCCGCCCCAGGCCGCCGGGACGATGAGCAGGTCACCGGCCCGAATCTGACCTGCCGTGACCGGCTCGCCGCCATCGAGCCCGCCGTAACGGAGCGCCAGGCGGCCGGCGTCACCAGCACCGCCGTCCGCACTTACGTCCTCGGAGCTGGCGACAGCGTGCGACTCGACATCGCTGGTCGTCTCCGCTGCCATCGCCTGAGCTGGAGCTTGCCGGCTGGGTCGTGGTCCCGCGGCCGGCAGGCTGGCGAGCCATCGCCGGACCGCGCCGATCGGCAGCTCTATCGCCTCGTCCGCGCTTGGCGGCAGCCGCTCAGTGCTGCGGCGCCACTGCTGCGGGTCATCCCCGCGGGCGTCCGCGCGCCACACCATCGAGATGGCCGGCTCGCCTGCGCCGATGCCGTGCAGGTAGGGGGCCACCGGGATGTCCGGGTGCGGGACGGGGGAGGTGCGCGCCCAGGTGTCGACCGTGATGGCGGAGACCAGCGGCGCGTACGGACGGGCACCGCGCATCGCCTCAAGGTCGGGGCCTGCGACGTTCCGGAGCCGGCGGCGCAGTGCGGCCGGTGACGCGTCAATGCCGCGGCCGAGGTCCGCGACTGACCGTCCCGCGCGATGCCGCAGCGGATCGGCAAGACCCGTGAGCCACGACCAGGTTTGCTGCCTGGCCTCGCCGTACACGCGGTCCTCGAGCGCGTCGGCGTGCACGGCGACCGTTACGGCGCGGGCGTGGTTCCCGCGTCGGTTGACGCGGCCGAGGCGCTGGATCAGGGCGGGGAACGCGGCCGATTCGGTGACCAGCCCGTCCAGGTCGATGTCGGCGCCTACCTCGATGGTCTGGGTGGCCACGACATACGTCGGCTCGCTGTTGTCGCGGCTGGTCCCGGCCCGGATCCGCGGATACCAGCCGTGGAGCAGGTACTCGCGGTCCACCGGCCGGTTCCGGCCGGTGAGCAGCACGCAGCACGCCGGTTCCGGCAACTCAGCCTGAAGTCGGCTGAACACGGCGCGGGCCATGGCGACGGTGTTGGCCACGACCCCGGTTACCCGTCCGGGGCCGCCGAGCTGGCGGGCCCAGTACGCCAGCGCCTCGGCGACCGCGTCGCGGGCGGCATCTTTGGCAGCCGGGACGGTGACGAGATGGAGCCTCTTGGGTGCCGCCAGGCGCTGCCCGGCTACCGGGTCATGCTCGTCCGCGCTGCTGATGCGGTGTGTGTGCGGGCTCTGCTCACCCGGGCTGGCCGACATCGCGACGACAACCGGTGCCGGGCCGGTGCGGGCGGTTTCGAGCTGCCTGATGTCGCTGAGGGTGGACAGGAAGGCATCTGACAGATGCGCTTCATCGACAATGATCAGAGTGTCGGTGCCGGCTAGTGCCGCGTCGACCGGCCACAGCCGCTGGCCTATGCCATAGCCGCGGAACAGCAGCCTGCTGCCGATCTGGTCGACCGTTCCGGTCACGATCGCGTGCCGGTCCGGACGCTCCAGCCACAGCCATGACCAGTTGACCCCGCCGCGCATCCGCGTCACATCCAGCGCCGGGCCGTCATCTCCTTCAGCGGCCAGCCGAACGGCGACCGTATGGCACACGGTGCCGGGGGGCGCCTGAGCGAGCGCTTGCTGGATCCGGGTCGCGTGCTCGTAGGCCTGATCCACGATGAGCCGCCGGTCAACGACCAGGAAAACACGGCGGCGCGAATGCTCGCTCCCGAGCGCCCTGGCGTACACGGCTACATCGAGCACTGCCGTTTTGCCGAGCCCGGTCGGTACGTCAATGAGCGCGGGCCAGCCTTGGTCCAGCACCCGGCGCAGCAGCGCCTGCTGCCACGGGAACGGCTTCCAGCCGTGGACCGCCTCGAAAAAGGCGGGGAAATGCTCTTCGGTCAGGCTGACCACCGGCTCCGTGATACCCGGCATCATCACGCCACCTCCACGGGATGCAGTACGCCTGCGCCGTCCGCCGGGCGCTGCTGTTCTTGCGGAGTTGCCCGGCCGCGTGGCGGCGCTGGCGGTGTCACGGGCATGAACAGGCCGAGCCCGAGGTAGCGCATCGAGCCAGCCAGCACTGGGCCGGTCACTAGTTCCGCAAAGTGGACCCGGGCGTGGAGAAGCCGGCGGTGCGGCCGGCCGGCCGGCAGCGTGCCAGGCCGCGGACGCCACACCCCGCCCGCTGTGAGCGGAGCCGCCGACACCTCGACGTCAGCTGCCGGGGGATAGCCGGCGATGACCAGGGATCGCGCGACCTCGCTCGCCTCGTCCCGTCCCCGGTGCAGATGGCCATCCAGCATCAGCGGAGTTGCCGTCACCCACTCGCGGGAACCGCCGCGGGAACGGGCCGCCCACCGGGAGGGCTGCAGGCCGTACCGGTCCGCGCCGTACCGGAGCGTGAGCGTACTTCCCCCCGGCATGCGCAGCTGTGAGAGCGGGTCCATGATGACTGCCCTGATGAGCAGTGTCAGGTCAGCGGGGGGAAGGTCGCGCGGAACGGCGAGGGCAACGCCGAGGACATGGCCATCGGCGTGATCGTGACCCACATCGGGCAGCGCGAGGAAGCCGAGATGGGGCCGCCCCGGCGCGCCGTGTCCGCTGACCTGGGCGGGAACGGGATCTGGGATCCGGGACATGACGGCTCGGCGAAGAGCCGACGCTAGCGCCACCACCTGGCCGCCGCTGATTCTCGCGACCGGCCGTGCCAGCGTCCAGACCATCAGGTCCTCAAACGGGCCCTCCGCGCTATGCCCGGATGAATGGCCGTCACTGCCTGCGGGAACGACCTGGTGCTGCCTGACCGCATACGGGACTACACGCGACACTTCCCATGAGCGGCGGCCATCGAGGTATGCGGCCTGCAACTCATCTGCATATCCCGGGTAAGGAACCCGGATCTGCCAGCCCCCTCGCGGGTCGCCCAGCTGCACCGCCTCATAGACAACCCGGTCGCCGGGATCTCCGGGAACTCTCTGCGAGACGCTCACCTCGGCGAGGCTGGTCGACCGCCCCACGTACGCCACCATGCGGGCAAGGGCGCGGAGCTGATCAAGGACGCCGGGCGGCGGATCCGCTTGCGGCCAGACAAACGCGAACGTATCGGTGGCCGGCACCGCGAAAGCCCGGGTTCGCATGCCATTGTCGCGGCCCGGCCAGTTGAGGTTCCCTCCGCTAGCATCAACGGCGTTCTCGACGACATACGCTGCCGCCCTGCCGGTCCGCACGCGGTCAGCCGGGTCCGCCCATATTTCCGGTGTCGGGTGGGCTTCGAGCCAGCGCAGCGCCGCCCACGCTGCATCCGTAGAGGCGGCCGCGGCGAGCGCGCAGAAGACGCGGGCCGGATGCGGGGGCCATTCGGCATCGCTGGGCCGGTCACCGCCCGCGTCGTACCGCCCGTGCCGCAAGCGCACGCTGATACTGATCGGCATGGTCAGCCCTCGTCCTCCTGCGTGCTGCTGGTCACCGCGAATTTGATTGCCTCGGCAAGTGCAGGCATGGGCGCCAGCGCGAGCGTGTCACTTTCCATGACGATGCCCGTCCCTGCCGCCTGCTCGCGCAGATCATCGAATGCCTCAAGCGCATCCTGGGCTGTCACCGCGAGTTCATCCACCGCGCCGCCCGGGCGTTCAAGCCCGAGCGTCTCCGTGACCTTGGCCAGGTCACAGCCGGACCGCAGCCACACGGACGGCCGCCCGAAAGCGAGCCGGTCGCCGGCTAGGGCGAGCGCCGCGAGCGCGGCGCGGGCCAGCGACGCAGCCTCGGCTGGGGCATCCCCGAACCGGAGCCGTTCAAGCCCAGCCAGTGAGATGGAACCTACGCGGCGGATCTCCGACACGCTTACCCCGCCAGGCACCAGGTTGGGGGCGATATTGCCGTGCCCGATCTCGCTCAGCTTCTTCCCCTTCGCCTTGGCGCCTTCCGGAATGAACTGCCAGTCGGCCTCAGCCTTGGCCGTGTCGTCCACCGAGCCGGTGAGGTTCACCGGGTCCAGCCGGCCGCCCATGCGCCGGCCTGTTACCGGGTCAAGGGCATACATCGTTGCCGCGTACAGCCGGGCGAACTTCGGCCACCGGCCCTTACGGTGGGAGTCCCAGGCGCCGAACAGCAGGGAGCATGGTTCGCGCTCATACAGCGGGCGCACGTCCATGGCCGTCGTGGCACGTAGCCGCTTGCCGACCTGGCTCTGATCGAACCGGACCCCGTCGACGAGACTGTCGCGCACGTAGGCGTCCGCGTACCGGTGCGGAAAATCCAGCGATGTCAGCCGGATGCTGCCTGTACGCAGTTCGAACATCGGCAGCCGCAGTGTCCCGGCGTCATGGGCATCGCGCAGCGCCTCCTCAACCCGGTTCGCCTGCGACGGCTCCTGGTCAATAACCACGGTGCGCCGCTGCTTGCCGTCGACCAGGCGGCTGTCTATCAGGTACCTCGCGTTCGGGTCGCGCTCGCCCGTGTTCACCGGGTAGGTCGGCGGCATAACCGTACGCTCGGCCCCGCCGACCGGCTGATACACCGCCCGGACCACAACCGCCGTGTGTACACGCCCAGGCATTACCGCCTCCAGCAGGCGATCCGCGAGACTAAGCGTCATTGCTCCTCCTTGAGGGCCAGCTCGGTTGAAATGCAGTATGGCACCGAGGGGTGACAATTAGTGCCCGTCATGACAGACGCCGCAGCTCCACACTCGTCGAGCAGGCACCGCACCACGAGGCGGCTCCCATGATGAATGGGCGAGAGCCTCATGCCCGATGCCGGGCGCGCCAGTGTCACCCTGCAGCGCGATACACCTCGGCACCTCGACCGTAATGCGCCCGCACCTAGGGCGGTGAACGCCGCGGCGCGGGCTGGATACCGTCAGCCAGGATCATCGCGGCAACGACCGGTGCTGGTGCGTGAGGAGCAGCCTGCGGAACTCCTCACGCGTGGCGGGCAGGCTAACCTCGTGGCCGGCCAGGTCGTGGAGCAGGCTGCCAAGTTCCCACATGGCGAGATAGCCGTAGCGGGCGCTGAAAATGCCAGCATTGCTGAGCTGAAATTCGTCGTCGAAATCCAGCAGCGCATAGCCGATCACCTGGAGGATGTCGGTAGCGGGCAGCGACAGCTTCGCCGAGGTCTTCAGGTCCAGGAGCAGCCCGGCCGCGATTAGGTCGGCGTCGGCCCTGATCAGCGCCGAGCCGGTGAACGTGGGGCCGAGCGCCCATGGTCCGCGCCAGGTGGCGAGCCCGGGTTTCAGGATCCTCTCGAATACCTGCCGGAACTGGGCGAGCTGGTTGAGTCCCGGCTGCGGTATGAGGCCGAGCAGATCGTCAGCGCTGGCTTTGCTGCCCTGAAGCCGCCCGAGCGGGCCCTGGATGGCCATCATCGGGCCGCCACGGTATGCCTCGGTCAGCAGGGCCAGCGCCCAGCATGACCGGGCGAGCAACTCCGGTTCGGCATCGCAGCCTGGCACCGGCCGGTGAACCGGCGCCGGTCCCCCTGCTCTGGCTCATAGCCTGTCACGATCCTGACATCATCGGCGATCAGTGTGCCAGGGATGCCCGAGCCGCTGCCCTATCTGGCTGACCGCGGCGAGCGTGCTGATCCCTGCTCTCGTGGCCACGGCGACGCCTGCCATCACCAGGTGCAGGTCCGGCTGCGGGCACACCAGGAACCGCAGCAGCCAGTCAGCGGCGGTCCCGACCGTTCCCGGATTGGCGGCCTCCCGTGGCATGGACGGCACGACGACCGGCGGCCCGGACTCCCGGTAACGCCGTTGCACATCGCGCAGGCCCAGGCGAACCGCTCATCGAAGAACTGGCGGGACCGGAGAGCGACTGCTGGCGATCTCGGCTGTCAGCAGGCCGCAGATCATGGATGGCTCCGGCACGGTTATGGGTGCCTCCGGGCTATTTCGCGGCTGGATACCCGGATGCTGCCACGGGGTATGACAAAACCACCCCGTCCGCGCTTCCTCGCCGGGTGTGCTACAAAAAGTAGGGCGCTGGATTCGGGCTGGTAGAGCGTTTGGCCTGGCTGTGCATCGAGCAACCAGACAGGAAATGGGCTGGTCGGCCCTGCCTTCACTGGAGCCGGAACCTCGCGAGAACGGGGACGGAGGCCGTCACGACCCTTCACTGTCCGCAAGCCAGCCCCGCGAAGGAACAGATCTGGCCTCGAACGCGCAACCAGACAGGAGCCGCCTGACCAGCGCGCACTCGAAGATGATATTGGTTGCCCACAAAATTGGCGCGCAGTGTGCCACGAACGCGGAGAGGAGCCCGCCATGTAGGCAGGTGAGTTTTCTTG